>Ga0181520_10001274_pt1 | contig 51832 bp, 43 predicted proteins | sample PEATcosm2014_Bin_29_FD_132451 | JGI IMG/M metagenome (GOLD analysis project Ga0181520, IMG submission 132451) | Peatland microbial communities from MTU Mesocosm Facility, Houghton, MI, USA - PEATcosm2014_Bin02_30_metaG | ecosystem: Environmental > Terrestrial > Soil > Wetlands > Peat | place... | reverse complement strand
CGGTGGCAATATAGGCTGCCATATTTGTTTAGACACGTTAACGGCCGTCTCTCTCAACCATCCCGTCGCCAGTCCCCAATCATGTCCAATAAACTGTCCCTCAAAGAAATCTGTTTCAACGCCAGGTGGCGTTCGCCCTCACCAAAAGTCCCGCAGGGACGGCTGCTCTGCGTTTCCAGTTCGGTGTATGCGGCTGAGGTATCACGCCGAAAAATGAAACTTGCTTTCTTCGATGAGGTGCGTTTAATTGCCTCCGTTGTTCAATCAGAATTAACCATCATGAAAGCAAATTACTTATGGGCAGCTGGGGCGTAAAACCACACGAGAGCGATGCCGCCGCCGATTGGTTCGGCGATCTGTGGGACCAGTTCCCGGTGCCGGCAAAGGTCGAGGAGACGCTGAAGTTGGATGTGGAGGATTGTCACGAAGAGATTCGTGCTGCCGCACACGTCCTCCTCCAACTCGGCAATAACTACATCTGGCCGGTGGACTCGATTGACCGCCATTGCGATTTGGCCGCGCGGCGGTTGGAGGAAATCAAGGCGCTGGAGGAGTATGCGGGCGACGAATTCCAGGCGCAGTTGCAGCAAGAGATAGACACGCTTCGTTCGCGCATCTCCAAAAAATTCAAGCGGGACGATGGCTGACAAAAACCACGGTCTGGAAAAACACAACATCAAAATACTATCCGGCCGTTGCTCAATCACACTTGAAGCTCTCTCATGAAATTGCCCAGCTATATGCTTTTGGCGGTCGCACTAGTTATTGCTGGGCCAGTATGCCACGCGGGGCAATCGGTGCTCAAGGGTCACCTCAGGGTCACGTTCCCGACGGCGGATTGGGCAGAGACAGAACCGCCAAGCGAACTTCGTGATGCCTTTAATGGCACCCGGTCGCCCCTGAAACTCATCTTCCACGCGACCTCTCAGCCGTCGCAGTTGAGATTTTTCGTCACGCAATTGGATTATCCAACCAATAATGACCGCAGCGCCCTTATAGCGGGCTATTTGGACGGCGTTCGCCGGCGGTGTGTTCGACAGGCGGTCGGTGAAGTCGTCGAAGGATGGGCGGGGAGCGGCGATCCGCTGGTGCGGAAGTTTGAGGTCAATGTGCCTGGAAATATGTTCATTGAGATTAGAACGATACTCTGCAGTGGCCGCATATACTCGCTAGAGATGGGCGGTTCCGCAAGCTCCCGACAAGAGGCCGAGCAAGCGTTGGACGGCGTTTCGCTGTTCGACGAGACGTCGCTACCACCATCCTTCATGGAGAGTATTGGAGAATTGCGAGGTCATGGCGCCGGCACGGGAGCCGCCTACGCAATGACGCATTGGATGGGATTCGTGCTTGGAGGATTGTTCGTGGTAGTCGCTCTGGTTTTCGTGCTGGTGCTGGTATGGAAGGCGGGTATCCAAGGATCATGCCCGCTGTCAGCAACCAAGGCGATGAGGTCGCCTCCACCGCTTCGGCAGTTTACGCCGCCTGTTTTACCGCCGAGTCCTCCTTTAGTGTTAGGATCAAAAACCATAAAGATTCCCACCTTGGTTTACTTCGTACTTTTCAGTTTACAGTTTATTCTTCATGCGGTGTGGGTTTTTCTGGCCACCTTCACCCACGTTGGTAATGACGGTCCAGTGGGTATTGGTGCCGCTTTCGCATTTGGCGAGGTCTTGGGAGAAGTCGTTGTCCCGATCATTGTGATAGTTGGAATTGCGAGCATTTGGAGGCAAAACAGGGGTTTTCGTGGGATAGTCCGAGTGCTGTTTTGGGCTTCACTGGCCGATTGGGTCATCCCGGTACTGGCGAATTTGGACACGCAATTGAGCCAACATATTAGCCCCTGACAGGATGGCCTGACATGACGAACTACATACTGTGGTTGGGCATTTTGCTGTCCCCAAGTTACCTGGCGCTACGCCCGCCCGGCTGCTTGAACTTCGTCTGCAGAATTGGCATGCTTAAAAATGAAGCTTGCCTTCTTCGGCGAGAGGCGTTTAATTCCAGCCTTTGATCTACAACGCTCGGATCGTATTGACGACAACGCGCACCCTGATGCACATGCTTGCTCATTGCTTTTGCGCCAGATTATTGCTGGCTTTGGCGATTTCTTTTTTCATGTCAGGTTGCGGCGTCACTCTGAGTCCGGTAAAGCGGGCACCTTTGGAGCTTGGTATGCTCGATACGTCGCTCGCCCCGAATTCCCAGATTGTTTCAGTTGGCAAAAGCAATTGAAATTGGAGCGGCGAAGTATGTCGTTAAAATCAAGGTCGCGAAATTTCAGGTGTGGGAAAGTCCATTGAACCATATGAGCCTGAGTGCCACCGTGGAGTGCAAAGTCTATCGGGCGAATGAGGCAGATGAACCGGAGTTTGTTTATGAAGCGCAGAATCAAGCCGCAAAGCAACCGATTGGATCGGTAATGACCACCAGTAGCGGCTTTATCCATAATATGAATAAGATTGCCAATGAGTTTGCTGCCGGACTTTCCGAAGACATACTTGAAAAGCTCCAAAAGAAGCTTCAACCTGAATAGGCGTCGTAAAAGGGGGCAACCCATAGATTGGTTCATTCTCACCTTCAAAACGAACTAATCTATGGGTTGACCCCTTTTCGGCTTATATATCACTGTGAATGGGTCGGTTCTTACTGTTTGCACTTCACTTTTCGTGACGCTATCTTGCGCGCCGCTGTCGGCGTTGTCCACCGCCACCAACGGACAATGGCTGTCTGACGCTTGCGTGGAATCGAACGGCCATCCCCGTTTGCTCCAATTTCACGACTTTTTGCCCGGAGGCTTCTAGAGTTGCAGTTCACGAACGAGCGCCTCGACCGTCAAGCTGTGATGCTGCGCGACCTCCTTAAGCACACCGTGCAGCAATCCGACTTTGAGCGGACGATGATCCGGAACACTGACATGATGCTCGCCGCAGCGCTGGGTGGTAAGTTGAATGTGCGATCCAGTTTGCCGCCGCGTTTCATAGCCGAGACGACGTAGCGCCCGGACCAAGTCGGCGCCATTGCAATCGCGTGGAATTTTCAAGCGGCAAGAACTTCGTCGCGGACGAAGTGCAGGCGAATGACTTTGGGCCGGTCCGATTCCTTTTCAAAATGACACGTCACCGCGTCTTTGACCATCGTGCGCAGATCGTTCCAATCTTCACCTTGCGTGAAAATACCGTAGCCGAGCGCGCGCGCCCAAAAGCCGCCTTCTTCGGCCTCGCGCACCTCAAAAATAATCTCGCTCACATGGCAAGTTTGGCTCACAAAATGAGTTTTTACAAGGGGCGAATGGCGGCTCAAAAAGCCTGGGGCGCACGACAGTTTTAAGGAACGCCACGTCCGTGCCGCCGGTTTCCCAGCCGGCTGAATCGCCGATTTCCAAACCGGCGGCGCGTGGTCAGACATTCTGTGCTGGCTTATATATCACTATGTGATAAATTATGCACGCTCAATTGCTAAATTGGGCGTGTATGCGGCAAGAGGCTGGGCCATTATTTGAACGGCGTGCCAGTGCGGGCGGTTCGCTCGCACTGCCAAATCTTTTACGCAAAACCCGTAAAAACCGGGATACTTCCATGAAACATTCTTCGCACGTCGCTTTCGCGCGGGCGATGGGCCTCAAATGTTTGCGGTCAGCGCGTGCGCGCGAAAGCGCCGTCGCCGCTGGCGCTTTGCCGGCGCAGTCCAAGACGCGGACGGACTTGCCCGGAGCGTCGGAATGGCGCGGGGCGTCATGGACTGCGGCGGGAAGCGAAGCGCCACGCCGCTTTCGCGCGGACACCGGTCCCAAAAAAACGGCCGTTGACTTCGATCGGCCCGCACCCAGTCGCCGCTCGTTATCTTTTGGAGCCTCTATTACCCTGAAAATGGCGAAGAACTCCATGAAACGGTGTAACCACCAGTTGGGCGGACACTCACGTCCATGGCCGATGCGTCCGGTCAACCCTGGTCGCCCTTGGTCAACCCTAAAATTGCTCCCGCGCGGCCCAGCCCCTTCCGGCATTCCCCCCATTGCGTCCCGGGGCCGTTGCGCTAAATTCTACTCATGCAACCGGAGAAACTGACCCAAAAATCACAGGAAGCCCTCCAGGCGGCCCAACAGCTCGCCCGCGAATATTCCCACCAGGAAATTGATGACGAACATCTCGCCCTGGCCCTCTGCGACCAGACCGAGAGCCTCATTCCAGATCTCCTCGAACGCGTCGGCGTTCCCGCCGCCCGGCTCAAGCCCGATCTCGAGGCCGAGCTGGCCCGCCGCCACAAGGTCCAGGGCGGCAGCGAGCCTTACGCCGGCGCCGACCTGCGCAAGGCCCTCGACGCTGCCCAGGCCGAGGCCGTCAAGCTCAAGGACGAATACGTCAGCACCGAGCATCTCCTGATCGGCCTCATTGACGCAGCCAGTCCCTCGCTCAAGAAAATATTCGTTAAGCACGGCCTCAAGCACGACGCCGTGCTGAAGGTGCTCGCCGAGCTGCGCGGCAACCAGCGCGTGACCGATGAAAACCCCGAAGCCAAATTCCAGGCCCTCGAGAAATATGGCCGCGACCTCACCGCCCTCGCCCGCCAGGGGAAAATTGACCCCGTCATCGGCCGCGATGAGGAAATCCGCCGCGTGATGCAGGTGCTCACCCGCCGCACCAAGAACAACCCCGTCCTCATCGGCGAGCCCGGCGTGGGCAAAACCGCCATCGCCGAAGGCCTCGCCCGCCGCATCATCAGCGGCGATGTGCCCGAATCCCTCAAGAACAAGCAGCTCGTGGCCATGGACCTCGGGGCCATGATCGCCGGCGCCAAATACCGCGGGGAATTCGAGGACCGGCTCAAGGCCTTCCTCAAGGAAATCGTCGCCAGCCAGGGCAAGGTCATCCTCTTCATAGACGAATTGCACACCATCGTCGGGGCCGGCGCCGCCGAAGGCGCCACCGACGCGGCCAACATCATGAAGCCGCAGCTCGCCCGCGGCGAGTTGCGCTGCGTGGGCGCCACCACCCTGGACGAATACCGCAAGCACATCGAGAAGGACCCCGCGCTGGAGCGCCGCTTCCAGCCCGTCATGGTTTCCGAGCCCACCGTCGAGGCCACCATCGCCATCCTGCGCGGCCTCAAGGAGCGCTACGAAGTCCACCACGGCGTTCGCATCCAGGATGCCGCCCTCGTGGCCGCCGCCACGCTCTCCAATCGCTATATCACCGACCGTTTCCTGCCGGACAAGGCGATTGACCTGGTGGACGAGGCCGCCTCGCGCATCAAGATGGAGCTGGATTCCAAGCCCACCGAGCTTGACCAGCTCGACCGCCAGGTCCTGCAATTGGAAATCGAGCGCATGTCCCTGGCCAAGGAAAAGGATCCCGCCAGCAAGGAGCGCCTCAAGCGCCTGGAAAAGGAATTGGCCGACCTTAAGGAAAAATCCCGCGCCCTCACCGCGCAATGGCAGAACGAAAAGGCCTCCGTCAACGCCGTCAGCATCGCCCAATCGCAGTTGGAGCAGGCCAAAACGGACCTCGAACACGCGCAGCGCAAAAACGATCTGAATCTTGCCGCCCAAATCCAGTACGGCCGCATCCCGGATCTGGAAAAGAAGCTGGCCGCGATTGAAAAACAATCCGCCCCCGGTGCCCGCCTTTCGCTGCTGCGGCAGGAGGTCACCGATGAGGACATCGCGCGCGTGGTGGCCGCGTGGACGCATATTCCCGTCTCGCGCATGCTCGAAGGCGAGCGCCAGAAACTCGTCAAGATGGAAGACCGCCTCGCCCAGCGGGTCATCGGCCAGAAGGCCGCCCTCAAGGCCGTCTCCGATGCCGTCCGCCGCGCCCGCAGCGGCTTGCAGGATCCCAACCGGCCCATCGGCTCCTTCATTTTCCTCGGTCCCACCGGCGTGGGCAAAACCGAGACCGCCCGCGCCTTGGCCGAATTCCTGTTCGACGACGAAAACGCCATGGTGCGCCTGGACATGAGCGAGTACATGGAAAAGCACACCGTCTCCCGCCTCGTCGGCGCCCCGCCCGGCTACGTCGGATACGAGGAAGGCGGCCAATTGAGCGAAGCCGTGCGCCGCCACCCGTATTCCGTGGTGCTCTTCGACGAGATCGAAAAAGCCCACCACGATGTCTTCAACATCCTGCTGCAGGTGCTCGATGACGGGCGCCTGACCGATGGCCAGGGCCGCACCGTGGATTTCAAGAACACCATCGTCATCATGACCAGCAACCTCGGCTCGGCCATCATCCAGGAATATTTCCTCGATGGCCGCACCGACAAGGCGTCGCACCAAGCCATGGAAGAGAAGGTCCTGGCCGAGCTCAAACGCCAGTTCCGCCCCGAGTTCCTCAATCGCGTGGACGACACCATCATCTTCCAGAGCCTCGACGAAGGCGAGCTGGCCAAAATTGTGGAAATCCAGATCGGCCGCCTGGAGAAGCGCCTGGCCCAGCAGAGTCTTACGCTCGACGTGGATGCCGCCGCCAAGAAGCTGCTGGCCAAGGAGGGCTACGATCCCCAGTTCGGCGCCCGCCCGCTCAAGCGCGCCGTGCAGGAGCAGTTGCTCAACCCGCTCTCCCTGCGCCTGCTGGAAGGCGAATTCAAGCCCGGCGACAAAATCAAGGTCGGCGCCAATGACGGCGAGCTCACGTTTGCGAAAAAGTGACGCGGAGCGGTTCCGGCGCTGGCGCCGGTCACTTCACGCCGGGAAAAGCCAGGTAGTTCCTGGCGTTGGCGTAGCAGATGTTCTTGATCATCTGGCCCACGAGCTTTTCGTCGTCCGGGATGAGCCCCTGCTTGATGTCGCGGCCGATGAGGTTGCAGAGCGTGCGGCGGAAATACTCGTGGCGCGGATAGCTCATGAACGAGCGCGAGTCGGTGATCATGCCGATGAAGCGCGCGAGCAGGCCCAGATTCGAGAGGGTGTTCAGTTGCCATTCCATGCCCTCCTTCTGGTCGAGGAACCACCAGCCGGCGCCGTACTGGATCTTGCCGGGAACGCCGCCGTCCTGGAAGTTGGCGATCATGGCGCCAAAAGCGTAGTTGTCCGCCGGGTTCAGGTTGTAAATCACCGTTTTGGGCAGGGCATTGTCCGCGTCCAGCCGGTCGAGATAAGCCGCGAGTGCCTGGCATTGCGGGAAGTCGCCGATGGAATCGAACCCCGTGTCGGGTCCGAGCTGCTTGAGCCGGCGGCTGTTGGTGTTGCGCAGGGCGCCGAGGTGAAGCTGCTGGGTCCAGCCGCGCCGCGCATCGAGCTGCCCGAAAAACAGCATCAGAAACGACGCAAACTGGGCGTGCTCCGCGGGCGAGGCCGCCGCGCCCCCGCGCGCGTGGTCAAAAATTGCCGCCGCCGTTTTCTCGGGGCAGAAGTCGGCAAAACAGTGATTCAGGCCGTGGTCGGACAGCCGGCAGCCCTGCGAATGGAAGAACTCGTGGCGCTTCTCCAGCGCGGTCAGGAGGGCGCTGAAACTGTTGATCTCCGTGTTGGCGGCGGCCGCCAGTTGGTCCACCCATGCGTTGAACGCCGCGGGCGCGTTCACGGCCAGCGCCTTGTCGGGACGGAAAGCCGGCAGCATTTTCGTGGGATGGCCCTGCTTGGCAAAGGCGCGATGATAACGCAGGTCGTCCGCCGGGTCGTCCGTGGTGCAAACAACCTTGACCTTCATTTTCTTGAGGATGCCCTGGGTGGTGAGGGCGGGGGTGGCGAGCAGGGCGTTGGCCCGCTTCCAGATCTTGGCGGCCGTCTTCTCGTTCAGCAGTTCGCTGATGCCGAAGTAGCGCTTGAGTTCCAGGTGCGTCCAATGAAAGAGCGGGTTGCGGAGCGTTTGCGGCACGGTGGCGGCCCAGGCCTTGAACTTCTCCTCCGGCGTGGCGTCCCCCGTGCAGAATCGCTCGGGCACGCCGTTGCTGCGCATGGCGCGCCATTTGTAGTGGTCGCCCTCCAGCCAGATTTCGAAGAGATTTTTGAACTGGCGGTTCTCGGCGATATCCCGGGGCGGAATGTGGCAGTGATAGTCGAAAATCGGCTCCTCCGCGGCATACTGGCGGTACAGCTTGCGGGCGGTTTTGGTGCTCAACAGGAAGTCATCATTGATGAAAGGCATATTTTAAGGACGGCTTCAAGCCGGCACGGCTCCAAGCCTGGACACTTTCTTAGCGGATTTGCGGTTCCCGAGCAACAACGGTTTGAGATGCCGCGCAAACAGGTTCTCCGTCACGTTCCGGGCGATCACCGCCTCGTGCTTCTCCAGCGCCGCGTAATAGCGGTCGCCCAGCTTGGCGGCCACCTTGTAGCTCACGTGCAGCAACTGCCGGAAGCTGGGATTGTACGCGGGGTTCCGCGGGTCGTGCCGCAGCGCGGATACGAATTGTTCCGAAGTCCAGCCGGCCACGGTTTCCGCGGTGGGCAGTTGCCGCCGGTCTATGTCAATCACCGCGGCATAGGGCGCGCACAGCTCGTCCACGTGCTGCCGGGCCGTGGTGAAAATTTCCCTGGCCATGTCCAGCCCGTCGCCGCCCGCCTCCGCCAGGCCGATCAGCTCCTCCAGCCAGGTGGTGCCGGCGGTCTTGAGGTGGATCCCGGCGTTGAACTTCTTCAGCGCCCGGCGGATGGGCCCGTAAATGGAAAACTTGTCGCTGCCGGAATGGACGCTCAGCTTGAGCGTGGCCGGCAGGCTGTATCGCCGGGTCGCAAAGGCGATGACCGCGAGGTCTGCATTGAATTGCTCTTCAAACTGCTTCAGATCGCCCACGTAATCCACGCCCTTGTTGAAGCGCCCGGTGAACTTGGGGGCGATGGTCTGGAGCGGCACTTGCTCGTCCGCCAGCGCCGCCAGGAGGATCAGCAATTCCGGCGGTGTCTGCGGGGTGTCGGTTTCATCCAGGGAAACCTCCGTGATGAAGTTTGCCGCGCCCTTGGCTTGGGCGATGTGCCGGTAAATCCCGGCCGCGTTCTGGACGGCCAGCAGGAATTTATTCGCCACGCGTTCCACTTCGGCCCGCGAAATCTCCAGCGGCCGGCTAAGCTCCGGAACAGCGAGCCGGCCCGCCAGCTCGGGATGGCGCTCCACGAACGCCTTCACGTCGGCGGCCGCGGCGGGCTTGCCGATGGTGTCGGCCACGTCAATGGTGAAGAAATCCGCGCCATCAATGAAGCGGTCCACGGTCTCCAGGCGGATGTGGTCGGCATCCACATGGTAGGCGTGCGTCCAGCCCAGGGCTTGGACCGCGGCATCCGCCTCGGCGCGCAGGCTGGCGGGTTCGGTCCCGATCTGGGTGTGTTCGCGGTTCGATTTGTTCCAGACCGGCACAACCTCCGCGCCCAGTTCCGCCGCCAGCGCGCAGGCGCGAAGCTGGGCTTCGCCTTGATGCCCAAAACGGTCTCCCATGCCAAAGGAGAATTTTCCCAGGGTCAGATATTCATTCATAACGTTCTTTATTCCAACCATGATAGCAGGCTTTCGCTGACTTCTGCCATGGTGAGTTGTGCAATCTTATTTGAATATCCTGCAAAGCCGATTGCCGCCTTAAAAGAGCGCCGGAACCGGCTTGAGCGGATCATCGGCGCCGCCGGGCCGTCCGCGGCCGGAGAGAACGTGCCACGGAAAGACGGATATTGCCAGCGGCCGGCGTGCCTGGCTGGCGCCATGAGGGCGGCGGGCTTGACGCGGGTCGGCTTTTAAGGTTTGCAAAAAATCCGGCGCGCCGGTTATTTTCCGCCATGCCTTGTTTTCCATCGAGCTCCGGGCGGGTTGCCGGCGCGAAGACGGTTCGCTTTCCCGCGCGCCTGGCCGCCGGGGTGATGGCGGTGGTTCTCGCCGCCCAAACCGCCATGGCCGATCCGGCGGTTGCGATCCCGCAAAAGACGGCTCATGGCGTCCGCCTTTCTGTCGGCGGCAAACTTCTCAACCTCGAAGTCTGCTCGGAAGCCGTCATTCGCGTGTCGTATGCCGGCGAGGCGGGTTTCTTCAAACGGCCCAGTCTCGCCGTGTTGGCGGAGCACGCTGCCCCTTGCGCTTGGAGCCTGAAAAGGGAATCGGGCTTTGTCACCGTTTCCACGGCGAAATTGCAGGCTCGCGTGGACCTGGCCACGGGCCGGGTTTCCTTCCTGGACTCCTCGAATGATGTGGTACTGGCCGAAGCCGCCGGCGGTCGCGCGCTCACCCCGGCCATCGTGCAGGGCGACCAGACCTGCCATGTGCGCCAGGAATGGGAGCCCAACGCCGATGAAGCCCTCTATGGCCTGGGCCAGCAGCAGCTTGGCCTGATGAACCTCAAAGGTTATGACCTGGATCTCTGGCAATTCAACGCCACCGTGGCCATTCCGTTCCTGGTCTCCAGCCGCGGTTACGGCATCCTCTGGGACAACACGTCTTTCAGCCGGTTTGGCGATTTGCGGGAGTTTCAGCCGCTGCCGCCCGCGCAGGTCTTCGGCACCGACGGCAACCCGGGCGGTTTGAGCGGCCGCTATTACACCGGCCTGCATTTTGACCAGCTCAATACGCAAAGCCGCGACCCGGACATTGATTTTGCCATGCCAGCGGACAACCCAGCTCCCGCCGTGCCCCATTCCGTCCTGCCGCCGGACGGCAACGCCAGCGCCCGCTGGGAGGGGGAGGTCCAGACCACCAACGCGGGCGATTACGAATTCCAGTCTTTTTCCAATTACGGCATCCAGTTTTGGGTGGACAACCAACTGCTGATCTCCGCCTGGCACCAGCGTTGGCAACCGTGGAAAAATCTGGCAAAAATCCATCTCGCTCCCGGCCGGCATCACCTCAAACTGGAGTGGACCATGGACGGCGGCGGACAAGTCTTGCGCCTGCGGTGGAAAACGCCGGCGGCCGACCCCAGCACCTCCCTGTGGTCGGAAGTGGGGGAGGGGATTGATTACTATTTCTGCTATGGGCCGGAGTTGGACCGGGTGATTGCCGGTTACCGGCAGCTCACCGGCCGCGCGCCGCTGATGCCGCAGTGGGCCTACGGCCTCTGGCAATGCCGCCAGCGGTACGAGACCGCCCAACAGAGCCTCGATGTGCTCGCCGGCTTCCGTGCGCGGCATATTCCCGTGGACAACATTGTGCAGGACTGGTTTTACTGGCTGCCTGACCAATGGGGCTCCCACCAATTCGACCCGGCCCGCTTTCCGGATCCGGCCGGCTGGATTCGCCACATCCATGACCAGTACCACGCCCACCTGATGATTTCCGTGTGGCCGAAATTTTATCCGGCCACGGAGAACTTCAAGGCCATGCGCGCGCATGGCTATCTGTATGAATCGGACCTGGGGGACGATTTCCGGGATTGGATGGGGCAGCCCTACACGTTTTACGATGCCTTCAACGCCGGGGCGCGGAAGCTGTTCTGGGCGCAAATCAACCGGGAATTGTTCGCCAAAGGGGTGGACGCCTGGTGGCTGGACGCGAGCGAACCGGAATTGCTGCCGACCACGACGCTGCCGGAGCAGCGCAGCCACGTGCATCCCACGGCGCTCGGCAGCGGCGCGCGGATGTTGAACGCCTACCCCCTGGAAAACAGCGCGGCCGTCTATGAAGGCCAGCGCGCCGCCGCGCCCGGCCAGCGCGTCTTTATCCTCACCCGCTCGGCCTTCGCCGGCCAGCAACGCTACGCCGCGGCGGTTTGGTCCGGTGACATTTCTTCCAGTTGGACGGCCATGCGGGCGCAAATCACCGCCGGCCTGGGCTTCTGCCTGTCCGGCCTGCCGTACTGGACCATGGACATCGGCGGCTTCGCCGTGCCCCCGCGCTTTTCCGCCGCGAACGCCAGCACGGACGAGCTGGACGAATGGCGGGAACTCAACACCCGCTGGTTCGAATTCGGCGCCTTTGTGCCGCTGCTGCGCGTGCACGGGGAATTTCCATACCGGGAAATGTGGGAGTTTGGCGGTGATGACAGCCCGGCGTACCACGCGGAGCTGAAATTCGACCGGCTCCGCTACCGCCTGCTGCCTTACATCTATTCCCTCGCCGGCGACGTCACCTGGCGGGGCGGCACCATCATGCGGGCGCTGGTCATGGATTTTCCCGGCGACACCACCGTGCTGAATATTGGCGACCAATACCTGTTCGGACCGGCGTTCCTCGTGAATCCCGTGACCACCTACCAGGCGCGGAAACGCCCCGTGTACCTGCCCCTGACCGGCGGCGGGTGGTTTGATTTCTGGACCGGCCAGCATTTTGATCCGGGCCAGACGATTGAGGCGCCCGCGCCGTTCGATGCCATGCCTCTCTTTGTGCGGGCCGGTTCGATCATCCCGTTCGGGCCGGAGCTTGAGCGCACCGGCGAAAAACCGGCCGATCCGATCACCCTTTGCGTCTATGCCGGGGCCGATGGCGCCTTCACGCTCTATGAAGATCAAGGACTGGACAACGATTGGGAAAAGGGCGCCTGCGCGCGGATCCCGCTGCAATGGGACGACCGGACGCAGACCCTGACGATTGGCAAACGTCAGGGTTCGTTTCCGGGCATGCTGCGGCAGCGCACGTTTGAAATCGTGCTGATTTCCAAAGCCAGGCCCGCGGGTTTTTCATTCACCCCGGTGCCTGACCGCACGCTCGCCTACCGCGGCGGGGAAACCAAGGTCACGCTGAAATAGCCCGCCCGCGGATTCCGCCGGTTCGCTACCCCAGATGATTGGCCGCGCCGGCGATGCCCGTGACGATTTCCTCGCGGGTCGCCAAGTTGCGCACGCGCACATAGGCGTCGTTTTCCAGGCGCACCGTGTGGGCCACCTTCATTTCCTGGGCGCGCTTGAATTGCTTGTCCGGCTTGGTGGGGGTGAGCGAATATTCCACCGCGTAACCGGCGGCGCGCAGGTCGTGCACGAGCTTGAGCGATTCCGTCCGCAACGCCTCGTCTTCGATGATCACAAAGACGTCCATCGGCGTGTCGAATTTGGGCAGCAAGCCGCGCTCCTTCAACAATTCGAGCAGCACCACGTCGCCCATGCCGAAGCCGAGGGCCGGCAGGTCCACCTTGCCGCCGCTGATGAGCTTCACCAGGTTGTTGTAGCGTCCGCCGCCGGCAATGGCGCGAAACTCGCCCTTGCGGTCAAACGCCTCGAACACCACGCCGGTGTAATAGGCCAGGCCGCGGATGACCTGGTAGTCAATCTTGACGAAATCGCGGAGGCCGCGGGCGGCGAGGTTGTCGAGAATGGATTGCAGCTCGGCGGTGGGCTTGCCCGACTGGATGAATTCATTGACCTGGGCCAGCGTGAAGCCCATGGAAGAAAGCTTCTTCTCCGATTCCTCGGGCGAGGTGCGCTCGAGTTTGTCTATGGTTTGGAAGAACTCGTATTCATGGGCGTTGTCGCCGCCGCCCTGCCGGAAGAAATCGTGCCAGGCGTTGCGGCTGCTCAGCCGGATGACAAAATCCTCCGCCGTGAGTTTGAAGGATCGCAACGTGTCAATCAGCAGCGCAATCAATTCGGCGTCGGCCGCCGGATCCGTCTCGCCGATGAGGTCGGCGTTGAATTGAAAGTGTTCGCGCAGCCGGCCCTTTTGCTGGCGTTCGTAGCGGAACAATTGCGGGATGGCAAACCACTTGATGGGTTTTTTATAACTGCGTTCGTGCGCGGCCACCATGCGGGCGAGGGTGGGCGTCATTTCCGGGCGCAACGAAATCGCGCGGTCGCCCTTGTCCACAAAGTTATAGAGCTGCCCAACGATTTCCGCCCCGCTCTTGGTGGTAAACAATTCAAGGGGCTCGAGCGGGGGGCCGTCGTATTCGCGAAAGCCATAGCGTTTGGCCATGGCCCGCCATTGTTCAAAAATGAACTGGCGCGCGTCGGCGCTCCACACATCGGTCTGCGGGAGCGGTTCAGGATAAAAGTCACGAAATCCAGGTAGTCGTTCCATGCGCGGAAGATAGAGAAAACAGTTCCGGGAGGAAAGCAAAGACGTATGACGATGAATTGGGGGAAGGGACGCCGAGACAACACCCCCCCGCCGGAGGCGGGTTTCCGCCCCCCATTTGCCCCCAAAGGTCTCCGCCCGATTATCTTCACCTGGGCCCGGGAATTGGGACCAACGGCTCTATTCCCCGTTGCCGTTGCGACCGTTCGGAGTCAGCTTGAGCACTTCCGAGCGCATTTCCTTGCCGGCCTTGAATTTGACCATGGCGCGGGAAGGAATCGGCACGTCCGTCTCCGGGCGGTTGGGATTGCGTCCCACCCGAGCCTTGCGGATTTTCACGTCGAACACACCGAAGTTGCGGAGTTCCACTTTGTCGCCTTTGGCCAAGGCTTCGGCGATGTAATCCAATGTTTTCTGTACGACATCAAAAACCTGGGTTTGGATCAGCCCGGTTTCCTCGCTGATGCGCACAACTAGGTCACGTTTGGTGAGGGTCATATTTTATTTATTCTGAACTGTTCTGATCTGCGGGCGGCGCTACTGAACGACCCGAATCGTACAGAAACCACGCCCTTTGTCATGATTCCGCCCACGGTTGCGAGGCAAGCCAAAACACCACCGCTTCCCCGGAGCCCCTCCACTTTGCGGCAAAAGTCCCCGGTTTGCAAGACCTTGCACCACCCGAACGACGCCGTCGCGCCCTCCGCTTGGATCCATGGCTATGGATTCAGAAGTGCTCATCTTACCTCGCTCATACTATGAGCGACAATTTCAATAAAATGTCGAGAAAAAAATGTAAATAAAAGAGCGCAAGAATTGCCGCGGCAAGAGCTTGCGATTAGGCTGGAGGTTCGCTGTTATCGGTGGAATAAAGGCTCCAAAGGATAAGGTCCGGCGACTGGGCGCGGGCCGGGCGGAGTCAACTGCCGATTGCTGAGGACCGGTGCCCGCACGAAAGCGGCGTGGCGCTGCGTGCCAAGGCGATGTTTGGAGCCCACTGCCCGCTTGACTTCCGGGCGGTTTTCCCGGTCGAATGTATCCATGATTACTCGTCGCGACTTATTGGTGGCTGTCACTTCCGCCTGCCTGGCCGTCGCCGGCATGGTGCTGGCGGAGGCCAATGGCCGGCCGGTGATGCACTCCTGCGTTTTCAATTGGGCCGAACTTAAAGCCAGGCCGACGAAGCAAGGCGAGATGCGGTCGGTTTTTGATTCGCCCACGCCCACGCTCGCCCAATTGGAATGCCACGTCACCACCCTGAATCCCGGGGAGTCCCCGCACCCGCCACATCGGCATCCGGATGAGGAGCTGATGGTCATCAAGGAAGGGACGCTGGCAACCCTGCAAGGCGACCGGACGAATATCGTGACGGCCGGAGGCATCATTTTTGAGGCGTCCAACGAGATTCACGGCATCCGCAACGCGGGCACCAACCCTGCGACTTATTATGTTTTCCGGTTTTCGCCGCGCGATTTGGTGAAATGATGGGGAATTCCCTGAACCCAAAAGGCGGGGCACGGTCCAATGATAAATTTTGTTGTTTGTTTCCGGGAATGATAATTTAACTCTGTGAACGATCTCGCCGTAAGCCTTCTGGGGGCCCTGCTGGCCACCAACCAGCCCCAGGCCGTCAGCAATGTGGTCCAGCAAAGCACTGGCATTTCGGTGTCCGTGCCGGACGCCAATGACCCGGCGGAGCAGGAATTGCGCAACCTGATGATTGCCGACGACGCGGCCTTGGACGACGTGAACGCGTGGCTGGGCACCAACCGGATTCCGCAGAGCGACACCAACGCGATGGCCGGCCTGCGCGGTAAAATCACCGAGCGATTGGACGGGGTCAAGCAGGGCTACCAGACCTTTCTGCGGAACCATCCCGACAGCGCCCGCGGGTTTCTGGCTTATGGCAGCTTTTTGAACGACATCGGCGAAGAAGAGTCGGCCAAGGTGCAATATGAAAATTCCCGGCAGCTCGACCCCAAAAATCCCGCCGTGTGGAATCAACTGGCAAATTACTACGGTGAAGCCGGCGGGCTGACCAATGCCTTCACCTATTACGCCGAAGCCATCCGGCTGGATCCGGTCGAGCCGGTCTATTATCAGAATTTTGCCACCACGGTTTATTTGTATCGCAAGGATGCGCGCGAATTCTACGGCCTCACCGAACAGCAGGTTTTCGACAAGGCGCTCGGGCTGTATCAACAGGCGATGAAGCTCGCGCCGGATAACCTGGTGCTCGCCAGTGATTATGCCGAGAGCTATTACGGCATCCGGCCGCTGCGGACGAATGACGCGCTGGCCGCCTGGACCAACTGTCTCGACCTTTGCAAGGACGATAACGAACGCGAAGGCGTGCTCATCCACCTGGCGCGCGTGAAAATTGCCGCCGGCAGGTTCGACGAGGCCCAGGGGCATCTCGACGCCGTTACGAACGCCACCTTTGGTGATTTGAAAAACCGCCTCGAACGCAGCCTGGCCGAGCACAAGGAAAAAGCCACGAATTCCCCGGCGGCCAAGGTGACGCCGGCTCCGGTTGCGCCGGCACCGGCCGGCACACCGCTTTTGCCGGCCGCCGCCACCAATTTGGAGGCCGCGCCCCCGATTCTGCGCCCGCCCGGACAATAAGGGCCTTTTAAGACTCGTAAAGGTCCGGCGGCCTGTCGTAAAATTCCCGGCATGAGTTTTTACGATAAATTGAAATTTGATGCGCAGGGTTTGATCCCCGCCATCATTCAGGAACAAAAGACCGGCCGCGTGGTCATGATGGCGTGGATGAACCGCGCTTCGCTGGAATCCACCATCGCCACGGGCAAAACCCACTTTTGGAGCCGTTCCCGCCAGAAATTTTGGATGAAGGGCGAGGAAAGCGGCAACACCCAGACCGTCAAGGACATCGCTTTCGACTGCGACGGCGACTGCCTGCTGGTCCAAGTGGACCAAGCCGGTCCGGCCTGCCATGAGGGCTACAAATCCTGCTTCTTCCGTTCCATCGAGGGCAAGGGCGAGACGTTCAAAACCACCGAGCCCCAGCTCAAGACGCCCGAAGAACTTTACGGGAAGAAGAAATAGAGGGATCCAGGCTGCACCTTACACGCATTTGACTCAGACCAATCAATCAAGGTCCGATTGGCACGGTTTTCCCTCGAATCCCAAAGGGATTCCGGCCCGAAGCCCAGGGTTGCGAGGAACGAGCTACCCTGGGTCATCGCCAGCCTAGCCTCTCCAACCGCAACGCGGTTGCGGCCAGCGTCGCCCGTGGCCGGGAAAGGGGAAAGGCCGCAACCGCGTTGCGGTTGATGATTTCGTTTGGACACGGACCCAGGGTAGGCTCGCGGACTCGCCAACCCCGGGCTTTGAGACACAATCCCCTTGGGATTGCCAAAACAGGCGCGCATCTGAGTTGCAAGATGCGTGTAAGGTGCAGGTTCCGGCTGCGGCTGGTCTCCGCGACACAGCCGCGCTCCGCCAAAGTGGATGCACTCTGCAGTTCTGCGCCAATTTAAGCTTTGGACAGTCCAGAAGAATTTTGTCTCACACCCGGCGCGAAGCTGCGGGCCGTTCGCGCTTGTGCCGCTGGCGCAGAACCGGCAAGCTGCCTCACATCGCATGGTGTTCGCGTGAATAAAGCCCGGCATTTTCCCTCGCTCAATGGCTGGCGCGCGGTGGCCATCCTCCTGGTTCTCGGGCGGCACTTCGTATTTGTCGCCGGCATGCCGCCGGGTGTCGCCGCCTGCTGCACCCAGGCGTTCGACGGCGAACTGGGCGTCCGTCTCTTCTTCACCCTCAGCGGTTTTTTGATCACCTGGCTGATGCTGAATGAGGAACGGCAGGCCGGGCGCATCAGTTTGTCGCGGTTCTATGCCCGCCGGGCCGCCCGGATTCTGCCGGTTTATCTGGCCTGCCTGCTGATGCTCGCTGGACTGGACCTTTGGGGAAGCTATCCCCAGCCGGGCCGCATCTGGCTTCAATTGCTCACCTTCACCCGGAATTTTCACCAGACGGGCAACCCGGAATTCCTCGCCAGCGCCCACCTCTGGTCCTTGTCCGTTGAAGAACAGTTTTATTTCATGTGGCCGCTGGGCTTCCTGTGCTTGCGGGGTGCTCCGGCCCGGCGGCTGAAGTTTCTCGGGGCCGTGGTGGTGCTGAGCACGGCCTGGAAAATTGTCGCCCTCCTGGGCGGTTACAACCGGCATCTGTACTTCCTGTTTCAATCCGAATCCACGTTTATGCAGATGGATTGCCTGGCGCTGGGCTGCCTCGGCGCCATCTGGCTGGATCAGCGCGAAGACGGCCTGCGAAGATTTTTCCAGCGGTACGGGCCGGCGGTCTTCCTGCTGGGCGGCACGGTGATCGTCGTTCCGGAAATTGCCGGCTTGGGCCGGACGGTGCAACCCATGGCGTTTCTGCTCCTGTTGCTGCACAGCATATTGGTCCCCGAATTTGCGGCCTACCGGGTGCTGAACCAACAGTGGGTGGTGACCATCGGCATCCTGTCGTATTCGCTCTACATCTGGCAGGAGCTCGTGCTCCTGTTCTGGCCGGCTCCGGGCTGGTGGTTTCTGGCCCTGCCGGCGACGTTCGTGGCCGCCGGCCTGTCCTATTGGTTTCTGGAACGGCCCTTCTTCGCCCTGCGCAGCCGCTTGCGTTCGTGGCCGCGAACGTGAGTTCGCGACAAACTGATTGGCCTTTGCTCGCGCGGAAGATACTTGGCCGAAGACACGAAGACACGAATTCCTCGATCCATCCTCGCACCGCGGAAGCGTTGGCTTCCTGCTTTCGTTTTCCGTCGCGTTGCGCTAAAAATCAGGCATGTATTCGCCAACCTTGGAAGAATTTGAGCAGCTCGCCACCCGGGGAAATCTCATTCCCGTCGCCCGCCGCATTCTGGCGGATACCGAAACTCCGCTGTCGGCCTACCGGAAAATCCGCGGGGCGGGCGAATCGTTTCTCTTTGAATCCGTCGAGGGCGGCGAGCATGTGGGGCGCTATTCCTTTGTGGGCTGCAATCCGCGCGCCGTGGTGCGGCAGGATGGCAGCCAGGTGCAAATCCTCGAAAACGGCCGCGTCACGGAAAGCTTCGTCGTGGGGCGCGACGTCAAGGACGGGCTCGAAGTGGTGGAGCGGGTCATGAAGAAATATCGCGCCGTGGCCGTGCCCGGTCTGCCGCGTTTCACCGGCGGCGCCGTGGGCTTCATCGGCTACGAGTTCATCCACGATGTCGAGCCCGTCGTGCCGCGCCCGCCGCAGGACGAACTGAAAACCCCGGTGATGTATTTCCTCATCGCCGACCAGTTGCTCAGTTTTGACCGCGCCCAGCAGACCGTCACCATCCTCGTCAACGCCATCCTGGAGGACGCGGCGACTCCGGCCGAAGCCTACGAGAATGCCACCAGCGAAATTGAGCGGATCCTGTCGCTGCTGGAACAACCCAGCGAGCAACGGACCGTGACCTTGCCGGCCGAAGTGCCGCCGGTCGCGTTTGAATCCAACCAGACGCAGGAGAAGTTCTTCCAGAACGTCGAGGCCTCCAAGAAATACATCACGGGCGGCGACATCATCCAGGTGGTCGGTTCGCATCGTTTCTCCGCTCCCGTGACGGCTTCGCCCGTGGATATTTATCGGGCGGCGCGCAGCATCAATCCGTCGCCGTACATGTTTTTGCTGGAGCTTAAAGGGTTTTCCCTGGTGGGCGCTTCGCCGGAATTGCACGTGCGTTGTGAGGAGGGCACCGTGGAGATCCGCCCCATCGCCGGCACGCGCCGCCGCGGCAAGACCGATGCCGAGGACGCCGCCCTGGAAAAGGAACTGCTGGCCGACCCCAAGGAGCGCGCCGAGCACGTCATGCTGGTGGACCTGGCCCGCAATGACATCGGCCGCGTCTGCGATTTTGGCACCGTGCAGGTGAAGGATTTGATGGTGGTGGAGCGCTACAGCCACGTCATGCATATCGTTTCGCAGGTGGGCGGCAAACTGTCCGCCGGCAAATCGCTCTATGATCTGATGCGGGCCACGTTTCCGGCCGGCACGCTCAGCGGGGCGCCGAAGATTCGCGCCATGCAGATCATTTCCGAGTTGGAGCAGACCGCCCGCGGACCCTACGGCGGCTGCGTGGGCTACTTTTCCTTCAACGGCAATCTGGACTGCTGCATCACCATCCGCACGGCGCTGGTCAAGGACGGACGGGTCTATGTGCAGGCCGGCGGCGGGTGGGTGAATGACTCCACGCCCGAGGCGGAGTTTCAGGAGACGGTCAACAAATCCATGGCCATGCGCAAAGCGGTGGCGCTGGCGGAGAACTTTGCCCGGGCCGGCCAGCCCGCGTAGGCGCCGTTGGCCGGCTTCCGGTCGCATGAAGAAGTATCTCCACGTGATCAACATCGGGTTGCAGAGCAACCTGGCCTATCGCGTCAATTATCTCACGCGCACGCTGTTCGGATTCATTCCGCTCTTTGCCATGCTCTCGCTCTGGCGGACCATCTATCGCGGTCACCCCGGCGGCACCTCCGGCTTTTCCGAGGCCGAAATGATGTTCTACTATCTTCTGGTGGCCGTCGTGGATGTGTTGACCGCCGTCAATGAAGACGACTGGCAGATTGCCGCGGACATCCGCGAGGGCAACATCAGCCAATTCCTGCTCAAACCGGTGGATTATTTGTGGTATCGCCTCTCCCTGTTTTTTGCCGGGCGCATCGCGTTCATTGCGGTGGCGGCGGTGCCGCTCGCGATATTTATTCTGTGCTTTCACCAATACGTCCTGCCCCCGGCCAGTCTTACGGCCTCGTTGGTGGTGCCGTTTTCGCTGCTGCTCACCGCCTTGTTGCAGTTCTTCATCTCCTACGCCATGGCCATGCTGGCGTTTTGGCTGCTCGAAATCTCCACCTTCATCTTCATCCTGTTCGCCTTCGAATACCTGGCCAGCGGCCACATGTTTCCCTTGGAAATCCTGCCGCCGGCCATCAAGTCTGTTCTCTATTTTACGCCCTTTCCGTACCAGCTCTATTTCCCCATCAGCATTTATCTGGGCAAATCGGCCGGTGTGGAGATGTGGCGCGGTCTGGGCTGCCAGTTGCTCTGGGTGGTGGCCGCCTATGTTTTTGCGCGGTGGATGTGGCGGCGCGGCATCAAAAAATACTCCGCCTTCGGTGGATGATGCTTAGCCCGGGTATTTCTCGAATCTGTAGCGCAGACTTGGAAACCTGCGCTACGCCGGTGTCGCCCGCGCCCGTCAAAGCAGCTATGAAATCTCCGGGTTAGAGCATTTCCAACAAACCTGTCAATGCTCTATCCCAGGCGCGCCTTGATTTGGTCCCGCGCCCACTGCGCATGCTCCGCGATCAACGGTTCGGGATCCTGCGCCGCCTGCTCCAAAAGCGGCAGCGCCGCCGCGTGCCCCACATTCCCGAGCGCCACGCAAACGTTTCGCAACAGGCCGCGCCGCTTGGTCCGCAATAGGGGCGTGCCGGCAAACCGCGCTTTGAAGCCCGCGTCGTCGAGTCGCAACAGCTCCAGCAAATCCGGCTCCCGCAAATCGGCGCGCCCGTGCGCCTGCATCAGGTGGCCGGCGCGGGCAAATTTGTTCCAGGGACAAACGGCCAGGCAGTCGTCGCAGCCGAAGATCCGGCTGCCGACCGCCGGGCGCAACGCCACCGGGATGGCGCCCTTCAGTTCAATGGTGAGGTACGAGATGCATTTGCGCGCATCCAGTTGAAACGGCGCGGTGATGGCCTGCGTCGGGCAGGCATTGAGGCAGCGCACGCACTTGCCGCAATGGTTCGTTTCCGGGGCCTCGGGTTCCAGTTCCAGCGTCGTCAGGATTTCCGCGAGGAAGATCCAGTTTCCCAGGCGGCGGCTGATGACATTGGTGTGTTTGCCCACGAAGCCCAATCCCGACCGCTGCGCCAGGTCTCGCTCCAGCAGCGGGCCGGTGTCCACATACCCGAGCGACCGCGTCCCGGCGCCGCCAAGCTGGTTGACGAATTCCGTCAAGGTCTTGAGCCGCCCGCCCAGCACGTCGTGATAGTCGGCGAACCTGGCATACCGCGCCACGATGCCGGCCTGGCGCTGCGCTGGCGGAGGCTCCGGGGCGGCGGTTTCGTAGCTGGCCGCCAGCACGATGACGGTCCGGGCGCCGGGCAAAACCTTCTGCGGGTCCGCGCGCTTTTCCGCCGTGCGCTCCAGCCAGTTCATTTCCCCGTGCTGCTTTTGCGACAGCCAGTGACGGAACTGTTCGGCACTGGCTGGCGCGGTGGCGGAGGTGAAGCGGCAGTCGTCAAAACCGAGTTCCGCCGCGCGCTGTCGGATCGCCGCCTTCATCGGTGCCATTGCAAAATGATCTGCTGCGCCACTTCCCGCGCCGAGCGCCCGTCGGTGTTGATGAGCACATCCGCCTGGCGGTAAAAGGGCGCCCGGAGCTCCAGCAACTCGCGGATTTTTCGCTGCGGATCGGCGTCCTGGAGCAGGGGACGGTGCGACTGGTTGCGGACCCGTTCCCAGATTCGTTCCGGCGACGCCCAGAGGCATACCACCAGCGCGTGTTCTTTCAAGGCGGCCAGGTTGGCCGGGTTGGTTGGCAAGCCGCCCCCGGTGGAAATCACCGTCCGCTTCCGGCTGGCCAGCTCGCCCACCACATCCCGCTCCAGCTCGCGGAACGCCGGTTCGCCGCTGCCCGCAAAAATCTCCGCAATGGTCCGGCCCGTCCGCGCCTGGATCAGTTCGTCGGTGTCGAGAAACTCAAAATGCAACTGCTCGGCCACCAGCCGCCCGGCCGAGCTCTTGCCCGCGCCCATGAAACCCACGAGCGCGATATTCACGAGCTGGCGTCCATTGTGCATGGCCATGGAGTAGTCGAAATTGGCCTCCGACGCACGCCAATTCAATCCTCCCGCCCGGCCCGCCCCAGATGGGACACGGGCGAATTCACGCACTCGACACGCCCGCGATTTTTGTTAAAATGCCTGTATTGTGAAATTGCCGCCGCTCATTTTGGCTTCGGCTTCACCGCGCCGCGCGGAACTGCTCAAGCTCTTGAAAGTGGAGTTCCGGGTGATGCCGGGGAACGTCGAGGAAGTGGCGCACGAACATCTCTCGCCCCTGGAGGTCTGCCAGTTGAACGCCCATCGCAAGGCGTTTGTCGTGGCCAAAAAAATCCCCGACGCGTTGGTGCTCGGCGCCGATACCCTGGTGTTTCTCGACAACGAGATCCTGGGCAAGCCGCACAATGTGGCCGAAGCGTGCCGGATGCTTTCGCGCCTGCAAGGCCGCTCCCATCAGGTGGTGACCGGTGTCAGCCTGATTCATTTGCGCAAACACCAGGAGCGCATTTTTGCCGCCAGCACCGATGTCTTGTTTCATCCGCTGGACGCCACCCAGATCCGCGAATACACCGCCAGGGTGTGCACGCTGGACAAGGCCGGCGCCTATGCCATTCAGGAATCCGGCGAGACGCTTATTTCCGAAATCTCCGGCTCCTTCAGCAACGTGGTGGGACTCCCCATTGAAATACTGCGCGAGGAACTGGCGGCCTGGGGCAAATCCAAGCCCCACAAGAAACGGCCCGTGCATTCCACCGGGGAGTAGTTTTCAACGCGCTTCCGGATGCTCGGCCAGCAGCCGGTCGAGGTTGGTTTTGGCCGGCGTCAGGGTGGAATCCAGGCGCAAGGCGGTCCGAAAATGCGAAGCGGCCTCCGCCGGCCGGTCCAAGTTGGCCAGCGCGTTCCCCCAATCGAACTGCGCCCGGGCGAAATTAGGGCGCACCGCCAGCGCGTTGCTGAAGCAATTCACGGCATTGGTCCAGCTCCCGTGCTGGAAGAAATAGATCCCCAAGTCGAACTGGATGTCCGGCTCCCGCGGTTCCAACGCCGCCGCGATTTCCAGGTGCTGCAGCGCTTCGGCGGTCCGCCCGACGCCCAGTTGCGCGATCGCCAAGTTGAACTGACTGTACGGGAACCGTGACTCCGTTTTCACCGACAGCTCGTAACAGGCCAGTGCGTGCTCGTTGTCCCCCAGTTTTTCATAGGCCTTGCCCAGGCAGTTCTCGGCCACGTAATTGTCCGTCGTCACGGTGATTGCGTGGCGGAACAGCGTCACACTGTCGTGCCACAGGCCGATGTCGCGGGCCGTCGCGGTTACGCAGCCCGCCAGCATCACTCCGGCTGCTGCCGGCAGCAGCCATCGCGGGGGTTCGCGCAGCGAGCAATACTCCGCCACGCCCCAGATGACGGCCACGAACAGCCCGATGCTGGGGATGTAGGTGTACCGGTCGGCCATGGCCTGGGCGCCCACCTGCACGAGGCCGATCGTGGGCACCAGCGTGCCCAAAAACCAGAACCATCCCACCGCCAGGTACGGACATTTGCGCCATTGGCAGACGCACAAGAACGTCCAGACCAAGAGCAACCCCACCGCGATGAGCGCCAGCCATAATGGCCAGTGTCTGGGATGCGGATAGATCACCGCCAGATCCGTCGGCCAGAACAGTTTGGCCGTGTAGCGCGCGTAGGCGAGCACCGCATTGGCCAGGCGTTCCATCACCGGCATCCCGGCCACCGCACCGCCGCGGGATTGCACCAGATAGGTGGTCACGCTGCCCGCCACCGCCAGCGCCAGGAAGGGGATTTTTTCCAGAACGAGTCGCCTGGCCGAAACGGGCCGGCAACCGGCTCCGGCCCCGGGCGGAACCGGTGTTTGCCAGCCGGCAATCCGGTTGAGCGGCCACAGATCCAGCAGCCCCAGCGCAAACGGCAGCGTCACCGCCATCGGCTTGCTCATGAGGCCGCAGGCGCAAAAGCACAGGGCGGCAACGTAAAGGCCGGCCACGCGGCCGTTGCGGGGTGGCGCACTCGCCGCCGCCCGCGCGTAGCCAAGGTAAGCCAGCAGCGTGAGCAGCCAGAAAAACGTGCTCAGCATGTCCTTGCGCTCGGACGCCCACGCCACCGATTCCACGTGCATCGGGTGCCAGGCGAACAGCGCCGCCACCAGCGCGCTGCGCCAGACCGCGCCCGTGGCACTGCGCAGAAAAATGAACAAGAGCAACGTGTTCGCCACGTGATACAGCAGGTTCACCAGATGGTGCCAGCCCGGTTCCAACCCAAACAGCGCGCAATCCGCCTGGTGCGAGAGCCAGGTCACCGGATGCCAGTTGGCCTGCTCGCTCGTGGTGAACGCCCAGACAAAATTCGTCGCGCTCAGCCCCGAAGTCACATGGGGGTTGCCGACGATATAGTCGGTATCGTCGAATTCAATGAAGGGGTGGTGCGTGATGGGCCAGTACAGCGCCACCGTGCCCAGCGCCAGGACCAGGCAGATCAGCGCAAAGTATTTTTGCCTGGCGGGCGGGCGGGCGGGCGTTTCAGAATTGGACTCGCTCATGCTGGCGGCGGTTGAACCGGCGGCTCTCCGTGTAGCCGGCGCTGCGGGCCAGGGCCACGGCCTCGGCAAAATTCAGGCCCACTTCCCCCGGCGCATGGGCGTCCGAGCCGAACGTGATCGGCACCTCTGCGCGCCGGGCGAGTGCCAACAGCTCCGCGCAGGGATAGATCTCGCGGCATTCCTTGCGCAGCCCCGCCGTGTTCAACTCGATGGCACAGCCGGCCCCGGCGGCGGCGGCAACAAACGCTTCATAGAGCGGCCGGCAGTCCTGCGCCGGCCGGATGCCGAATTTTTTTGGCAAATCCGCATGGCCGATGATCTGGAAGAGCCCCGATTTCGCCGCCTGTCCCAGCCGCTCAAAATAGGCGGACCACACTGCAAAGGCGTCCCGCTTTTTCCATTCCGAAAGCTTGGCCGGATTGTCAATGTCCCACGAATCCGACACATAATGGACCGAGCCGATGAAATAATCCCACGGCTGCCGGGCCGCAAGCTGGCGGATCCACGCTTCCTGCCCGGGCAGGTAGTCCACTTCCAGCCCGAGCCGGATGGTCAGTTGGGGAAAGGCCGCCTGCGCTTGGCGGATCTGGGCCACGTACTCGTCTAGTTGCCGGTCGAACATCCGCCAATTGTCAAAATCATCCCGCGCCATCGGGGAATGGTCCGTGAAGCCGATTTCCGTGAGGCCGATTTCCACGGCGCGCCGGGCATACTCCACCGGCTCGCCCGTGGCGTGACGGCAGAGCGGGGTGTGCATGTGATAATCGGCGGGCAACTGCATGTCGCGCCAGTCTTGCGTTTCAGGTTTCAACTTTCAAGCGCTGAATCGGCGGGTGTCATTTCGCGGCAGGCGGCAGCGCAAAGATGGATTTGACGTCCACCGGCGCCTGGTTCGAGATCAGGTGCATGGCCACGATCTCCGTATTGGTCACCAGGGCCACGGCCGTCAGCGCGATGACGATCCAGTCGCCCGCATTGAAGACCAACAACCCGATCAGCCCGCCCAAAAGGCATAGCCCGTAGCCCTTGGCCAAGTAGGAATGCGTGGCCGGATAGCGGTGAAATTTGACGTAGCAGACCAGGATTGCGGAGGCCTCCGACAACAGGATCAGCGCCACGCCGAGCCAGTTCCGCTCGATCACCGGACGGCAAAGCAAATACAGTGCGCCCAGAATGAACAAATAGTAGATGATATCCGTGCTGCTGTCGTAGCGCCGGAGGGCCGGAGTGGCCACCCCGAATCGCCGGGCCAGCACGCCGTCGAGGATGTCGGACAAGGTCCCCGCTGCCAGGATGGGCAGAAAAACCCAGCGGGAGACGCCCATCCAAGCGCAGAGCAATGCGAACGGACCCAGCAGCAGGCGCAAGGTGGTCAGGGCAAAGGGCAGATGGCGTTTCATAATTTTGATCGGCAAGTCTTTCCAAAATGGTCTGCCACCCTAACAAAAGTGCTTGCGGGCCGTCCATTGGGAATTGGAGTTCCTTGATGTTTTTAATGGGTAAAGCCACGCGGCTTTCGTGCGGGCAATGGTCTTCAAAAGTTCGCGGCCCGTGCGAGCGGGCGAAAGCGCCGTCGCCGCTGCGCTTTGCCGGCGCAGTCCATGACGCGAATGAATTGCCGGGCGTGTCGGTTGCTCCCCCGGGGCGGTCGGGCTTCAGCCCGCTTCAGCGTCCGCACCGGCGCAGGCGTTGAACAATTTTGCGCGTTCCGGATGGCGGGAGTTGAAGCGGCGTGAACGCCGCGCGCCGGTCGCGGCACGGGAACGCCTCAGGCATTCAGCCTCACCTGGCCAGCGCGATCCCGGATTTTGCGGCACAACTTGTTCACCACGGGCGCGGGCGCGGGCGCGCGGCGGTGAATAAACGGCGTGCCGGAAACCGCAGATGGCCTTGTTTTGCAGGGGAATTTTATTTTTGCGCCGGCGGGCCGGGCGCTGGTTTTGGTGGACAACCTGTGCATATCAATTAATGGGCAGAATCAGGAATCATGCTATGATGGTTCCGGTTCATTGAAAGAACGAAGCGGGCGGCGGAGAGTAACATCAACGTGGTTCGCTTCCGGATAATCCCAGGCGACTGGGGAAAAGTCGGATCAGGCTGGTTGATCCGGCTCCTCTTAAACCGGGCCGTGAGGCGTGGCGGCGGAGGCAGAATTCACCAGTTCCTCTGGCGGTGTTCGCACACCGCTGTAATGCGAATGAGGGACTTGGCAGCGAGAGGCGATGAGAAACCGTCTCGAGTTGAGTCAAGTAGTCCGGGAGAGTTTCGATCCCGGATGAATCGCAGTCACCCAGAGGGTGAAAAGCTGCTACTGTGTATCAGCACGGTGCGCACGACTCTGGCGGGAGCAACAAGGTTGAGACCGCCCAGCGAAAAACGCCGAAAGGCGGACAAAGGGAGCGCTCGCATCGGGAAGACCACGGAACCCGGCACGTTCCGTGAAAAACTTCCAAGCGCCGGCGATGTTAAAAACGACGCCGCTGGACTGTGAGATAAAAGGCAGCTTGAGAGAGAAGAGGCGAGACCCGTGGCCTTGGGCGAACGCATCGCCAGCAGCGATGGCTGTCCCAAAGCCAGTGGTCAAGACGCGAAAGACAGATTCGCAGGCGTGTCTTGACCTGGTTTGCAGGCCGGTGTTGCAACCACCAGCTGAAGCGAGCTGAAAAGCCTCACTCGAAATCCGCGCATCGCAAGGTGTCGGACGGCCCTGCTACGAGGCCGATAACTCCGCTTGCCGTGGAGAATGGCGTCGGGAAACCGGCAGCCCCTGAAAAGGGCGCGCCTAATGCCGGCTCGGGAAAGAGAGAGTGGCGAACTCCCATCCCCCATCCGTCCCTGCCTGACCGAAAGGTCGGGCAGGGACTTATTGTTTTTGGGGTTCTTCGCCGGGGAGTTGGCGCCCCGGCCGATGTTCGCTTGCCAATGTGGCCGCCGTTTTGTCTAATTTGGCTGTGCTTAATCAGCAGACGCTTAATCATTCGGCCAGTTATAGCGGCATCGGGCTGCACAGCGGCAACCGGGTCAATATGACGATCCTGCCGGCACCCGCCAACAGCGGCGTGCGCTTTCGGCGCGTGGACCTCGATGACAAACCGGAGATCGAGGCCCGCGTGGAAAACGTTTCCGAAACGAACCGCTCCACCACCATCGCCAAGGGCAACGTCAAGATCCACACCGTCGAGCACGTGCTCGCCGCCCTCGCCGGCTCGGGCATTGATAACGCCATCGTGGAGCTCGACTCCAACGAGCCGCCCATCGGGGATGGCAGCTCGCGCGAGTTCTGCCGCATCATCGAAGCCGCCGGCGTGGTCGCCCAGCCCGAAAAGCGCAACTTTTTCACGCCCACCGAGCCCATCGAGCTTCGCCTGGGGGAGACCACCATGACGTTGTTTCCCAGCGAGACATTCAAGATCACCTGCACCAGCGCGGACAAACAGGGCCGGTTCACCCAGTTCTATTCCACCGAGGTCACGCCGCAGACCTGGACCAGGGAACTCGCCCCCGCGCGGACGTTTTGTTTTTTTGAGGAGATCGAATACCTGTTCAAAAACGGCCTCATCAAGGGCGGCAGTCTGGAAAACGCCGTCGTCATCCGCGATGACGCGGTCTTGACCACCGAGCCGCTGCGGTATCGCGAGGAGTTTGTGCGCCATAAGATGCTCGATATCGTGGGCGACCTTTCGTTGCTGGGCCGGCCCGTTTGCGGCCATGTCATCGCGGTGCGGCCCGGTCATGCCGGCAACGTGGAACTGGTGCGCAAGATGGTTGAGCAGATCAACAAACCCATACGCGCCGCCCAGGCCTTTACGCCGCCGCCCGCCGCCACCCCGGAAACGCCCGCCGCCCCGGCCGGCACCCTGGGCATCGAGGAACTGATGAAGCTCCTGCCCCACCGGTATCCCTTCCTCATGGTGGACCGGATTCTAAGGATGGAGGGCGACAAAATCGTGGGCCTCAAGAATGTCACCTTCAACGAACCGCATTTTATGGGTCACTTTCCGGGCCATCCGATCATGCCCGGTGTGCTGCAGCTTGAAGCCATAGCCCAAGTGGCCGGCCTGCTGATGCTCAAAACGACCGCCGCCACCAACCAAATCGCCTACTTCATGTCCGCCCAAGAGGTCAAATGGCGCAAGCCGGTCGTGCCCGGCGACGTCCTGATAATCGAAGTGGAACTGATCAAGACCCGCGGCAAAATCGGCAAGGCCAATGGCGTCTGCAAAGTGGGGGGCGAGGTCGTGAGCGAAGCCCAAGTGACCTTCATGCTCCGCGACGCCTGAGCCGCTGCCCTGAAGCCTGGAAAGAAGGCGATGTCAGTTGAGGATAGCTCGCCCTTTTCATGAACCCGGAAAACATTCAACATTCGACATTCAACTTCCAACCCTGCGGTTCAAAGGTTCAATGCGCGAAAGGGTTGCCGGTCCCAAGCCATTTACTTGGTAGTGAGTTTCGCGGCGATTTCCCGGATGATCGCGGCGCCATCGGCATAGTCCCTCAGGGCCTCCTGCCGGATCAACAACCGGTGCGCCAGCACCGGTTCCATCACGGCCCGCACGTCGTCCAAAGTTACCGAACTGTTGCCGTGGACGGCCGCCAGCGACTGGCTGGCGCGATACACTCCCAGCGACCCGCGCGGACTGGCCCCCAGCCGCAACGCCCTGTGTTCCCGCGTCGCCCGCGTGAGCGCCACCAGATAATCGCACACCGCCGGCGGCACCGGTAGCTCCCGCACGCCCGCCTGGCATTTCACGATCTCCTCGGCCGTCGTCACCGGGGTGAGCGTTTCAATGGGATGCTGCAACTGCACGCGCCGGCACATCTCCTTCTCCTGTGCCGCGCTCGGGTAACCGAGACTCAATCGCAGGAGAAACCGGTCCATCTGCGCCTCCGGCAGCCGGAACGTGCCTTCCTGATCGATGGGGTTTTGCGTGGCCATCACCATGAACGGCTTTTGCAGGCGGTAGGACACCCGGTCCATGGTCACCATACCTTCCCCCATGGCTTCCAGCAGCGCCGATTGCGTGCGCGGACTCGCGCGGTTGATTTCATCCACCAATACCATTTGCGAAAACAAGGGACCGAACCGGAAATCCTTCTTGCCCGTCGTGGGATCCAGGATGAAATCGCCGACCACGTGTTCGGGCTGCAGATCCGGCGTGCACTGGATGCGCTTGAACGTGCAGCCCACGCTCTGGGCCACCGCGCGCGACAACATCGTCTTGGCCACGCCGGGCACGTCTTCAAATAAAATGTGTCCCTCGCCAAACAACCCCGCCACCGCCAGCGTGATTTGCTCCGGCTTGCCGACAATGACCCGCTCGATGTTGGCGATGATTTGCCGCGCGATTTCGGCGAGTTGGGGCGCCTGATACGTTTCCAGCGGCGGCGGTGTGACCGCCAGCTTGATCTTCTCCAGCGGTGTCCGGGTCGTGCGCGGCATCAGGATGTCCTGCCCGCAACTGGGGCAGGGGACGTGCTCGCCCACCAGGGCGTCGGGAATTTCGAAGGGGTGGCTGCAATGCGGGCAAATGCGTTTGGGCATGGTTAATCCTGTTCGTCAAACGTACCGGATGGAACCGGAGTCTTTCGCCGCCCCGCGGCTTTGTCCAGCAGAATTCCAGCCGGGCCCGCGCTCCGTGGCCGGCTTGGCCCGGCTAGGTTTTCGCCTCCGGCGACGCCTGCCGCAGGCAGGGCTTGAGCTGAAGATCAATGCGCAGGATGTGCGACCGCACCCAGGCGCAGCAGTAATCGTGGAGCTGTTGCAACAGTTCGGCGCGGCAGCCCTCGCTTTCAAAACGCAGCTTGAATTGCCGGAAAAATTGCAGGAATTCCGCGTGTGCGGCCTGGTTTTCTGCGTGCGCCGGGCAGTGATGGCGGGCCATGCAGCCCTCCTCATGCTGAAAATGAACCAGCGTGTAGTTTTCCACGAAGTCCACCAGGTTCAAGAGAAACTCCGCCTCGTGCCGGTCCGGATTGGTGACGTGCGACATGCCTTCCAATTGATTAATATAACCCACCAGCAGCTTGTGCTGCGAGTCAATGATGGGTTCCCCCGTTTCAAATTCTTCGGTCCATTGCAACATCTTGCTTCCAATCAAACGACATTCCGCGCCATAAACTAACATTATGAATGTATGGTGAAACACTGATTATGTCTAGCCGCCAATTGCCATTTCCCGCCCGAATCCTGTCTTTCCGCCTGAAACCGACGGCAAAAAACGGCATGGTTTTGGCAAGAATGTCGGCTAATTCGGCATTGACCAAGAGCCATTCGCCGCTAAACTTCCCCATCGGTTTTAGGAAATTGATTCCACCAAAACACAATATAAATAAAATATGGCTGTCAAAGTAGCTATCAACGGATTCGGCCGCATCGGCCGGATGGTTTTTCAGGCGCTGTGCGATCAAGGTTTGCTCGGCAAATCCATTGACGTCGTTGCGGTTGTGGACGTGTCCACCGACGCCGATTATTTCGCCTACCAGATGAAGTACGATTCCGTCCACGGCAAGTTCAAGCACACCGTGACCACGGAGAAGAGCAACCCCGCGCTCGAAGATCCCGATGTGCTGGTGGTCAATGGCCACAAGATCAAGTGCGTCATGGCCGTCAAGGACCTGGCCACCCTGCCTTGGAAGGCGCTGGGCGTGGATGTGGTGGTTGAATCCACCGGGCTCTTCACCGACAGCGAGAAGGCCAAGGCCCACCTCGCCGCTGGTGCCAAGAAGGTCATCATCTCCGCCCCGGGCAAGGGCGACGTCAAGACCATCGTCATGGGCGTCAATGAAGGCGAATACGATGCCAAGAAACACAACATCATTTCCAACGCTTCCTGCACCACCAACTGCCTCGCGCCGCTGGTCCATGTGCTGTTGAAGGAAGGTTTCGGCATCGAAACCGGTCTGATGACCACCATTCACTCCTACACTGCCACCCAGAAGACCGTGGACGGCCCGTCCAAGAAGGACTGGCGCGGCGGCCGTGCGGCGGCCATCAACACGATCCCCAGCACCACCGGCGCCGCCAAGGCGGTGGGCGAAGTGCTCCCCTCGGTCAAGGGCAAGCTCACCGGCATGTCCTTCCGCGTGGCCACGCCTGATGTCTCGGTCGTTGACCTTACCGTCCGCACGGTCAAGGACACCAGCATCGAGCAGATTGACGCCGCGCTGAAGAAGGCCTCCAAGAGCTACCTCAAGAATATTCTGGGTTACACCGACGAGGAACTGGTCTCCAGCGACTTCATCCACGACTCCCGCAGCTCCATCTACGACAGCCTGGCCACGCTCAGCAACAACCTGAAGGGCGAGAAACGCTTCTTCAAGATTGTGAGCTGGTACGACAACGAATGGGGTTACAGCAACCGCGTGGTTGACCTCGTGAAATACATCACGTCCAAGGGAATCTAAGTTTCCCGAACGATTCAAAAACGGCGGCCCCGCAAAGGCCGCCGTTTTTTTATGTTGGCCGCCGGCCCGCCGCGACCGATGGTGCTCGCCGTCCGCCGCCGTCGTGGCGGGGCGGGGGACAGGGCTTCCCCGCACGCCCTCAGGGAACCCCTGAAGACATCGAATAGGAAAGCAAGAACCGGAGTTTTGGACAAAAAAGTCGGGCGATCGAAATATCCCGAAAATAAGTGTTGCAACGCAATTCACGGGTGCTATGATGCTCGCCCGCTTTCGCAATCGGAAAGCGGAATCAACAACCATTAACAGACAATCGTTCTTTGTATGGCTCAACGTATTAGAATTCGTCTCAAGGCTTATGACTTTCGGGTCATAGACCAGTCGGCGCGGGAAATTGCCGACACCGTCAAGCGCACTGGTGCGCGTGTCGCCGGGCCCATCCCGCTGCCCACGCGCGTGGAACGTTTCACCGTCCAGCGCTCTCCTCATTCGGACAAAAAGTCCCAGGAAACTTTCGAACAGCGCACTCACAAGCGGCTGATTGACATCCTCGATCCCACCGCCAAGACCGTGGACGAATTGAAGAAACTCAATTTGCCCGCTGGCGTGGACATCACCATCAAAATCTAATAAGGAGTACCATGCCACTCGGACTTTTAGGAAAAACACTTGGTCACACCCGCGTTTATGACGCCCACGGTGTGATGATTCCCGTCACGGTCGTTCTCGCCGGCCCCAACCGCGTAATCCAGGTCAAAACGCAGGCCGGCAAGGATGGCTACAATGCCGTCCAGCTCGGTTTCGACGACCAGAAAGAACAGCGCGTCAGCAAGGCGGTGCTCGGCCACGTCAAGAAACACAATAGTGTGGCCGTCAAACGTATCCGCGAATTCCGCGACTTCTCAAAGGAAGTCAAGCCGGGAGACGTGGTCGGCCCCGCGCTTTTTGCCGTGGGTGATTTTGTGGATGCCATCGCCACGACGAAGGGCCAAGGCTTTGAAGGCGTTATGAAGCGCCATCATTTCGCGGGCGGTCCCGCTTCGCACGGCCACAAGGGCTGGCATCGCCGCGCCGGCGCCATTGGCGAACGTTTGTTCCCCGGCACCGTTCTCCGCGGCATGCGCATGCCCGGTCACATGGGCCACGTCAGCCGCACCACGCAAAACCTCGAAATTGTCCAGGTGCGCGAAGCGGACAACCTGCTCCTCATCAAGGGCGCCCTTCCCGGGTCGGAAGGCGATTACGTTGTCATCCGCGAATCGAAGAAACGCCCGAAGGGCTGGAAGGCGCCGGTGCCCACCGTCAGCAAGAAAAAGGCGGAGGCCAAAGCTCCCGCCGCCAAGAAATAATTGACCAGCCATGAAAATTTCCATCAAAGATACTGCCGGAAACAATCAGGGCGAACTCGAAGTCAAGTTCCCCCTGATCGAAAATGGCAAGGGCACCCAGGCCGTCCATGACACTGTCACCGCGTACCGCGCGGCGCAGCGCAGCGGCACCGCTTGTACCAAGAACGTCGGCGAAGTCACCGGCTCCAACAAAAAGCCCTGGCGCCAGAAGGGCACCGGCCGCGCTCGCGCTGGTTCCAACCAGTCGCCGCTGTGGGTCGGTGGTGGTGTCGTCTTCGGCCCCAAGCCCCGCGACTTCAGCAAGACCATCTCCAAGAAGACCCGCGCCCTGGCGCTCCGCAAGGCCTTGACCGAGCGGCTCAAGGCTGGTGACGTCATCGTTTTGGCCGAGCTGAAACTGGCCTCGCCCAAGACCAAGGAATTTCTCCAAGTCATGAAGTCCTTGGAACTGAAGGGCTCCGCGCTGCTCGTGTCCAACGGCGAAGACAAGAATCTCCTCCTCGCCTCCCGCAACGTCGAGAACCTCACCGTCACCACCAGCGATTCGCTGAACACCTACGACGTGCTCCGGCCGGACAAGCTGGTCTTTACCAAGAGCGCGTTTGAAAAAGTCGAAGCCCGTTTGACCAAGGAATAATCCATGAATCCTTTTGAAATCATCAAAACCGTGCGCCTCACGGAAAAAGGGACGCGCCAGAGCGAAAAGTACAATCAGTACACCGTGGTAGCCGACCGGCTGGCCACCAAGCCACAGATCAAGCAGGCCGTGCAGGAGCTTTTCAAGGTCAAGGTCGTGGCCGTCAACACCCTGAGCGTCCGCGGCAAGTTCCGCCGCCAGCGCACCCTTCAGGCCGGCAAGGCCTCCGATTGGAAAAAGGCCATCGTCACCCTCAAAGCGGGCGATAAAATTGTTTTAACCTAATTATAGATTTGAAATCACGAACGGCGCGGAATTCCTCCGCGCCGTTCTTTTTTATCCGGAAAGGCTGCTTTCTTCCGGAAAATTGCCGATCAGGTCACGCCCAGGTTAAGATTAGGTTACAGTGGCAGTTATGAGTTGCCACCGCAATTCCTCTTGCCGCACAGTGTATTTGTCATCAGGTATGAACGACGACCAACAATATCTGGATTTGAATCTGGACGAGCCGCTGGTCTGCCGCTCGGTTTGGATTTCGGACGTCCACCTCGGCACGCGCCACGCCCGCGTCTCCGAGTTGCTGGATTTCCTGCGCTTGGTGGATTGCAAATACCTCTACATCGTCGGCGACCTTATTGACGGCTGGGAGCTCAAGTACCGCTGGTTCTGGCGCGATGACTATAACGTGCTCATTCAGAAGCTGCTCCGCAAGAGCCGCAAGCACACCAAGGTCATTTACATCAGCGGCAATCACGACGAATTCGTCGAGCAGTTTATCGGCGTGCGGTTTGGCAGCGTCATCATGGGACGCCAAGCGATCCACGTCGGGGCCGATGGCAAAAAATATCTCGTCATCCATGGCCACCAGGCGGATGGCTTGACGCATTTCAACCATCTTCTGGAAAAAGTGGGTTCTCACCTTTACAATTGGATTCTCGACTTTAATCTCTACTTCAATCGGGTGCGGCGGGCGTTGGGGTTCGGTTACTGGTCCGTTTCGTCGTATATAAAGTCCAAGACCAAGTCGGCCATCCAGTTCATCACGGAATACGAGAAGACCCTGGCTATTATGGCGCGGCAAAATGGGGCCGACGGTGTGATCTGCGGCCACATCCACCGCGCCGAAATGAAGGTCATTGACGGCGTGCAATATTATAACACCGGCGACTGGGTGGAAAGCTGCACCGCGCTGGTTGAAGATTTTGATGGCAAGATCAAACTCATTCACTTCCATGAAGATGATGTTCTGCGTTCTCGGGGAGGGCCGCGGCCACATGACGCAGGCGATGGCGGTGAAGGAATTGGTGGACACGGCGGGGCATCAGGTCGTCGCCGTCACGCTCGGCGTGAGTTCGCATCGGGAAGTGCCGGAATACTTCGCATCGGCGATGAAACTTCCCGTCACGCAACTGCCGACGCTGGAGTTCAAGTATAAAAACAGCCGCGCCGTCAGCAACACCGCCACGCTGCTTGGCGCCCTCGCCAACCTTCCCAGATATGCCCGGCTGGTCCGCCGGCTCGACGAACTCGTCCGGGCCGCACAGCCGGACGTCATCATCAACTTCTTCGAGCCCATCGCCGCTTTTTACGCGCTGAGCCGCCGGCACCGGCCGCCGGTCGTGGCGGTCGGCCACCAGTTCATGTTCCAGCACCCTGGCTACGTCCGCACGCCGCAGTTGTGGAAGCAGTTGCTCAGCATGCGGCTTTACACCTGGCTGCTCGGCGCCCGCGCCACGAAGCTGGCCCTCTCGCTCTATGCGGCCCCGGATTTGCCCTCCAGACGCATCATCGTTGCCCCGCCCATCCTGCGGAAACAGCTTTTCAGCCTGCAAGCCAACCCCGCCGGCGACTTCTCGCTCGTCTATCTGCTCAATCACGGCTATGCCGACCAGATCATCCGCTGGAGCGACGCCCATCCCCTGACCCGCCTCCATTGCTTTTACGACAAGCCGGGCGCGCCCGAGGAATTCCACTACTCGCCGTCCCTCACCTTTCACCGGCTGGCCGGCGGAAAATTCCTGGAGATGATGGCCCAATGCCGCAACGTCGTCTGCACCGCCGGCTTCGAATCCGTCAGCGAAGCCGCCTGGCTGGGCAAACCGCTCTTTCTCGTTCCCGTGGAAAACCACGTGGAGCAGCAGGTCAACGCCATTGACGCCCAGCAGTTCGGCATCGCCATCGCCGGAAAGAGCTTCAACCTCGACCGGCTGGCCGAACTCCCCGGCCGACTGCCCACGGACCAATTCCGCGCTTGGATGGCCTGTGGGCCAAAGAAGTTTTTCCAGGCCGTCGAAACCGCGGTAAACTCCGCCCGATGAGCAGCGAGGAGGTTCTCAAATTTCCAGCCGGCTTCCTGTGGGGCACCGCCACCTCGCCCACGCAGGTCGAGGGGCACATCGAAAACGAGTGGACTCCCTTCGTCGCCCAGGACGGCAGCAATTGCCACATCGCCTGCGACCATTACCATCGTTACCCCGAGGACATCGAATGGATGAGCCGGCTCGGCGTCAACGCCTACCGCTTTGGCATAGAATGGTCCCGGCTGCAAGCCGCGCCCTTCGCCCCGCTCAACCAGCCCGAATTGGACCGCTACGTGGATGAGCTCGACCGTTTGCGCGCCGCCGGGATCACGCCTATGGTCGTGCTGCACCATTTTTCCAACCCGCCCTGGCTCAATGCCGCCGGCGGTTGGACCAAGGCGGGCGCCGTGCCGCTGTTCATTGACTATGTTCGGAAGCTGGTGGCCGCGTTGAAGGAGCGGGTTTACCTCTGGAACACCTTCAACGAACCGGATACCTATGCCTGCGTGGGCTACCTGCTGGGCGGATTCCCGCCGGGCCGCAAATGGAAGCTGGGCCAGTTTCGCCGGGTGATCGAACACATGGCGCGGGCGCATGTGCAGGCCAGCCGCATCATCCGTCGCGAAGGCTTCGCCGGCCGCAAGCCGGAAGTGGGCATCGCCAAGAATTGGACTTTCTTTCACGCCTATCAAGGATTCTCGCCGTGGGACCGCCTCACCGCCATCATTTGCCACTACACGTTCAACAAGTTCGTGCTGGATGCCTTCCTCGGCCGCTGGCGCCGCCGCGCGTCCACCTTTATCGGGCTGAATTACTACGGCCGCGTCCGCTTCCACCACTTTCGCGCCATGATTCCGGCCAGCGGCACCCCCAGCAAGGAAATCAAGGATTTCGGCTTTGTGTGCGACGACATGGTCGAGCGTTACCCGGAAGGCATGGAAAAAATCCTCGGCTACCTGCATCGGAAGTTCCGGCTGCCGATTTACATCACCGAACACGGCTCCGCCTCCGCCGACGAGAATTTCCGCGCGCTTGACCTGCACCGGAACCTCGCCGCGCTCCACCGTTCGATCCAGGCCGGGGCCGACGTGCGCGGCTTCTTTTATTGGTCGCTGCTGGATAATTTTGAATGGCAGTTCGGCTACACGAAAAAATTCGGGCTCCTGGCCGTGGATTTCGCGGACCCAAAACTGCCGCGCACGCCGAAGCCGCTCGCCGAAGTCTATTCCCGGATCTGCCGCGAAAATCTCTTGCGACCGGACGGCAACGAAATCCCGCGCCCGGTCACGGATTCATCCCGCTGACCGGCCTGGATTCACTGCTTGGACAGGGATACGATGGCCGTCAAATCCCAGTTTCTCATCTTCACCATGTCCAGTCCGTGGACCCGGATTTGCTGGGCGTTGGTGTCTCCGAGTGCCGCCACGTCCTTCGTGGGCAGCACGAGGATGAACGGGGGCGTGTTCGTCAGGAAGTCCCTGGCATTTTTTTCCTCGCCCAGCACGACTGTGTTGGTCACCACGCTCCGGAACTTCCACACCAGGCTCGCTTCGGTGTAACCAAAGCAGCCCACCTTGGTTTCCGGCCGGACCTGCGGTTGCACCGCCTGCCAGAGGTTCTCCGTGAGCAGATAGTTCCTGGCCAGCGTCGTGAAGCCCAGCGTGAACACCAGCACGATGCCCGCCATCACGACGAACCGCTTGCGGAACCAGGCGAACGCGTGCTCATCGGTCCGCAGTTGCAGGGCCAGCCAGAGCGCCAGGCAGGGGAACGCCGGCAGCGTGTAGTGCGGGAGCTTCGTCAACACACAGGAGAACACGACGAAGACGATCAGCGCCTGCAGGAGCAGATACCAGCCCAGCGGATCCTGGGCACGCCGCGGCCACCAGCGCCGCAGGGTCCCCGGCACGCGGGTGGACCAGGGGAAAAAGCTGGCGAAAAAAGTCACGAAATACAGCGGAAACAGCAGCACCAAGCCCGTCAGTCCCGCCAGGCCGTGGCCGTTGATCACGCCGGTGGAACGGTGGAACACGTGCTCGCCCATGCCCACGTCGAAATATTTTCCCTGCGTCTGTTCCATGGCCGGAATGCCCCAGAGCGCCGCCAGGCCGAGCGTCAGGCAAATTCCCGCCGCCGTCTCGATTACGGGCAGGCGAAAACCGTCCCGCCGCCGCCAGCGCCCCATGACCAAGCCCGCCAGCGGCAGCCAAGCCACCGGTCCCTTGGCCAAAAACCCCAGGGCCAGGGCCACGTAAAAAATGCCCCACCAAAGTATGCGCCGCGGATTTTCGGGGCGTGTCAGTTCCCAGCCGCTGCCGACCGCCAGGGTAAAAAAGAAGACCATCGCCATGTCCGCCGTGGCCACGCGGCCGATGACCGCCACGTGCAGCCCGCCGATGAACATCGCCCCGGCCACGAAGGCCGTTTTGGCGCCGGCCGCCTTGCGCCCCCAGCCCACCAGCAACAGGGCCGTCGCCGTGGTGAACAGGGCCGACGGCAGGCGCGCGGCAAAGGGGGTTTCACCCAGCAGCCGGTAACTCGCGCTTTGGCACCAGTAAATCAACACCGGCTTGTCAAACCGCCAATGGCCGTTGAACCACGGCACCACGTAGTCGCCGCGCTGGAGCATTTCGCGCGATGCCTCCGCAAACCGCGTCTCGTCGCGGTCCGTCAGCGGCAGAATCCAGTTGCCCGCCAGCAGCAGCACCAGGCTCAGCAGCAGGATGGACCGTTGCGGTTTGGCGGCCAGTTTTTCAAACAGCGATTGCATCAGCGGGCAAATTATATCGGCATGAATCCGCCGGGCACCAGCGATTTGGGCTTTTTTTTGCCGCCGTAATGCCTACATTCGCGCATGGCCGTGCCGCAAAAAGCGCTTCGGAATTTCCTCATCTGGCTGCTGGCCGGAACCGCCGTCGTCGCCCTGGCCTGGCCCTTCGACCTCCCGGTGGACAGCGCTCTGGACGCCACCCGGAATGCTCCGCTGCACCAGGTTGCGTGGTGGTGTTCCAAGCTTGGCGAAGGGTGGGTGCCGGCCGTGGCGGGCGTCGCCTTGGCGATAATATTTCTGCTGCTGAAGCGGCCCCGCGTGGCGGCAAAGATTTTCTTCGTGGGCCTGACCTGCGAACTCACCGGGTTGGCGGGGCTCATCCTGCGCATTCTTACCGGTCGCACGCGCCCCCTGGCCCACGCCCCGCAGGGCTTTTACGGCGTGTGGCATGATGGGCACTGGCTCATCGGCAAATACGAATTCAGCGCCTTTCCCTCCGGTCACGCGGCCACGGCCGTGGGGTTGGCGGCGGCGGCCTGGCTGGTGCATCGCGGTTGGGGCGCCGTGGCGGCGCTCTATGCCTTGGCGGTCATGTGGTCCCGTATCGCTCTCCAGTGCCATCATCTTTCGGATGTGGCGGCCTCCACCATGTTGGCCATACCGCTGGCGCTGCTTTCCAAACGGATTCTCCTGCCATCCGTGGAATTCCAATTCGTCACTCTTCGACGGTCCTGGCGGAAAAATTAAGCCGCCGAATCCTGACCCGGCGGCCGGCAAGCGCTGGCAGGCATGGAGCGCGTATCAACAGGAACGGGTTTTCCGGTCCAGCGACATCTTCTTCATGAGGACTGCACTCCCCAAGGCCATTCCCAGCAAGCCCGCGGTCGTCCCGCCATCCGGGACGCTCAGAGGGTTGGCCGAGCGCGTGGAGGGCGACGGCTGGGGCGAAAAGGGGCGCCTCGTGGAGATGTTTGGATCGTTCAAATTGGGGTTCCGGATCACGGTCACCGGGGTATAATCTGGCGTGCCGCTGCCGCCTCCGCCCTGGGCGACGTTGTGCGCCGGTACGATTGAACCCAACAGGCGGTTCGCATTTAGATTCGCCACTTGGGTGGCGTGGATGGCCGCTGCGAGAGCGGTCAGATCGGCTTTCGCCGGGCCATAAGCCTCCAGCTTCGCGCCATCCGTAACGCTGACGGTGCTTGCCACCGGGATCGCTTGAACTGTTTGGGCCAAGCCGAAGGCCCAAACCAAGCCTCCCAACCAAAAAAGTGTTTTCATGCCTTCCTCTTTTTGGGCCTTACGCCTCTTTAGCACGGAGAATACCATGAAATCGCCGGCCTGTCTATAAAATGATTATCTGTCCTGAATAAGCGTCGGTGATTCGCGGTGACCCTGGGACAGTGCAGAATGCACGTCCGGGTTTGTAGCTTGTAAGCCGCCAATGACTTTCCGGCTGGTGTCCGGCAGCTTTGCCATTTACGATTCAATCGCCGCGAGGCAAATTGCATTTCCGGACACTCATCATAAACAGCAAATCAAATCGCTATGGCTGCCATTGGTCGGTTTCAGCACGGTGACGAAATCTTTTATGCCAAGGTGGTGGAGGGTGAGTTGTTTCGGCTGCGGGGCGACGTCTTTGGCTCGCCGTCGTTCGACCGGGAGCCCACGCCGCGCAAGGGGGTCAAGACGCTGGTGCCCGTCGTTCCCACCAAGATCATCGCCGTGGGCATCAATTATCTGGATCACGCTCGGGAAATGCACCGGGAGCTGCCCACGGAACCGCTCATCTGGTTCAAGGCCACCACGTCCCTGCTGCCGGACGGCGGCAAGATCGAAATCCCGTTTCCGCAACACCGCACGGATTTCGAGGCGGAACTGGCCATCGTGATTGGCCGCAAAATTCGCAGCGTGTCACCCACCCAGGCGCCGCGATATATCTTCGGCTACACCGCGGCGCAGGACATCAGCGACCGCACCATCCAAAAGGCCGAATCCCAGTGGGCCCGCTGCAAGTCCTTCGATACGTTCACCCCGCTGGGACCTTACGTGGAGACAATGCTGGATTCATCCGACCTGAGCATTCAGCAATTTCAAAACGGCCAGCTTCGTCAGAATTCCAACACCCGCCAGCTTATTTTCAAGCCGGCCGAAATCGTGAGCTTTGTCTCCACCAACCTGACGCTGTTGCCCGGCGACGTCATCCTCACCGGGACTCCCAGCGGAGTCGGTCCCATCCAAAGCGGCGACCGGTTGGAGGTGCGCATTCAGAGCCTCGCGCCTCTGATCAACACCGTGAAGTAAAGGGTAGTTGGTTTGCCGTGGACTCACGTCCACAGCCACAGTTCGCGCGGATCACACCCGGCTGGCCAGATCAACTCTCACGGTGGGCCGGGAGGCCGATGTGTCGGCGGCGGCCCCGTCCGGGCTGACGGCTGGCAGTTGTTCGTATTGTTCCCACCAAGCGGTCCGGGCTTCGAACGTCCATTCCCCGGCGCCGGGGATGGCCAGCAGCAGGGCTTGCAGTTCCGTGGCGGATTGGGGTCGCTCATTCATATCCTTCGCCAAGCAGCGCAGGAGCAGTTCTTCCATTTTGCGGCTGACCGGGTTGCTGGTGCGTTCCGCCAAGGGCAAGGGCGCGGCGGTGAGCTGCTTTTCGTGGATTTCGGAAATCGTTTCGGCGTCAAAAATATAATGGCCGGTCAGCAGGAAATAGCCCAGCGCGCCCATGGAATAAAGGTCACTGCGCGGATCGGTCGGCACCGAGCCTTGAATGGCCTCGGGCGACATGAACCAGGGGGTGCCTTCCACCACCCGCGCGCCCCCTTCGTCGGCAGGTTCGCCGCCGCCCGCGCGATAGTCGCGCACCAGGCCAAAATCGAGCACCTTCACACAATCGGGCACCCCGCCGCGCCGGCACAGGAAAATGTTCGCCGGCTTGATGTCCCGGTGAATCAGGCCCAGGGCGTGCGCCTCGGCCAGGGAATCGCAGATTTGCGTGAGGATATGCACGACGCGGCATTCGGGTTGCGGGCCGAACCGCACAATCAGCTCGTGCAGGTTCACGCCGCGCAGGAATTCCATGGCATAATAGAAAATGCCCTCGGGCGTGTGGCCGTAGTCATATACCTGGATCGTGTTGGGATGCGTGAGCTGGCAGGTCAGGCAGACCTCGCGTTCGAACCGCGCCACCGCCGCGGCGTCGGCGCGGTCCGGCAGCAGCAATTTCACGGCGGTGTCCCGCCGCAACAGGGCGTGCCGCGCGCGATAGACCACGCCCATGCCGCCGGCGCCCACTTTTTCCACCAGCGTGTATTGGCCCAGTTGCTTCAGTTTTAATTCGGCGGCATTCAAACGCCGGCGCCACGCCCGGTTGGCATGCGAGAACACGAACAACCCCGTCGCGCTCAGCAGCAAAAAAAGCACCAGCAACGCGAACACAAATTGCAGCACGCGCAACGGACGGTAGGCTTCGTCGGCGTTGATTTGGGTCGCCACGCCGAACCCGAATTGCGGGAGCCAGCACGAGGCGCCCACCACGGGCACGCCGCGGTAATCCCGGGAGGGCGTCACGTCCACTTCATCCTCGCCCGTCACCGCGCTGGCCACCAGGCGGATCAATGGCCGGGCATAGGGTTCATTGGCCGGCTTGAATCCGGTCGTCAGGTCGCCGCCGGGGTCGTAGAGGCGCAAATTGAGCGCCGAGCTCGTATTCGTGGCCTCCAGCAACCCCAGTTTCTTGAGTTGCGCGTCAAACCGGCTGTGGGAAATGATCAGCCCCGTCTGGTCAAACGCATAGGTCTCGCCGGAATCGCCCGAGCGCGCCACGGACAGGATGCGGGAAAACTCCTTGTCCGGATTGATGATCAGCGCCAGCGCCCCGATGATGTGATTGTCGGGATCGCGAATCGGCGCGGCCACTTGCATCAACGTCACGTCCCCGCGGCGGCGGCCGGCGGCGGCTTGCGCGCGGCGGGTGAACTGGCGCCGCAGGCCATTCGTGGGAGCCAGTTCCATCACGTCGCGGTAAACGCGCCGCTGCGTGAGCAGTTCCGGGCGGAACGGCGTAATAATCACCGGCTGGCCCCGGGCAAACAATTCGGCGAACTTGTTCGTGTGCGCGTCGGAAACCACGTTGTTGGCCAGCCATTGCGGACGCAGCGAGTTGGCCACCACCACAAAATTCGTGCTTACCAACTGGCCCACGCCATAGCCCAGCAGCGACAGCCGCGGCCGGAGCTCGCTGACGAAGGACTCCAACTCCGGCGTCGTGCGGAATTCGCGCCGGGGTTGCGCCGGCGCCTGCAAGATGGCCACCGCGGACCGCCGCACATCGGGATCGGCCGCCAGGGCCAGGGCCAGCCGGTCCTGGTTGGTGCTCCAAATACCCAGCGCCGTCACGTTGGCGTTCAGCGTGGCCCGCAATTGCGCCCTCAAACCGCCCTGAATCGTGGCCCGCAATTGGCCAATGCCCCACCAGCCAAATACCGCCACCAAGGCGGCAATGACCACCGGCAGGATCCAGACGGGCAGCTTGAGAGGTTTAAACCACATGGCAATTGGGACACGTCTTCGGGAAGTGCCCCTCCAAGGGTTCACGTATGGCGCGGATGACTTCAGCCTCGGTCATTCGGCAAGGCTCATTGGTCTCATTTCAAAAACATAAGCGGACGCCCCCGGGAAAACAAGGACGGGCGTTGCGGGCGGCCGGGTTTTGCCCCCTTTTTTCCTTTTTAGGATTGCCAAAGGACTTGCATTGGCGGGAAGGTGCGGCGATATTTGCGCATACCGCTAACGAATTTAACGGTGGCTGAAGAGGCTCTTTCCCTGTCGCCAGAAGACCGGGCGGCGCTGGCCGGGTCGTTGATTCAGAGCTTGGAAGCCGCCCCCCCTCACGGATGCGGAGGTTATAGCCGAGTTGAATCGCCGCCTGGAAAATCTGTTGTCAAAGAAAGACCCGGGTTTGGCGTTCCATGAAGTCTTCGGCCTTCCGTCGTGAATGCAGTCTTCAGCATCCTCTTCAAGGCTGATCTGGATGCCGAAACCGAGAGGTATCGTGCCATTTCCGAGCGTCTGGCCAGCGCGCTTAAGGAACGGGTTGCCGGGCAGGTCCGGAAAGTTATCAAATGGCAGGGCGGCGACCATGTCGCCCCCCACGGTTTTCCCTGTCGCCGCGCCACTCCTTTTCCGTTCTATATTTGCTATTCCCTGAAATTTTTTCTTTCCGCCCGCCCGCCCCTCCCAGGCGCGCCACCGAGCCATCCCGGCAATAGGAAGCAGCCGCAGCGCGTCGTCATCGCGCGGGGCGTCATGGAGCGCGGCGGTGTCTCGCGCGGCGCGGGGTCAGCCGCGGCGCGTCGGGCCCTCAAGCCGGGTTGAATATTTCCGACGCGGTCATTCCTGCGAAGCTGCTGCGGCTGGTCTGCGACACAGCCGCGGTCCGGGCGCGGGTCCAGCAACGGAGCGCCGGCGGGAAGCGCCAACCGCTTTCGCGCGTGCGACGGTCCACAAACGCTCGCGCCCCGCGCTTGCGTGCGAAAGCGCCGTCGCCGCCACGCTTTGCCGGCGCAGTCCAAGACGCGATTCGCGCGAACGAGCCGTCCCCGCTCCGGTGTCGGGTTTTGCCTGACAAAGAAATAGGGGCGGTCTGACAGACAAACGGGCGTCAACTGGCATCATGTGCGCGGATGAATTTCTGGTTCCAAGTGCAATGCTCTCTGGTGGTTCTGACGTTCGGCACGCTGGTTTCGGTGCGGGCGCAGTCGGTCGCCAATACCGTGCAGACGTTGTCGCTGGCCGATGCCAAACAGTTTGCTTTTGAGCGGAACTGGACGTTGCTGGCGGCCAAAAGCAGCGTGGATGCCGCCACGGCACAGCTCATCATTGCCAAGGAGTTCCCGAATCCGGTCGCCTCGCTGTCCACGTACAAAATCGGCGAGCAGACCGCCGGCACGGCGCTGGGCAACGGCATTTGGGAGCGGAACTACGATTCTTACGTGGCCGTCAGCCAGTTCTTCGAGATTGCCGGCAAGCGGCACAACCGCCAATTGGCGGCCAAGGAAGGCGTGCTGGGCGCCAAGGCGCGCTTCTTTGATGCCAAGCGCCTCTTGGACCAGGGGGTGACCAAGGCTTACGTGGCGGCTTTGTTGGCGGGGGAGAATGCCCGGAACCTGGGGGAATCGGCCGGCTACATGCGGCACGAGGCCAGCATTGCCGAGGCACAACACCAGGCCGGGGACTTGTCAGAAGTGGATATGAAAACCATCGAGGTCAATGCCGAACAGTTCGAGGCGCAGGCCCGGACGGCGGCAGCGGCGGCGGTGCAGGCGCGGATCGCGGTGGAGGTTTTGATGGGCGCGCCCAAACCGAGCGGAAACTGGGCGGCCACTGATAAATTGGAAACGCTGGTCAACCAAATCCCGCCCGGCGAAGCCAGCAACCCCACCACCAAGGCCGAAAGACCGGATGTGTTCGCGGCCGAAACGGATTTGCGGGCGGCGGAAGCGAATTTGAAGCTGCAAAAGGCCGAGCGCATCCCCGACCCGACGATTTTTGTCGGCGCCGAACATAATCCGCCCGGCGGCGGACCGGTGGAGGACACGATCAACATCGGCGTTTCCTTCCCCTTGCCGCTGTGGAACCAGAATGGCGGGAATATCAAGGCGGCCAAGGCCGCGGCCGACCAGTCGCGGATTGCGCTGGAACAGTTGCGGGCGCAGGCGGTGGCCGATCTGGCGACGGCGGAGGCGGAATACGACGAGGCTCATCAGCGCTGGCTGCGATACCGCGACCAGACGGCGCCAAAATCGGCCAAGGTCCGGGCCGCGATGGAATTCAAATATGAAAAGGGCGCGGCCACGCTGGTGGACCTGTTGAACGCCGAACAGACGGACAACACGGTGCGGCTGGCCTTCGCGCAGGCGATGAACGATGCGGCGAGCGCGGCGGCGGACCTGACGGCGGCGCGGCTGACGTTATCCGAGCGGGAATTGAATTGGGAAAGCTGGAAATGAAGGAGGAGTTTTTCACGATGCAAGAGTGGTTCACGAGATTCACGCCCCTGGTGCTGGCCGCCGTCCTGGCGGTGGCCGGATGCGGCAAAGAATCGGCGCCTGAAGCCGGACCGGCGGCGCCGAAAGTGACGGGCGACGAGGTGGACTTTGCCGCCGGCTCGCCGCAACTGGATTCGATCGGCGTGGCGGTGGCGCAGGCGCGCACCGTGGCGGTGCGGCATGTCACGGGGCGGCTTTACTGGAATGATGACGCCACGGTGCGGATCTACACGCCGGCGGCCGGCCGCGTGACGAAGGTGCTGGCGGACATCGGCGACGTGGTTTCCGCCGGGGCGCCGCTGGCAGAACTGGATTCCCCGGATTACGCCCAGGCGCTGGCGGCCGCGCGGACGGCGGTGGGCAACTTGATGGCGGCGGACAAGGCGCTGGAGCGCACGAAGGCATTGCTATCGCACGGCGCTTATGCGCAGAAAGACCTGGAAGCGGCGGAGGCCGCGTACATCACGGCGCTGGCCGAACGCGACCGGGCCAAGGCGGTGCTGCTCAACTTTGGAGGCGGCGACCAGGTTTACAGCGAACTGGAACGCGCCCTGGCGGCGGACCGCTCGGAAGCCGCCGCCGGCAATTATGGCGGCCGGACCAACGGGCTGAATTCGCGGTATGTTGTGCGCAGTCCACTGGCGGGCGTGGTGGTGGATAAGAATATCAATCCCGGACAGGAATTGCGCGCCGACATGATGTTGGGAAACGTGCCGCAGACCTTCAATTCAGTCTTCACCGTGAGCGACCCGACCAAGCTCTGGCTGCAGGTGGACGTGGCGGAAGATGATCTGCGCGCCCTCGAAGTGGGCCAGCACCTGCTGGTCCATTCCAGCGTTTTTCCCGAGAAGACCTTTGAGGGCACGGTGGCAAAGATCGGCGATACGCTCGATCCGGCCACGCGCACCGTGAAAGTGCGCGGCGCAGTGGCCAACCCGGACCACCTGCTCAAGGCGGAGATGTATGTGACCGTGGACCTGGTGGTGGCGCTGGACAAAATTGCCAATGCCGGCGTGGAAATTCCCGCCTCGTCCGTGTTCATGGTGGACGACCAAAATTACCTGTTTCTCGAAATTGGGCCGGGGCATTTCAAACGGCAGGAGGTGAAGGTGGGCCCGGAGGCGGATGGCACCATTCCCGTGTTTGAGGGCGTGGCCGCGGGGCAAAAGGTGGTGGCCGAGGGCGCGCTGCTGCTGCAATCCATTGTCAACCCCGCGAACTAAGATGTTCTACAAGCTCACCGCCTTCGTCTTGCGCAACCGGCCGCTGGTCCTGGCCTTCCTGGTGGTGTTTATTCTCGCGGGCATCAACGCCTACGAGCGGCTGCCGGTGGAGGCTTACCCGGACGTGAGCAACCTGCGCATCCAGGTGCAGACGCTGTGGCCGGGACATGCGGCGGAGGAAGTCGAGCAACAGGTCACCATCCCGATTGAAGCGGTGATGAACGGCGTGCCGGGCCGGCTGTCCATGCGCTCGATTTCGCTCTTCGGCCTGTCGCAAATCTCCCTGATTTTTGAGGATAACGCCGATCCCATTGCCGCCCGCAATCTGGTGAACCAACTCTTGGGCACGGTGAACCTCCCTACCGGCGCCAACACCGGCCTGTCGCCGGACGCCACGCCCATCGGCGAAATCTACCGCTACACGCTGCGCGCCCCGCCGGGATTTCCGCCGGAAGAACTCCGGGCGATTGAAGACTGGGTGGTGGAGAAGAAGTTTCGCTCCGTCCCCGGCGTGGTGGACCTGAATCCCTTCGGTGGATTGACCAAACAATATCAGGTGCTGGTGGACCCGGCCAAGCTGAAGTCCTACGGCCTTAATCTCCAGCAGGTCTTCAACGCGCTGCAAAACGCGAACGTGAACGCCGGCGGCGGCTACGTGGAACATGGCGCGCAACTCTACGTCGTGCGGGGGTTGGGGTTGATCCGGGGCGTGGACGACATCAAGAACATCGCCGTGACCACCGTTAATGGCACGCCGGTTTTCATCAAGGACATTGGCCAGGTCGTCATCGGCCACGCGACGCGCCTGGGGCGCGTGGGCCGGACGGATTGCGTCAACGGCAAGGTTTTCACCGACGAGGATGACGTGCCGGAAAATATCGTCATCATGCGCCGGGGCGAGAACCCGACGGTGGTGTGCCAGAAGGTCGAGGACATGGCGGCGGACATCAATGCGCATTATCTGCCGGCCGGCGTGAAACTGGTGATGTATTACGACCGCACGGCGCTGGTGGATCGCACCGTCCACACGGTCCACAAGAACCTGGCGGAAGGCATCCTGCTGGTGATGACGGTGACGCTGCTGTTTTTGGGGCTCGGCAACTGGCGTTCGGCCCTGGTGGTGGCTCTGGCGGTGCCGGTGTCGCTGCTGGGGGCGTATATGCTGCTGGATTTGCGCGGGATTCCGGCGAATTTAATTTCCCTGGGCGCGATAGACTTCGGGATCATTGTGGATTCGTCGGTGGTGATCATGGAAAACCTGCTTCGAATCCTGAAGGAACGCCAGGGCAAGCTCCGGTCGCTGCCGCGGGCCATCACCGAAGCGGTGGCGCAGATGGGGCGGCCGGTTTTGTTTTCCAAGATCATTTTGCTCACGGCCTTCATTCCGCTGTACACCCTGCAACAGGTGGAGGGCCGGATCTTCAAGCCCATGGCCTGGACGCTGACGTTTGCGCTGATTGCCGGCACGGTCTTCGCCGTGCTCGTGGCGCCGGCGCTGGCCACGTTTGCCGTCAAGGGCGGAAAAATGGCGGAGCGCGAAGCGTGGATCGTGCGGTGGCTACTGCGGATTTACCGCCCGTTGCTGAACCTGGCGCTCGCCTGGCGCAGTGTGGTGTTCGCCGGGGCCATCGCCTTGCTGCTGCTGGGCACCCTCGTATTCCATTTCGTCGGTTCGGAATTCCTGCCGAAATTGGACGAGGGCGATCTGTGGGTGCGGACGTTTTTGCCGCAATCCATTTCCCCGTCGGAGGCCGCGAAGATCACGCACAAGGTCCGCCTGGCGCTCGCCGCGTTCCCGGAGGTGCGCTACATCGTGGACCAGGAAGGCATGCCCGATGACGGGAGCGACGTGAACGGCTGGGACGTGACCGAATACAGCGTGGGGCTGATTCCGCGCGACCGGTGGACGACCGCGCATGATCGCGAGGCGCTGTGCGACGCCATGGCGCGCAAGCTGGCGGAGATCCCGGGCATTGACACCCAGTTCAGCCAGTATATCGAAGACAATGTGGATGAGGCCGTGTCCGGGGTGAAAGCGAACCTGGCCATCAAGATCTTCGGGCCGGACACCCTGGTCTTGCAGAAGCTGGCGGACCAGGTGGTGGACGTGGTGAGCAAGGTGCCGGGCGCCGCGGACGTGGGCACGGAACACCTCACGGGCCAGCCGCAGATTCAAATCACGCCGGACCGCCGGGCGATTGCCCGATACGGGCTGGCCATGGGGGACATGCAGAACATCGTGGCCACGGCGCTGGGCGGCCAGGCGGCCACGCGGGTATTGGAAGGCGAGCGCAGCTTTGACCTCGTGGTCAAGATGTCGCCCCAGGCCGTCGCTGACATTCAAGCCATCCGGAATATTCCCGTGTTTGGCTCGAATGGCGAACGGATCACGCTGGGAGACCTGGCCGCGGTGGAAGCCAAACCGGGCATGGCGCGAATCTACCGCGAGGAAAACGAGCGCCGCACGGACATCAAACTCTCGGTGCGCGACCGCGACATGGGATCGCTGGTGGGCGACGCACAAAAGGCGCTATCGGCGGTCAAGCTGCCGCCGGGCTATCGCATTGTTTGGACGGGGGCCTTTGAAAATGAGCGGCGCGCCGAACGCCGGCTCGCCGTGATTTTCCCCATCACGCTGCTGGCGATTTTCTTTCTGCTGTTCATCACGTTCAACTCATCGTCCCTGGCCGTCCTGGTATTGCTCATCGTGCCCTGCACGGCCGTCGGGGGGATTCTGGCGTTGCCGCTGGCGGGGCTGAATCTGTCGGTGGCGGCTCTGGTGGGCTTCGTGGCGCTGTTCGGCATCGCCATTCAAAACTGCGTGATCCTGATTTCCCGCATTCGCGAGTTGCGGCGCGCGGGGTCCGACCTGGCGGGCGCGGTGCGGGAAGGCGCCGCGCAACGCGTGCGGCCGATGGTGATGACGGCGCTGATGGCGATGCTGGGACTGTTGCCGGCCGCAATTTCCACCGGGGTCGGGGCGGAGACGACGCGGCCGTTCGCGGTGGTGATCATCGGCGGCATCATCACCGGCACGGTGGTTACTTTGTTTTTAGTGCCGGTGATGTATCCTTGGTTTGATAAAAAGCCCATTAACCCGCCATGAAACTCATCCTTGCCATCATTCCGCCGGAACATCTAAACAAGCTGCTGGACGATCTGGACGAGGAGCATCTGCCCGGCTTGACCGTCTCGGAAGCGCGCGGCTTCGGTCTGCATGATCGGGAGTTCACCGCCGTGGAACTGCCGGCCAAATTGCGGCTGGAGATCATTTGTCACGACGAGGAAGTGGAGAAGATTGTGGACGCCATCTTCCGAAGCTCGCACACGGGCCAGCGCGGCGACGGGAAGGTCTTCATCCTGCCGGTGCTCGACGCCTTGCGCATCAAAACCGGCGAGCACGGCGACGTGGCGCTGGGCACGGACAACGGCGGCCCCGGAAAACCATAACCTCGCCAACCCGAAGGTTTGGAAGCCAGTAGCCCTTTTTAGCCTTTAGCCTTCAGAATTTAGCCTTTTACTGCCCCCCCCGGAAAACGCCCCCCCCGTTTTCCCCGCACCCCGGCAGGCGGTGCCAGCAGCCCCCGCTGGGAATCACCACAAACACGTGTCCGTCCATGCCCGTCCATGCCCGTCCGTGCCCGTCCGTGTCCGTCCGTGTCCGTCCGTGTCCGTCCGCGCATCAACAGCGCCGCGGGGAGTGCTCTGGGGCGCATTCGGCGTCCGTCGCGTCGCGACGTCATGAAACTAGCCCGGTCGTTTCAACAGATTTCTTTGAGGGGCAGTTTATTGGACAGGTTTATTTGAAGCGGAAGTCGAGTTTGAAGTCATAAAGCCAGGGTATCTTTGGGGCGACGCCGGCTGTTTCCAGTTGGCGTGG
>Ga0181520_10001273_pt1 | contig 51835 bp, 37 predicted proteins | sample PEATcosm2014_Bin_29_FD_132451 | JGI IMG/M metagenome (GOLD analysis project Ga0181520, IMG submission 132451) | Peatland microbial communities from MTU Mesocosm Facility, Houghton, MI, USA - PEATcosm2014_Bin02_30_metaG | ecosystem: Environmental > Terrestrial > Soil > Wetlands > Peat | place... | reverse complement strand
CTTGTTGCCCTCCGGGTCGGAAAAGTACATCAAGGAAACGATCTTCTCGTAGGGAACAATCTCGTGGTATTCAACGGCATTCCAGAACTCCTGCCCATCCGGCGCCTTCATGCAGCAGAGAAGTCTTCCTCCCACGCGAAAATCCATCTTGCAGACAGGGGAAGTAAAGCCGTTCGGCCCCCACCACTGCATCACGTACTTCGGGTCTGTCCACGCCTTCCAAACCAATTCGCGTGGGGCATCGAAAACTCGTGTGACAACCATCCGCTCAATTTCGCTAACCGTGTTTTCTGTCATCTCTGACCTCCTCTTTTTTCATTTGATTGACAACTACATCCAGTTTGTCGAAACTCTCTTCCCAGAACCGGCGATAGCTGATCGCCCAGTCGCTGACTGTCTTGATCGCCTCGGGCCTGAGCGTGCACACACTCTCTCGCCCACGCTTCGTCTTGATGACAATCCGCGCCCGCACCAGGTAGGCAATATGTTTTGAAATCATCTGCTGCGAAAGTGCAAACGGCTCCGTCAACCCATGCACTGAGGCAGGCCCATGGCTGAGTCGTTCGACCATCGCCCTGCGGGTGGGATCGGACAAAGCCGAAAATGTTGTACTCAACCTATCCACAACCATATGGTAGTGGAAATTCCATCGTTGTCAAGTATGAACTTTGCGATCCCTGGCGTAGCCGATTCGTGGATCTCTGGAGAGAGCGGCAACTCGCTCTGGAACGCCGCCCAATTCGTGCATGTGCAGCCTACAGCCCTTTTTTGAATCTACGGTAGACTTGTGTGCCTCATCCATTCCGCGTTTTTCTTGGGATTGCGCTCTGGCATGACAACGCCGTGTTGCAAGACAATGAGGTTATGCAGATCGGCGTAAATCTGCAACTGGCGTGGTATGTCCTAAGTCAACTGAGCGCGTGTTTACAATCTGACTGATGGTCGTGCCTTCTGCTCCTCATGGGAACGAGCCTTCAGGCCCCGCTGCCTCCGGCGAAAAAAGAAGCCGAAGATGCGAAGGATGATCAATGAATTCTCCTGGTGGACGATCTATTTTGAGCCGGCGTCGGATGCTGAAGATGACGGCTGCGGCGGCGGGATATGCGGCAGGTCCTTGCGATATGGCCTTTGCTGGCGAGCCCTGGAAGCTATCCAAAGAGGACGATGCCTTTCTGGATGACTTGGAGCGCCAAGGATGTCTGTTCTTCTGGGAACAAGCCAGCCCTGGAACAGGGCAGGTTCTCGATAGAGCACGCAACGATCTCGGTGGAGCGCGAGATCGCCGATCGATGGCCAGCATTGCCTCCACGGGATTTGGCCTGACCGCCTTGACAATCGCCGACCACCGCGGCTACTTGCCGCACGCGGCGGTAGTGGAACGGGTCAGGAATACGTTGCAGTGGCACCTGAACGTTCTACCTGAAGTGCATGGCTTCTTCTATCACTTCACGGATATTGAGACAGGCGCGCGATTTCGCGGGTCGGAGCTTTCTTCGATCGACACAGCATTGCTCCTTTGCGGCGTTCTTACGGCCAAGGCATACTTTGCCGACGCACGCATCCACTCGCTGGCGCAGCAGATCTTCGACCGCGTCGATTGGCTCTGGATGCTCAACGGCGGCAAGACGTTTTCAATGGGCTGGCAGCCCGATACAGGCTTTCTCGGGGTGCGTTGGGAACATTACTGCGAGTTAATGATGATCTACCTGCTGGCCATCGGCTGGCCTGCCCATTCCGTGGAGCCTGAGTATTGGAATCACTTTACCCGGCCAGTGATCCACTATGCAGGGTTCAGCTATATCGGCGGAAATGACCCCCTGTTTACCCATCAGTATTCCCAGGCATGGTTTGACTTTCGCGGCAAGCGCGATGCCTATGCCGACTACTTTGAGAATTCGGTGACCGCCACACGCGCCCACAAGGCCTTCTGCCTTTCTTATCCCAAGTGGTACAACGACGACTACTGGGGCGTCACGGCTTCCGATTCTGTGGGTGGCTACACTGTCTGGGGAGGGCCACCCGCGCGAGGACCTTTGGACGGATCGGCTGTTCCAGCCGCGGCCGCGGGCTCGCTGCCCTTTTTGCCCAAAGAATGCTTGGCGGTTCTACGCGCCATGCGTTCGAACTGGGGAAAACACGCTTGGGGGCGATACGGCTTTGTCGATGCCTTCCATCCCGCTGCCAATTGGTACGATCCCGATGTGATTGGAATCAACCAGGGCATCTCGGTTCTCATGGCGGAGAACCTCCGATCCGAGCTTGTATGGAAAACCTTCATGCGCAATCGAGAATGCGCGAGCGCAATGCAGCGTGTCGGATTCCATGATTAGACTTGTGAATCGTTCGGGCTAGGATTCTGCATGGTGAAAGAAAACAGGGTGCGACCGTCAAGGTGCACCCTGTTCTTGTGCGCAACTGGCCGAATCCTCTCTTACTCCCCATCGGGTCTCCGGCGGGTTCTTAGAAGCTGAAGCGAGCTTGTATGTCGATGGTCCTCGATCCAAGCGCACCGGATGCCTGTCCAAGGTTCGAGTTCGCAATGTTGGTTGAGATCGTACTTGGGTTGATGTTCAGAAGATTAAATAAGTTGAGCATGTTGGCTTTCAATTCGATCTTGGAGTGTTCGCCCAGGACGCGCATGTTGGGAAATCCGAAGGATTTGGCGATGGTGATATCGACATCCCGATATCCGGGGCCAGGAAACGAATTGCGGCCGATTCCCGGCGGGGGGATGAAGGTGGTGGTCGATTGTCCCGGAGTATCCGTGATCGCTGCAGCGTAGTTCGGGACTGTGAAGTAGTTGTTCGAGAATTGATCGTGGTTAGTGCCCGTGTTGGCAGTGCCTGGATTGGGAAAGTTGCTTCCCGTCTTGAAGGCATCGTTGCTGGTACTCTTGCCGGCTCCCCCAAGATAGTTGGGACGCAAATTCTGATACCCATAGTTGCAGGAATTGCAATAGATCTGGTGCGGCGCCTGGTAGATCGGAGTCCATCCAAAACCAGAGTGGAAAGTCATGATCCCGCTCAACGACCATCCACCGGCAGCCTTTTCCATCCAGCTTCGATCGCCGCGGAAGAGGACTGGCTGCCAGACGCCAAAGGCCTTGAAGGATTTATTGATGTCAAAATCCGACCGGCCAAAGGAATACGCGGGATGGTACAGATAAGGGTCCCGAGAGTAGGGGCCGGAGTCCGTATCCATGCTGTGCCCCCACGTGAACTGCCCTTCGGCAGAGAAGGCATGGGAAAACTGGTGCTTGAGTCCTGCGAGCATCATGTTGTTTTTCGACCAACCGCCGCTGCCGAAGGTGTTCACGCTGTTCACAAGAGAGTTGAGCGGCGCGCCCTGAATGGTTCCGAGAGCGTTGGCGTCGTAGTCGTACATGAGATGGCGGCCGGTGCTGCCCTCATATCCGAGATTCGCGATAAGCGAGTGGCCCAGGTCGTACTCAACGTCGAGAGAGTAGTGTTCAATGTACTCCGTGGGCAGATGCCCGGGCAACCCGCCAAGGTTGGCGCCGCCCGCAGTGGGAAGACCGGCGGAGTTAAAGGTGGTAATCGCGTGAGGGTTGGCAGGGTAACCAAATATGTTTGTCGGGCTGCTCGATATTGCATAGACGATGTTGGGGTTGATATTCGTGGGGCCCGTGCTTGAACCTGGGATTGAACTCGTGCCGGGCGGGTTGCCGTCGTAATTGTTGGAATTTGCAATCTGCTCCTGGTTATAGTTCAAACCAAATCCACCACGCACCACCAACTTGCTCTTGAAGGAATTCGGACTCCAATTGAAGCCGAGTTGTGGGCCGAAGTTCATCTTTTGCGCTGTCCATGCGCCGATGCCGGTATGCAGCGCGATCCCCGTCAAGAGGCTGGTGCCGCTTCCAAACGAAAGCACTCCCATGTGGTTGTCTTTATCGGTGAGGGGACCGAAGTAGGAGTAGCGAAGCCCGGCGCTCAGGGTCAGGTTGGAACGGAACTTCCAGTCGTCCTGGAAGAAGATACCTACAATGTTTTCCCGGTTGTCGTTGCGGAAGCCTCCTGGAATTCCGGTGGTTGCTTGAAAACCGCCGCCTTCGGCCTCCGGGGCGTCGTTCATAAAGTCCCAAAGATTGTAGAAGGTGTAGTTCGGCGTTCCCAGCGGAGCGTTCAAGTAATAGAGCTGGGTTAAATCGAAGCCGAACTTCATTGTTTGCGCGCGCAGAACCTTGGTTGCAACGTCTTTGTAACCATAAGTCCATTGATCGAGATGCCCAGGTGCACCCGCGCTCAATCCGCCGATATTGATGCTCCCGATCTCGGAGACAAATGCCTGGGGCAGGCCAAAAGGGGCCTGCGGGTTGCTGGCTAACTCGTTGTATCGCCACCCGGCGGCGTTGGCACGCGCTTCATTCAAGAAGGTCGGCGAGAAGGTGTGGTTCCAGATGATCGAGAAGGCATCGTTGATCTGTGAATGGTTGAACAAGTCATACCCTAATCCGCCGTTATAGTTTGTCCTGGAGGCCGGGACCCAGTAAATTGCAAATGCCGCGTGATCTTTGCTGGTGACATCCGCATCCAGACGCCCGTTGTACTGCTTGTAATCGCTGCTGGTCGGATTGCTGGTGCTGTATTCGGCAATATCGGGGACGTTCGACAGCCCGCTGCCAACGCCGGGAGAGCTATTGCTGACGTAGCTGAGATCTTGCTTGCCGAGCCCGGTAGTCAGTGGCGAGCCAATGTTCAGCCCCTGTCCGGAGATGGTTTTGCAGTTTACTCCTTCCGTGAGCCCGGCGGCCGCGCAGTTTGCGGAGCCAATCACCGTGCCAAGCACTCCCGCCCCTTTGAAATTCAGATAAGTCGAGGCAATGCTGCCAGAGGGAGCTAGCGGCGCCAGCGACGCTGCCGTGTAGTACCACCCCGTGCCGGTTGATGGGGTGTTCAGGCTTTGGCCTTCGTAGTCGAAAAATGCAAAAACCCTGTTCTTCCAGATCGGTCCACCCACGCTGCCGCCGGTCTGGTTGTAACGGTCGGAGTCTCTCAGCAGCCCCCGTTGCTGGGGCGTAAGCTTCACACCGCCGGCACCTGTCGCATTGACCGACGAAGGACCGTTCCATCGCTGGTAGGCATCTAATCCTGGACGAACGATCTCGATGAACAGGCTGCCGTGGACTTCGTTGCTCCCGCTCTTCGAAGTGATTTCGGTGACTGCACCGGCGAAGCGGCCATTTTCCGCGTCGTAGGCATTGGTGACAATCTTGACATTGCCGACTGAATCCTGACTGGGAGTAACAACAGTTGAACCGCCCCATACAGCGCTCGCAGTGCTGATGCCGTCTACCGTGAAACCGTTGCTTTGAAACTGCTGGCCGTTGGTGTTCGCCGAGGCGCCATTCTCTGTGGCGAAGATGCTGCTCGAACTCCCAAGGTTGCCTCCGCCGCCGTGGCTGGCGCCGGATTGAGTTCCAGGCGCTGCAAAGCCGCCGCCGCCGCCGCTCTGGGCCCCATCGGACTGCACTCCGGGAGCCAACTGAATGAGTTGAGTTACATCGCGCTGAAATGCGGGCATATGCTGAATTTCATTATCTGATATGCTCCGCCCATTGTCTGCCGTTTCCGTATCCATGGCAGGCGCCTGCGAGGCATTCACGGATACCGTCTCCGTATTTGCGCCGAGCTCCAGTTGGATGTTCAATGCGTTAGCCTGCTCCGGGATCAATTGCAAATCGCTGAGAGCCTTCTTCTTGAAACCAGCTCTTTCGACAAGAAGTGTAAAGCGTGCCGCGGGAAGAGCGTTGAAGTTGAAAACGCCTTCTGCGTTGCTCTTTCGTATGATGGTTTCGTTGGTTTCCAGGTTGGTAAGAGTTAGGGTCGCGTCCGGAATTAGGGCTCCGGTTGGATCGGTTACGACGCCTTGGATAGAGGTGCGAAACTGCGCCTGCGCCGATAGGGCGAGGAAAAGCAGCAGTAGCATCGCAGTTGGACACAACGAGAACAGGAGGGAAGATCCTGTTCTCTCTGGGGATTGATTTCTTACAGTTTGTGAATCGATAGACAACATACGAGGCTCCTCCAAAAATGATTGCGGGGAAGTCGGAGGTCCCTTGCTCTGGTCAAATCGTCTTTCGCGGACACCCGCGTACAAGTACGCATTTTGCGCACAGGATCGCAAGATATGTCAAGTGAAAATTGCCCATAACCGCAACTCTCTGCGCGACTCAGCGCAGCTGAAACTTCACGCCAGGAGGAAATCGTGAAGAATGCAAGTGAACCTCTCGCCAGCCTCGGGCCATGCTAGGCGGAAGCTCCTCCATCGGCCGTGCAGGGGCAGGAATTCTGCCAGCCATGCGCCCTACGTTGAGCAGCGCGAGATTGTTCGCTCAAACGTTTCGCGGTCTCTCCTGAATGCGATTGTGGCAGGGGTGGATGGATAGCACTGACAAGATTGTTGACCTAATGTCCAAGGCGAAGTGAGCTCTCCAAAATCACACCCAAGGGCTCGATGAATTCGCGAAAGTTGGTTTCATCCGCCTCTGTAAATGCTGCGTCATTGGCCTTGTTCAGCATTTGAACAACTGCCAGGACATTTCTTTTTCGGTCGAACACCGGCATGCAAAGAATCGAATGCGTGCGATACCCGGTTTCGCGATCGATGGCCGGATTGAAGTCCTTCGATTCATAAGCGTCGGGAATATTCAGGGCTTCACCGGATCGCGCCACCCGGCCGGCGATACCCTTCCCAAGGGGAAACTCGATTTGGATGCGCGCACCACCCTCGCCTTGCGCGATCCGCGAATGCAGTACGCCCCGTGATGAATCCACGATAAAGATCGAGGCCCGGTCGGCTCCGATGATCAGCTTCACTTTGCTGGTGACGGCGTCGAGAATCTGGTCGATCAGCGCTTCGATCGCGTCTCGATTCCCCAATTCGAGAGTCTCGAGAAACTGCTCAAACTCAACCGTCATCTGCTGCACTATCTCCTGGAATTGCTTGTTGGATAGTTCATTCACGTGTTTCACCAGGTTTCCCTTGCGCTGTAATTGTGCGAAGGCGGTCAGCAGGTGGCCGGTATTGGCGGCCAGACCGGCTGCAAAGGTTGTAATGCGGCCGTCTTCCAGGGTCAAGATCCGGTCGGCGATGTCGAGAATGCGATTGTCGTGAGTTACCAGCAAGATCGCGCAACCCTGCTGCTTGGCTAGTGTCCGCATCAGGTCGACCACTTCGCGGCCGGACTTGTGGTCGAGGGAGGCCGTGGGTTCGTCGGCAAGAACAATCCGGGGATTGCGCACCAGGGCGCGCGCTATGGCGACTCGCTGTTTCTGCCCCCCTGAGAGATGTTCGGGATAGTAGTCCATGCGGTGTTTCAGACCAACGGTTTCCAGGGCTTCGGCGCACCGTCGCCGTGCTTCCTCTTTCGAGACCTGCGCCCCCACGCCGAGCGAAAGTTCCACGTTTTGCATCGCGGTATTCGAGTCGAGCAGGTTCTGATGCTGGAAGATGAAGCCGATACTCTCGCGAATCCCGACGAGTTCGGCGTCGGTTGCGCCATGCAACTCGCGACCTAAAATCGTTACACTGCCCTGCTGCACCGAGCGCAGTGCTCCGGCCAGCGTCAGCAATGTCGTCTTTCCCGAACCGGAAGGCCCGGTGAGCAACACGATTTCTCCGGGCAGTATCTCTGCGGAAATGTTATAGAGTACCTGCTTCCGCAGCGCCCCGTGGCCGTAGAAATGATCTACGTTCTTGATCGAGATAACCGATTCGATAGTCATAGCAGTAGAAGATCTCCCGTCAAGTGAGCAGCCCTGTCGGCATTGCGGGGGAGGCCTTTATCGGCGACGCCTTCTCGGCCCGAACCTCATAAGTGAGCGCTATTCTAAACTACTTTTCAATGCTCTTCTAGTCGGATATGAGCCCCTTTTTGCCTCATCGCGGTGCTGACTACCTCTCCCTCGATCCTTTTTGGACTGAAGGTAGGCGGCCGCCGCAACTCAGGTCGAGGATTGCCAATTGGCATTGTCGTCATTTCGCTACGAACTCGCATCGGCACGAAGGCAATTCGATGCCGGAGTCGTCGGAGGGAGGGGGAGCCGCGGAGACATTGCAGGCGGCGCCACAGGCCGACAAGACCCGGGCCGCGCTCCAACTGGAATCGGGCCAACGTCGACCTGCTCAGGGCTGCTGCCACGATTCCGGCATTCCCCACGCTCCGATGCTATGGCGACCATGCCTGGCCGGGGAATTGTTGTTTGAAACGCAACTGCGATTCGGATACTCTATCCGCAAGCGGTCGGCTCGATTTGCCAACCCGGGAAGAACGCCATGAAAGTTACTTTCTGGGGAGTGCGGGGAAGCATTCCCACGCCGCAACATGCAAACCTGGAAATCGGAGGAGAGACTGCGTGCGTTGAAATCGAATCGGAGGGAAATCGTATTGTTCTGGATGCGGGATCCGGTATAAGGCGGCTGGGCCATGCAATGCTGCAGCGCCTCGGTCCGTCGCAAGTCGAATGCGAGATTCTGCTCTCGCACTTCCACTGGGACCATATTCAAGGAATCCCCTATTTTGCCCCGCTTTACCGGGAGGGCCTCATTCGCTTTCACTCCCATGTTCCAGTAGAAACTCTGCATGCCAATCTCTCCTTACTGATGGCGGAGCCATTCTTTCCCTCGCCCCTCGATGCGGCGGCGGCAACTAAAAACTATTACCAATTCACCTGGCACAGCCCGTTCGACATTGGACCGTTTCATATCGTCCCGTTCCCCCTGCGCCATCCTCAAGGTTGCACCGGCCTCAGGATTGAGTGCGGAGGACGTACCGTTGTCTACGCGACCGACTATGAACACGGCGACCCTGCTAGCGACGCCATTTTGCAACAGTACGCCACCGAGGCGGATGTACTTATTTCAGACGCGCAATACACGCCCGAGGAATATCCACGGTTCATCGGATGGGGTCACACTACGTGGCTGGAAGCGGCAAAAATGGCGGCGCGATCCAACGTGCGACAGTTAGCCCTGTTTCATCACGATCCCCTACGCAGTGACGATCGACTGCAAGAGATTATTGGCGCCGCGCGAGAGGTTTTCTCGTCAACCGATGCTGCGCGCGAGCGAACCACGATAACCATTGAGTGAGATCTTCAACTTCCAAAACGCTTGAATCGGAGCAGCGACCGAAAGAGGAGAGATTTGGGCCAGGTTCCTACAATCGATCCACGCCTTGGCATCCAAGAGCACCCCATTCGCGTGCTCCTTGTGGATGACCAGCGCATCGTCGGCGAGGCGGTCCGGCGGATGCTGGCCGGACGTACGCCGGAGATCGAATTTCGCCTTTGCCTCGACCCCGATGCGGCCATCGCCATCGCTGCCGAATTTGGCCCAACGCTGATTCTCCAGGACTTGATCATGCCCGGTGTGGACGGGTTGGACCTGGTGCGAGCCTTCCGCGCCAATGAGACCACTTTGAGAGTCCCCATTATCGTTCTCTCGTCGAAAGAGGACGCGGTGACCAAGGCCGAGTCCTTTGCCGCCGGCGCAAACGACTACATCGTGAAACTCCCTGACAAACTCGAGTTACTTGCGCGCATCGAGCACCACTCCAATGCATTTGTTCACAGGCTCCAGCGCGATGAAGCTTACCGGACGCTGCTCCGGCAACAGGAAGAGCTGGAGCAGTTGCTCGAAAAGGTCTCTGAGGAAAGACAGAAGTCCGAGCGCCTCCTGCTGAACATCCTTCCCAAGGCCGTGGCGTCGGAACTCAAGGAATCCGGAACCGTTCGTGCCATGCGCTTCGAGCTTGCCGGTGTTCTCTTTGCCGATTTCTGTGACTTCACTGCCATTTCCCATACCATGAGCGCCAATGAACTGGTCTTGGAACTGAACGAGTGTTTTAGCAAATTCGATTCCATTACCACGGCACACGGCGTAGAGAAGCTGAAAACCCTAGGTGACGGCTACCTTTGTGTCTCCGGGGTGCCGGAAGCGCGACCCGACGCGCTGATCTCCCTGGCCCGCGTGGCACTTGAGATTCGAGACTATATAACTGCGCGGCGCAAAGAGAAAATCGTCGACGGCGGCCGGTATTGGGATGTGCGCGTCGGTATCCATTGTGGTCCGCTTGTTGCCGGTGTCGTCGGACTGCGCAAGTTCGCTTATGACGTCTGGGGCGATACCGTCAATATTGCCTCCCGCCTCGAAACCGCCGGTGCGCCGGGACGCGTCAATATCTCCAGCGACTTTCGAGTCCATTTGCCTGCAAGCGCCGCCTGCGAGCCACGGGGGTTCATCTCGGTAAAGGGAAAAGGCGAAATCGAGATGTTCTTTCTTGATGCGCTCGATGCGGAAACCTGAGGAAGCCGCGAGTTTTCGGTCCTCTCAAGTCTCCGAAAGAACAACCGCGCCAAAAGCCGGAGACTATCCGGGCCTAAGCCTGGAGCCCTTCTACGGATTTGTGGCTCGACTCAAGTCGGGCCTTTCCAATCACCAGGGGTCAATTGCGATAGCCCCGATTCCGCAACGACAATTTCTGTATTGTTCGAAAGTTTCATGCTAATTTATGGATCTAAGGACTTATGCGATCCCCACGCGTCAGCCTGCCAATTGTGTTGCTCGCCTGGCATTTGAGCCCCCTATTCGCACAGGACAAGCCGGCGCCCCCGCTGTCTCTGACCCTGCGTGATGCGGTCAGGCTTGCCCTTTCGCCCCAAGGGAATCTGGCGGTGGATGTGGCCGAACAGTCTGTGACAGCAGCCCAGGCGAGACTCCGGCAGTCACAATCCGCGACCAAGCCCAACGTCGATTTTTCCTTCAACGCGGTGAATGAACGGCTCGACCTGGATGTGTTCGGCTTTCAGTCGATCCAGGTGCCGGGCTTCACTTTCCCTAGGACGGCGGGCCCGTTCGAACTGTTGGAATCCCAGGTCCACATTCGGCAGAGCCTCTTCGACCAGGAAAACATGCACCGCAAACAGGCCGCGCGCGCCGGGATCGCGGCGGCACAGACTGAGACGGACGAAGTGCGCGATCAGATCGCCGGACGCGTGGCGCGGCTCTATTTTCTGGCCCGGCGCGACGCCTCGGCTGTGGAAACAGCCCAGGCCCTGGTTGCCACGGCGGAATTGAATTTGAAGGAGATCGGCAATCGCAACGCAGAAGGCCAGACGCTGGGTGTGGATGTCGCCCCGGCCCGGATCCAGGTCGCCGCGGCCAGGCAGAATCTGCTGAGAGCCCAGTTGGAAAAGGCCCGCACCGAGATCGAACTGCTGAACGCGATGAACAAGGACCTGAATACGCCGCTCGAGTTGACTGATCCGTTGACGTTTGCAGCGCTGGATATGCCTCCGGCCGACCAGGCCGTCTCAATGGCCCTGCAATCCCGCAGTGAGATCCTGACCCTCCAAAAGAAGTTGGAAGCAGCGCGTCTCAACGATGTCGCAATTCACTCGGAACGCCTGCCGACTCTGAACGCGTATGCGAATGGCGGGTCCACGGGAACCAGCCTTCCCAAATCGACAGACACCTATGACGCCGGCGTCACGCTGAGCATACCGATTTTCGACGGCGGTCGACGGGAGGCCCAGCGTGCCGAGGGGATAGCGGGCGTTCGCCAGCAGGAGTTACAACTGGACCAACTGCGAAAACGGGTGGAGATCGAAGTACGAGAAGCCCTGCTCCAGATGGATCTGGCACGCGGCTATGTGGAGTTGTCGGAAGCGCGGTACAGGGCGGCACAAGACGAGTTGGAGCACCGCCGGCGCCTCTATGCGCAGGGGGTCGGCAGCCAGATGGAGGTCAACGCCGCGCAGGCCGACCTGGCCAAAATGGCAGATGGCCGGATGGCCGCGTTGCAAGACTGGAACGACGCCCGCGTGGATCTGCTGCTGGCGCAAGGGACGATTCGGACCCTCGCCCAATGACAGATATAGGTCTCCGAATCGAGAGGCAGGCCCAAATACAGCACCGCGAACAGCCGGGAGGTCGGCGTGATGAACGGGAATTGGACGGGTAACAAGCAACTGAAGTGGGCCGGAGCGGCCGCCATCTTGGTCGCACTTTCCGCCATTCCGGTCTGGTATGTCCTTCACCTGCGGAACCAAAGGAATGCCCCCCCGGTGGCAGCCGCAGAAGCGCCGCACGCGGTCTCCTGTCTGGGCAGAATTCAACCCGAAGACGGGGTGATCCACGTGGCCGGTCCTTACATCTGGGGCGATTCCCATGCCCCGCGGGTTGAAAGCCTCAAGGTGCGGGAAGGCGACGATGTGCGGCGAGGACAGGCGCTGGCGGTGTTCGTCGGAAGGACCAATCTGGAGGCCAGTGTTGCGCAGGCGCGGGCCCAGAGTGCCAGTGCGCGCCTCCGCCTGGACCAGGTGAAAGCGGGGGGCAGAAAGTCCGACCTGGCGGCGCAACAGGCAGAAATCTCTCGGCTGGAGGCGGAGGAGCAACACGCACGCAGCGAACTTCGTCGCTATGAAGCACTGCGCGCCACCGACGACGTGACCGTCTCCGAAGTGGAGGCGCGGCGCAATGCCGTCCAGGTCGGCGAATTCGCCGTCGAGGCGGCGCGCCACCACCTGGAGAGCATGAGGGATGTCCCGGACACTGATGTTCGTCTGGCCGAAGCGGATCTGGCGAATGCGGAGGCCAATGAACAGCGTGCCCGCCGCGAATTCGAAGTCAGTACGATCTACGCGCCGGCAGATGGCAAGGTCCTGCGGATCAACGCCCGGGAGGGCGAGGCAGTGGGACTGCCCGGGCTGCTGGATATCGCACGCACCAAAAGCATGTTCGTTCTCGCGGAAGTCGATGAGACGGATATAGGACGGGTCCGCGTGGGCCAACATGCCACGATTTCGGGCGAACTTCTCGGGACCACGACACTGACAGGCGTGGTGGAGCGGGTCGCGCACAACGTGAAAGATGCCGCCGTCATGCCCGGGGACACGGTCTCATTCGCCGACAAGCGCATCGTCGAGACCCTCATCCGGCTGGACCAGAACGAACCCGCCGCCAACCTGATCGGCGGCAAAGTCATCGTGGTCATTCAGATATGATCGTGGCCCTCGCATGGCGTCAGTTATTCCACCAGCAGGCGCGCCTGCTGGCGGCCATTGCCGGCATTGTGTTTGCCGTCGTCCTGATCATGGTCCAGCTGGGTTTCCAGGACGCGCTCTACCAGAGCGCCACTTTGCATTACGATCACATGACGGCCGACATCTTCCTCCTGAGCCCTCAGTACGAAGCCATCATGTACAACAACAGCGGCTTTCCCGCACAACGTCTGAATCAGGCATACGCGGTGGATGGGGTCGCTTCGACCCTGGCGGTGTACGGCAGCTTCGTGGCCTGGAAAAATCCCTGGACGCGCAAGGAACGAACCATGTACATGTTCGGATTCAACCCCGTTCCAGGGTACTTCGATCTGGGCGCCATCAAGGATCCCGGCCCCTTGTTGCGAATGGGCGACAGCGTCTTATTCGACGACCGGTCCCGCAAGGAATACGGCGACGTGCCCACGGCGTTCCGGGCAGGGAAGCGCGTCGTGACTGAGATGGTGGGGCACCGCGTCCAGGTCACCGGCCTCTTCAGTGCGGGCACTTCATTCGGCATCGACGGCGCTGTGGTTCTCAGCGACGCGAACTTCTTCCGCCTCCTGCCCGGACGCAGTCCTGAAGTGGTGAATTTCGGCCTGATCAAAGTGAAACCGGGCTTCGACCCGGAGCAGGTCCGTGAGCAGTTGCAGAAGGCGCTGCCGAACGACGTCCGGGTGTTGACCCATAGCCAGATCGATGCCGCCGAGCGAGAATTCTGGTCGAGCAATACACCCATCGGATTCATCTTCGCGCTGGGGGTTTGCCTCGGGCTGGTGGTCGGGATCATCGTCGTCTACCAGATCCTCTACACCGACGTTACCGATCATCTGCAGGAATACGCCACTTTGAAAGCGATTGGATACAAGGACAGCTTTCTGTTCGTGATCATCATCTATGAATCCGTTATCCTGTCCGTCTTCGGCTACATTCCAGGCTTCTTCATCTCGCTGTTGGTCTACAGCATTGCCAGAGACGCAACTTTCTTGCCGCTCCGGATGACCACGGAACGCGGCGTTGTGGTCTACCTTCTGACGATTGGGATGTGTGTGCTTTCCGGCGCTCTGGCGCTGCGCCGGCTCAGAAGGGCGGACCCCGCCGAAATCTTCTGAGGATTCTGGCAAGGCCCGGCCGCCTCACAACTGATCGGGGGCTCCGGTGGTGTGAAGCGCTGCTGCCCCGGTGGAGTAAACGCCACTGACCTCTCTTCATGAGGGAGATATATCCCATGGAAATCTTGCGGACCCGGCAAGTCGAGAATGAGGACGAGGTGTTCGATCTCGTGCGTGAGGATTTGCACAGCGTCGAAAAAGCGATCGATATCGAATCGGTCGCATCCTTCGACACCGTGACGCCCATTTCCAAACACCTGCAGCAGAACCGCGGGGAGCGTCTGCGCGCGGCGCTGCTGCTGCTGTGCACCCGGTTAGCGGGCGGCGACGGCAGCAGGAGGGCCATCCAACTGGGCGCGGTAGTAGAAATGATGCACGCCGCCGCCCTGGTTCACGACGACATGATCGATGCGCAGCAGATGCGGCTCGGCCGGCCTTCGCGCAGCGTCCTGTGCGCCAACGGCATCTGCGTGCTGGCAGGCGACTGGTTATACCTTGGCGCCTTCCGGGTGGCGCTCCAAGAAGGTGTTCTTGACCGGGTGATCGGCGTCGCCCAAATGATGGCCATGGGCGAACTGATTCAACTCAACCGCATCGGCTGCATCGGCATCACCGAGGCCGACTGCATGGAAGTGGTGAATCACAAAACGGCCTGCCTGTTCTCTGTCTGCGGCAAGCTGGGCGCAGTGGCCGCCGGAGTCGAAACACGGGAAGGAGACAGACTCAGCGAGTTCGCTTGGAATCTAGGGATGGCGTTCCAGTTGATCGACGACATCATGGATTTCGTGCCGTGTGAATCGACGCCTCGCAAACCCGCCGGCAGCGACCTGAAGGTCGGTAAAGTCACGCTGCCCCTGGTCTATGCTCTGGAGCATGCAAGTACTGCTGAACGAAATATGGTGGCCGGCGTTCTCCAGGACCGCAGCTACGACGCCGTTCCGTTCACAGAGGTGCTGGCTCTCGTCGACCGCTATAACGGCGCCCAGCGCACTCGCGCGCGCGCCCGGCAGTTCACCGATCGCGCCCGGCAGATCGTGGCTCAGTTCCCCGACAGCCGCTGCCGGCACGCTTTGCACACCCTAAACGACCTGGTCACGGAACACGACTGGCGATAGAACAAGTCGCAGATCAATCGATCGGTGCCCGTCTGTTTGAAGATCCACCTTACCGAGGAACCTGCCGTACACCGGCACGTTGTAAGCGATGGCAAGCGCCACGATCGGGCTGCTTCAGCATACGGTCCATTCCTTCACCATGAAGGCTTGCGGGCACCCAAGAAAAGACGGCGTTCTGATGAATGTCGAGACCTACTTGCCAACCTCTCTGAATACCTCGATGGCAGAGGATCGTACCCCATAAGAAAAGCAAATGAGACATGATTACTTCTGCTTGGACGCGGACTTAATGTTCGGAAACACTTGATGCATGTCCAAGAACATTTTCTTTGCTGGAGTGATCCTTGCCGCAAGCGGATATCTATCCCCGCCATTCGCGCTCGCCGCAGGAATCGTATACGGCTTTACTTTTGTCCATCCTTATCATTTCGATGCCAGGCAATTGTCGAAGCTTCTGCTTCAAGTCTCCGTCGTGGGTCTCGGCTTCGGTATGAATTTGCAACAGGTCCTGCACGCAGGCCGGTCCGGGTTCATCTACACCGCCGCGAGCATCACCGTTGCCATGTTGCTTGGCTGGGGGCTTGGAAAGATCCTGAACGTAAAAAAGAAGATCTCATTTCTCATCTCAGCCGGCACAGCCATCTGTGGCGGCAGCGCCATAGCCGCCATCGCGCCCATTTCCGGCGCCAGCGAAGAGGAGATCGCCGTTTCGCTGGGAACCGTGTTTGTGCTCAACTCTGTCGCCTTGCTCGCATTTCCGGCAATCGGATCGGCGTTGCACATGACTCAAACGCAATTCGGCCTCTGGGCAGCACTTGCCATTCATGACACCAGTTCCGTCGTTGGTGCATCGGCAAAATTCGGCGCCATCGCACTCGCCGTAGGAACCACCGTGAAACTCGCGCGAGCGCTCTGGATTGTCCCCATGTCGGTTGGAACTGCAATTGTTCACAAGAGCAAAGCGCGCATTCAATGGCCCTGGTTCATCCTTTTCTTTTGCCTGGCAGCCGTCGCCAACTCTTACCTTCCACTCTTTCAGCCGGCATACCCCGCGCTCAAACGCCTGGGAGTTATTGGCCTCACGGTTACTCTGTTCCTCATTGGCACGGGATTGTCGAAAAAGACGCTCACTGAAGTAGGTGTTCGACCTCTTTTGCAAGGGGTCTTGCTTTGGATTGTTGTCGCTGTCGGTTCGCTGACATTGATCCGTACCGGCTGGATTCACCTGTAGCGGCCGAGGGAAGAATTTGTCGTTCGCTACATCTGAATCCAGGGGGCGAGTGCTGTTGCCCGCAGTTTGTGCGTGGCTGCATCGTTCCGGATACGATTTTCTGTTCTAAATCCGCAATCAAGATAGGAATAGTCCGAGAATCTGAGGAATAACGACGGCTCAGACACGCTCCGGGGCGTTGTTTATTCTTTCATGAAGTTGTGCAACGAAATCAGATCTGTATCCGAGAGCCCTTCTTGCAGAAAAACATCGGTTGCTTTGTGCCACTGGCCCAGTTGGTCGGGGCCGTGGCCAAGCAGCGTCACTTTGTACGCCGTTTGCCCACCTTCGCCCTTGGCTCTGGCTAGGATGGTGGCGTCGTACGATATGCCCTTGTCTGTGATGACGATGACTCCCTGGCCGATATCGAACATCTTGACTTCCTCCGTAAGCGAGCCCATACGTAAAGTTAATCGAAGTTTAGACCGACATTCCTTCTCCGCGACCAAGTTTTTGTCGTTCCTTCGCTCTTTTGGGACCCATTTTGGTGACCGGGAAATGTCAGTCCCGGTTACTTGAGTGGGGATAAAAATGTCGATTTGGTGCTTATCGGGCACCGCAAGGCCCGCCCAACGACGTTCAATGCATGAGTCGGCTTGTTGGCGCAGGGAAGCCGGGGTTCATCCCGACGCAAAGAAGATCTACTTTGCCTTACTCTGGTGCCCTGTCCGCCCATCGGCTGGGTTTTGAAATGCCGGATGGGATTCCTTCGATCGGTGTTGTAGAGGGGCACATTCGACTATCGTTCAGGCACCGGCCAGTTCCTCATCCGGTTCGGGGACCTCGGGGGCTAGAATGTCGCTCCATTCCGCGATCCGCTCGGCCGCCGCGATACCGTGCTGGCGAAGATATTCGTAGGCTTCTGTCGCCATCTCCATCTCCAACGCGCGCCTCGCTCTGGTCCGTGTCTTCTGACCACGCTTCACTTCGGAGAGCGGTTTCTTGGGAAGTGGAAACGAAACAAGGAAGAAGCCGGAGGAGTTCCCCACTGCCCCCACGCGCAGAAAGAAGAAATCGTAGGCCTTTCTAAAAACCGCATCGTCCTCTTGGTCGTAGCAGAGATTCAAGTCCGCTCTCACCCCTGCGACAACGTGGATTCCGAGGGCCTCGGCCACTCCCCGCAAAGCAGAGATGAGAATCATCTCCGGGGGCATGCCGCGCGTGGCTTTCGACGCCAGTTGCGTCTTGGAAAAGACGCTCAGCTCTCCCTGAAGGCGTGTAAGCATCAGTGCCTCCGCTGCCTCGGACCCGACAACCCATCCAGGGACGATGGTGAAGGAAAAAACATAAACCCGGATTCGGTCGACCACCAGGTTGAGCGAGAGCTCCCCTTCATGGTCAACAAATCGCGAGCCCTTGATGTGGCGCGAGCGGCCCAACGTGACTTCAACCAGGCACTCGCCGTCCTGCTTTTGAAACACCGGCAGGTCTTCGTCCATCAGCCGGGTAAAAAGATTGTCGGTGCAGACGGCATGGAGCTTCTGGTAGTGATAAAGGAAGCAGGCGCTCCGTGTTGACGCCGGCAGGCCGCGCAACAAGTATTCGGGAGAGAGTGCTTTGAACAGGAATCTGGGATTGGCGTAGACGTATCCCGACAGCACGCCGATCCTCAACAATCCGAGAACCTTGACTTGGGCCGAAAGATTCGTGGAGATACGCCACATGACACGGGCAAAGCGGCGCGGCGAGCCCAGCACATCCACGAGGAAGTACGAAAGGATACTCAGGAATGCCTGTATCCGCCCTAACTTGGCCCTATCGTCTCGCGATTCGGAGTACCTTCTGAACGTGTTCATTGTGCGATCACGCTCCGACTGGCCGATGAGTCACCGAGTGCCCTGCCGATGACCTTCCCCCTTGGGGAATTCCGGTGCTTCGGTCGACCCCTTCTCAAGACATCGACTTGATCGGGGGTTTCTTTAGCGAGACTATGCACGAGTTCCTGCTCCCACAGTCTGTGCGGGTGGATTTGAAGGATAACACCCGTCTCCGCAGGCCTTTGAAGGGCCCGGATTTCAGGATGCAAGACCGTTGTCTTCGCATCCAGGCATGCCGTGAGACGAAGTTCAGCCTCGCCGAAGCGGCTTGTGCATGGGGACGACCTGCACGGTGACGTCGCGAACCTCCGAGAGAAAGCGGTTGAGCACCGAGCCGCGCAACAGCACATCCCAACGGGACCGGACAGACTGGCCGAAAACCACGTGCGAAATGCTCTCCTGCTGGGCAAAACGAATCAGGGCGTCCGACACGTTACGGTCGGTGAGCGATACCACCTGAGCTCCCAGATCGCGGGCCATGCGCTGGTACTCCTCCAGGCGATGATAGGCTTCGGGGTCGCCGTGGCCCTTGTCGTCCGGGCGGGTGACGTACACCGCGTACCAGTTGGTGGCCAATCGGCCGGCGACGCGGGCACCCACGCGCAGCAGCCGTTCGGTTCCCGGCCGGGTGCTGAGGCACACCATCACCTTCTCGGGGATGGGCGCCTGTTCCAGTCCCTGGGTGCGCCGGTATTCGGCCGCGCGGCTGCTGACCTTGTCGGCGGTGGTGCGCAGCGCCAGTTCGCGCAGCATGTTCAGATTGCCCTTGCGGAAGAAGTTGGCCAGCGATTGCTCCACCTTTTCCGCGGCATAGATCTTGCCTTGGCGAAGTCGCGAGCGAAGCTCCTCGACCGTAATGTCGATGTTCACCACTTCGTCGGCGCGCTTCAGAAAGTTGTCGGGGATGGTCTCCCGAATTACCGTATTGGCGGAGCGATTCACGGCGTCGTTGAGCGTCTCGAGATGCTGAATGTTGACGGCGGCCATCACATTGATGCCGGCCTCGAGCAGCTCCAGAACATCTTCGTAGCGCTTGTGGTTCTTGCTGCCCGGCACGTTGGTATGCGCCAGTTCGTCCACCACCACGGTGTTGGGATGGCGGGCAAGAATGGCGTCGACGTCCATCTCCTTCAACTGCACCGAGCGGTAGGGAATTACCCGCTGCGGAATGATCTCCAGATCGCGAACCCGAGCTTCGGTTTCCTTGCGTCCGTGCGACTCCACCAGCCCGATGACGATATCCACACCTTGTTGATGCTTCATCAGGTAGGCGTCGTTCAGCATGTGGTAGGTCTTGCCTACACCCGGAGCTGCTCCGATATAAATGCGCAGTTTGGCCGGCTCCGGCTTCTTTTCCAGGATGATCTCTGCCATGGCTTAGCCCACCTCAACGGGATGACGGACCGTTTCCACGGTAGCCACGGGTAGTGTGAATCGGAAGGTTGTTCCGTGCCCCAGCTTGCTCTCCACAGCGATTCGTCCTCCCAGGGACTCGACCAGGCGGCGTACCAGCGCCAGACCAAGGCCGGAACCGCTTTCCGAATAAGGATTGAAGCGATCGAAGATCGTGCTTAGCCGCTCGGCCTCGATCCCGCGTCCCGAGTCGCGCACCGTGAATTGCACAAAGTCCTTGATTTCTTCTGCCGCCAGCAAAACCAGCCCGTCAGCTGGCGTGTAGCGAATGGCATTGGTAAGCAGGTTGTCCAAGATCGAGCGCATGGCGCGGCGATCGGCCTGCACTAGAGCCAGATCGGCGTAGGCGTTGACCTCGACCCGTACGCGTTGTTGCGCGGCCTCGTCGCAATGCCGGTCCCGCGCTTCTGCCAGCGCCTGCTGCGGCCGAAGCTTCTCAGGCTTCAGTTCGCGCTTGCCTGTGTCCAGCTCGGCTACCTCAATCAGGTCGCTCATCAACTCGTCCAGCTTCTCGCTCTCGTTGCTGGCTGCGGCCACCAGTTCCGTCTGCAGCGGCAACAGTTCGCCACCAAAGCCCTGGCCCAGCGCATACAGCCCGCGCCGCAACTGCAGCAGTGGGTCGCGCAGCTTGCGGCTGGCCACGGTGATGAACTGCGTCTTGAACCGGTCGGTATCCTGAAGGCTGGTCACATCTTCCAGCGTGGTCACGGTGCCCAGCAACCGTCCTTCCGAGTCGCGCATGGGCGTGGTGCGCAAGCGGTAGCTGCGCTCCTGCTTGCCAATGCGCATGGGCAGCATCGAGGCTTCCCCCTCCGCAGCCACCGCTTTTTGCATCGAAACGGCATCGCGGATGGCGCTCAGAATTTTGTCGCCGCCCGGCGTGTTGGCCAGCGCCATGCGGTCTGTAGCCGCTTCGCCCAGCACCTCTGCCGCCGCCTGGTTCACCTTCAGTAGATGTCCCTTGCCGTCGGTCACAATAATGGGTTCGAAGATCGATTGCAGCACCGCATCGGAGAGTTGAAACTCCATCTGACGGCGTCCGGCCTCGGAATCGCGCAGCTCGCGCAACCGCACCGCCAGCCGGTTCAACTCCGTGGCAATCACGCCGAAGTCGTCGCGGCTGCTCCATTCCGAGCGGTGGTCCAGGTTGCCTTGCGCAATCTTCCGGGCGTCGCGCGCCAGCGTGCGAACCGGCCGCAACACAAAATAGATGGTCCCGAGTTCCACTAGCAAAGCGGCTGCCACAAATGCAAAGGCCAACGGCAATTGCCCTGAAGCTACCAGGGCACGGTGCGTTGAAGCCACCAGGGCCAACGTGAGGCCGGTCAACAGAACACAGCCGAGAATCAGCCGCTGAGAAAGATTGAGCATGGGCCGGTCTCCATACCGGGAACAGCAGGGTTCAGGTATTCTTCGTGTACCCGGAACTCCGGATATAGAACGGTCCGGATCGCTGTTTCGGTTCCGCCGAACCCGTTCGGACCTTGCTGGAGAGTTTACATTCCCATTTTCGCGGAAAGCCCCTCAATGTGCAAAGGCCTATGATCTTCGATCCACTCCATTTGCGCCGGGGACCCCCTTTTCTCAGCAACAGGGTTGAGAATCGGCCCGAAGCCAGCTCAATGCACGAACACTGCGTCCGTTTCCCCGCAGCGTCTTGAAGCGTCGCCGGCCCTCTGCCCCTTTACCGAAAAGATTGTCCTCAGCCTCAAACCCGGCGGCGGCCCGCTACCCGGGATAGGCTCCCGTTATGTAGCCCTCCAGGGCCTGGATGGTTTGCGCCTGGCCGGAGATCACCCATTTCACCAGATCCCCGATTGAGACCAGTCCCACCACTTTGCCATGTTGCAACACCGGCAGGTGCCGGAAGTGATGCTGCGTCATCATCGCCATGCATTCGTCCACCGTCTCCTCCGGGCTCACGAAAACCACCGGGCTGGTCATGATCTGGTGCACCAGCGTCTCTTTGGAAGGGTGCCCCATCAGCACGCCTTTCCGGGCATAATCGCGTTCTGACAGGATTCCGACCAGTTTCCCGTTGGAAACTACCAGAAGGGCGCCGATGTCGTACTCCGCCAACTTCACAATGGCCTCGTAGACTGACTGGTCCGGTTCAATCGAGAGGATTTCGTTCTTGCCTTTGCTCTTCAGCAACAATCCAATGGTGTCGGTGATTTTCATCTGATCCCTCCTGGCTTTTGGCAGCTGCGTAATTGTGAATGAAACCGGTCCCGGACGGCGTTCGTCGCCTTGGAACCTGCAAGCAGCATGAGTTGTATCGGGTGAATCTATCGGTCCTGGGGCAGAACGGCTAGACGCCTTCCACAAAGCCGTCCCTGAGGGATTGAACCATGTCGAAGCGCTAAGTAGTCAATATAGACCATTCGCATCACGGCGCAACAGTCCAGAAATGCACGGGATTTCTAAACCGGAGAAACTTTTTGAGAGCCTCTGGCAACTCTTCGTTTCATCGCGGAATCCTGCAAACCGACAGTATCCGATTATGCCAGGGGCAGGCCAATCCCGCGGCAGGAGGAAACTGCACCAGGACCCAATCCACACCAAACTGTGCCTTCAGCCTCTCGAAATCCCGCAGCTCAAAAGTCCGCCATCCCTCTTCGGCCTCAACCTGCTGTTGCCACACTGGGGCAAGTTCAGGAACCTTGGTCACCACGGACGTGTCTTTGATGTCGTCGGCCAACTGGCTGCGCTCGGCCAACGCGCGAAAGCTGTGATAATCCTCCCCCGCCGCGGCCATGTAGTGCGGGTCAAGAGCAAAATAGGCGTCTTCCGGGGTGTTGCACCTGATCCATTCGAAGGCCTGAAGCCATGGGTTGGAACTCGGAACGGAGGGCAGCTCAATGTGCGGCGTCCCGGCGAAAACTTGCCGCTGCGCATAGAACATCCCGCCATTGAAGATCAGCAGGAAGACCACCCAACGCCACAGGCGCTTTCCCAGAATATGCCGGCCCAGATAAGCGCCGCCCACCAGCGCCATGAAGATGTAAACCAGGTGCAGAAACCGCATGGGCTCAAAGGTCGCCAGACCGATCAGTGCCTCTGGCCCTTGAATAACCATGGCCACGGCCTGCTGGAAGACACCATAGAAGAAGACCGCTGTGGCAAATCGCGCCAGATTGTCTTGGCCTTGTCTGCGGGCCACCTTGGCCACAACCCAGAACAGCACCACCGGCGCCACGGCGCCCAGCCACTCATACCATTCCCAGTTGTACACGCTAAACCAGTGGCGGCTGCGCAAGGCCGTTAGCCAGACCTGTGAAGGGGGACTGAAAACCCACCCGAACGGAATGAAGGCTGCCAGCGGTGTGGCAGCATTTGGAATTAAGCGCTCCCGCAGGGAGCGCAGATGCACCGGCAGTTGCTCCAACGAAGCCAGCGTCAGGGCCAGACAGAATGAAATGCCCAACGCACTCATCATCGGATGCAGGACAAATGCCAATGCCGCCAAGGGGACAGCCTGCCACTGCTTGCGGGCAAGAATGCGAGAAACGGCCAGAAGAACCAGCGCCGTGGCGGGATTGCGCGGATGCAGGTGCTGGTCCATGATGTAGAGCCCGGTCCCGGTCACCGGCAGCGTAAACATGGCCGCTACCATCGCGACTCCCGCCCATTGAGCACGGGGCTCTTTGAATAGATGGCGGACGATGCTCAGACAGGCGGCCAACAGCAGCAGAATCGAAACCGATTGCCACAGTAATTCGGCCCAGGCAACCGCCATCCCTGTTTGCCCGACAAAACCCGCCATCCAGGTGTCGAACAGCGAGGTGCGCATTTGCAATTGGAAGAAAGCAGCGTCGTGCGGAAAAAGTTGTGGATGCAGGTCTGCCTTGATGGCAGTCAGGTATACGGCGTCGTCTTCCGCGCCGGGATGATAGCCCATCACCAGAAAACCGAGCGCAGAGAACAGAAACAGGGGCAACACAAATCGAACAAACCTGCAATGCCTCAAGAAAAAACCCTCACTCCTCAACCCGTTGCCGGCCCGCCAAGGCAAGCGCCGGCGTGATTGCAAAATCCAGGTAATTGAGCGATCGAGGTCTTTCCCTGGGGCACGATCTGTACGTCGCAGATTCCTGTCAAAACGCGCCAAAGCCTGAAAGGAAATCTTCCGGATTGGCCATGATGGACGGCTCTCCGCGTCTCCCAACCGCGGGGAGACTGCAAGATGCAGCCTGCCCTGAGTATAGCTTTGCGTAGCTGAGACAGGCCACGAGTAGGGGCACACCGCAGAAGCTGTGCCTTGTTACAGTCCGCCACCGGTTCTTCCGACCCGCGATGGATGAAACGGGCTTACTAACGATGGTTGCTTGTTTTGTGCGACTTGCATGTTTGTTGCTCTTTCGGGCATGATTTGTTTCTCTTTCCGGCATGACCTCACAGGCTGCGGTAAAACTCATGCGGGCGGTAGGCCCGGAATTCAGTTGTTCAGTCCCGGTATAACGGCAATGAAATCAACGTGGCTTCCCAGGCTGCGAAAAAACTCTTCGGGAAGACTCGGTGCGTCAGGGCACGACCGGGGCACCGGGGGACCCTCAGGGTCGGGGTCGCGTGCCGGTAACGCCAATAGAATGAGCGTGGCTTTAGCCACTGAGGAATCCTTTTCAGAACTTCCTGGTCAAAACAAGGCCTTTTTCCGCAGCCTGTTTAGCCATTGAGGTACGTTTTTCTGGCCCTCTTGGCCGATATTCTCCCTCGTTCTGCAGCCTGTTTTGCCCCTGCGTTTACGCCGTCATTGTGCAGGACCCTCGTTCGCACCTTCCTCGCGCACCACTTTTGAACTGCTCCGCCCCTCAAAGACAGCCCACGTGCACAATTGCACATATCCTGGTCGCCGGGACGTTTGACCTTGACCGCCGATAAGGAACCTGGAATCAACAGGATACTTAAACGATCCAAAATGTAAGTTGATGATTCTAAACATCTGCACGTTCCTCCGTGTGTGCCCCCAGGCAAGCAAAATAAAACTGACTATTGACCTATTCTTATGGCGCCTTCAATCGACCGGCTGCGATAATAGCCGCACATTGACATCGTTAGGCACCTTCCAAATGTGAGTCAGGCTCCCCCCCTATCCAAATCCATCGGGCGGAAACTCTCATCTTGAAGCTGGCAGCAGAGGAGAGTTTTTCTGTCGAACTTTGGGCCGAAACAGCGTAGGTTCGTTCTTCATCTGGTCTGGTTGGCCTTGGCAATCTCCTTGACTGGCATGATCCTCGTCACCGCCGACAGAGGGTGGGATGTTGCGGTCTATTACCGGGCGATGCAAGCCTTGCGGGTCGGCTTGGACCCCTACGCCGTTGGCCTGGCCAGGCAATACGCGGCCAACGCGGCCGTGCTGCAAACCTACACTTACGTCTATCCGCCCATCACGTTGCTCGTGCTGCGGATATTCAATTTTCTGCCCCTCTGGCTTGCCGCAGGCCTTTACTGGATCGCCTACGTGGCTGGATGCGCCGGCATCGCTTGGGCTGCTGTGCAATGTTTCCGCCCCCAGGACCGTTTCGCGATGCAATTCCTGATCCCCCTCGCGATCTTCTTTCCGGGGTTGTTGTCGGGCGGAGTCATCATGAGCGGAAACATCGCCTACATCTTCTACGGCGCGATCCTCCCCGCTGCGGTTCTCGGTTACAAGCGCAACTGCTGGCGCTGGTTTTACCTGGCCGTATTTCTAGCTGCGGGCTGCAAGGCGCCCCTCCTCACTCTGCTGGCGATTCCCCTCCTGGCAGGGAAGCGGCAAGGCCGCAGCTCGGCGGCTGTCGCGGCTGGCGGACTGGGCTTGTTTGCCGTGCAAAGCTGGATCTGGCCGGTGCAATTCAGTGAATATCTCACCGGTGTCAGCCTGCAATTCAAATTCAACGCGGATTTTGGTTTGAGCCCTGCCGGAAGCCTGGGCCTCTATCTTTACCGCCACGGCTTGCCCTACTCGTCGCTCACCACGGCTGTGTTCCTGGTCTATGCCGGCCTGCTTTTCGCCACTCTGTACTACTTCAGCACGCTCTATCATCGGAGCCGCATCACTCCAGAAACCTGGTTGCCGGTCCTGCTGGTCGGCACCATCCTGTTGAATCCCCGCATTCTCGAATATGACTTGCACGCCGTGGCGCTGCCCATGATGTTGATCGTGCTGCGCGCTGTCTGTGGTCGGGTCAAGGCCGGCATGGCTGTGGCCTTCGCCGTGCTGTTCATCCTTGCCCTGGATTTGTGCGGAGTCAGTTCGGAGGGATGGGACCGGTTGCGCGGAATGCTGGTTTTGGTCGCGGTCCTGGGTTGCGGACTCCATTCCCTCATGATGGAAGTGCGCCAGACCTTTCCGGCTGCTGAAAGCATAGTCCCGAGCCCGGAGCCGTTGCCGGAAATCGCCTGAACGCGTGCACTTCAAAACCTCCGCACTTGGATCCAGCAGATTTCGACCCCCAGATTTTCAGAATGTGCCGCGGTTGCCCCGCAAAAAATCCGCTCCCGATCTCTGTTCGTTGCGTAGAATTATTCCCGATCGGCACATAATAGAGAAGTCGGAGCCCATCTTTAAGTACTGTTTTTGGGCTGAAAAAGCCCTGGGTGGAACCCCTCCCCATTCCTCCCCCTCCCCCCATTTCAACCTATCAGGCAGAAAATAAACAAGTTAGACCGAAAATAGTCGAAAAGTGCTATTGAAAACAAAGGACTTGCGTCGGTAGAGTGGCCGGATTTTTCGCCCGAATGAGCTCTCTTGGCCGGGGATCCGGTTTCCTTCGGCTCTTGCGTGCCGGGTTAGGGAGCAGGTCGCGCCTGAGATCGATCTTGACTCCCAAGTTACTTTGGATTAATGCGGTTGTGCTAGGAATCACTTGCAAATAGTGCCCGCATGGGGCAGATTACTTGTAGTCACCATTTCATCAATTTATCCGCAATCGGTCATCTGCCAACTGATTACCTGTCCAGTCCATGGAAAGGCTTTCATGCGGTGTAGCCGTAGTTGTAGTTGAAGAAGCACCCTTGCGCCAAAAAACCGAAGTTATACCGCTTCCGGGGCCACCGAGAAAATGCAAAATGTAATCGGCCAATTTTGTTGGACTCTTGCATGGGACGCGATGTTTGCCGCAGACACCGAGACGGGCCTGCTGGTCGATGTGAACCCAGCGACGGAACGATTGACGGGCTTCAGCCGTGAGGAACTCATCGGCCTGCACCAGAGCGTGCTGCATCCCGAGAGCGAACGCAAAGCCATCGTGGGTGCATTTGGCAACCGTGGACTGGAGCCGGAAGTCCTCGAGGGATTTCACCTCCTCCGGAAAGACAAGTCCTGCATCCCCGTCTCTATTTCCCCGTCACAGCCCTTCGAGGCCGACGGCCGCAAGTTGGTCATCGCGACCTCCCGCGATGTGACCGAAAGGGACGAGACGCAACGCCGCATGTCGGCGGAGAGGCGAGCGCTTTCGGCCTATGCCGCGGCGGCTGTGGAACTCGGCCGAACCCGGTCCATTGACGGATTGGCCCAAGCCGTCTGCGAAGCGATTACCCGGGAACCAAGCTATGTGCTGGCTTGGGTCGGCTTCGCCGTGGAAGGGCCGGCCAAGCCAATCCGCATTGCCGGTATGGCAGGGCGCGCCCGAGGGTTTCTGGACGGAATCGACCTGAGCTGGTCAACGGATGAAACTTCCGGCCGGGGCCCGGCCGGTGTCGCCATCCGCACCGAATCGATTCAGGTACAAGGCACCGCCGAAGCGGCCGGGGCCTATAACCCGTGGCAGAAACGCGGACTTCAATTCGGAATCCACTCCATGGGTGTGATTCCCTTTCGCTTGGAAAGCGGCAAGCGGGGAGTGCTGGCGCTCTATTCCTCCGATCCGAACGCATTTGAGCAAGCGGCCGTTGAGCAATTCAGTCGCCTGACCCAGGAGATTCGTCACAGCGTCCAAGCGCTGAGTGAAGAAGCTCTGAGGAGCAAACGGCCCCAGCTTTCCGATATCTCCGTCAACCAGATCGAAATCATCCCGCGCGAGCAATTGACCGAGGTCCTGACCGCCATGGTGGGAGCCATGTCCACCGCCATGGAAATGCGCGAGCCGCACACTGCCGGTCACCAGAGCCGGGTGGCGGAGATCGCCTGTGCTATTGCCAAGGAAATGGGCTTGACCGAGGATTCAATCGAAGAATTGCTGCTGGCCGCCAAGGTTCAAGATATCGGGATGATTTCCATTCCCACAGAGATTCTGATCAAGCCAGGCCGTCTGAACGAAGGCGAGATGGCCATGATTCGTCAGCATCCGGATACCGGCTACAACATTCTGAAAGGCATTCCCTTCGCCATGCGCATTGCCGAAGTCGTCCGGCAACACCACGAACGGCTCGACGGCTCGGGCTATCCCCGCGGTCTGAAGGGAGACGAGATTTTGCTCGGAGCTAGGATTTTGGCGGTGGGCGATATCGTGGATGCCATGGCCTCGTCGCGTCCGCACCGGCCGGCCCTCGGCTTGGCCGCGGCACTTGAAGAGATTCAAAGAAAGGCCGGCACGCAACTGGATGCAGATGTGGTGCGCGTTTGCATCAACTTGATTGGTTAAGGGTTCTCATACAGGCCCGGTAACTTTTCCTGTTTGGCGCGGGAGATGTGTGGTCTCCGGATGGTAGTGAACAGCTCTCGCATCACCTGAGTCAAAAGCGTCTGTCCCGGCGCTGCGCCAACCAAATTCAGGTAAAATTCATCGGGTTCCTGCCTCATATCGTAGAAGATGGTCAATATTGATCGGCGAACAACAACCCACACGCCTATGATTTCCGCAAAGTCCAGGGGAAAACCGGCGGAAAGTGCCGCGACCCGGCTACAACGCGGAGACCCAATCCGCAATTGAATCGTCGGGCCATCACATGACTCTTTGAGTCCGCCCTACTCGTTAGCGCACATGCAACCGCACGAGCAAAGGGAGGAACCTTTGAGAGTTCATCTTGTCAATCCAAGCGACAACTCATTTGGCACAGCCGTCATCACACCCCGCTGGTTGTTTGTGCTTGCGGCTGCAACACCGCGATCGGCAGGAGACCCAATTCTGGTGGATGAGTCTCTGGAGCAAGTTGATCCGGAGACCATCGAAGCTGGCGACATCGTCGGCATCAGCGTCCACACCGGCAATGCCCTTCGCGGTTACGCGGTGGGCAGAATGGCCCGCAGCCGGGGCGCATGGGTAGTGTTTGGCGGCATTCACGCAACGCTGTTCCCTGAAGAGGCGATGGAGCGGGGAGAAGGCCACGCCGTCGTCAAGGGCGATGGCGATGTCGCTTGGGGAAGAGTGGTCATGGATTGCCTGGCAGGCCATCCGGAACGAATCTACGAAGGCGGCCGCATAGAAGGCGACCAATTCCTGGCCGCGCGCTGGGACCTGATGGATCCCACAAAATACATGTGGGCCTCGGTGCAGACCATTCGCGGATGCCCCAAGCACTGTTCGTTTTGCAGTGTGTGGCGCACAGACGGACAAAAGCCCCGGCAGCGAAGATTTCAGACCGTGGTGGATGAGATCGTTGCCTTGCGCAGGTTTGGCTTTCGCTTCATTGCTCTGGCCGACGACAACTTCTATCCTGTCACGCTGACCGATCTGCGCCTGGCCCGGGAGCAAAACAACGCAGCCAAGCTGGCGGAACTCACGGCCATTCGCACCGAGCGCTTTCAACTCATGGAAGAACTCTCCAAATTGCCCAAGGACATGGTTTTCTTTACCCAGATCACCATGGAGGCCGGTGAAGACGGCGAATACCTCGACGCCATGCGCAAGGCCAACATCAAGGGGGCTCTGGTAGGTGTGGAGGCGGTCACGCCTGAAGGCCTGAAAGCGGTCTTCAAGGATTGGAACTGTTCGGGCGATGAATTGGCACGGCGTCTGCAAACCTTCAGAAAGCACGGCGTGCATGTGCTGGGGTCGTTCATCTTCGGATTGCCTTCCGACAAGCCGGAGACCTTCGACGCCACCGCGGAGATGGCGATGAAGGCGAACATCACCTTTGCCCAGTTCGTCATGATGACGCCCTTTCCCGGGACGGTGGACTTCGGACGCTGGGAGAAGGAGCAGGCGCAGAATCCGACCATGGTCGGCGATGTGCCCATCACCCGCTATTGGATGATTCCCACCGAGGTGCGGCCCAAGATGTTCACACCGCATCCCACCATGAGCTCGGATGAAATTCGCGAGCGAACACAAAGGGTGTGGGACAAGTTCTATGAGTGGGGCCCGGTTTGGCGCCGGTCTGCCTGCACGCCCAACTTGAAGTCCAGGATCGCTTTCGTGTTTCTCTCCAAGCTCTACCGGCAAATGTATGCCGGCACGGGCATCTCGACCGATAGCGCGCGGCGCAAGAAGTCGAAAGCCTGGGCCAAGTGGACGGCACGCCAGTGCAAGAAACTATTTCAGGCCAAGCCGATGCCGGAATTGGCCGGGCCGGTTTGGGATATTGGTTTGCCTGCTGTAGGACAGGCGGCGTTTGCCGGCGCAGAGGGGGCAGAGGCACATGGACCGTTCCTGGTGATTCGGGAGCACTAAAGCTTCGGCAGCAGATTGACATCACGGTCGATCTCGCGGAAAACGGATACAATCGACCCCGTAAAGAAACCGGTGAATTCCGGTGGGGTCGACTCATGTCCTTTTCTCTTCGCTTGCTTCAACCGCCCGTGTGTCTGTTTCTTCTGGCCCTGGGTCTTGCTGCAATTGGATGCGGAGGCGGTGGTGGCGGCACTACGACTGTTCCGCCTGTAACGCTTGCGGTCTCGCTTGGCAGTGAAACCGTGGTTGTGCCGCAAGACGGCGCGGCGGTGACAGTCGCTGTAACCGTTACCGGCGCCACCGGAACCCCAACCGTTGCCCTCAGCAGTTTGCCTGCGGGAATCACACAGCAATTCACGCCGACAGCCGGCGGCCCCTCGGGAACCCTCACCTTGACGGGCAGCTCCTCTGCGGCGGCGGGGACCTATGCATCCACGGTATCGGTGGGCCTGGCCGGGCAGAATGCAACTCAGCCCCTAACCGTCATCAGCGCGGCGGTGGCCAAGGTCGCCGACACCGTCGATTCGACCCTGGGCGTGAAGGGGGTGCTGGCACAGTTCATGTCCACCTCTTTCCAGGTAGACGAATGGACTGAAGGCTTCTTCGGAACAGGTGCGACGGCTACGGCGCGCGAGACGACTCTGACCCAGCTCGGACCACAGCACGTTCGATTGCAACCCATTTCACAAGGCGTTCCAATGGTCGCGAACACCGGGGCGGCCAGCGATTGGAACTTCACCGTGCTCGATGAGACGGTGCAGCCGGTTCTGGCTTCGGCAGATCACAGTCCCGAGTTTCAGATTGCCGTGGCGCCGGCCTGGATGTGCACCAGCAACGGTCAACTGGATATGACCAACCACCTGAGGGACTTTGCCGCGTTTGCGGCGAATCTGGTGCGCTACTACAACAAGGGTGGATTCAACTACGGCGGCGTGCACTTTCAATCGCCTGGCAGCCACACCATCACCTGGTGGGGCATCTTCAACGAGTTCAATGGGAACGGACTCACCGGTCCTCAATATGTGCAGCTCTACAACACGGTCGTTCCGGCCATGCTGGCTGTCGATCCCACCATTAAGCTGTCGGCGCTGGAGTTCTCAGACTACGGCCTGGGCACCGGAGGCGGCGGCGATCCCATGGTCTACTTTCCGCCCTTCGTGGCTCCCGCCAATGCCGGCGGAGTCAACACGCAGGTGGATATCGTCTCCACGCACTTTTATGGCACCTGCAACCAGCAGAATACGGATCAAAACATATTCAGCCAGCCGGCTTTGTTTGCTCAGAATGTGTCCTACTTCTACCAGGAGCTGCAAAAGCGGCCCGACTTGGCCAATGTGCCGGTGTGGGTGACTGAAAACAATGTGAATGCCGACTATGCCGCCGCCAATGGCATGAGCACTTGCAACCCTTCGCAGGTGTTTGTCGACGACAAGCGCGGCACCAGCGCCTTCTTTGCCGCGTGGCGACCTTATGTCTTTTCCCAACTGGGCAAGGTGGGCAACCAGGCGCTCTATCACTGGTCCTTCTTCTCCGATCCGCAATACGGCGAAGTGGACAGCAATGGCAACCTCTATCTGAGTTATTGGGTCGACAAGGCGTTGGAGAACTTCTATCCCTCGACCCTGGCCTCACCGGGACCGCAGATTCTTTCGCTGAATGCCACAGACACCTCGACTGTGGAGACGCTGGCGACGAAGAACAGCGATGGATCGGTTCAGGTGCTGGTTGTCGACCGGGCGGTCGCCGCGGCCAACGACAACAATGGCGCGGGCGCTCCTCGAACCGTGGTGGTGGATCTGTCGAGCTTCAGCAACTTCAGCGCCGCCAGCTTGCTGACCATCGATGCAACCACCAGTGTGGCGAATGGGCCGTCGGGAGTCGGGGTTACTCCGGCAGCGCGAATCCCTGTTACGCTAAATGGCTATGGCATGGCAATCTTGAAGTTGACGCCATAAGGATGACAAGGACTCGTACGACTCAGAGAGTCTTCTGCGTATCCACCTGACTGTTAACCTAAGCACTCTGACTCGCGCGGCGAGCTAGGGCTACCATGAATGGTGCCCCAGCGCTTGGGGTCCTGCCGCAGGGCCAAGCTAACTTGCAAACTCGCTATTTCCGCGCAGCGGAAGCTAACTTGCTGTAATTTGTGTCCAATCGGCCTCATTGAGCTGTCTCGTTCATCAGGAGCAGTTTAACCTGCAATGTGGGGTTACCGCTGATAGGAACAGGCTGCCGCGGTTGCTTTTCGTTCATCGAGAATTCATGGCCGCTGCCGAGCTGTCTCCTGCATCCTGGAAGTTGCCCATCGGCATTGTTTCGCGTTTCGCCTCGACAGTCTTCAATCCTGTCTATCAACCGCGAAGGTATGATTGAGCTGAGGCAACTTCCCCGTGGGGACATCTCGGGAGGCTGTCAACACAAGTTCAGTTGAAAATGAGGCTATTGGTTTGAGCGAATGTGCAAAGAATAAGGGGCTTATGGGTAGAGCTGTGACCGGAAGGCCGGTCACAAGCTGCGCGGATCTGAACGACGTATTCATGGGCTCGCTCCCGGCTTTTGGAGGCGCCTACCTGCGCCGGGTCTACGAAGTGCTGAAGCAAGTGATCGAGAAGCGCATTCCGCTAGTGGTAACCTGCGCCGGTCCCATCACCGTCTCCGATCAGCACCGCGCCTGGCTGATTCCGCTGCTCAAGGCAGCGAATACTGCCTACATCACCGTGACCGACGCCATCTGCTACCACGATGGACATGACTGTCTCAAGAAAACCGATGAACGCCCCATCCGCGAGGTGGAACTGTTTGGCGACGACGCCGAATTGCGCGAGAACGGCGTGATTCGCGTGACCGACACCGGCTTTGACGAGCAGGTGCTTTTCGACCAGGACGCCGTCTTGACTGCCGTCCTGCAACGGCCCGAGTTCCAGAAGCGGATGACCACCACCGAGCGCAACTACCTGCTGGGCAACTACTATGCCGAGCGGGAAAAGGCGCTGGGCATTGCTCCCGGCCTGCTGAGCACCTGCTCCGAGATGGAATTGCCGGTTTTCATCGGCGCGCCGGCGGATGGCAGCGCCTTCCTGAATTCCGTCAAGCTGTGGATGCTGGCGCGGCTGGGCAAGATCCAATACGGCTTCGATTACGACCTGCACGAAGACGTCTTCGAATCCTGCGCCTACCACCACTGGGGACTATTCGGCTCCGAAGCCAAGTCGTTTGCCATTCTGGTGCTGGGTGGCGGCGTACCGAAGAACTATTCGTTGCAGCCGGAGCCGACGCTCTCGCAGATCTTCTTTCTGGAGAACATTCGCGGCTACGATTTCGACGCGCAGATTGTCTCCTCGCCGGTGACGGATGGCAGCTTGTCCTCTTGCGCTCCGGCCGAGGCCGTGTCCTGGGGCAAGGTCAATCCGGACACCTACACCACCCAAACGGTGAGCATGCAGGGCGATTACTCGTCGTATATGCCATTCATTGTGCGCGCGCTGGTGGGCAAGGAACTGCTTCACAATCCGCCGGAACCGCTCCGGCTCTATGCCAGGCGCGACGAGCTCAAGAAGAAACTGCTGGACACGATCGGCAATGACGAGGGCGCTATGGCGAAGATCATGGAGACTCTGTCGCTTCCGGCCGAACTCAAGATCTGAGAAATGGTCTGAATACACACCCAACGGCGGGTGCCCCCGGTCCCTCGCCTTTGGGGACCGGGGATCGCCAGCCTACTTGCCGGCTTCCAGCAGTTCATTCACCTTGGCCATGACCTGGAAAGCGTCGGCGACGTAGACCACGTCGGCCTTTCCGCGGGTCCAGCCGCAGTTGGCGTCCAGCGAGATGGCGCGGCGGTCGCCGATGAAGCGCCAGCCCACCACATGCGGCTCTTCGCCGTGGCAGCAGGTGGAGAGTCCCTTGGCGTGGCGCGGTGTGGCGCCGGTCTGGCCGATCTGGTTGAGATGCGTCAGGAACGGTAGAACGGAGTTCCCCTCGCCGCCCTGGTCCACCAGCGACTTGCTGCTGCCCAGCGAAGAACTGGTTGCGCGCAGGAATCCGAGAATCAGCTCGCCGGCCTCGTTGATGTGAATCTGGCCGTCGGGCTGCTTTTTGGTCCAGCCGGCTCCCGCGACGAACAGCATCTTGGCGTCAGGACGGATGGTCTGTGTGCCTTGTGAGGGCGCGCGGAAGCCGCTGACGGTGGTGCGCATCGCGGTCAGTTCCACAGCGATGGTTTCCAGGGTCGCGGCGCCCGGTTCGGCCGCAAACGCCGCATTGGTGCCAGCATCCAGCAGCAGGAACCAGGGTCGGGTTTCGCGGCTCAGAACGCCCTCAATGCGCTGGCGATAGAACCAGCGGGTGGATTCTACGGATTCAGTACCGCCGATGGCGGTGATGTGGGTGTCGAGGAGGCCGCCAAGACGGTAGGCGACGCCGGCTGCGACGCGGGTAAAGCGCGAGCTGCCGGGAGCTAGCACGATCGTGGCTGAGGCAGCGCGGCACAGTGCCTCGCAGGCGGCGGCATCGGAAGCGTAACGGGGCTGCGCAAAGGCTTCGCCGGAAACCGCCAGAAGGCGCGCTCCCGCATTGGCGACGCTCGAAGCCGCAGCCGTTGCGTCGGCGGCAACGATGCCGACGGTGAGCGCAGCAGAGAGCCGGGCCGCGAGTTCCTTGCCGGCAGTGACGGCTTCGAGAGAGGCCTTGGTCAGGGTTGCGCCGGTCTCATCGACATGGGTCAGTACAAGAATGCTTTCCATGGTTCCTTTTGGGCTCCAAAAACCTGATCGTCGTTGAAGGGTGCGGGCTTCAGCCCGTACTTCAAGATCGAGACCAGTGATGGGCTTTAGCCCCTGAGGGTGGTTTAAGCGTCGATCAGCTTTCCCTCAGCGGCTAAAGCCGGAACTAGAATTCGGCGCTAAATGTACGGGCTGAAGCCCGTACCCTTCAATGCCATTCATGAACAGGCGCCTATTCGGCTCCAATCCACTCGACCAGTTCGGCCGCGATTTGGTCGGGCGTCATGTCTTTCACAACGCGCGTGGTGCGTTGCTGCTTGGGCAGGCTGACGGAGGCGTACTTCAGTCCGTTGGCGTCGAGCTTGACGGCCTTGGCCTTTTGCAGGGCAGGCATGATCGTCCGCATGTTGGCCATGCCCAGCGCCGGATTGCCGCGTGGTTCGGCCAGGTTTCCCGTGGCCCAGCCCAGCACAGCAGGCGCGCCTGCGCAGACCGAGACCTGGTGCTTGCCGCCTTCGACGCGCTCCAGCACTTCAAAGCTGCCGTCCTCGCGGAGATCGATCTGATCGACGCCCTGGAACTGGTCGCCGATGCCGAGCCGTTCTCCCACCAGTTGCAGCGTGACGCCTGCGCCGCGGGTGGCCGATTCCCAACCGCCGAAGAGCAGGAGCTTCTCCTTATCGAGTCCGGGAAGGGCAGCGATCGTTTCGGCCAGCACCGCCGCGGTTGCGTGAGCATCGGGAAAGCCGCCGATCGGGCCGTCGATGGGCACCAGTTCGAAGGCGACCTTCTGGGCCACGGTCATCATCACCTGTTGCAACTTGGCCTTGGGGCCGAGCGAAACCAGCCAGACCTTGCTGCCGGGGTTCTTTGCGGCTAGGCTGGCGGCTTCGTAGAGCGCGCTCGCGGCCCAGGGGTCGAGCACCGCGGGCAGGACCATTTCATTCTTCAGGCCGGGACCTGTGGGGCCGGTAACCGGCTCAAGGGTTTGCAACGGGTCGGGAACGATGCCCGCGCAAACCACGATATGCAAAACATTTGCCATTCTTGTTCCTTCTTCTTTACTCGTAAGCGTTCATTCCACTTGGAGCCTGTCCTCCCGATTGAGCGAGGCAGGGGACCTGCGGTTGTTTTCGGCACACAGGCTGGAATGACAGCATTTTGTGAGGTCTTTACAATTCTCAGTCAATCCGGTGCGCGGCGCAACCACGGATCCGGTGCGCAGCGCTATTCTGATGAATCTTTTCGAGCCTCGAATCCATGAATCGCCTAGTTTTCGGCCGAATGCAGCCCGCCGGAGCCGGCGCGGAACTCGAGGTTGGAGCGGCCGCCTTCGACAGCAATGCCGCAATTCCACAGGCAGGCGCCGCAATGAACGCATTTTTCGCGCTCGAAAGCGGGCAGGCCATCGGACCCCTGCGTGATGGCTTGGCCGGAACACATGGCCACGCAGGTCTTTTCTCCGCATCCTAAGCACAGCTTTGCATCGCGGAAGGCGATGTGGTCGGCGAAGCCGGGCATAGCCTGGACCTTGCCACCCATCAGCAGTGCGTCCTGCTGGGTCACGAGCAGACGGCCGTCCAAGGGGATCTCCGGCCAACCGCGCGCGGAGAGCAAGGCATCGTGCAAGGGGCGTCCGTCGGCCATGGCGAGCGCTGTGGCGTCTTTGAGCTTGAGCCCGGCAGGGGAATGCGCAATTTGCTTGTAGGGGGGCGGGATGTGGGCGGCAATGGACAACCGTCCGCCGGTGAGCCCTGCCAGAGCCATGCCGATCATTCCCTTGACGATGCCGCCATGGAAGCCGTTGCGGGCATTCTCGGACTCACGGGCGCCGCGTTCGACCCAGCTTGCGCGGCGGCGGGCTTCGTAGGTGGCGGCCAGATTTTTTTGGTCGAACGGCTTGCCGGTGCGCAGCAATTCCACCACGGCCTCGCCGAGTTGCGTGCCGGTGGCCCAGGCCTCGTCGACGCCGGAGCCGGTGAGCATGTTGGTGGACCCGGAGCTTTCTCCGATGCGGGCGTATCCGTGGCCGCTGAGAAACGGCTCGCCGCGGCGGCCCGACTCCTCCAGCGATTTGGCGCCCCAGGAGCGAAGGGTGCCGTCCTTGAGGTACTTCCACAGTGCCGGGTGCTGGATGTAGTGCTGCAGGTAGCGATAGGCGGTGCGGGAGGGGTCGCCCATCCAGGAAGGCACGAAGATGCCTACGGAAACCAGTCGTTCTGGGTGCACGTAGAGAAAGCCGAAGATCTCCGGCTCGGGATAGCCAAAGGTGTGCCAAACCGTGCCCGGCTCGAGGGTCGTGTCTTCGGGCAGCTCGATGACCATCTTCATGCCCAGGGCCCACTCGTTATGCGCGTGGCCGGAAGGCAGGCCGAGCTCCCAATCGATGATCTGGCTTATCGAGCCGACGGGGCCGTCGCCCACTACCGTGAGCTGCGCGCGAACGTCCATGCCGGGCATGAACCCGTCGCTGGGCGCGCCGAACTTGTCCACGCCCTGGTCGGCCAGCCTGACGCCTTCAACCTTGTTTTCAGAGATGAGCGGCCGGGCAACCGGGCTGCCGGGCCAGATTTGCACCAGGCCGGAGGACATCAGTTGCGATCCAACCCATTGGTTGAACTGGCCGATGGAGAGAATCAGGCCGCCGTGCTTGTGCAGAAAGGCTGGGGTCCAGGGCAGCTCAAAAGCATGATCGTGGACGCCGACCAGGCGACCCGCTGTGCGCAGAGCCGCATCGCCCATCCGCAACAGCGGAGAGCGCCGGCTGGCTCCGATGGGGTCGAGCAGGTAGAAAACCCGCTCCTGGGCAACGTCGACGGCCATGGGAATGTCGGCCGGGTTCAGGCCGGGGAAGCTGGCGCGAATGCCCTGGGCGCGGGTGACTACGCCGCTGACGCCGGAGGCAATGTCGTCGGCGCGCTCGTAGCAGAGCACCTGCAGGGGCATCCCGGGCATGACCTTGCTTTCAAAAGCCGGGTCTTCGGGATTGTCGGTCCATGCCTTGGTGAGGGTGGTGAGAAAGCCGCCCATGGCGGGGCCAAAGCCGGCGCAGGCAATGTCGACCTCGATGGTCTGGCGCTCGAACTCGGGGGCGGGCGTTTCAGATGTGACGGTTTCCACGCTCATGCGGGTCTCCTCGTTGACGTGGTCCGGGATTTGTGGCTGTCCACCCTAGCGACAAGAACAACTACGTCGCGAGGATGGGGCACCCGGCAAGCGAAAAGCGAACTATTGGCCCCACCGCAGGTGGTCATGCCGGATAATCCAGGGCTTCGGGGATCATGACCTTGCTGACGGTGTCGGCGGCGCGATCCTTGGCCAGGCGCGAGCCGCTGAGGCAGGCGGTGAGCTTGTTCTGCAGCCGCAGGAACTCGCTGTTGCCGGAGCAGCCCGCGCAGGGACCGGCTTTTTGCGGATGATTGCCGTCGGCTGCCAGTACGTCGACGGTCATGGCGGTGATGCCGGGCATGGTCTCTTCGTACTCTTCCAGTTCGCTGGCCAGGAAGCAGTTGCGGTGCTGTTCGTCGTCCCATGAAGGGTGTTCGAGGTAACCGAAGACCAGCTCGGCGCAGATGCGCGATACTTCACCGGCCGCTTGGGCAGCCTGGGTATGGCACAGATCGCCGAGGAACTGGACCGTGCCTTCCAACCCCTCGGCCACCACGGAATCGAAGCCGCCCTTGGCTTCCAGTTCCAACACATCCAGAATCTGCCAGCGCGATGCCAACAGCCAGCAGAGCGAATCCGCCAGCGGGAAGGTTACGCCCTGCCGCTGCCCGTGATAGAGCTTGCTGCCGCTGGGGTCGGTGGCGTTCTGCAGATAGTTCAAAGTCCAGAGCCACAGGTTCATTGCCGAGGCCAGGGTGCAGGCGCCGGTTCCGGGATGCTCCGAAGCGATGCGGCGCATCTCGGCGGTCCAATTGCGGAACTGGGCGAGAAAGACCTCGGAGGCCATGGTCACCGTCAACTGGCGGCGCTGTACGGCTTCCGGGCCCTCGTAAGTGGCTTCAAGCTGCGCATCCATCCACTTGTTGGGCAGGAATCCGGGGCAGTCTTCGGTAATGCCATAGCCGCCCATGAGGCTGACCGCCTCGCGCATCACGTTGACACCGTGTCCGGTGTTCCAGAGCTTGGTGGCGGGGCACAGCACGCTGGTTTCGGCGTCGAGCATCACGTACTGCACCAACGGGTCGGCTTCCAGTTCGGTGCGGCGGGGGTCGCCGGGCTGAAGCGACAGGAGCTCCAGGGCACGGTCGTTGCTTTCTTTGAGCGCTTTCATCTCAGCGCGGCCGCCCTGAATGCCGCGTTCCTTCAGAAGCGTGGTTTTCAGCTTTTCGATCGGTTCCAGTTCGTCGAACAGGCGGGCAGTGGCAAAGCCCATGGAGGTGGCAGCCTCGCCGGTGGCCCAGACATCGACCAGGCGGTGAAGCGCGTCTTCGCGCTGCTGGATGCCTTGCTCGTAGCGAATGGAGCCGGGCTTGGCGCCCTCGGCTCCGCGGAAGCGCTCGCGCTGATAGCGAATGACCGGCTCAACGGCCGAAAGCAGCTTGGCCGAGGTCATGAGGCCGACGGCCACGCGAGTCCGCTTGAAGACAGCTTCAATCACTTCGCCGTGGTTGTAGTTGGGGACGATGACGCCGTCCTTGACGGTATAGCCGCCGATGATGCGGCTGGCCGGAACCTTCAGGTTGAAGATCGGGTCGCCAGTCGAGGAGAGCTGGTGGACCAGTTTCTTGGTCGGTGTGCCGTGGTCGAAGGTGCCCTCGTCGCCCTCTTCGAGGATGATGACGCAACTGCCCTTGATACGCGGGTCGTCGGAACCCACGGCGGCGGTGACGTAGTTGGCGAAGGCGATGTTGGTGATAAAGCGGCCGCGTTTGTCAATCTGCAGCCAGGGCTCTTCGCCGTCTTTCCATTCGGCCACACGCATCTTGCCGCTCAGCATGCCGGTGTCGACGCCGACGTAGGGAATTGGCTCGGTGAGGACAAAGGCTCCGCGCCAGGGCTTGCGATCCTCGCCAGGGGCGGGGGGGGCGCACAGGCTCTTGTAGTGGTTCACCTGTTCGGCGGTGCCGCGCTCGTGGATGGGAGCCAGGGCCAGAAATCCGGCCAAACTGCCGGTGGCCGCGCCGCCGTCAACCCAGGCCAGCTCGAAAGCGGCGAGCGACAAAGCCAGGTTCTTGGGACCGACGATGAATCCGCCCTCTTCCGGCTCCATGAAAGCGGCAGAGATGCCGGAGCTGTCAAAGGCGGCGAGCATCTCGTTCTTGGCGGGGGTCCATTCGTGGTTATTGCGTTCGCCGGAGGCCACCAGGCGGGCGATTAGTCCACGCGCAACGCCGCGCGACGACTGAACCAGCATTTGCAGATCGAAACGGTCGGCGAAGCGCCATTGGATCTGGCGGACGGCGTCTCCAGGGAGAGTGAGCATTGTTTTGTTGTCGGATTCCACCAGTGTGGCCATCGTGATAAGTCCTCGGGCAGCGGTCATATTCTCCTTGACCGGGGGGTGTTCGGCAAGTGACCTGTATCACTCTGGACGGGCCGGAGGTGTGCTGACAAAGGGAATTTCTGAGGGCCAATTTGGAGCGGGTTGTGTGGCTAATCACACCCTACGCGTGTTCCCCATCACATACGACGAGGAAACATAGGTTCTAAACCTTGTAACACACATCGAACTCGCCAACCTTTGGCGAAGGAGCAAGATTATGAAGCAAAAACTGAGAGCGGCGGCGCTGCTTGTGCTGGCTGCCATGATTGCCGGACCCGCCTTTGCGCAGGCGCCCGGAGCAGACACCTACAAGGCCAAGTGCACCGGCTGCCATGGGGCCGACGGCCTCGCTGCTACGCAAATGGCGAAGGCCATGAAGGTGCTTTCGTTCAAAGATCCGGCAATGGTCAAGGCGACTAACGCGCAGTTCATCGCTTCTACCACGGACGGCAAAGGCAAGATGCCTGCTTATAAGGGCAAGCTGACCGATGCCCAAATCAAGGACGTAATCTCGTACGTTCGCACCCTGCAGAAGTAGCAGCGGGCGAGGACAGCTCCGACAGATCAGGCAGCAGCGGGGGAGAAGGACACCTTTTTCTCTCCCGCCCCTGAGGCGTTCGGACCTGACCGGAGTCGACATGAAGATGGTTTCGCTTAAGACGCTGGCGCTGGCCGCAGCCGTCTTTCTGTTTTTTACCGCGCCGCACGCCGCACAGGCGCAGAAGACCGATTGCCTGGCTTGTCATGGGGATACAACCATGCAGGACGCGGCCGGGCACAATGTCGGCGTTCCGGCAGACACGTTCCACTCCAGCATTCACGGAAGCCTGGAATGCAGCAACTGTCACACCACGATCAAGGACTATCCTCACCCCGATCAAGTCACGCCGGTTCAATGTGATACATGTCACGCAGATGAGGCCGCGGGGCTAACCGGCAGCGTTCATAAAGACGGAAAAGAGCATCCCTGCACCAGTTGCCACGGCGATGCGCATACGATCTTTCCGAAATCGGACCCCAAGTCGGCCGTTTATCCGCTCAATGTGCCGAAGACCTGCGGCGCCTGCCACGGCAACGACGCGATGGCCAAAAAGCACGGCTTGAACAACGTCTATCCCTTGTACCTGGACTCCATCCACGGGTTTGCGTTGAGCAAGGAAGGTCTGCTGGTGGCGGCCAATTGCCAGAGCTGCCACGGATCGCACCACATTCTCAGCCACAAGGATCCCGAAAGCGCGACCAACAAGGTCAATGTTCCCAAGACATGCGGCAGTTGCCACGCGGGAATCACGGCGGACTATGAAGCCGGAGTGCATGGCAAGGCGGTTGCCGCCGGCCACCTGGGCGCGCCGGTCTGCTCCGATTGCCATACGGCGCACGCCATCCTGCAGCCGACCGAGGCGGAATTCCGGTCGCAGTCGACCCCCATTTGCGGATCGTGCCACAAAGACAAGTTCAGCACCTATCGGGACACCTTCCACTCGCAGCTTGGAGCACTGGGCGGCTATGTGGAGACGGCCCGTTGCTGGGACTGTCACGGCGCCCACGAGATTCTGCCTGCTTCCGATCCACGCTCCCCAGTGGCTCCTGCCAACCTGATCAAGACCTGTGGCCGGTGTCATGCGGGCGCCAACGCCAGCTTCGTCAAATATCAGCCCCACGCCAACGCCCGCAATCGCAAGCTCAATCCGGCGCTTTACTTTGTGCGCTTGTTCATGAATCTGCTGCTGGCCGGCACCCTTGGATTCTTCATGATTCACACCATTCTGTGGCTGATTCGCGCTCGCTACGACCAGATCAAAAAGAAATCGGCACAAGGAGCAAAAAATGTCTGACCTAGAGCAAGCGGCAGCTAGCAATTCGGAACAGGGCCGCCCTGAGGGCCGGCATTTCATGCGCTTCACTCGGGCGCAACGATACCTTCATGCCACCCTGTTCAGCACCTTTCTCGGCTTGGCGGCTACCGGGCTCCCACTGCGCTTCAGTCAAAGCGTCTGGGCGCGTGGTTTCGCCACCACCGTGGGCGGCTTCGGCGCCATTCTGTTCTTTCACAAGTTGTGCGCCGTGGTGCTCAGCCTGGCTTTTCTCATCCATATCAGAGACATCTTTACCCGGGCCTTCATTCACCGCGAAAAGGGAATCTTCTGGGGGGCTACCTCCATGGTGGCCAACTGGAAAGACGTCAAGGACCTGTTCGGGCACATGCGCTGGTTCCTTGGTCTGGGGCCAAGACCGCAGTTTGATCGCTACGCCTATTGGGAGAAGTTCGATTACTGGGCCGTGTTCTGGGGCATGATTGTCATCGGCTTCTCAGGCTACGCCATGTGGTTCGCCCCGTTCTTCGCGCATTTCCTTCCCGGCTGGGCATTGAATGCGGTGCTGGTTATCCACAGCGAAGAAGGCCTGCTGGCCATCCTCTTCATCTTCTCAATTCACTTTGTGAACACGCATCTGCGCCCCGACAGCTTCCCCATGGATATGGTGATCTTTACCGGGACGGAGACTGAGGAAGAGTTCAAGCACAAGCGGCCTCTGGAATATGCCAGGCTCGCTCGCGAAGGAAAACTGGAAGGCAAGATCGGCGAGAAAGCCGGCGCCTTTCAACTGAATTTCAGCAAGGTTGTTGGGTTCACCGCCATCCTGATCGGCCTGACACTTCTTGTATTGACGTTGAGCGCCTACATCAGAGAGTAACGAGGCAAAGCAAGCCCGTGTCGAGCAGATTGGTAAAGAACCATCGCGCAGGAATTCTGGTTGGGTGCATTTTTGGATCGCTTCTGGCCTGGGCCACAACGGCTCAGGCTGAGCAAAAGCCCAAGGATCAAGACTGTCTAACCTGCCACTCCGACCCCGCCATGAGCGCGGAACTGGATGGCAAGACCGTCAATCTTTCCGTGGATGAAAAGAAGCTGCGGCACTCCATTCACGGCGGCATGTTTGCCTGCGTGGACTGCCACACGGACGTCAAGAGCCCAGTCCACGAGACAACGCCGCTGAAGATCACCTGTGCCCAGTGCCATGCGGACGCGCAGGATGCCTATGCTCACAGCACGCACTCCAGGGCCAACTCCGGCGGCAAGGCCGCGGCGGCAAGCTGCGAGGATTGTCACGGCGGGGCGCACGAAATCATGGCGGCCGACGATCCCAAATCGCCGGTAAGCCACGGCAATATCCCTTACACGTGCGGCCGCTGCCACGGGCAGAAGTTCCTCATGGAGTCAAAGGGCGAAACCAACCAGCCCTTCTTGAGCTACCAGGAAAGCGTGCACGGCCGCGCCACGGAAAAAGGCTCGTCCAAGGCCGCTGTCTGCACCGATTGCCACGGCTCGCACGGGATTCTCCGCGCCAACGACGCCAAGTCGACAATCTACAAATTTAATGTGCCGCAGACCTGCGGCAAGTGCCACACGGCGGTCGAAACCACGTTCATGGACAGTACGCACGGGAAGGCCATTGCGCGGGGCAACGGACAGGCGCCGGTTTGTACAGACTGCCATGGCATCCACTCCATCAAATCGCATGTCGATCCCAACTCGCCGGCCTCGGAGCAGAACCTCTCCAAAGACACCTGCGCGCGCTGCCACCAGGGCGTGCGGCTTTCGCAGGAGTTCGGCGTTCCTGGAAACCGCGTATCAAGCTATTTCGACAGCTATCACGGTCTGGCTACCGAAGGCGGTTCGGTGGTGGCCGCCAATTGTTCCAGTTGCCATGGCGTGCACAACATTCTGCCCTCCAGCGACCCGCATTCCACCATCAACAAGGCCAATCTCGACATTACCTGCGGCAAATGCCACCAGGGCGTAACGCAAAAATTTACGCAAACCAAAGTACACATGGATGGCACCGAGTCGAAGGACACGGGCGCCATTGTGGTGCGTTGGGTGAGATGGTTCTACCTGGGATTGATCTTCGCCGTGATCGGGGCCATGTTCCTTCATAACGCCATCATCTGGCGCGCCAAGGCAGCGGCCCGCCGCGCCACGCAGAACCCCTTCATGGTGCGCATGACCGCCAACCAGCGCTGGCAGCACCTGATTTTGCTGAGCAGCTTCATCGTCCTGGTGATCACCGGTTTTGCACTCAAGTTCCCGAATTCCTGGATGGCCGAACTGCTGGGCAACGGGAACGGCGAACGGCTTCGCAGCATCATTCACCGCATTGCAGGCGTCGTGCTGATCGGCGCAGGCATCTATCACGTCTTTTATCTGATCGTGGCCCGGGAAGGTCGCCGTCTGATTTGCGACATCGCTCCCCGGCCCGACGATGTGTTCGACGCCATTGCGACAATGCGCTACTACCTGGGACTGGGCGGCAAGAAGCCGAAGTTCGGCCGCTTCACCTATGGCGAGAAGGCGGAATACTGGGCACTGGTCTGGGGAACGGCGCTGATGGCCGTGACCGGCATCATGATGTGGGCCAAGGTCTCGGTGGGTAACCTGGCGGCGCGCTGGTGGGTGGATGTGGCCACCGCGATCCACTTCTATGAGGCGATTCTGGCCACGCTGGCCATCGTGGTCTGGCACTTCTACCAAGTGTTCCTCGACCCCGACGTGTATCCCATGAACTGGGCATGGTGGGACGGCAAGATGCCGGTGGAGCATTACAAACACGAACATGCGCTGGATACGGAATCGGTGAAGGACGGAGATTCGTCCAATCCAGAAGAAGGCCCCAAGGAATGAGTTCGTAAAGCAGGAGATCCGTCTAACCCGGCCGGATTTCCTGCCTCCTCCTAGATTGGCCCGAATTTCCTATGAGAAGCCGAGAATTGTAGCGCCGGCCTCCTGGCCGGCTGTGCTGGGGGCCTCCCGGCCCCCAGAGACTCTGTCTACCGTTTCATTCCGGACTGCCACGCCGCTTGCGACAGATACAGGTTAGTCGTCGAGTAGGCTCAGATCGTTTGGCACGCACTTTCGGAGACCCGATTTTCCGTTGTACGGGCGTTTGCCGTCTGCAGACAGCCGGGAAGCGCTTCAAATCCGGAAATCGTCGGCGCGCCAGTTCTTGATGCGCTCCTTGATCTCCTTGCGGGTGAGTTTCTTTTCGAGGGCCAATTCGGCCAATACAACGACTTCGTCGTCTGCTGCAAAACGCAGCCCGATCAATTGGTCAGGCGTCAGCTTGTAGATCTGCGCATGCCACTCTGCCGGAGCAAGTGCCTGCAAGCGCAGCCGCTCTTCGAGCCGGATCACGCGGTCCTGTACCTTGAGCGGATAGGTGCGCACCCTGACCCAGAGCAGCATCGCCGCCAGCGAGAGCACCATAAGCCAGGTGGAATGCAGACCTGGATACCGAAAAAGATGGATGACAGAAATAATCAGGTTGGCAACCAGAACACCGGCAAGTCCGATGTGGAAGATAGGATCCATGCGGCCATGGTTCTTGAGGTTCTGCGGCTTCGATTCACTCATGTTTTGCCTTGATTTCCGTCAGGCCGAAGTTGGCTGCGGGCGATTCCTGCGTTTCCGCCGGGTCGTTCTCAGCAACGCCGGGGACCTGCACTCCTGCGCTGTGCGGATTCTCCGGGTTGTGGGCGCGCGCTGTCAATGCAGGACCGGTTAATTCTTCCAGTGGGCCGGGAGTCAGAACCGGGGGGTGCTTGGGAATCAACCGGTAGCGCCCGCGGGCAAGGTAGTCCACAAACAAGCCGCCGGCCAGGACCGGATGCACCAGGGCAAGGGGAAACGCATAGCCTGTGGTAAAAAGCGCCTCGGAAACGTAGTTGTTGGCGCGCTGCATATGGGCGAAGCCGGGGACCAGCGGGATTTCGAGCACTTCGACCTGGGTCTGCAGGTGCTGATTTTGACCTGGCTTGCGAGGAAGGGGTGCTGGCCGTGAGGTTCAGCCGAGGCAATTCAATTGGCAAGAGGTGCCGGGGAATCGTTTACTCTGGGAACGTTATCTTTCCGGAAATCTCCGTTCATCTGGGTAAAGATTGGGCGATGAGTTTTTCGGCACAACAATTCAGCGAGGCTCGAGTGAAACTACGAATTCTGCTTCTGATGGCAATGCTCCCCGGCGTGACTCTGCCGGCGCAGGTGGTACTTCCTAAGATTCTGGCTAGTCACATGGTGGTTCAACGGGATCTGCCGGTTCATGTTTGGGGCATGGCGACCCCGGGTGAAACGGTAAGCGTCGATTTCCGCGGCGAAACGCGCACTGCCAAGGCTGGGCAATTGGGGCACTGGAGCCTTTTTCTGTCTCCGGGAGCAGCGGGCGGGCCGTTTCAGATGGTGGTGAAGGGCGCGCCAGGTTCAGGCAGCCCCGATGCTGCGGCGCCGCAGACCGTGACGCTGGACGATGTGCTGGTGGGCGACGTGTGGATTGCTTCAGGGCAGTCGAATATGGAGTTCGCCATGCGTCAGGCGGCCACAGCGGCAGAGGACCTTCCTCACGCGGCCAATCCGCACATTCGGCTGCTGATGATCGAGAGGAAGACGTCCGAATACCCGCTGGCCGATGTCGAGACAACGGGATGGGCCGCTTCAAGCCCGGAGACTGCCAAGGACTTCTCAGCGGCCGCCTGGTATTTTGCGCGCGACATTGAACAGCGGGAACATGTACCGGTGGGCGTAATCGACTCCACCTGGGGCGGCACGGTGGTAGAAACCTGGACGCGCATGACCGCACTGGGCGAAGATGCGGCGCTGGCCCCGCTGTTTGTTTCCTGGGGCAAGATGACCGAGCATGAATCCGACGCCCTGCTTGAAGACAAGGACCAGCAACGGCAGCGAGCCGAGGCCAAGGCGCAGGGCAAGCCGGAACCGCAGTTCCCCTGGCATCCGAATATGCTGACCTGGGGCCCGGGCCAGATTTACAACGCCATGATCGCCCCATTGACCCCGTTTCCCATTCGCGGCGTGATCTGGTACCAGGGCGAGAGCAACAGCGCTTTGCTGCGGGCGCCGCTCTATAACCGCATCTTCAGCACCATGATTACCGACTGGCGGCGGCAGTGGGGCGTGGGCGATTTCCCGTTCCTCTATGTGCAGATTTCGAATTTCAAATCCGGACCGGGCGAGGACTGGGCTGAATTGCGCGAGCAGCAGGTAAAGGCGCTGGCGTTGCGCAACACAGCCATGGCGGTCACCATCGACATCGGCAATCCTGACAACGTGCACCCCACCGACAAGGTAGACGTGGGTCTCCGCCTGGCGCGGGCCGCACGCGCTCTCAGCTACGGCGAGTCCATTGAGTATTCCGGGCCGATGTTCCGCCAGGCGACGCCGGAGGGCAGCTCGATCCGCGTCTGGTTTGACCATGCCAAGGGTTTGGCAGCAAAAGACGGCGCAGTGACCGGGGTTGAGGTAGCGGGCGCGGATGGCAAATTCTTGCCTGCCACGGCCCGCGTCGACGGCACCACCCTGGTGGTCAGCAGCGACGCGGTGCCTGAGCCGGTCTTTGTGCGCTACGGATGGTCCAACAGCCCGGTGTGCAACCTGTTCAACAGCGAAGGTTTGCCGGCTTCACCGTTTACCTCGGTCAAGTAGAGCTGAGCCGGATACCCGTCGGGCATCAGTGCTTGGCGGGTATCAGGACGGTTGTTTCCTGGATTTCGATAATGCCGGAGCCGGTGCGCTTCTCCAACTCGGGAAGCAGCGCATCGACTTTCTCGCGGGTTTCAAGGAACTCGATCTTGATGGGCAGGTGGTCTGAGATTTCCAGGATGTGGGCGGAATGAATGCGATGCGTACTGCCGAATCCGGCAACGCCCTTGAGGCAGGTGGCCCCGTAGACGCCGCTGTGAAACAGGAAATCGAGCAAACTGGTGTAGACCGGGACTCCGTGGTGCTTGGCTCCATCGCTGAGGTAAATGGAGACTTTGACAGCTTTTCCTGAAGTCAGCATGTTGCATCCTCCCTGCCGCGTTCAATCGATGCGCAAGAACCGTTGATTGGCAACGATGGATTGAAGCACCGGCGAGCCGGAGCGGTCAAGCGCCGGGGACACAAGCGGCGTCCAGGGCTTTAGGCCAGCGCATCGGCCAGCGCTGTGCCGCCCCAAACGGCGATCAGGCCGAGGATCAGGCTGCCTCCGGCGTAGAGGATTGCCAGCAGGAAAGCTCCCGAGCGCAGGGTCGAAAGTGTCTCCCATTCATAGGTGGAAAACGTGCTGTAAGCGCCGATGAAGCCGACGGGGATAAGAAATCTCCACGCAGGATTCAGGTCGGCGCGCTTGCCCAGATAGGTGATTGAGAAGCCGATCAGCAGGCATGCCGTCAGATTCACGAGCAGGGTTCCGTAGGGAAACTTGATTCCCATACGGCCGGCCACGGTCGAGCCGACCCAAACTCGGGCCACGGAACCCAGTGCGCCGCCCAAGGCGACAAGTAGATATTTTTGCAAAGCTCTTCTCCTTCTCTGCTGATGCAACAGCCAGCACGGCCTCCCGTCAGGATGGGGGCAAAGAACACACCATTCCTGCGTCTGGGGTTTAGCTGCTTGTTTTGTGCTGGGAATCTTGCCGGGACATGACTCCGCGACAGGAACCCCTGCCAGGAGTCATCATCTGTCCGAACTAGCATAGCGGACAGCGGTTAAGGGTGAACTCCTTCACCACGACCAACTATTCAATTACACGACGACCGGCAAGCGAATGTCAATCGCGCTGACCGAAACGAATCTGCCGCGCCTTCCGGTTTCGCTTTGCAACCGGGCCGATCCGTTGTATGCTATGCCTCAACCCGTACGTTGATCCTGGCTTCCCCAACCATGAGCACGAGCGAGACAAACCGCATCGTTGGATCCCCTGTCCCGCGCAAGGAGGGAAGGGAAAAGCTGCTGGGCCGCGCCCTTTACGTCGACGACTTGGAACGCTCGGGCATGATTTATGGCGCCACGGTTCGCAGCAGCATCCCGCGAGGGCTGATTCGTTCCTTCGGCTTCGATCGCCGCATCGACTGGAGCGAGTTTACCGTTGTTACCGCCGCGGACATTCCCGGCAAGAATCACATCCAGCTTATCGCCGCAGACCAGCCATGTCTGGCCGACGGGCAAGTGAATCACTGCGACGAAGCGATTCTGCTGCTGGCGCACGCTTCCAAGCACAAGCTACGCGAGGCAGTGGCCGCGGTGCAGATTTTGTACGATCCGTTGCCGCCGGTGTTGACCATCGAAGAGAGCGAACGGCAGGACGTGATCGTGTGGGGCGCCGACAATCTGTTCAAGAGCTTTCTGCTTGAGAAAGGCGATATTGACAACGCCTGGGCTGGCGCCGCGCACATTGTAGAAGGCGAATACCGGACCGGCGCGCAGGAACATCTCTACATCGAGAACAACGGAGTCATCGCCGAATACAGCGAGGAAGCCGGCGTGACTGTGTGGGGTTCGCTGCAATGTCCTTTCTACGTGCACAAATCGTTGCTGGCGGTGTTCGATCTCCCAGCAGACAAGGTGCGCGTGATTCAGACCGAGACCGGAGGAGCGTTCGGCGGCAAAGAGGACTACCCGTCTCTGCTTGCTTCCCATGCGGCACTGCTGGCCATGAAGAGCGGCCATCCGGTGAAGATGGTGTACGACCGCATGGAGGACCTGGCCGCCACGCCCAAGCGCCATCCGTCGCGCATTCGCCACCGGACCGGACTCGACAGCAACGGAAAGCTGCTTGCGATGGAGATAGATCTGGCCATGGATGGCGGCGCATACTCCACGCTCTCGTCCACGGTTCTTTCGCGCGCCACGCTTCACTCGACGGGTCCCTATCTCTGCCCCAATGTGCGTGTGCGCTCGAGCTCCAGGGCCACCAACACGGTGCCCTACGGCGCGTTTCGCGGCTTCGGCGCGCCGCAGGGTGTGTTTGCCATGGAACGCCACATGGATGAGATCGCAGCTTGCATAGGAATCGATCCCATCGAACTGAGGCGCAGGAATTTTCTCCATGACGGCGATACAACGGCAACGCAGCAAGTGATGCGCGATCCGGTCATCCTGGATAAGTTGCTGGATAAGGCGCTCGCCGAGAGCGACTACCATGCGCGCCGCACACAGTTTGCAACAGAAAATGCAACTTCGCAATTCAAGCGCGGGATGGGCATCGCGGCCTTTTATCATGGCTCCGGCTTCACAGGGTCTGGAGAGCGCTTCCTGAATTCTCTTGCCGGTCTCGATGTGACGCCGGAAGGCAAGGTGCGTGTGCTGGTGTCGAGCACCGAGTTTGGCCAGGGAACCAATACCGTGCTGCCGCAGATTGCCGCGGAATCGCTGCATATCGATTATGACGATGTAATCATGGCGCCGCCGGACACAGGCATTGTGCCAAACAGCGGACCAACCGTTGCATCCCGCACGGCCATGGTCGTTGGCCGTTTGATTGAGCGCGCTGGCCTGCAACTTCTGGAGATGCTGCGCGAGCATGAAGCACTGCACGATTCGTTCACGCGCCAAGAGTTCTTTGCGGCTTGCGAACGTCATCGTCAGACCAACGGCAAGGTCGAATCGCTTTGCCGCTATGAAGCGCCGCCGGGCATTTTCTGGGACGACCAGTCTTATCGCGGCGAGGCTTATCCTGCTTTCGCATGGTCGATTCATGTGGCGCAGGTGGCCGTCGATATGGTCACTTACTCGGCGGAAGTCGAACAGTACTGGGCCGTGCAGGAAGTGGGCCGCGTCTTGAATCCCGTGCTTGCCGGCGGGCAGATTGAAGGCGGCATTGCGCAGGGCATCGGTTACGCGCTCTATGAGAAAGTGCTGCTGCAGAACGGCCACATGGTCAACAACCAGATGACCAACTACATCATCCCCACGGCAGAAGATGTGCCGCCCATCCATGTGTTCTTTGAGGAGATTCCGTTTCGCTATGGAGGGTTCGGAGCAAAAGGCATCGGTGAGTTGCCGCACGATGGGCCCGCACCGGCGATTCTGAATGCGATTCGCGACGCAACCGGGGTCGGATTCAGCGCGATTCCCTTGCTGCCCGAAGACCTTTGCATCGAACTCGCTGCGCACCAAGCGGTCGTGGAGGTGGCGACAGTATGAGCGGCTGTCGGCTGTCTATTCAGTTCGTCGTCAATGGAACTCCCGTCGCAGTCGACGTGCCTCCGATGAAGCGCCTGCTCGATGTGCTTCGCGAAGATTTGCAACTTACAGGAACCAAGGAAGGATGCGGCGAAGGGGAATGCGGCTCCTGCTCGGTGCGTATGAATGGCGAACTGGTGAACAGCTGTCTGGTGCCGGTGTTACAAGCTCAAGGAGCCTCGATTCAAACTGTCGAGGGCCTCGCCTCGGGATGCGATCTTCATCCGCTGCAGCAGGCGTTTCTCAACTGCGGCGGGGCACAATGCGGCATGTGCACGCCGGGCATGT
>Ga0181520_10001272_pt1 | contig 51840 bp, 39 predicted proteins | sample PEATcosm2014_Bin_29_FD_132451 | JGI IMG/M metagenome (GOLD analysis project Ga0181520, IMG submission 132451) | Peatland microbial communities from MTU Mesocosm Facility, Houghton, MI, USA - PEATcosm2014_Bin02_30_metaG | ecosystem: Environmental > Terrestrial > Soil > Wetlands > Peat | place... | reverse complement strand
TGAACTCGTTGGGGTCGGACATCTCGCGCTGCCACTCCATGAGCTGGCGGACCCAGGCGAGGCGGGCTTCGTCCTTGGCGGTGACGTTGTCGCCGGCCTTGTACTTCCAGTGGGCGGCGATGCCCTCTTCGGCGACGCGGTGCATCTCCTCGGTGCGGATCTGGACCTCGAACTGGTGGCCGCCGGGCGCGATGAGGGTGGTGTGCAGGGACTGGTAGAGGTTGGGGCGGGGCATGGCGATGAAGTCTTTGATGCGGCCGGGGACGGGACGCCAGACGGAGTGGAGCAGGCCGAGGACGGCATAACAGTCCTGCACGGACTGACAGATGACGCGGATGGCGAGCAGGTCGTAAACCTGGTCGAGGGGCAGCTTCTGGTCGGTGATCTTCTGCTGGATGGAGTAGAGGCGCTTGATGCGCCACTCGACGCGGCCGGCGATTTTGTGTTCGCGCAGCTTGGCTTCGAGCTGCTTGACGATGCCTTCGAGGAAGACTTCGCCTTCGCCGCGAAGGGCGTCGACCTCGGTGGAGAGCTGCTGGTAGGCGAAGGGGTCGGTATAGCGGAAGGCGAGGTCTTCGAGCTCGCCGCGGAGCTTGCCCATGCCGAGGCGGTGGGCGAGCGGGGCGAAGATCTCGAGGGTTTCGCGGGCGATCTTCTGGCGCTTGGCGACCGGCAGATGCTCGAGGGTGCGCATGTTGTGGAGGCGGTCGGCGAGCTTGATGATGACGACGCGCACGTCGGTGACCATGGCGAGGAGCATCTTGCGGATGTTCTCGGCCTGGTGGTCTTCGCGGTTGGCGAATTTGATTTTGTCGAGCTTGGTGACACCTTCGACAATGTGGGCGACCTGGTCGCCGAAACGCTCTTCGATCTCTTCGGTGGTGACGTTGGTGTCTTCGACGGAGTCGTGGAGGAGGCCGGCAGCGATGGCGGTGGAGTCCATCTTGAGCTCGGCGAGGACCAGGCCGACCTCGAGAGGATGAACGACGTAGGGCTCGCCGGAGGCGCGCTTCTGGCCTTCGTGCTGCTGCAGGGAGAAGGCCCAGGCCTGGCGGATGATTTCGAGGTCGTCGCCGGGGCGGTTGTGGTGGACCTCCTGGAGGAGGCGGGCGAATTTCTCGTCGATCTCGGAGACGTAGGCGGAGCTGGAGCCGGGGAGGTGGCTGGCGGAACTCTCTTCGGGAGCGGCGTTGGCGGGTGGTGGCGGAGGGTCGGGGGTTTCTGGCGGGGCGGCGGATGGAGCCGGCGAATTGGAGCGGGCGGCGCTGCCCAGCGGCACTCCGGGGCGCAGTTGATCGAGCGGCGCAGCAGGGGGTGGAACTGACTCCAGTTCGATACCTGTGTCCGTCGTAATTGGCTCGGAACTCATCCCTTCGAGGGTCGAAGGTGCGGGCTTCCCGGAGGGTCCGGAAGCCGCTGGAGTGATGGCCATGATCCATTATAGAAGGCGACGCGGGAAAAGGCTGGCGGTGAAAAGAATGGAGGGGGTTACGGCAGGCGGGATTTGCATATGGGGAGCGGCGGATGGTCTATTGGTGACGCAGCTTGAGAGGGTCTGCGGCCGTCGATGAAAATGCGGGTGGGGGATAGAGCGGGCGAGCGGCGAGGCGGGATGGAGCTGCGCTGGTACTTCGTGCTGATGGTGACGGCGGCGATTGCGATCAGCTACTTCGACCGGCAGACGCTGCCGGTGGCGATTAAGGCGATCCAGCGCACGATTCCGATCTCGAACCAGCAGTTTTCGTATCTGACGTCGGCGTTTTTGCTGGCGTATGCCGCGATGTATATCGGGGGCGGGCGGCTGCTGGACCGGCTGGGGACGCGGCTTGGGTTCACGCTGATTATGGTGTGGTGGTCGGCAGCGTGCGCGCTGCAAGGGCTCGCGACGGGGTTTACGCTGCTGCTGGTGGCGCTGCTGCTGCTGGGGATGGGCGAGGGTGGGGCGTTTCCGGCGGCTGTGCGCGTGGTGGCGGAGTGGATTGAGCCGGAGGAACGGTCGACCGCGATGGGAATCATCAACGCGGGGACGGCGGTGGGCAGCGTGCTGGCGGCGCCGGTGGTGACGCGGATTGTGGTGACGCTGGGCTGGCGGTGGGTGTTTTTTGTGGCGGGCGGGGTGGGGATCGCGTGGGTGGCTTGGTGGGGGATGTCGTACCGGAGCAGCGCGGTAGTGTCGTCGAGGACGCTGGATGCGCGGGTGCTTGGCGCGCAGCTTACGTTTGCCGAGCTGATCGGCATGAACAGCGTGCGAGCGGTGGTGTTTGCGAAGTTCATGAGCGATTCGGCATGGTACTTTCTGCTGCTTTGGCTGCCGAAGTATCTGTATGACGCGCGCGGTTTCGATATGAAGCAAATGGGGAACTATGCGTGGATTCCATATGCGGCTTCGGGCGTGGGAAGCTTTGCGGGGGGGTACCTCTCGAGCCGGCTGCTGCGGAATGGGCGGTCGCTGGATGCGGCGAGGAAGATTGCGCTGGGGCTGAGCGCGGCGTTTATGCCGGTGGTGATGCTGGTGCCGCTGGTTCCGGTGCCGGCCGCGATCGTGTTGTTCAGCATTGCTTTCTTCTGCCAGCAATCGTGGTCGGGGCTGATTATGACGCTGCCTGCGGATATCTTCCCGCTTTCGGCGGTGGGAACGGTATCGGGTCTGGTTGGCGTTGGCGGCGCCATTGGCGGGGTGATTTTCGGCCTGGTAGCCGGACAGTTGCTGGGACATGGATTCGGGTATGGGACGCTGTTTGTTTTCGTCGGATTGTTCCATCTGATTGGCTACTCAGCGATACTTTTGTTTGCGGGAAAGATTGAGCCATTAAGGGCGGATGATTTGAGGGAGATCGAAAGTGGAGGATGAGGCGTGACCTCAGCGGCTGAAGCCGCGAGCCAAGGGGGAAGGTTTACGGCACGGCTGAAGCCGTGCCCTTAACACGACGGGAGCGCTGCGGATGCGGGCGCGACAGGAACAAGGCGATTCGAGCGATGATGAGGATAGAGAGCAGAGCATGAAGATTACCGAGGTACGCACGCGCGTCGTTGAATGGGAAGGGGCGACAGTGCCCCTGCCCGCGCATTTCTGCACCAACCCGATGGACCTGGTGGCGTTTGGGGATGCGTCGATGGGGAACTTTGCGTTCCATGGCTGGGTGCTGGTGGAGATCTTTACCGACACGGGGCTGGTGGGGCTGGGGAATGCGGCGCTCTCGCCGCTGGTGACCAAGACGCTGATCGATACGTATCTGAAACCGTTGCTAATTGGCGCGGACCCATGGGACACCGAGTATCTGTGGCAGCAGATGTACCGGCGGACGATCGCGTTCGGGCGCAAAGGCGTGGCGATGGTAGCGATCAGCGCGGTGGACATTGCGCTGTGGGACCTGCTGGGCAAGGATGCGAAGCAGCCGGTGTACCGCTTGCTGGGCGGCCGGACGAAGGAGCGTATCCCGGTGTATGCGAGCCGACTGTATGCGATGCCGATTCCGGAGCTGCGGGCGGAGGCGCAGAAGTACAAGGACGAAGGCTTCAAGGCGATGAAGGTGCGCTTTGGCTGGGGGCCGATCGACGGCGCGGCGGGGATGCAGAAAAATGTGGAGCTGCTGCGCAACGTGCGCGAGGTGATTGGCTACGATGTGGACCTGATGGCCGACGCGTACATGGGATGGACTCTGGATTACGCCAAGCGGATGCTGCCGCTGCTTGAGCCGTTCCACCTGCGCTGGCTGGAAGAGCCGGTGATTCCGGACGATACGCGGGGATACAAGGAGCTGAAGAGCTATGGGCGGGTGCCGATTTCGGGCGGCGAGCATGAGTTCACCGCCTTCGGGTTCCGGGACCTGCTGGAGGCGAATGCGCTGGACTATATCCAGTTCGATACCAACCGGGTGGGCGGGATCAGCCAGGCAAGGAAGATTTCGGCGCTGGCGGAGTCGTTCCAGGTGCCGGTGGTGCCGCATGCGGGACAGATGCACAACTTCCACGTGGTGATGGCGAGTTTGAATTCGCCGATTGCGGAGTTCTTCCCGAAGGTGGATGTGGAGGTAGGGAACGAGCTGTTCTGGTACATCTTCGACGGAGAGCCGGAGCCGGTGGATGGGTACATCGACCTGGATGCGACGAAGCCGGGACTGGGGTTGACAGTGAATGAAGAGTCGCTGAAGCGGTTCAAGATTATCGAGTAGGGAAGAGATGGCGATGATTCATCTGGTGCAGGTCAGCAACGGCAGGGAGCGGCGAGTGGCGATGGTGGAGGAGCCACAGCTCCGCTGCCTGGAGGAAGTGACGAGCGTGTATGAACTGGCGCTGCGGTATGCGGAGTTCGGGTCGAAGATGAGCGAGCAGGCTTCGGCGCTGGCAAGCGGCGAGCTGCTGGACTACGACGCGATCTATGCGGGAAGGTCGGAGTGGAAGCTGCTGGCGCCGATCGACGTACCGGGACAGCCGGCGCGGGTGCTGGTGAGCGGAACGGGGTTGACGCACCTGGGCAGCGCACGGGAGCGGCAGGCGATGCATCTGGCCGGACCGAAGGTGGATGAGGCGGTGACGGATTCCATGCGGATGTTTCAGTGGGGCGTGGAGGGAGGGCGGCCGGCGGAGGGGACGATCGGCGTGGCGCCGGAGTGGTTTTATAAAGGCGACGGAGCAGTGCTGCGTGGGCCAGGTGAGGCGCTGGAGATTCCGGGGCACGCGGAGGACGGCGGCGAAGAGGGCGAGGTTGCGGGCGTGTACGTGGTCGATGCGGAGGGCAAGCCGTGCCGGATCGGGATGGCGGTAGGGAATGAGTTTTCCGATCACAAATTTGAGAAGAGGAATTATCTGAATCTGGCGGGGTCGAAGCTGCGGACGTGCAGCATCGGTCCGGAGCTGGTGGTGGGACCGGAGTTCCAGGATGTGCGCGGCGAGGTGCGGATTGAGCGCGCGGGCAAGACGGTGTGGCAGCGGAAGATCGCGAGCGGCGAAGAGAATATGTGCCACAGCCTGGCGAATATGGAGCATCACCACTTCAAGTTTGCCGGACACCGGCAGCCGGGCGGAGTGCATGTGCACTTCTACGGGGCGGATGCGCTGTCGTGCGGGGATGGGGTGGTGCTGCGCGATGGAGATGTGGCGGAAGTGCGGTTTGACGGCTTCGGACGCGCGCTGCGGAATGTGATTCGCGAGGAAGCGAAGTGGACGGAGCCGGTGCGGGTGCGGGTTTTGGATTAGTGCAGACGAACAGCAGGGATGGAGAGAGTATGGCGAAGCATACGGTAGCGTTGTTGGGATTGGGGACGATGGGCGGGGGGATGGCGGCGAACCTGCTGAAGGCGGGGTTTCCGCTGGCGGTGTGGAATCGCAGCCGGACGAAGGCGGAGGGGTTCCGGGCGCAGGGAGCGCGGGTGGCGGAGACTCCGGCGGACGCGGCGCGCGAGGCGGATGTGGTTCTGTCGATGCTGGCGGACGATGCGGCGTCGCGGGCGGTGTGGCTGGGGCAGGATGGCGCGCTGGCGGCGGCGAAGGCGGGCGCGGTGCTGGTGGAGTCGAGCACGGTGACGCCGGGATGGATTGCGGAGCTGGCGGCGGCGGCGACGGCGCGCGGGCTGGAGATGCTGGATGCTCCGGTGACCGGGAGCCGGACGCAGGCGGAGGGCGGGCAACTGTCGTTCCTGGTGGGCGGGGCGAGCGAGACGCTGGCGAAAGTGACTCCGGTGCTGGAGGCAATGAGCAAAGAGATTGTGCCGCTGGGGCCGGTGGGAAGCGGGGCGAAGCTGAAGCTGATCAACAATTTTCTGTGCGGGGTGCAGATTGCGTCGCTGGCAGAGGGGATGGCATGGATCGAGCAGAGCGGGCTGGACCGGGAACAGGCGCTGAAGTTCTTGAAGACGGGCGCGGGGGGAAGTCCGGTGGTGGCGAATCTTTCGGCACGGATGGCGAGCCGGGATTACACGGTGAACTTCTATCTGAAGTTGATGGCGAAGGACCTGCAATATGCGGGCGCGGCAGCGGCCGAGAGCGGCGTGGAGCTGACCACGGCGGCGAGCGCGCGCATGCTGTTTGAGCGGGCGATGGCGCTGGGGTATGGAGACAAGGACATGTCGGCGGTGGTAGAACCGTTGCGCAGCGGTGCGAAGGGGTAGCCGGGACTGTGCGCTGTGAGTCAGGAGGGATTCGATGCGGCAGGTTTTGAAGATTGTGGTGATGGTAGGCGTAATGGCAGGCGTGGGCGCGGCAATGGCGCAGGTTCCTACCGCGGGAGCGTCGGAGACGATGCCGCCGGAGACGGCTGCGCCGGCGGCGGCCCGGCCGGCCAGGCCGCCGAATCCGCTGCGCGATCCGAATGCGCCGGGATTTGTGAAGGCGAAGGAACTCGCGGACGGCGTGGTTCCACCGGCGAATGTGGATGGGAACTTCATTATCGGGCCGACGCATCATCGCGCACCGGAGTTTACGCCCCAGGATGGCGTGCCGAAGGGAACGCTGATTGAGTTCACGATGAGCTCGACGGACAGCAAGATTTATCCGGGGATTGCGCGGGATACAGAGACGCCTGCGACGCCCGATCCGAAGGATCCGACGCGGATGCTGGTGGTCAGCCACGCGGCGCCTTACACGCGGCATGTGGCGGTGTACGTGCCGAAACAATATGTTGCGGGGACGGCAGCGCCGTTTATTGTGGGCGCGGACGGAGTGGACCGCACCTGGCCGACGATGCTGGACAACATGATTGCCGCGCACCGGCTGCCGGTGATGATCGGCGTGTTTATCGGCAACGGCGGCGGCGACGGGCCGGGCAGCGAGCGCGGGCTGGAGTACGACACGATGTCGGGTCTGTACGCGGAGTTTGTGGAGAAGGAAGTGCTGCCGCTGGTGGAGAAGAATGCGAACGTGAAGCTGACCAAGGATCCGGATGGACGAGCGACGATGGGAGCGAGCTCGGGCGGGTCGGCGGCGATGATTATGGCGTGGTATCACCCGGAGTGGTATCACCGGGTGCTGACGGTTTCGGGCACATTTGTAAATCAACAGTGGCCGCACAGCGACGCGATTCCGCATGGCGCGTGGGAGCTGCATGAACACCAGATTCCGGAGAGCCCGGCGAAGCCGCTGCGCATCTGGATGGAGGTGGGCGACCACGACAACTACCACGCGAGTTCGCCGGACGACCACCTGCACGACTGGGTGATGGCGAACGAGAACATGGCGAAGGTGCTGACGGCGAAGGGGTATCACTACAAGTTTGTGTTTGCGCGGAATGCGGGGCATACGGACCGGCCAACGCGGGCGGAGCTGCTGCCGGAGGCGATGGAATATATCTGGCAGGGCTATCCGATTGCCGGGAAGAACTGAAGGGAAGGCGCCGATGCGAGCTCGATTGGCGATGGCATTTGCGGTGTCGGTTTTTGTAACCGTGCCAGTGGCGTGTGTCGCGAGCAGCCTGGAACGGCTCCGGAATGACAAGGTGGCGGTGACGGAAGTGACGCTGGCGCCGGGTGAAACCGAGGCGGCGCCAGAAAAGCTGCCGAGCCTGATGATCTACATGACGGATGGCATGGTATTGAACGGGACCGTACGCAACAGCACCGAACCCCGTCGTGTCGCGAAGGGTGAGATTGCAGGCCTTCCGGCGGCGATGCCGGCGATCCGCAATATGGGCAGCGCACCTCTCGATTTCGTGCGGGGTGAGTTTCTGACCAATGGCAGCGACGAGACGTGGGGGAAAACGGGCCTGGCGCCGAGCTACGCCGTCCTCCATGAGGACCGGTTTGCACGGACGTATCTGATCAAGATCCCGGCGGGGGCGTTTGAGCCGCAGCATACGCATCATGATCGCGTGGTGGTGTGTCTTTCTGGAGCGGAGTTGGAACACATTCTGCCGGATGGGACGAAGCAGCCTTCGACGCTGAAGACGGGCGAGGTGGTGTGGCGTTTAGGGGCGACGCATGTGGGGCACAACCTGGGGCACACGGATTTGTGGGTCATTGCGGTTGAGCCGAAGTAACGGCGGGTGACGGGAGAAGCGGGGGCGTGGAGCAGAAAACGCGCCGTCTTGACGGTAATGGTCATACCTCTCTACCATTGGCTCGCGAACGCGCATCTTCATTTGACCCGTGCTTCGCAACTGCATTGAATGGTAGTGACGCATTACGACGATTTTGCGATGGAGAGCAGGGGGAGATATGGCGAAGCTGGGCTTTTTGGGACTGGGGATTATGGGCGGGCCGATGGCGCGCAATCTGATTCGTGCCGGACATGAGGTGGCGTTGTGGACGCACTCGAAGGGCAAGGCGGAGGCGCTGGCGAAGGAGGGCGGGACGGCGTGCGCGACTCCGGCTGAAGTGGCGAGACGCAGCGAATGCGTGTTTCTGTGCGTAGGCAACACCGCGATGTCGCGGGAAGTGATCCTGGGGCCGGAGGGTCTGGCGAGCGGGCGCACGGGAGCGCTGACGATTGTGGATTGCAGCACGGTATCGCCCTCGGAGAGCCGGAAGGTGGGGGAGGAACTGGCGCAGCTGGGTATCAGTTTTCTGGATGCTCCGTGCTCGGGATCGAAGGCGGGCGCGGAGGGAGCGACGCTGACGTTCATGGTGGGCGGCGACGAGCGCGTGTTTGAGCGGGTTAAGCCGTACCTGGAAGCGATGGGCAAGCTGCTGTATTACTGCGGCCCGGCGGGGATGGGGCTGCAGGCGAAGCTGTCGCAGAACATGATCCTGGGCAATCTGCTGCAGGCGTTCAACGAGAGCTTTGTACTGTCGACCAAGGCGGGCGTGCCGCCTCGGCTGATGCTGGACATCATTAACAACAGCGCAGCGAAGTCGGGCATGGTGGCGCTGAAGGCGCCGGCGGTGTTTGCGCGGAATTTCACGCCGAACTTCAGCGTGAAGTGGCTGGAGAAGGACATGGCGCTGATGCTGGAGTCGGCGGCCGAGCAAAATGTGCCTGCGCCGGTTACAGCCCTTTCGCGGGAGATGCTGCGCGCGGCGATCGCGGAGGGGTACGGCGAGGAGGACATCTGTGGCTCGATTCGCGTGCTGGAGAAGCTGGCGGGTTGTGAGGTAGTGGCGAAGGCCGAGAGCTGAGGGTACCAGCGCAGTGTGACAAGCGAGCGTTGCCTCGGAGGCTGAAGTCCTATCGATGGTGGAGCGCATCGGCGCGGCTGAAGGCGCCCTTTCAAAGCAAACGCGAGCTTGAGCCTGAAGTAGACGATCACGAGCTTTTTGGGTCAAGCGTTCAGAAAGGATCGGGCGATGACGAGCAGACGCAGGATGAAGGTGCTGGCGGCGGTGCTGACGATGGCGGGCGTGATGTGCGGGCAGGAGACGCACCGGGCGGTGAAGAATCCGTCGGCGAACCCGGCGGACGACAGCAAGGCGAACAGCAGCGCGGTGCCGGATGCGTATGCGCTGGTGGGGCACTTCGACCGGATTGTGGTGATCCGGCTGAAGTACAAGGCGAACCTGCTGGAGGGAATGAAGAAGATCATCGCGGAGCAGCATATCCAGAACGGGGTGATTCTGTCGGCGGTGGGATCGCTGCGCGGTTATGAGATTCATACGGTATCGAATCGCGACATGCCAAGCGAGGATACGTTTGTAAAGAATCCGACGCAGCCGGTGGACCTGGTGAGCATGAATGGATATGTGATCAACGGGCGAATCCACGCGCATATGACGATCGCGACTCCGGACCGGGTGATTGCCGGGCATGTGGAGGAAGGCAACGAGGTGTTCACGTTCGCGGTGGTGACGATTGGAGTGATGAACGACACCAACCTGGACAAGATCGACGACAAGACCTACCGCTGAGAAGCTGCATTCGGCGCAGGCCGGATTGAGAACGCGAGGCGGGATGGCGGAAGGCCCACAGATGGGGACGAGAATGCCGGGCCGGGCGTGGACGATGGTCGCGCTGCTGGTGGCGTCGGTGGTGATCAACTACATCGACCGCAGCAACCTGTCGCTGGCGGCGCCGCTGATCCAGAAGCAGTTTCAGCTGACGCCGGTGCAACTGGGGGCGCTGTTGTCGGCGTTCTTCTGGACGTATGCGCTGATGCAGATCTTCGGGATTGCGGGCTGGATCTCGGACCGGTTTGCGGTGGGATGGGTGCTGGCGGGTGGGTACCTGTTGTGGTCGGGCGCGACGGTGGCGACCGGGCTGGTGGGCAGCTTTGGAACGCTATTTGCGACGCGGCTGCTGCTGGGAGCGGGCGAGTCGGTGGCGTACCCGTGCTACTCGCGGGTGTTCGCGGAGCTGCCGCAGCAGCATCGCGGGCAGGCGAATGCGCTGATCGATGTGGGGACCAAGCTGGGGCCGGCGCTGGGCGCGTATGTGGGGGGCATGCTGCTGGTGCATTTTGGATGGCGGATGCTGTTCGTGCTGTTGGGAGCGGGCGGGCTGCTGTGGCTGGCTCCGTGGATCAAGCTGATGCCGCGGCTCGAACGCAGGGTGGAGGAGAAGCGCGATGCGGCGATGCCATCGATGGCGAAGATGTTGCGGATTGAGTGCGCGTGGGGAGCGTTCTTCGGGCACTTCTGCGGGAATTATTTCTACTACTTTTTGCTGGCGTGGCTGCCGAATTACCTGGTGGGCGAGGAAAGGATGTCGATTGGGGCGATGTCGCGGCTGACCTCAGCGGTGTTTCTGCTGATTGGGATCAGTACGCTGGTGACGGGTTGGACGACCGACCGGCTGATTGGGCTGGGGTGGTCGACGACGCGGGTGCGGCGGGCGGCGGTGGTGGGCGGGCTGGGCGTGGCTTCGAGCCTGATGCTGGTGGAGGTGGTGCACGGCAGCGTGCCGCTATCGCTGGCTGCGCTGGGTATCGCGTGCGTGGGCTATGGAGCGTTTGCGTCGAACCACTGGGCGATTACGCAGACGCTGGCTGGACCGGCGATGGCGGGGCGCTGGAGCAGCCTGCAGAATGGCGTGGCAAACCTGTCGGGGATTGTCGCTCCGTGGGTCGCGGGGCTGATTGTCGAGAAGAATGGAAGCGCGCGGCTGGCGTTTGCGGTGGCGGGAGCGGTGGCGCTGGCGGGCGCTTGCCTGTGGGGATTCCTGGTACGGCGGGTGGAGCCGGTGGAGTGGGACGTGGCGAGCGACGCCGGGGTAGGGTGAGAGAAGGCGCTGTGCACCAAATGGAGGGTCGCGATGGTGCCTTAGTTGTACTGACTCGGGGTACGGCAAGGGTTAGCTTCTGATTAACACGCAGGAGCCCATGCATGCATCTCCGGGACCCCCGAACAACCCATCGCCGAACCGTAATTTTCCCATCTGATGTGTCGCTGAAACGCCCTGCCCGACTGAAGGGAGTGGTTGGCGCGTGGCTGATGCTGATCGGCGCGGTGTGCGCGCTGGCTCCGGCGGCCCGTGCGGCGCTGCTGCCGACAACGCCGGCGTACAAGTTTGCTGCTACGGCCAACGTGGGCGGCGCGGCCGAGAGCGCGACGGTGGTGGTAACGATCTCCGAGTCGGCGAGCCTGGGTGCGATCAACGTGGTGACGCAGGGGATAGCGAATGCGGATTTTACAGCGGCCGGGGGCGGCAGCTGCACGGTGGGAACGGCGTACTTCGCGGGGCAGACGTGCACGGTGGGGGTGAGCTTCCAGGCGAAGTATCCAGGGCTCCGGCAGGGCGCGGTGGTGCTGACGGCGACGGACGGCAGCGTGCTGGGAAGCCAGCTGCTGAACGCGACGGGGGTGGGATCGACGGCGGTGTTTGTTCCGGGCGTGATTTCGACGGTTGCCGGCAATGGGCAGTGGATCTATCGCGGCGATGGCGGGCTGGCGACGCAGTCGACGCTGTTTCTGCCGATGGGCGGAGCGACGGACGCGGCGGGCGACCTGTTCGTGTGCGACTCGAACAACCAGCGGGTGCGGTTTGTGAATGCTGCGACGGGGATCATCTCCACGGTGGCTGGAAACGGGACGACGGGATTCGGCGGGGATGGCGGGCCGGCGACAGCGGCGATGCTGAACACGCCGGCCGATGTGAAGGTGGACGGCGCGGGGAACTACTACATTGTGGACAGCGGCAACCACGCGATCCGCATGGTGACGGCGGCGACGGGGATTATCACGACGATTGCGGGGGTGGGCGGACAGTCGGGCTATGCGGGCGACGGCGGGGCGGCGACTTCGGCGCTGCTGAATTATCCAAGCGGGGTTGCGTTTGACGGCGACCACACGCTGTACATCTCGGACACCGGCAACAACGCGATCCGCAAGGTGAACCTGCTGACCGGGATCATTACGACGGTGGCGGGCACGGGGACGGCCGGGTTCGGAGGCGATGGCGGACCGGCGACATCGGCGCTGCTGAATTATCCGTGGGGCGTGACGCTGGGGGGCAATGGCAACCTATACATCGCCGACCTGTCGAACAATCGGATCCGGATGCTGAATACGGCGGGGGTGATCTCAACCGTGGTGGGCACGGGCGTGCGGGGCTATTACGGCGACGGCGGAGCGGCGACGGCGGCGCAGTTGAATGTGCCGGCGGCGGTGCTGGTGGACGTGGCGGGCAATCTTTACGTGGCGGACTCCGGCAACCAGCTGGTGCGCAAGGTGAGCGCGACGACCGGGTTGATTGAGACCATTGCGGGCACCTATGGAACCACGCCGACCGGGGACGGCGGGCCGGCGGATACGGCCTCGCTGGATGGACCATATGCGCTGTTTCTGGATGGGCCGGGAAACCTATATATCGCAGATATGTTCCACCAGGTGATCCGGGTCGTGTATGCGAACCTGGCGACGCTGGGCTACCCGGTGATGCGGGTCGGGAGCACATCGACGCCGCAGCCGCAGACGATTGAGAACGACGGCAACGCGGCGCTGAGTTTCAGCGCGTTCAACCTGGTGAGCAATTCGGCGCTGGATTCGGGATCGACGACGTGCGTCCTGACGCAGACGGTGGCGGTGAACCAGAGCTGCGTGCTGGGGGTGGAGTTTGCGCCCACATCGACGGGAACGCTGGTGACGGGATCGCTTTCGGCGACGACCAATGCAGCGAACAGCCCGAGCGTGGTGGATGTATCGGGGCAGGTGCTGTCGGTACAACCGACCACGGCGACGCTGACTTCGAATGCGAACCCGGCGGCGCTGGGAGCGGTGGTGACGTTTGCTGTGGTGGTGTCGAACGGGCAATCGACGGCGCCGACGGGGACGGTGAATTTTTATGACGGCACGGTGCAACTGGGCACGGCGACGCTGAACGGGAGCGGCGCGGCGAGCTTCGCGATTTCGACGCTGGCGACCGGGGCGCATGCAATCAAGGCGGTCTACGGCGGCGACAGCAACAATGCGGTAGCGACCACGGCGGTGTTGACGGAGAATGTGGAGCAGCCGACGACGACCACGCTGACCTCGAATCCGAACCCGTCGGTGGCGGCGGATTCGGTGACGTTTACGGCTACGGTCACGGGGCCGAACGGGTCGACGGTAATGCCCACGGGCGCGGTGACGTTCTACAACGGAGCGACGAGCCTGGGCCAGGGAACTCTGAATGCGAGCGGCGTGGCGACCATTGCATTGTCCACGCTGAGCAGCGGGCAGCAGAACATCACGGCGAATTACGGCGGCGACGGGTCGGATCTGGCGAGCCAGTCGGTGGTGCTGGCGCAGACGGTGGTGAAGGCGAACACGACGACAACGCTGGCAACTTCGAATGCGAGCGTGTATGCGGGCGTGAGCGTGACGTTCACGGCGGTGGTGTCGCGCACCGACAGCGTGATTCCGGCAGGGACGGTGACGTTTGTTGACGGCTCGGTTCCGATTGGTACGGCGACCTTGAACGGAGCGGGCACGGCGACCCTGGCGATTGCGACGCTGGCGGGCGGGACGCACTCGATTTCGGCGATGTACGCAGGCGATGCGAACGATATGGCTTCAACCTCGGCGGCGGTGGGTGAGACGGTGCAGCCGATTGCGACGGCGACGACGATTGCGGTGAGCAGCAATCCGGGGGTTGCCGGCGCGCAACTACAGTTGACGGCGACAGTGACGCCGACCGGCACGACGGGGAACGGCGGAGCGTTCTCGGGGACAGTCACCTTTATGGATGGCTCGACGGCGATTGGGACAGCGGCGGTGTCGGCGACGGGAGTTGCGACGCTGAGCGTGTCCACGCTGGCCGTGGGTCCGCATGCGGTGAGCGCGAGCTATGGCGGCAGCACGAATTATGTGGCGAGCGCGTCGACGCCGATTGCGGAGACGGTGACCTCGGCGACGACGGCAACGGCGCTCGCGTCGAGCGGCACGCCTTCGATTGCCGGCATGACGGTGACGCTGACGGCGACCGTGACCGGAAACGGCGGCGTGGCGACCGGGACGGCTACCTTTATGGATGGAACGACGCCGCTGGGAACCGGGACGTTGAATGCCAGGGGGATTGCGACGCTGACCACGTCGACGCTGGCGGTGGGCGCGCACACGCTGACGGCGGTGTACGGCGGCGACACGAAGGACAACGGCAGCACGTCGGCGGCACTGCTGCAGACGGTGCAGATTGCGACCAGCACGACGACGATCGTGTCCAGCGTGAACCCAAGCACGTTTGGGGCGAGCGTGACGTTTACGGCCAGGGTTACGACCAACGGTGGCACGGCGACGGGGACGGTAACCTTCTCCGACGGAGCAACTGTGATGGGGACGGGGACGCTGAGCGCGGGGTCGGCGACGCTGACCACGGCCACGCTGGCGCTGGGCACGCACTCGGTTACGGCGGCGTATGGGGGCGACGCGAATGACGCGGCGAGCACTTCGGCGGCGCTGAGCCAGCAGGTGCAGCAGGCGGGGGCGATCACGCTGGCGAGTAGCGCCAACCCGTCGATTGCGGAGACCAGCGTGAGCTTTACGGCGACCATGGCCGCACCCCAGGGAGCCGCGGTAACGGGCACGGTGACCTTCAAAGACGGAACGACGGTGCTGGGGACGGCGACGGTGAATGGCGCGGACGCCGCGGTGTTCTCGATTGCCACGCTGGCGGTGGGACAACACCAGATTACGGCGGTGTATAGCGGCGACGCGAACAACCAGGCGGCGACTTCGAGCGTGCTGGTGGAGACGGTGCAGACGGCGGGGACCAGCGTGACGCTGATCTCGAGCGCGAACCCGTCGCTGGCGAGTGCGGCGCTGACGCTGACTTCCACGGTGGTGGGCAAGGGTGGGAGTGTGACCGGAACGGTTACATTTGAAGACGGAACAACGACGCTGGGCGCGGCGACGCTGAACGCTGCGGGCGTGGCGACGTTTACGGTGGCCGGGCTGACGCCGGGTCTGCACTCGATGGTGGCGGTGTACGGCGGCGACGCGAACAACCTGGGCAGCAGCTCGGCGGTTCTGACGCAAAGCGTGGAGCAGGCAACGACGGTGTCGCTGACATCGAGTGAGAACCCGGCGCTGGTGCTGGATTCGGTGAGCTTTATGGCTACAGTAAGCAACAGCGGGGCCAAGGCGCCGAGCGGGACGGTGGTGTTCAGCGACGGGACCACAGTGCTGGGCACGGTGACGCTGAGCGCGGCAGGCACGGCGACCTATACGGCGCCGTCGCTGGCGGTCGGACAGCATACGATATCCGCGGCTTACAGCGGCGATACGGTGGACATGGCGGGAAGCTCGCCGGTACTGACGGAGACAGTGACGCTGCGGCCGACGACGGATACGCTGGCGGCGTCCTCAACCTCGCTGACGGGTGGACAGCAGGTGACGCTGATCTCGGTGGTGCGGTACTCGGGGCCGGTGGTGCCGACGGGGACGGTGACCTTTACCAGCAGCGGAACGGTGCTGGGCACCAGCACGGTGGACAACACCGGAGTGGCCACGTTCACGCTGAACCTGCTGACGAGTTCGCCTACGGTAGTGGCGAGCTATTCGGGCGATGCGGTGTATGCGGGGTCGGCCTCGGGCGCGACCAACATCACGGTGACGCCGCCGACGCAGTTCACGATGAACTTGAATCCGGCGGCAGTGACGCTGGCGTCGCAGCAAAACATGACGACGACGCTGACGATTACTTCGGTGAACAATTTCAGCGACACGCTGGACCTGGGCTGCCTGGGACTGCCGTTTGCCGCGACCTGCACCTTTACCAAGGACCAGGTTGCACTGGGCGCGAACGGAGTGCAGGTGGTGCAGGTGGTGGTGGATACGGGATCGCCGCTGACGGCGGGGTCGGTGGCGAAGTTGGAGCAGCACAGCACGGGGGCGCTTGCTGCGCTTTGCTTCCTGCCGGGCGGAGCGCTGCTGGGACTGCTGTTCTGCAAGGGACGGCGGCGGCTGGCGGGAGTCATGATGGTGCTGCTGCTGGCTGGACTTTCGGCCGGGCTGAGCGGATGCAGCGGGCTGCATATTAACGGAACGCCGGCGGGGACGTACGTGTTCCAGGTGACGGCAACGGGAACAGGGACAGGCGTGACGCAATCGATGGACATTACGCTGACGGTGACGCAGTGAAGAGTTTGCGGCAAGGATGGATCGGGGTTGGGGCGGCGCTGCTGGCTGGACTGCTGACGGGGAATACGGCGCGTGCGCAGGCGCTGCCAACGGGGTCGGGGCCGGGCGCGTACGTGATTGTGGGCGGAACATATTCGAATTTTCAGGCCGACTACGGGCAGAGGAAGATATCAGGTGCCAGTGTTTACGTTGATTCGAACCTGGATTGGCGGTGGGGCATCGAGACCGAAGCGCGGCGGATGATGTATCCGTATTTCGGCGAGAGCCAGTCGACGCTGCTGGCGGGGCCGCGGTGGTCGTTTCATCCCAAGGGATTTGTGCCCTACGTGAAGTTCCTGGTGGGCGGCGCGCGCTTTCAGTACCCGTATGGGTTCGGATACGGGGACTACTTTGTGATGGCGCCGGGCGCGGGCGTGGATGTGCGGGTGGGGCAGCGGATACGGGTGCGGCTGGTGGATTTCGAATACCAGGCGTGGCCGACGTTCACGTACGGATCGATCCATCCGTACGGGATCAGCGCGGGGATCAGCTTCCAGGTGCTGGGGTCGGAGCGGACGCGGATGTCGCGGTAAGCGCGAAAAAAGGGCCCGGGGTTATGGCCCCTTTGGATGTGCTCGCGACTCCCGCGGACTGAAGCCCGCTGCTACTCCAAAAAGTGCGCGGCGTGGAGTCACGAAGAAATCGGCCGAAAGCGGCAAAATGCTTTCAAGCGGCAAACCGCAGGCAGGTCCTTCGACTGCGCCTCTCGCGGTGCGCGAGGCTCCGCTCAGGATGACGGTCTTTTTTCTTGTCGATAATGATTGGGTTACACAACTCGGCCTAATCGAGTTTGAGGGGTTGGTGGAGGTAGGGGAGGGCGTTGGGGCCGGTGTAATCGTGCACGATGTGGCCGGCGCCGGTGAGGCGGTATTTGTAGGTGACGATGCCGTCGAGGCCGACGGGGCCGCGGGCGTGGAGCTTGCTGGTGCTGATGCCGACCTCTGCGCCGAAGCCGTAGCGGAAGCCATCGGAAAAACGGGTGGAGCAGTTGTGGAGGACGTTGGCGGAGTCGACTTCGGCGAGGAAGCGCGCGGCGGCGGCGGGGTCCTGGGTGAGGATGGCGTCGGTGTGATGGGAGCCGTACTGCTCGATATGGTCGAGGGCGTCGTCGAGGGAGTCGACGATACGGATGGCGAGGATGAGGTCGGAGTACTCGGTGTGCCATTCGGCGCTGGAGACGAGGTCGATGGGGGCATCGGGCAGCAGGGCGCGGGTGCGGGCGTCGCCGCGGATGCGGACGGATTTCTCTTCGAGTGCGCGGACCAGGGATGGCAAGACGGCGGGCGCGATGGCGGCGTGGATGAGGACAGTTTCGACGGCGTTGCAGACGGCGGGATACTGGGTTTTGCTGTCGACGACGATGGGGTTGATGAGGGCGGGGTCGGCGGACTGATCGATGAAGATGTGGCAGACGCCGTCGGCGTGGCCGAGCACGGGGATGATGGTGTTGCGCTGGATGTGCTGGACCAGGGCGTTGGAGCCGCGGGGGATAACCAGATCGATGAGGTGATTGAGGTTGAGCAGGGTCTGGACGGCTTCGCGGCCATAGACGCCAGAGACAGCGCCGGTGGGGACGCGAGTGGTGGCGAGCGCGGCGTGGATGGTATCGAGCAGAGCGTGCATGGTGTGCTCGACCTCGCGGCCGCCCTTGAGGATGACGGCGTTGCCGGACTTGATGGCGAGGGCCGTGATCTGGGTGATGGCGTCGGGGCGCGCCTCGAAGATGACGGCGAGCACGCCGAGGGGGACGGTGATTTTTTCGAGGGTGAGGCCTTCGGCGAGCAGGGTGCGGGCCAGGATGCGTCCGGAGGGGTCGGGGAGCTGGCGCACGGCGCGCACGCCTTCGATCATGACGCGGAGTTTTTCGGGCGAGAGCAGGAGGCGCTGAAAGAGCGACTGCGAGAGTTCGCCGGCGAGGACCAGCGGCTCGGCGGCGGCGACGTCCGCGGCATTGGCAGCGTGGATGGCGGTCGAGTTGGCTTCGAGCGCGGCGGCGATGGCCTCGAGCGCTTCGTCGCGGGCGGCGGTGGGCAGCGCGGCGAGCACGCGGCTGGCGGCCTTGGCGCTGCGGGCGATTTCGCTGACGGGAGTCTCGACGGCGGTGCTCATGCGGACACCCGGGTGTGGGGATGGAAGACGGTGCCGATGGCTTCGCCGGTGACGACGCGCTCGACCACGCCGGGAATGCGGCCGTTGGCGATGACGGTGATCTTGCCGCTTTCGGCGACGATGCGGGCGGCTTCGATCTTGGTGGACATACCGCCGCGGCCGCGGCCACGGGAGGTGCGCGCGTAGGCGGCAAGTTCGGGGGTGATGTCGTCGACCTCGGAGATGAACTCGGCGCCGTCGTCGTGGGGATGGCTGGTGTAAAGGCCGTCGACGTCGGAGAGCAGGACGAGGAGGTCGGCGTCGATCTTGGTCATGACCAGAGCGGAGAGCTTGTCGTTATCGCCGAAGACGCGCTGGCGGCCGGTGGTGCTGCTGGGGCGATCGAGCTCGAGGGTGGAGACGGTGTCGTTCTCGTTGATGATGGGGACGACGCCGAGCTGGAGCAGAGTGTCGAGGGTGGCGCGCAGGTTGGAGTAGCGCTCGGGATTGAGGAAGTCATCTTCGGTGAGCAGGACCTGGGCGGTGGTGACGTTGAAGTGGCGGAAGGCGTCCTCGTAGATCGACATGAGACGGCCCTGGCCGACGGCGGCGCAAGCCTGCTTGAGGGCGAGCTCGGAGGGGGACTTTTCCAGGCGCAGGGATTTGGCGCCGAGGCCGATGGCTCCAGAGCTGACGAAGAGCACCTGGCGACCGCTGCGCAGGACATTGACGGCGGATTCGACGATGCCGTAGAGCAGGCCGACGGCGGGGGCTCCGTCGTCGCGCATGATGACGTTGGTGCCCATCTTGATGACGATGCGGCGGGCGGCAGCGACGCGGCTGCGAACCGTGCCTTCCATGACTTGCGCGGATGCGTTCATAACCTATTAAGGGTATCAGGAATGACAAAGTTGGAGGCGCGGCCTTATGCTTCGTGGCATGAAGGCCTATGCAGTGGCGGTGGCGCTTTCGATGGTGGTAGCTATGCCCGCGGTGGGGTTGGCGCAAGCGGCGGGGAGCGAGCCGGCGCCTCTGAGTGCGCTGCGCGGACCGGCTGATGCGAAGCAGATTGCGGAGTGGCGGCGGGAGATCAAGCAGGCGCTGTTTATCCCGGAGGCGATGCCGGCGATTGATGCGCGGAGTTATGGAAGCTTCACTCCCGTGGAGGGGGTGGTGGCGGAGCGGGTGACCTACGCGACGACGTATGGAATGCGTGTGCCCGCGATCGTGTACCGGCCAGCGAAGGCAAGCGTGCGGATGCCGGGGCTGGTGGTGGTGAACGGGCACAGCGGCGACAAGACATCGTGGTACGCGTACTACACGGGCATTCTGTATGCGCGGGCGGGTGCGGTGGTGGTGACCTACGATCCGGTGGGCGAGGACGAGCGGAACAGCGGACACGCCTCCGAGACGCGGGCGCACGACACGTTTGTGCCGGGCGCGGAGATGCCGGAGCGGATGGGCGGGCAGATGGTCGGGGACGTGATGCAGGCGGTTGGGTACCTAGCGCAGCGGAGGGATGTGGATGCGCGGCGGATTGGAGTGCTGGCGTATTCGATGGGGTCGTTCCACGCGGCGATTGCCGGGGCGATTGACCCACGGATCCACGCGCTGGTGCTGTCGGGCGGAGGCAATCTGGATGGGGCAGGCGGGTACTGGGAGTCGAGCCCGAAGGTGATGTGCCAGGCGGGGCCATACAAGGCGCTGAGCTTTCTGGGCGATCGCGGCGCGGTGCTGTATGCGCTGAACCAGAATCGCGGCGGGACGTTCGTGATCAATGGAACGAAGGACCCGCTGGTGAATTCGAAGAATACGCTGGAGCCGTTTTTTAACGACCTGCGCAACCGGACGGCGGCGATTACGGGTACGCGTGCGGGATTATTCGAGACGTACTGGATTGAGGGCGCGGGACACCGGCCGAACTTTGTAACGCGGCCGGCGGCGTTGTGGCTGCAGCAGCAACTGCATTTTCCGAATTGGACCGAGGCTTCAATCCAGGCGATGGGTGAGGTGCACATCAGCGAGTGGGCGGCGCAGACGGGCGCGCACGTGGGCAGCGGGTTTGCGAATGAGCTGTCGGAGGGCGGGGTGAGGGCGCTGGACGCAGGCGTGCCGAATGTGGCGCGCGAGGAGCTGCAGGCGGTTCCGGCGGAGGAATGGGACGCGCACAAGAACGACTATGTGTGGGAGTCGTGGGTGGAGCGGGCCCGGGCGGCGGCGCAGGCGGATTCGGGAGCGGCGGGAAAGCCGGGTGCTTCGCAATAGGAGCGGCGAACGGCGGCGACTAAGGAGAGACGAGGACTTCGCTGCGGGGACTGCCGGCGACCATGCGCATGGTCGCGTTGGAGGCGTAGTTGACGCGGCTGAGGAATGCGGATGCCGCGGCGTCGAGGCGCGCGGCCTCGGCGTTGGTCTGGCTGCAAGCGTTGTGCGGGAGTGAAGGGATTGATCCGATTGCGCTGCAAAGGTCTTCGTCGTGGGAGAGCACGGTCTTCTGGCCAGACGCGTTGACAAAGTAGCGCGTAGTGAGGAGTGGCAGACCTTGGGCGACCGACCATTGGCTGAGATCCTGAAGAAAGGCCGGCGGGAGCTGGCGCATGCCAAGGGCGGGCCGATCGATCTGGCGGGAGAAGAGGGTGAGGGTGGGGGAGGGTTCGCCGTTGGAGGGATAGAAGAAGATTCCGCCGAGCGCGATGCCTTGCGTCATGTCGATCCAGAGGAAGGCACGGCCGCGGCCGCCGTGGCCGCGAATGCCGGTCAGCATGAGGTAGCGGCCGGCGCGGATTTCGACCGGCTGGGGTGAGGCGGAAAACATGGCTGAGACTACCTGGGGCAGCGGCATGTCCTGGCCGAGGTGGAAGGGAACGTAGGGGACGACCTGATCGAGCAGCTCGCGGAGCTGATGCTGCTGGATGACGTCGTTCGCGGTGAGGCCGGCATCGTCGTTGAGAAATGCGAGCTGACCGGCGGGGATGGGCTTCAGAAACAGGGCTTGGCGGAGATGGGGATTGGCTGCCTGTGGACGCGGCGCGCGGGCTTTCCGCTCGGGGATGGTGGCTGGCGCAGTGCCGGCGGCGCGGACGAATTGCGGCGAGCGATCGGAAGCGGCGGGATTCCGCGCGGTGGAGGGTGCGGGATGCGTGCGTGCGGCGAGCGAGGGATTGCCGGTGTGGCTGTGGCGCGAGAGCAGAACAACTCCCAGCAGCAGGCCGAGGACGCCAACCAGGGCGCTGGCGATGGGCGGAGCCAGCAGAAGGACATTGGCATACCGGCGGATGGGCACGAAGCTCTCCTGAGTTCTGCGACTAGGGTAGCGGGCGAGGCCGAAAGCGTCAATGCGGCGGTCGATTGAAATATTTTATATTCGAAATTGACTATTGTGTATAAGCAATGTATCTTTTGCTGCGAGGAATCATATGCTCTATAACCGCATTGCGGTACTTCGGTCGGAACGGGCCTTAAGCCGGCAGGGTTTGGCGGCGGAGGTGGGCGTGAACCCGCAGACGATCGGGTTTCTGGAGCGGGGAGACTACACGCCCTCGCTGGAGCTGGCGTTCAAGATCAGCGAATACTTCGATCTGCCGGTGGAGGCGGTATTTTCGCCGCGCCCTTTTCGTCCCCTGAGCGAGCAGGTGTACCAGATGCACAAGCGGGGGGCGTGAGCATGGCGAACCACGACGACTGGACGAAGGTGCGGCGAGCCTCGCACTGGGGCAATACGCGGCGGTTCCGGCGGTTCGCGGTGGTGTTGTGGATTGGGCTGCTGGCGCTGGATCCGTGGCTGGTGTCGCGGCTGGTGCGGAGCTACGCGGCGTTGTCGATGCTGCCGGAACTGCTGCTGCCCACGGCGACGCAACTGCTGATTACGTGGCTGGCGTTTCGCGGGGCGCAGTTCGGGCTGGCGCAACCGACGATCGAAGACAGCGCGATGATGCAGCACGGCGAAGAGTTCGATGCGCTGACGAATCCGCAGCGGGAACAACTGGTGCAGAGGCGCTTCCTTGATTTTCTGCTTTGGCGGGTGCCTACGGATGAGCGCGAAGCAGGATTGCGGCTGCAGGCCGAGGGCGCGGCGTACCGGTTGCTGCGGCCGGGATTGATGGTGGTGGTTGCGGGTTATTGGGCGGTCTGCCTGCTGGGGCCGTTTGAGGCGGTGCGGGAACCGCTGGCGGTGACAGCGATTGTGGTGACGTGGATTGCCGTAGCGGTGCTGGTGCTGCCGACGATGATTCGCATGTGGACGCAGCCGAATGAGGCAGGGGAGACGCGAATTATTCGGGCAGTGAATGGAACGTGACTATACTGGCGGGTTCTAAGAATGCGGCTGAGCGTCGGTTGGGAGGGAGATAGTGAAAAACGTACGCGGCACGGGGGTTGTTTTGGCGTTGGTGTTTGGGCTGGCGGGGTTGCGGCAGGCGGTAGCGCAGCAGTCGCCGGCGGTGGTTGGCAGCACGGTGAGCGGGCACGTGGTGTGTGCGGACACGAACACGCCGGCACGCTTCGCCAAGGTGCTGCTGAAGTCCACCGCAGGCGACCACGCGGGCGAGGACTTTATGAAGAGCATTGAAGCCAACATGGAGAAGGCGATGGCCAAGAGCGGCGGATCGTCGGCCCCGGTGAAGCCGCAGACCGAGGAGCAGAAGCGGGCGCTGGCGGTGGCGGCGAAGAGCATGAACCAGGTGACGGACATGCTGAACTCGTCGACGGTGGGGCTGGATGGCGGATACAGCTTTGCCGGGATCAAGCCGGGCACGTACTACGTGCATGCCATGTATCCGGGGTACATCGACCCGTTCAGCCAGTTTACCGATGAAGACTTTGCCAGCACGGACCCGGCAATGCGGGCGCGGATTGCGCAGATCCCGACGATCACGGTGAATGGCACGGACACGGCGCGGGCAGACCTGCGGCTGGAGCGCGGGGCGGCGGTGAGCGGGCGGATCGTGTTTGACGATGGCAGCCCGGCGTCGGGGTGGAGCCTCTCGGTGGTAAAGCCGAAGACGCCCGAGGATCCGGGTGAGGCGACGGCGGAAGCGATGAAACAGGCGCTGGCCATGAGCGGCGCGGCGCAGATCTTCAAGACTGACGATATGGGCCACTACCGGATCTCGGGACTGGCGGGCGGAGAGTACGTGCTGCGAGCCAGCATGGTGGCGACGGCGATTGGCATCAGCGCGGCCAATATGGGCGACGGCGGCAGCGGTATCAACCTGGTTGTCTACTCGGGCGACACGTTCAGCCGGGGCGACGCAAAGGCGGTGAAGCTGACGGCGGGGCAGGAGCAGCCGGGCGTGGACATTACGGTTCCGGCGCGCTCGCTGCACAATATCGTCGGGCACGTGTACGCCAAGGGCGACGGCCACACGCTGAATGTGGGCAGCGTGGGCCTGACCAGCAAGGACAATGCGGCGCTGCATCTGAAAGCCGCAATCCGCGACGACGGGAGCTTCCACTTCGAGTACCTTCCCGGCGGAGCGACCTACACGCTGACGGTGGAAGATGCGGCGGACGGCCGGAGCAACGGCACTGGCGGCAAGTTTCTTGGAATCAGCATTCCCAACCCGGAGATTCTGCACAAGTATGGGACCGACACGACGGAGGTGATGCTGGGCGATGTGGACGTCGATACGGCGCGGCTGACGGTTGCGCAGACGGACTGGACACCTCCGGCGAAGAAGCCGGGAGATACGGATGTGAGCCCTGCCGACGTGCTGAATGGCCTGTTCGGGGGAAGTTCCGACGATAAGGCGAAGCCGTAAAGGAAGAGCGGAGGTTGCGCGGCCGCTCGGTGGGAGAGAACTGCGCTCACCGTCCACTGGAGATCGCGACGGATTTCGCTGCCGCACCCAGCATGCAGCGCCAAGGAGACGTACCGATGAAGCCTATTGTTCTGCTTCTGGCGATGTTCGGACAGTTCTACCCGACTCCGCCCAGCGACCCTGCGACCGCGCCCAACCCGGATTATCCGGTGCACGTGCACATCCTGGTTGCCAGGGCCAGCGGCGGCAGCGGAGACTACCACGGCTTCGGGCGGGGCGACATCCTGGGGCCGACGCTGCAGGGATTCGACTACACGTTCTCGTGCGGACAGCCGTTCAACAACAACCGGCAGCCCGAGGAGTTCTACCAGGCGCGGTGGAAGAAGCCGAACGAAAAGCTGGAGATTCTGCTGCAGCCGGTTGGCAGCAGCCACACCAACCGGTGCGAGTTGAACATCGCGCTGAAGGCCAAGCCCTACGGCCGCTATACGAACCCCCAAACCCCGGCCCAGCCCACGGCACCCACCCCCTAGGAGGCGATCTGCCATGAGAATACCGATACTGCTGAGCGCATTCCTGCTTGCCCAATTCGTGGCTGCTCCTGCCGCCAGCGCGCAGCACGAACCCCCGGGAGTTGCATCCACCGCGCCCAACCCGGCGTATCCGCTGCATCTGCGGGTGCTTACGGCGCAGCGGGCACGCGACCAGTTCGGCGTGCACGGGTTTGGGAGGGCCGACCTGCTGGGGCCGCCGATTCGCGGACTGGACTATACCTACGACTGCGGCGAGGGCTTCCTGCACAACGAGCACGCGGACGAGTATTACCAGGGCCGGTGGAAGAAGCCGGACCAGGAGATGGAGATCCTGGTGCAGCGGGTCGGCAGCGACCACGTGGACAAGTGCAGCCTGAAGGTGACTCTGAAGGCAGAGCCATACGGGCGCTACTAGAGGAGATTCCCTATGGCTGCGAACTGGATAAGTCTGAGGATTGCCGTTTTCCTCGAGAGAAAACGGCGTGGATGTCGTACCTTCTCATTCCACGTATCGGGAATTTGCTCCAGGGGGCGAGGCCAGGTGCCTCCAACTCATGATTTTTCGACCCAGACGGGGGTGGGGTTGGAATTTTATTGGGGGACAGGAGTAGAGTATTTTGACCGGGTTTGGTGTGTGGCGAGACTTCGTGGTTCGAAGCCCCGAGATTTGTAGATTCCGAGATCAGCGGCGTCCAAGTCCGGCGCGGTAAGAACGGCACAGCAACGGCAAAAGGCTGCTCCAAAACAAGATTGATCTGGGATTGCGTTCCCATGCTTCCCTGCCGCCTCCACGGGCTGTGGCTGCGGCTTCTTCCCCAAAACTGGTTTGGTTGCTGCGATTGCAAAGGGCCCTGAAGAGGTGTTCAGCGATGATATCTTCTCTTCGTCGGTTGATTTCCGTCGTAGGCGCTGTGGTGGTTTTGTCGATCTGCGCCTGCTTTTGCTGTGGCGGCGGGGTGTATGCGGCCCGGATGCCGGATGTGCCGGGAGCGGGAGTTGCCGGGGTTGGAATGGCGGCGATGCCGGAAACGGAGCGGGTGGCGATTCCGGGGCCGCTGCGATCGTTTTTGCGCATGGCCGGCATCAGCCAGCAGGCGCCGCCGGACCAGGTGCTGCCGCTGCTGGCGCGCAATACGTATTTGCTGGGGTACAACGAAAGCACGCAGACGGAGTTTCTGCGGCTGCTCAACCGTTACCTGCACCAGGCGCGAGAACTGCAAATTCTCGCCGGAGCGAACGGCACCATCCACGTGGACAACTGCAATGATGCAGGCACCCTGCTGAAGGTGCTGGGCTACCGGCTGCGGGAGGGGTGCGGGCAACAGAATGCGCTGCTGGAGACGGCGAATCCGACGCGTGCGTTTCTCACCATCGACTCGGGTTTTCCGTTAATTGAACTGGAGGAGGCTCTGGAGAAGGATGCCCCGTTCAATTATGCGTATCCGACTTCGTGGGTCCCGGTACTGTTCGGGCAAAGCGACTGGATGGCGCTGGGCGCGAGCGAAAAGGAAGGCTATGGGAGCGTGGTCGATACTCTGGCCAACGACCGTAATATCGCGCGGCTCTACTGGGCGCTGGCGAAGGACGATTCGGAGACGAGCCGGGCGCTGCGGCAGTCGCCGGGATTGAAGCGGCTGCTGCCGTTTGCAGCAACGCTCGATTTCTATGGAAGCCAGCTTTCAATTCGTTCCGGGCGGGTAGTGGTTCCCGGAGGGGCAAGTGCGGAGCCGAGCTGGAAGGAACTCGCCGGAGCGAATCCAGACTCTCCGGGCGAGTTTGTGACCCACCTGCTGGCGAAAGACAACGGCTGGCTGACGGCGTACTACGATGCTGTCTCGCGGACCAGCCAGGAGCAACAAGGCCACCTGACAGAACCGCAGCGACTGAAGTCTCTGTATGAGGCTTTTCGATCGCCTGCGGATGACTCGCCTGCGGCCAGGGGGGTTCTGCCCAAGGGATCCGGCGTGGTGGTGCTGTTCTCGCGACTGCAATGGGAGCCGAACGGCGAGATTGCGGTGCCGGGCGGGCTCGAAGTCTGGCGCGAGATTCTGCGCGAGAGCGCGGACGGCAAGCTGATTCACGGCTGGGCGGGACGGGTCCGCAGCCTGGAGCGGCCTGAGCAACTGCTGGAGGCGATGGTTGCCCTGTCGCGCATGGAGTCTGACCGGGGCCCGCTGCAAATGTATCTGACCCTGAGCGAACTGGACCGGGGACGGCCGGCGCAACGGCGTCTGTCGGCGGAGACGGCGCGATTGCTGGCGAACCACTATTCGCAGTTCAGCAGCTGGTACCTGATCTTCACCGAGTTCCCGAGTTTGAGCGACGAGTCGATTGCGCGGTTTATCAGCACGGCGGACGCGATCGACAAGATCTCCGACCAGGCTCTGCGCGGGAATGCCATGGGTGCGTTTCAGGCGAATGTAGGCCTGTGGCAGATTCTGGCGCGCCAGGGAGAGATTGCGAGCGCGCAACTGGATGGATCGTGGCAGGGCACGATGGCGCCGTTCGCCAAGATCGGGTCGCCAGTGCAGCTGTTTGACGCTGCGCACGAATCGCTGAACGCATTGATGCTCGCGGCGACGGGCAAGCAGGGCGGCTCGCAGGATGAGCTTGTCGAGCTGCTGGCGGGGCCGCAGCAACAGAGTCTGGAAGGCCAGCAGGTGCACACGGAACTGGCGGGACGGATGCGATCGGTGCTGAATGACCAGCGGCTGGTGTCTCTGGACACGCTGTTCGCGCTGAGCGATGGACTGCACGCGATGGCCCAGGGCAAGCCGGCCAACGACCGGCTGCTGGGGCTGGCCGAAGAGCTGCGCGATTTTGAGCTGCCGCGCCAGATCTTCAGCAAGAGCGAAAAAGTGGAGTGGGCGCCGCGAGCGAACAATGGGCGTCATGCAGAGCTGCAGGCGAAGACCGATCTGACTAAGGTGATTCGCGAGCATGCATCGCGCGCACAACTGGAAGCGGCACGCGGGCAGCTGACGCCGCTGCTGCGGGATGCACTGGTGGGGTTGAATTACGCGTACTACGAGCCGCCGAACGCGCAGATCCTGCACATCAATCCACTGTTTGTGCGCTCGCATGACTTTCTGGGAGTTACGGTCTCCGGGTCAGAGCGGATGTGGCAGACACCGATGTTGATTGGGGCGGGAGTCTCGGCGGGCGGCGGCGCGTACCTGATGGGATCTCTGGCGGACCTGCCGTACTCGCTGGCCACGGCGGAGCAGGACATGATTGCACCGGAACATGTGCAGGCGCTGATCTGGAAAGAACTGGTGCCGGAGCTGCTGGCGGACTCAGTGCTGGTGCGCTGGTGGAACGTAACCCCGAACGAACTGCACGCGGTGGCGCTCGATCAAAAGTTCGGCGAAGAACTGATGAGCGCGTCGGTCAAAAACCAGGTGCTGCGGGGGAAGGTGATCAGCATCCTTTCCGACCGCATGGAGCCACAGACTCTGGAGCAGGTAGTGCTGGCGTTTGGGAGTGCGCACGATACGGCGGCCATGTTGCCGCTGGTGATGCCGGCGAATACGTTCTACCTGGGCGCCGAATTTCAGAGACGGTTCCCGGAGGAGGCCGCCGAACTGGGAGCGACGGGCCGGCAACTCCAGGAGCTGGCGAGCCGTTATCCGGCGGAAGTGAGTTGGGAGCGGCTGTCGAAGGACTTCGGCATACCGCATCCGACGCTGGCGCGAACCTATGCGCGCGAACTGCTGAACACCAAGCCGCTGCCGTTCTATGGGGCGTATTCCAGCCGGCTTTTCGGGGAGCGCTGGGAGTCGGGGAATCTGTACTGGGCACGGCTGGCGGATGAGATGGGTTACTCGCCGGTGATGCTGAACCGGATGGTTCCAGAGTTGACGCGGCACATGATCGCAAAGATCTTTGCCACCGATCTGGAAGATTGGCCGGCGGTGTTGCGCGCCATGGAAGAGACCGGCGAGGAGTTTCGCCAGGGCAAGATTGTGTTGCTGCCGGCCGCGAGCACATCGGCGTCGATTGCGCGGACATCTGACGTTGGCAATGCGCAGTAGGGGGGATCCATGACGAAGAAAATCTTTCTATGTTTGTTGTTGTTTTCGCTGCCGCTCCCGGAGGGAAGCAAGGGAGCGGCTGCGCAGGAGGGGGCATCACGCATCCACGTGAACGTGATCCTGGTGCAGTTGAGCGTGGCCGTGACCGATCGCAAGGGAAACTATGTGAGTGGCCTGAAGCCTGAGGATTTTGAGATTCAGGAAGACGGGATTGCAGAGAAGACGGCGACGTTTGAGGAAGGGACCGAGCCGGGGCGGATGCGGATCAACCAGCCGGCATCCGACGATCTTCCTTTCACGACGCAGCCGGCAGAGGCGGCGGGCACGCGGGTTGCGGGGGCGAATGTATTCATCCTGTTCGACACCAGCAACTACATGTACCCGGGGTTTGTGTTTGCGCAGGATGCGATTGCGGACTTCATCCGCTCGCTGGAGGGCGTGAACCGGGTGGCTCTGTATTCGTACAGCCGGAATCTTTCGCGGGTGTCGCCACTCACGCCGGACCGGTCGCAGGTGCTGCGCGGGGTGCGGAGCACGGTGGCAGGGGATGACGCGGCGCTGTACAACAGCCTGTTGCTGACGGTGAAGGATGCGGCTCCGCTGACGGGGCGCAAGGCGATCGTGGTGTTTTCCAACGGGCCCGACAATGCGAGCCTGGTTCCCCCGGAGGACGTGGCGGAGCTGGCGCAATCGACGGGAACGATTATTTACATGATCAGCACGCGGCAGGCGCAGTCGGAGCCGATTTCGACGGCGATTTTTGAGCGGATGAGCAAGGCGACGGGAGGGAAGGCGTATTTCTCGAAGGACTGGAAGGATGAGCAACAGGCGTTCGCGTCGATCCGCGACGACCTGGCGCACCTGTATGCGCTGAGCTACTATCCGCAGCAGAATCCGAACCGGGGCTGGCGGACGATTACGGTGAAGCTGGTGGGGAAGAACCTGCAGCAATACCACATACGGACGCGGACGGGATACCGGCTGCTGCAGACGCAGGCGGTCGCGGGTGAGGTGTCGGCGCTGACGACGGAACCGGGAGCGAAGCCACAGTGAGGGCAGGTTGCGCGGGCAGACTTAGACGTGGTCCAGGAAGCGCTGCTGGATGCGGGGCAGCAGGCTGTCGTCTGCATTGGCCCAGACGGCGTCGTTGAAGATTTCGACTTCGATGGGGCCGGTGTAGCCGGCGGCTTCGACGGCGCGGCGCAGGCGGCGGAGCTCGATGACGCCGTCGCCCATCATGGCGCGGCCCATGAGGATGCCGGGGAGAGGCACGGGCCAGTCGGAGACGTGGAAGCCGGCGATGCGGCCGCGGGCGCGCTCGATCTGCGCGTAGACTTCAGGGTCCCACCAGACGTGGAAGGCGTCGATGACGACGCCGGCGGCGGGACTGGCGAGGGCTTCGGCCATGTCGTTGGCCTGGCGGAGGGTAACGACGACGGGGCGTTCGGCGGCGTACATGGGGTGGAGGGGTTCGATGCCGAGGGTGATGCCGGCGCGTTCGGCGTCGGGAAGGACTTCGCGGAGGCCGTCGAGGACGGTGGCGCGGGCGTCGTCGAGGGATTGTCCGTTGGCGGGGCCGGAGACGATGACGAGGACGCGGGCGCCGAGCTGGGCGGCCTGCTCGATGGCGAGGCGGTTGTCGGCGATGCGGGCGCGGCGCTCGGCGGGGGTGGGCGCGGAGAACCAGCCGCCGCGGCAGAGGCTGGAGACGCCGAGGCCTGCGGAACGGATGAGTGCGGATGCTTTGGCGGCGTCCTCGAACTTATGGCGCCAGACTGCGATGTGGGGGACGTTGTGCGCGGCACATTGCTGGACGGCGCGCTCGAGCGGCCAGGGATCGGCGGTCATCTGGTTGAAGCTAAGGCGGGCGAGGAGATCGGTGCTCATGCAACTCCTGCGAGGGCGAGGAAGGCGCGCATGCGGTGGGCTGCGAGGGAGGGATCGCGGAGGACGCCGGCCTGGCCGGCGAGGGTGAAGAGCTCGCAGAGGTGAGGGATGGAGCGGGCGGATTCGGCGCCGCCGACCATGCGGAAGTGGGACTGGAAGCCGTTGAGGAAGGCGAGGAAGACGACGCCGGTTTTGTAGTGCTGGGTGGGCGTGGCGAAGATGTGGCGGGAGAGCGGGACGGTGGGCGCGAGCAGGCGGTGGTAGAGGGGAACGTCGCCGGCGTCGAGTGCGGTGAGGGCGAGGGATGCGGCGGGAGCGATGGCGTCGAAGATGCCGAGGAGGGCGTCGGAGTGGGCCGCACTGTCGCCGAGGATGAGGCGGTCGTAGTTGAAGTCGTCGCCGGTGTACATGCGGACGTGGGGAGGGAGTTGGGCGCGCATGGAGATTTCGAGTTCGGCGTCGAGGAGGGAGATTTTGATGCCGTCGATTTTGGCGGCGTGGGCGCGGATAATGCTGAGGCAGTTCTGCGTAGCCGGGGGAATGGAGGGTGAACCCCAGTAGCCTGCGAGGGCTGGGTCGAACATGGGGCCGAGCCAGTGGAGGATGACGGGCTGGCTGATTTGTGCGAGGACGCGGGCGTAGACGGAGGCGTAGTCGTCGGCGTGGCGCGCGATGGCGGCGAGGGCGCGGCTGGCCATGAGGATGATGCGTCCGCCGGCGGCTTCGATGGCCTCGCACTGGTGGAGGTAGGCGCGGGCGACGTCGTCGAGGGAGTGGAACGTGGATGCGGGGAGATGGTCGGTGCCGGCGCCGTTGAAGAGGAGCGCGCCGCGGGCGTTGGCGGCAGCAGTGCTGCGCTGGATGAGCTCGAGGGCGAGCGGCCAGTCGAGGCCCATGCCGCGCTGGGCGGTGTCCATGGCCTCGGCGACGCCGAAGCCGAGCGACCAGAGGTATTCGCGGTAGGCGAGGGTTGCGTCCCAGTCGAGAACGGGGTGGGAGAGCGGGTGCGCGGTGCGGAGGGGGTCGACGACGACGTGCGCGGCGGCGAAGGCGATGCGAGTGGCGAAGGGGCCACGGGTTACGGGGGCGAGCGGGTCGCGCGCGGGGGCGTAGGGGTAGAGGGAGCCGTCGGGGCGAACGAGTTGGAGAGGCTGGGTCATGCTTCTAGTTCGGGGACGTCGAGCCAGCGGCGTTCGTGCCAGGATTGGAGGCCGAGCTCGGCGAGCTGCACGCCGCGGGCGCCTTCGAGGAAGTCGTGGGGGAAGGGCGCGTCTTCGGCGACGTGGCGGAGGAAGAGCTCCCACTGGACTTTGAATGCGTTGTCGAAGACCTGATTGTCGGGCACGTCCTGCCAGTGGTCGCGGAAGCGGAAGGGGTTTTCGATGTCGGGATTCCAGACGGGGCGCGGAGTGTTGACGCGGGACTGGGTGCGGCACTCGCGCAGGCCGGCGACGGCGCTGCCAAGGGTGCCATCGACCTGGAGCGAGAAAAGCTCGTCGCGATAGACACGGAAGGACCAGGAGGAGTTGATCTGCGCGACGATGCCGCCATCGAGCTGGAAGGTGCCGTAGGCGGTGTCGTCGGCGGTGGCGGGGTAGGGATTGCCCTGCTCGTCCCAGCGCTGGGGGATGAGGGTGGCGCCGAGGCACTGGACGGCGCGCAAGCGGCCGAAGGTGTGGTCGAGAACGTAGCGCCAGTGGCAGAACATGTCGGAGATGATGCCGCCGCCATCCTGCGCGCGGTAGTTCCAGGAGGGGCGCTGCGCGGGCTGCCAGTCGCCCTCAAAGACCCAGTAGCCGAACTCGCCGCGGACGGAGAGGATGCGGCCGAAGAAGCCGCTCTCGATGAGGCGCTTGAGCTTGCGCAGGCCGGGGAGGAAGAGCTTGTCCTGCACCACGCCGTGCTTGATGCCGGCGGCGCGGGCGAGGGCGGCGAGCCGGAGGGCGATGGCGAGCGAGTCGGCAAGCGGCTTTTCGCAGTAGATGTGCTTGCCGGCGGCGATGGCGAGCTCGACGGCGGGGGCGCGGAGGTTGGTGAGCTGGGCGTCGAAATAGATGGCGTCGGCGGGGTTGGCGAGCGCGGCGGCAAGGTCGGTGGTCCAGCGCGGGACGTGGTGCTCGCGGGCGATCTGCTCGAGTTTGGCGGCATTACGGCCGACGAGGATGGGATCGGGGATGAGGCGCGAGCCGTCGGCGAGCGTGATGCCGCCCTGCCGGCGAAGGGCGAGGACGGAACGGACCAGATGCTGATTGAGGCCCATGCGTCCGGTGACGCCGTTCATGATGATGCCGATGCGCTGCTCGCTCATGTTCTATTCATTCCTCATTCCATTGTGGGCACGGAGGCTGGAGCTGCCGGTTCGCGCAGGAAGCTTCGGTTGCGCGCCTCAGTTCCAAACCACAGGAGCACGATGGTTACCGCGATCGCGGCTGCCTCGAACATGGTCAGCGCCCAGGGATAACCGAAGTGGTCGCGCAGCAAGTATTCTACTGCGGTCGCGGGCGAGGCGAGCAGCACGCCGAACTGATAGACGAAACCGGGGAAGAGGCTGCGCACGGAATCGGGGGAAAGCTCGTTGAGGTGCGCGGGAACCACTCCCATGGAGCCCTGGACGCCGAACTGGATGAGGATGGAACCGGCGACGAGAGCCGCCAGCGAGGTTCCGAAGGCCCACGCGGGAATGGCCAGCAAGGCGATTGCCAGCGCGAGGATGATGGTGTTGCGGCGGCCGAAGTGCTGCGAGAGCTGGCCGAAGAAGAGCGAGCCGACGATGCCGCCAACGGTGTAGAGGAGGGCCATGCCGTAGGGCGCATGCATGCCGGCGATGGTCTTGGCGGCGATGTGGGGAAGCGACTTGAGGAAGTCGGGATAGAGGTCCTGGGTGCCGTGGGTGAGGCCCATCATGACGGCCATCATGAGCAGCAGATAGAGGAAGGTGCCCTTGTGCTGGGCGATGGCGGCGAAGATGCGTGCGAGGGAGGCGGGGCGATGCTGCCGCCAGGCTTCGGACTCGGGCGCGAAGAGGGTGAGGGCGACGATGAGGAGCGCGACCGGAGCTCCGGCGAAGAAGACGACGCGCCAGCCGAAGGAGGGGGTAAGCGTCTGCATGGCCAGCGAGGCCAGCAGGTAGCCCATGGGATAGCCGGCCTGCATGAGGCCGGAGAGAAGGCCGCGGAAGCGACGGGGAGAGCACTCCATGGCGTAGGAGGCGCCGATGCCCCAGTAGCCGCCCATGCCGATGCCGTAGAGGGCGCGGCAGAGCGCAAAGAGGGTGAAGTTGGGAGCGAGGCCGGTGAGTACGGTGCAGCAGGAGAAGTAGAGCACGCAGACGATGAGCGGACGGCGACGGCCGAAGCGGTCGGCGAGCGCGCCGAAGAATAAGGCGCCGAGCGGGCGCATGGCCAGGGTAAGCGTGAGGGTGTAGACGATGGAGGCCTTGGAGACGTGGAAGCGCGCGGCGACGGCGTCGAAGAGAAAGATGAGGACGAAGAAGTCAAAGGCGTCGAGCACCCAGCCGAGGACTCCGGAGGCGACGGCGAATCTCCAGCCTTGGGTTTCGCGGTCGATGGTTGGGGCGGTGCCGGATGCAAAGGCCATGTTCAGTTTGCCGTTTCCTCGAGCAGCGAATGCGAAGGGCAGATTTGACGGTCTTTCAGGTGGGAGGATTGTATCCCGCGGATGAAACAAACAAGAAGGCGGGCGAAGGACAGCGTGGAATTTGCTGGGATATGATGGCGGGGACGAAATGCAGCCTGAGGGCGGAGCCGGGACCGAGACGAGTGGAACTGGACGAAAATGCGAGGGAAGCACTGAACGGCGTGGCTACGGCCACGCTGACGACGGTGCTGCTGAAGAAGGGGCTGCGCAATGTGTGGCTGCGCGGCACCAGGCCGCTGCGCGCGGGGCAGAAGCGTTTGGTGGGCCCGGCGTTTACGCTGCGCTTTGTGCCGGCGCGAGAAGATCTAGCGACGCCGGAGTCGTGGAGTTCGCCGATCTCGACACGGGCGGCGATTGAGGCGATGCCGGCGGGCTGCGTGGCGGTGGTGGACGCGATGGGCGTAACCGATGCGGGGATCTTCGGAGACATTCTGTGCGAGCGCATGAAGGTGCGCGGAGTGGCGGGGCTGGTGAGCGATGGAGTAGTGCGCGATGCGGCTGGAGTCCTCGGCACCGGGCTGCCGGTGTGGTGCGCGGGAGTTGCGGCGCCGCCGTCGGTGGCCGGACTGACGTTTGTGAGTTGGCAGGAGCCGATTGGCTGCGGCGGGGTCGCTGTGTTTCCCAACGATGTGATGGTCGCGGACGAAGACGGCGCAGTGGTGATTCCGCAGGCGCTGCTGGGCGACGTGGTGGAAGCAGCAGTGGAGCAGGAGAAGTTGGAAGCGTGGATTGTGAGCGAGGTGCGGGCGGGGGCTGCGCTGCCGGGAATGTACCCGATCAATGCAGAGAACCGCGCCCGGTACGAGGCCTTCCGCAAGGGCCGCGGCAAGGCTGCGGAGTAGACAAGGAACGGCGGTTGCCCGGGGGGGGAGATTGTCACCAGCACGTTACGCCGCGACCGAAACGCCCGTGCTCAGCGCGCAGGATTCGCTCTATCGCAGGATTGCGTGGCGGATTCTGCCGATCCTGCTGATCTGCTATATCGTCGCGTACGTTGACCGGATCAACGTGGGGTTTGCCAAACTGCAGATGATTGGCGACCTGAAGTTCAGCGAAGGCGTGTATGGCTTTGGCGCGGGTATTTTCTTCCTGGGATATTTTCTGTTCGAGGTACCGAGCAACCTGATCCTGCACAAGGTGGGTGCGCGGGTGTGGATCTGCCGGGTGCTGGTGACGTGGGGCATCATCTCGGGATGCACGGCGCTGGTGCACACGCCGTTCGAGTTCTACGCGATGCGCTTCCTGCTGGGAGTGGCGGAGTCGGGATTCTTCCCGGGGATGATTCTGTACCTGACGTACTGGTTTCCGTCGCACCGGCGGGCGCGCGTAGTGGCGATCCTGCTGACGGGAAGCGCGATCTCGGGGATTGTCGGCGGGCCGATTTCGGGGTTCATCCTGCGTTATTTTGCGGGCGTGCTGGGAGTTGCAGGATGGCAATGGCTGTTTGTTCTGGAAGCGATCCCGGCGGTGGTGCTGGGCGTAGTGGTGCTGTGCAGCTTCGATGACCGGGTGGCTGACGCAAAGTGGCTGACGGCGGAAGACAAGGCGGTGGTGGTCGCGGAGATCAGCGAGGAAGCGAGCACCAAGACGCACCATACGACGCTGTCGGTGTTTACCAGCGCGCGTATCTGGCTGATGGGGACGATCTACTTCGGGATCGAGATGGGATCGTACGCGATTGGATTCTGGCTGCCGACGATGATTCGGCAGACGGGTGTGAAGGATTCGTTCGATATCGGGCTGCGGACCATGGTGCCGTACAGCGTGGCGCTGGTCTCGATGATTTGGGTGGGTCGCCACTCCGACAAGACACGCGAACGGAGATGGCATGTGGCCGTGCCGTGCATCGTGGCGGCGGTGGGCTTCGCGCTGTGCACGCTGGGGAATGGCAACCCGCTGCTGGTCATGCTGGGCATGAACCTGGCCGTGGCGGGGGTGGTGACGGCGGTGCCGATGTTCTGGGCGTTGCCGACGTCGTTCCTGGGAGGGACGGCGGCGGCCGCGGGGATCGCTCTGGTGAACTGCACCGGGAACCTGGGCGGGTTTTTCAGCCCGGCGATTGTGGGACACCTGAAGACGATGACGGGGACGCTTAACTCGGGACTGTACCTGGTGGCCGGCTGCATGCTGGCGGCGGCGATTTTGATAATCGCGCTGGTGCCGGCGAAGCTGGTGAACCGGTGAGCGCGAGAGATGGGATAAGATTTTTGTGTTTGTTCCGCGGGGGAAACGGCATGACGAATCATTGGGCGACAAGAGCTAATCTCGCTTCGGGCAGCCGGGTGGGTCGGTGTGTGCTGGCAGGGACGTTGGGGATGGCCTGCGCGGTTGCGGGCGCGCAGCAGCCGGCAATTATGCAGGGGCCGAATGCGCCGGCAGGCCAGTCCGGGAACAATACATGGACCGCGCCGCCGGGCGCGCAGATTACGGTGGACCGGCGGACGGGGCGATACAGCATTACACTGCCGGTGCAACCGACGGACGGATCGCGCGAGCAGGCGCTGCGCTTTGCGGATTGGGCGGCGCATCCGTATGCGGGGTCGGGGCCGTATGCGGCGACGCGGGAGGAGCCGGCCTCGCTGCCGACGCATACGGTGTACCTGCCGGCGGACTTGACGAAGACGCCGAAGCTGCCGGTGGTGCTGTGGGCGAATGGAGGCTGCCGAAATACTTCGGTGGAGTTCACGCGGTTTCTGGGCGAACTGGCGTCGCATGGGTACCTGGTGATCGCGGTCGGACGCAGCAATATACCGTTCCTGGTGATTCATGGCAGCATCGCGGCGGTCGCCGATGAGAAGGACGCGAACGGCAATCCGCTGATCGTCAGCGATCCCGCGTACATGATCAAGGGGCTGGATTGGGCGGTAGCCGAGAATGCGCGCCGGGACAGCCCGCTATTCGGCAAGGTGGACACGGCGAAGGTCGCGACGATGGGGCAGTCGTGCGGCGGGCCACAGGCCTTCAAGGCGGCAAAGGACTCGCGGGTGACGACGGTGGTGGCGCTGAACAGCAGCTTCCCCACGCAGGGCGCGCCGGGAATGGTGGGCGGAGCGAACGATGGATGGCTGGCGGAGAAGCTGGCGATTCCGGCGGCGCTGTTCAACGGCGGTCCGGCGGACGGCGGGTATGCGGGCGCGGAGCAATGCTACAAGGCGCTGAACGCGAAGCTGCCGGTGCTGAAGGCGAGCCTGACTTCAGTCGGACATACGGGGGCCTATCCCATGCCCGATCTGCGCTGGTCGACAGCGGTGCTGGCGTGGCTGGACTGGCAACTGAAAGGCGACGCGAAGGCGGTGGCGACGTTCGCTGGGCCGGAGTGCGCCTTGTGCAAGGATGCGGACTGGTGGATCGATTCGCAGAATATTCCGTAAGCGATGGGTCAGAGATAGCCGAGAGGGAGCGAATGTCCAAGGGTTTGCGCAAGGGGTTGACGAGTTACGGCGACGCGGAGTTCTCGCTGTTTTTGCGCAAGGCCTTTATCAAGGCGGCGGGCTATTCGGACGATGCGCTGGACCGGCCCATAGTAGGCATTACCAACACCTTCAGCAATTACAATCCCTGCCACGGCAACGTGCCGGAGCTGATTGAGAGCGTGAAGCGCGGAGTGATGCTGGCGGGTGGGTTGCCCATGGTGTTTCCGACGATTTCGATTGCGGAGAGTTTTGCGCATCCGACGTCGATGTTTCTGCGGAACTTGATGGCGATGGAGACGGAGGAGATGATCCGCGCGCAGCCGATGGATGCGGTGGTGGCGATCGGCGGCTGCGACAAAAATCTACCCGCGCAGTTGATGGCAATTGCCAGCGTGGACCTGCCGGCAGTGGTGCTGCCGACGGGACCGATGCTGGTGGGGCACTACAAGGGCGAGGTGCTGGGCGCGTGCACGGATTGCCGGAGGCTGTGGGCGCAGCATCGGGCGGGCAAGATCGATGTGGCCGAGACCGAGGTGATCAGCGGGCGGCTATGCCCTTCGGTCGGAACGTGCAGCTCGATGGGCACGGCGAGCACGATGGCATGTCTGGTGGAGGCGCTGGGGCTGGCGCTGCCGATGTCTGCGACGGCGCCGGCGGTGCTGGCCGACCGGAGGCGGATCGCCGAGGCCAGCGGCAGGCGTGCGGTGGAGATGGCGGAGAGCGGCGCTCCGAAGCCGAGCGAGTTGATGACGGAAGCGTCGGTGCGGAATGCGATGGTGGTGCTGCAGGCGATTGGCGGGTCGACGAATGGATTGATTCATCTGACGGCGATCGCGGCGCGGGCGGGAGTGAAGGTTGACCTCGATGAGTTCGACCGGCTGGGGCGGAAGGTCCCGGTGCTGGTGAATATGAAGCCATCGGGCGCGCACTATATGGAGCACTTTCATCATGCGGGCGGATTGCCGGCGCTGCTACGCGAGCTGGCGCCGCTGCTCGACGTAAATGCGCCGAGCGTTGCGGGCGGAACGATGGGCGATGCGATTGCGCGGGCGGAGACGGTGCCGGGACAAGATGTGATCCGCAGCCTGGCGGCGCCTCTGAAGCAGGAGGGGGCGATGGCGGTGTTGCACGGGAACCTGGCGCCGCGGAGCGCCGTGATCAAGCATTCGGCGGCGTCGGCGGAGCTGATGCGGCATAGCGGGCGGGCGGTGGTGTTCGATTCGATTGAAGATATGGCGGCGCGGATTGACCAACCCGATCTCGACGTGAATGCGGACGATGTGCTGGTGCTGCGCAATGCCGGGCCGAAGGGTGCGCCGGGAATGCCCGAGGCGGGCTATCTGCCGATCCCAATGAAGCTGGCGCGCGCGGGGGTGAAGGACATGGTGCGCATCTCCGACGCGCGCATGAGCGGGACGGCATTTGGAACGATCGTGCTGCACGTGACTCCGGAGGCGGCGGTGGGCGGTCCCCTGGCAGTCGTGCAGACGGGCGACCGGATCTCGTTGGATGTGGAAGCGCGACGGATTGAGTTGCTGATTGACGAGGCAGAGCTGCAGCGGCGGTTGGCGGCGTGGAAGGCAACCCCGCCGCAACGCGAAAGGCCTGTGCGCGGGTATGCGTGGCTGTTTGAGCAGTGCGTGTTGCAGGCGGATGAAGGATGCGACTTCAATTTTCTGCGGCGCGAAGGACCGGGCGGGACTGTTCCAACTGCGTGAGGATGCTTTAGACTTACCCGGTCGGGAATACGGGTGAGGACGCGCCTGTCGCCGCGTGGGTTCGCTGAAACGCGGCAAAGAACACATTCATGTCACTCCTGGATTTGAAAGGCAAATTCTGATGATCGCTTTACGCCGTCTCCGTGTTGTCTGTCTCGCAGCTATGGTGTGCCTGGGGTTGGCGGTGATGGCAACGGCGCAGGGAGCGCCCGCGCCTGCGCCGCTGGCTCCGCCGATCGATTTGAAGTTTGACTTCAGTGCGGGGCCGGCGCAGGCGGGAAGCACGCTGGTCGCTCCTGGGGCCATCTACTCGGATGCGGCCGGTTACGGCTATGAGCCGGGGTCGCAGGTTGCGAGCGGCGACGGTGGGAAGACGACCACGAGCGATAAGCCGTTCATGTTCTCCGTCAAAGTGCCGGAGGGGAACTTCAATGTGACGATGCGGTTTGGGGACTCGACCACCGCGACGACCACGACGGTCAAGGCGGAGTCGGGGCGGCTGATGCTGGAGCGGGTGGAAGTGCCGGCGGGACAGATTGCGGAGCGCGTGTTCACGACCAATGTGCGGACACCGAAGCTGCCCAAGCTGCCGACGAATGCGACGGGACGCGAGGAGGTAAGCCTGGACCAGTTCGACGGGTCGAGTTCGCGCGACTGGGACGGCAAGCTGACGGTGGAGGTGGTGAGCCCGCACGCGGCACTGCGATCGATTGAAATCGCTTCTGCGCCGGACGTGCCTACGATCTTTATCGCCGGCGATTCGACGGTGACGGACCGCGACGGCGGCGGCGACGTGAGTTGGGGACAACTGCTGCCGGTTTTTTTCAAGCCTGGGGTTGCGGTGTCGAACAACGCGCAGTCGGGCGAGACGATGAAGTCGTTTATGAATGCGTTGCGGCTGGACAAGATGCTGAGCACGATGAAAAAAGGCGACTACCTTTTTATGCAGTTCATCCACAACGACTCGAAGATTGCATGGCCGCAAACATATGTGGAGCCGGAGACGACGTACAAGGCGTATTTGAAGGTGTACATCGCGGAGGCGCGGCTGCGCGGCGCGACGCCGGTGCTGGTGACGGCGATGGATCGCGGCGCGCGGGGCACGGGCGCACCGACGCATGGGCATGGCGGCTATCCGCAGGCGATGCGCGAAGTGGCGCAGGAAGAGCATGTCGCGTTGATTGACCTGTACAGCATGAGCGACACGTTTTATGAAGCGGCCGGGGCGGACGCGCCGAAGATCCTGGCGGACGGGACGCATTCGACCGCGTACGGCGGATACGAGTTTGCGAAGTGCATTGTGATGGGGATCAAGCAGAACAAGCTCGATCTGGCGAAGTACATCGTGGATGACTTCAAGGACTTCGACCCGGCGCATCCGGACTCGGCGGCGACACTGGACTTGGGGCCGCTGTTCAGCAGCGGGGGCGGAGGGCGCGGGCCGCGACCCGGTGGCGGACCTGCGGGCGCGGGACCTGGGACGAATCCTCCGGCGAATACCAATCCGGGACCGGGGCCACTTTAATCCGCTCGGCTGCCGCGAAATCGGCTGCGGGTGCGCGAGGCTAGTTATCCTGAAGCGGAAGTGAAAGGCGATGATGCTGCTGGATGCAAATGCCAAAGGGGTTTACGCGATTGCGGCGACGCCGTTTACGCCGGACGGCGCGGTGGATACGACGTCGATCGATCGCATGACGGATTTTTATCTGGGGTGCGGGGTCACGGGGCTGACGATCCTGGGGATGATGGGCGAGGCGCCGAAGCTGGACGCGGCTGAGGCGCTGGCGATTGCGCAGCAGGTGGTACGGCGGGCAAGCGTGCCGGTGGTGGTTGGCGTGTCCGCGCCGGGATTCGCGGCGATGCGGTCGCTGGCGCGCAGCGTGATGGATGCGGGAGCTGCGGGCGTGATGATTGCACCGCCGCCCGCACTGCGCACGGACGACCAGATTGTGAACTACTTCGCGCAGGCAGTGGCCGCGATCGGGACGGACGTTCCGTGGGTCCTGCAGGATTATCCGCTGGTGCTGACGGTGGTGATGACGCCGAAGGTGATCCGGCAGATCGTGATGGACAACCCCTCGTGCATGATGCTGAAACACGAGGATTGGCCGGGACTGGAGAAGATATCCGCGCTGCGGGCCTTCCAGCGCGATGGGTCACTGCGGCCGCTTTCGATCCTCTGCGGCAACGGCGGGCTGTTTCTGGATTTTGAGATGGAGCGCGGGGCGGATGGCGCGATGACGGGCTACGCCTTTCCGGACATGCTGGTGGACGTGGTGAAGCTTTCGCAGGAGGGCAAGCGCGACGCCGCCCACGATTTGTTCGACGCGCATCTGCCGCTGGTCCGCTACGAGCAGCAGCAGGGAATCGGACTGGCGGTGCGCAAGTATGTGCTGAAGAAGCGCGGTGCGATTGCGCATGACACGCAGCGCGCTCCGGCCGGCTCGCTGAGCGCGGCGGCGCGGGCGGAGGTCGACTACCTGCTGAGCCGGGTAGCGCGAGTCGATCCGCGGGCGCGGTGCTAACGAGCGCCAAGAACAGAGCGCATACCTGACAGCAGAGTGAGCGAGCGGGAGGCGATCCGGGTGGGAGCGCCCGCGGCACCCATCCAGATGTCGCGCCGGGAAGGCGCGGGCGCTGTATAGTGTTGCCGAACAGAAATCCGTGGAGATTCCGCCGATGAAACTGATCCCTGCCGTATTAGCCGCGATTGCGGCTACGTCCGTTGCCGTGCCGATTCGAGCGCAGGTCAAAGAACGGCCCATCCCGCGCGTTGTAGAGAAGGATGGCCGCTATGCGCTGCTGGTGGACGATGCGCCGTACCTGATGCTGGGGGCGCAGGTGCACAACTCCAGCAGCTGGCCGGCGGAGCTACCCAAGGTGTGGCCCGCGATGCAGTATCTGCACGTGAACACGGTGGAGATGCCGGTGTACTGGGAGCAGTTTGAGCCGCAGCCGGGACAGTACGACACCACGCTGATCGATACACTGCTGGCGCAGGCGCGACAGCACCAGGTGCACCTGGTGATTCTCTGGTTTGGGACGTGGAAGAACGGAAGCCAGCACTACATGCCGGAGTGGATGAAGCTGGACACGGTGAAGTATCCGCATGTAATGGGGAAGAACGGCGAGGCGGTGGATTCGCCGTCGCCCTTTGCGGCGGCGTCGCTGGAGGCGGACAAGAAGGCGTTTGCCGCGTTCATGCGGCATCTGAAGGCGGCCGACGCAGAGCGCACGGTGATCATGGTGCAGGTGGAGAACGAGTCGGGCACGTGGGGCAGTCTGAGAGATTACTCGCCGGCCGCGAACCAGCTGTTTGAGGCGGCGGTGCCGGCGGAGGTGCTGAGCGCGATGCAGGTGAAGGCGACGTCGCCGGCGCCGAACTGGCAGGAGGCATTTGGGCCCGAGGCGGAGGTGAACTTCCACGCGTGGGCGGTGTCGAAGTACGTGGGGCAAGTTGCGGCCGCAGGCAAGGCGGAGTACGCGCTGCCGATGTACGCCAACGCGGCTTTGCGCGATCCGCTGAAGCCGGGGGCTCCGGGAAGTTACGAGAGCGGCGGGCCTACGGACAACGTGCTGAACATCTGGAAGGCGGAGGCGCCGGCGCTGGATGTGTTGGCGCCGGACAACTACACCAACGATCCGGTGGCGTACGTGAAGGTGCTGGATCTGTATCATCGCGACGATAATCCACTGTTTGTGCCGGAGACGGGAGGGCCGAACAATCCGCGGTTCTTCTTCTCCGCGCTGGGGTTGCAGGCGATCGGATTTTCTCCGTTTGGGTTGGACTACAGCCGGGAGCGCAGCCCGACCGACCCGGCGCATCCGCGGGAAGAGGCGCTGGCTCCATGGGCGATGAATTACGTGCTGATTGGGCCGATGATGCGCGATGTGGCGCGGCTCAACTTTGAAGGCAGGCTGCAGGCCGTGGCCGAGGAGCAGGGCAAGCCCACGCAGATTCTGCCGTTCGGAGCGTGGAACGCGGTGGTGTCGTATGGGTCGCCCAACCGGGGCCCTGCGGTGGGAAATGCAAAGCCGGAGGGACGGGCGCTAGTCGCGCAACTGAAGGACAACCAGTTCCTGGTGACGGGATATTTCTGCCGCATCGACTTCCGGCCGGCGGGGACCGAAGAGCAGCGGAGGACGCAGAACATTGTGGCAGGGACGGGGCAGAATCCCTCGGCTCTGATTGACGGCAAGTGGCAGCATCGGCAGTTTCTGCGGGTGGAGGAGGGGACCTACGAAAACGGCGCGTTCAAGTTCCTGCGCATCTGGAATGGGGACGAGACGGACTACGGTCTCAGCTTCGGCGCAGAGCCTGTGGTTCTGCGGGTTTCCCTGGCCACGTATTAGAACTCGAATGGAAGGCAACGCATATGCGCAAGGGATCGATGTTCGCAGTTGTATTGATCGTAGGATTTGCTGCTTCAGCCACGCTGGCGAAGGCACAGGATGCGTCCGGTGTTCCCCATCTGAGGAGGCAGGGAACGGCGACGCAGCTGATCGTCGATGGCAAGCCGTATCTGGCGATGGCCGGAGAGCTGAGCAACAATGCCGCAACCAGCCTGGAGAATATGGACACGATCTGGCCGAAGCTGGTTGCTGCCAATCTGAACACCGCGCTGATTGGAGTCTCCTGGGCGCAGTTTGAGCCGGAGGAGGGAAAGTTCAACTTCACCCAGGTCGACGGAGTGATCGCGAGGGCGCGCGAGAACAACATGCACGTCATCTTCATCTGGTTCGCCAGTTGGAAGAACGGCACGTCCAGCTTCGCTCCTTATTGGGTGAAGAAGGACTATGAGCGGTTCCCGCGCATTCAGATTGGCGAGGGCAAAACGGTTTCGATCTCCGGCCCGGTCGAACTGTTGAGCACGCTGGGCACAGCGACGCGCGACGCCGATGCGAGGGCCTTCGGGGTGCTGATGAAGCATATTGGCGAGGTGGACAGCGCGCGCCACACGGTATTGATGATTCAGGTTGAGAACGAGGTGGGCGTGCTGCGGGATACGCGCGACCGCTCGCCGGCGGCCAACAAAGCGTTCAGTGGACCGGTGCCGGCAGAGCTGATGCAATATCTCGAAGGCCATAAAGACTCGCTGATTCCTGAGTTCCGCGCAGTTTGGAAGGAGAATGGGTACAAGCAGTCGGGCACATGGGAAGAGGTGTTTGGCCCGGGCAAGCCGGCGAACATGGAGATTCCAATTCAGACGACCAGTCCGCCGATGAGCGCGCTGGAGCACCAGAATAGCTGGCAGCAACTGCACTGGGCGTCGGACGAGATCTTCATGGCGTGGAACTACGCGCGCTATGTCGAAAAGGTGGTGGAAGCAGGCAAGGCTGCCTACAACATCCCAATGTTCGTCAATGGCTGGCTGCAGCAGCCGAATCATGCGTGGCCGGGGACGTATCCCAGCGGCGGACCGCTGCCCCAGGTGCATGATGTTTGGCGCGCGGGTGCGCCGTCGGTGGACATCCTGGCGCCCGATCTCTATCTCGAATACTTCGACGACGTCTGCGAGCGGTTCACGCGCAATGGGAATCCTCTGTTCATTCCCGAGACCAGCACCAATCCCGCCAACGCAGTGGTTGCGGTGGGCAAATACAACACCATTGGATTCTCTCCCTTCGGCATCGACGGCAACCGGCCCATCGGAGCAGACCTGGCCGCGACGTACGGCTTGCTCGAACAACTGTCGCCGATGATTCTGGCGCGCCAGGGAACCGACGCCGTTACCGCGGTTCGGCTGAATCCCGGAGACGCGTCCAAGAACGTCAAGCTGGGCAACTACACGCTGACACTGACCTACACGGGGAGGACGACCCGCCTGCCGCCGCAGCCCCGGGGACAGGTGGTGGGGTCGCCGCCTCCGCCGGGTACAGGGGGGAATCCCAATGAAGCTCCACCGGAGGCAGCGGCTGTTCTGATCTCGACCGGCCCCGACGAGTATTATTTCGGCGGCGCCGGAGGGGCAATGCGCGTGGACTTCACGGCCAATACGCCTGGGCCGGCAAACGTGGGCCTGGGGGATGTGCAGGAGGGCAAGTTTGCCGACGGCAAATGGGTGGTGACCCGCCAGCTCGCCGGTGACGACGACGCCCAGGGCGAGATCCTGGTGCTGCGGCCGAACACGATCCTGCGCGTGACGCTGTATCGCTACCCATAGAACCGAACCATCCGGGCCGGTTGTCGATGCGCGCGAGGGCCGGCAAGCGGAACCTTGTTGCTAGACTTGCGTGAGGGCGCGGTTGTGCGTCCGCGAGGCTGGAGGCAGGGGGATGTTGCGAAGCGCGAACTGTGCGGCGATCGCGTTGCTGGGTTGCTGGGGCGCGATGGCCGCTGCACAGGCCGGGCGGGTCTACACGGCCGCTGACTATACGCGAGCCGAGAGCCGGATGGACTACGGCGCGGACCCGCTGGTTTATCACACCGTGAGGGACCCGGTATGGCTGGACAATGGGCGGTTCTGGTATCGCGATTACGGGCCGGAGGGCGTGACGTACACACTGGTCGATCTGGCGAAGCGAACGAAGGGAGCGGCGTTCGACCAGGGGAAGCTTGCGGCGGCGCTGAGTGCGGCAGCCCGATCCGGGAAGCTGGCGATTGCTGTGCCGGTGGATGGGGGGCATCTGCGGGTCGACGATTTCCGGCTGGAGGATGGCGGCGGAGTGGTGCTGCTCGCGATGGGCGGCACGCTGATTCGTTGCGACCTGCGTGCAGCGGGCGAGTGCAAGGGTGTGGGCAATACTTTGCCGGAGACGTACGATGTGTCGCCCGATGGGAGGAAGGCGGCGTTCGTTCGCGAGAACAACCTGTGGGTGCGGGATGTGAGGAGCGGGCAGGAGACGCAACTGACGAAGGACGGGGCGCCGGACTTCGGGTACGCGACGGACAACTCGGGCTGGACGCACAGCGACCGGCCGATTGTGGTGTGGTCGCCGGACTCGAAGAAGATTGCGACCTTCCAGCAGGATGAGCGCAACGTGCGGCGGATGGTGCTGGTCGGCACCGCGGTTGGACATCCGGAGGTGGAATCGTGGCCGTATCCGCTGGCCGGCGACGACAACATTGCGACGATCGAGCGCGTGATTGTGGACGTGGAAAAACGGAAGGTAGTGCGGCTGAAGATGCCGCCGGACCAGCATCGCGCGACGTTGTGCGACGACATGAGCTGCGCAGGCGGACACGGATGGGACGATGTGCAATGGAGCGCGGACAGTACGCATCTGGCGTTTGTTTCGACTGCCCGCGACCACAAGCAGGAGTGGCTGCGGGTGGCGGACGCGGCGAGCGGAGACGTGCGTGAGGTGATGAACGAGGAGGTGGCGACGTACTTCGAGAGCGGGTTCGACAAGAGCGTGGACTGGCGATATCTGTCCGCGTCGAATGAGGTGCTGTGGTATTCCCAGCGCGACAACTGGGGGCAGCTGTATCTGTATGACGCGGCGACGGGCGCGGTAAAGAACCAGGTGACACACGGCGACGGCGATGTGACCGAGGTGGTGCGCGTCGACGAGAAGGCGCGGGTGGTTTATTTCCTGGCAGTGGGCAAAGAGGCGGGACGCGACCCATACTTTGCGGCGCTGTACCGTGTGAACTTCGATGGCTCCGGTCAGAAGCTGCTAACGCCTGAGGACGCGGACCATGAAGTAGCCATGTCGCCGGATGGGCACGCGCTGGTGGATATGGCGTCGACGCCGACCACGCCGGAGAAAGCGGTAGTGCGCGACAGCGACGGTAATGAAGTGATGGAAGTCGCGCGGCAGGATATCGCGAAGCTGCGGGAGAGCGGGTGGAAGCCACTGACGCCGATCACGGTGAAGGCGCGCGACGGCAAGACTGACCTGTATGGATTTCTGTTCCAGCCGGCGGACTTCGATAGGACGAAGCGATATCCCGTGATCGATCAGGTTTATCCGGGGCCGCAGACGGGATCGTGCGGCAGCCGCAGCTTCGCGGCCGCACACAAGGACATGGAGGCGCTGACAGAGCTGGGGTTTGTAGTGGTGTGCATCGATGGGATGGGGACGCCGGAGCGGTCGAAGAGCTTTCACGACGCGCTGTACGGCGACCTGGCGGACAACACGATTCCAGACCAGGTGGCGGGCATCCAGCAGTTGGCGGCGAAGTATGCATGGATCGATGCGGAACGGGTGGGGATCTATGGACACTCGGGCGGCGGGGCGGCGACGGCGGCAGCAATGTTTCACTTTCCGGATTTCTTCAAGGTGGGCGTGAGCGAAAGCGGCAACCACGACAACCGCTTGTACGAGGACGACTGGGCAGAGAAGTGGCTTGGATTGCTGAAGAAGAACCCGGATGGAAGCACCAACTACGACAGCCAGGCGAATGAGAACTCGGCGAAGAACCTGAAGGGGCGGCTGTTACTGATTCATGGGACGATGGACGACAATGTGCCGCCGAACAACACGCTGCTGGTGGTGGATGCGCTGATCAAGGCGAACAAGGATTTCGATCTGCTGATGATTCCGAATGCGGGGCACGCGTATGACGCGGCGACTCCGTATGTCACGCGACGGCGATGGGATTATTTTGTGCAGTACCTGGCGGGGGGCGTGCCGCCGGCGGAGTATCGGATGAAGCCGTGGGATGAGCAGCGAACGGCACTGGCCGCGGCAGGGCAATGAGCAGGATCAGCGTGCGACGAGCGGGAGCGCGGTGAGGCACTCCATGGCCTGGGCGGCGAGGATGGCGCCGGTGAGCACAAGGAAGAGCTTGCGGTAGCGGGTTTCGAGGGCGTCCGCAAAGACGCCGCCGAGGAAGGTGAAGAGGAAGGGCAGCGCCCACAGCCAGGGCGCGCTGACGGTCTGCGTGGTGATGATGGGCACGAGCGCGAGCACTACAAGAAGTGGCGCCGTATTGCCAAAGTAGCGGCTGCGGCGGACGGCGAGGTAAAGCAGCGCGGAGACGGCAGTGGCGACCAGGATGGGGAAGTTGAGCGCACTGCGGGCAAAGCTGCGCAGACCGGCGAGCGAGAACCAGAAGCGCGCGCCGCCTCCGGTGAAGACGTAGCTGAAGGCGGCGAGGTGGAAGCCGTAAAACGCGAAGAGTATGACGAGCGCGCCGATGGCGGAGAAGATGAGGATCTGCATCACGTAGCCACGACCACGCTCCGCGAGGTAGAGCATGAAGATAATCGCGGCGAGAAAGCCGAGGATGGCCGCAAGCAGATGCGCGGCGGCAGTGAGGCCGAGGGCGACGGTGAGCAGCGCGATGCGCGGACGCCATTTGCGGCGCGGGCCCTGCATGGCGTGAGCAACGCCGATGGCGGTGTAGACGAGGCCGTAGAGTCCCCACATGGCGAGGAGGTCGTTGTTGGGGGTGACGGCGAGGCGGACGACGGCGGGGCAGAAGCAGTAGAGGCCGAGCGCGAAGAAGCCTCCTTCGTTGCCGAAGAGGCGGCGCGCGACCCACCAGAGGCCGGCGCCGAGCCACAGGGCGAAGAGCACGAAGGGCAGGTGGATGAGGTAGACGACGCTGGTGAGCTGGTGGCGGGATTCCCAGGTAGAGCCGTTGAGCGAGCCGCCGGCGTAGAGGCGGTTTGCAGGCGTGCGGAAGTGATCGACGGCGAGCAGCACCAGGCGCTGGGCGGTGAGCGGGAAGCCGGCGACGCGGTAGGCGAAGGTGCCGTCGCCGTTGAGATTGCCGCAGGTGGTGAAGTATCCGGCGAGCGGGGAGGGCCGCTCCCACATCTCGCGGCCGCAACGGGCGAAGCGGTAGTCGGTGGTAGAGAGCTCCTGGTGGCCGATGACCCAGAGGCACTGACCGAGAAAGAAGAGAAGGAGAACCGCGGCGAGGCGTTGCGGGCGGCCGATCTGGATGCGCGGAAAGGTCATGCGGCTACGTCGACGGGCACGGTTGGCTGCGCTCTCCTGGAGGATTTCCGGAGCACCGGCGGTGTGCGGCGCTCCGCTTTTGAGTGTATCGCGGCGGCGCGGCGAGGTGCCGTGTATGGTGGAAGTGAGGTGCTATGCAGTCGTTGACATTTACTCCGGGACGCGCGTTTCTCTCGTCTGATTCGACCTCGGTGCCGTGGACGGTGGTGTTCGAGGATGAGGGGATTGCGGGATACTTCTACGCCTGCGACCGTTCGCAGCCGAAGCACGACGAGAGCATTCTGGACGCAATGCTGATCTATAACGTCGCGGCTCTGGCGGCCAGCGATGCGGAGTTGAAGCGGCCGGTGCCCGAGCGGATTGCGTCGGTGGAGTGGTCGCGCGATGGGCTGAGGGCGGTGCTGTATCTGGATGGCGCAGCGCAGGCGTTGTACGACTTTGGCGCGCGCCGCGGATACTGCCGGATGAACTTCCCGAATTTTCTGGAAGACCAGGGCGACGTGTGGAACCGGAGCAGCCATGCGTGGTCAGAGGCGGCACTGCGGGAGTTTGAAGCGGCACTGTACGCGTGAGGACTTGACACCCGGGATTTCCGCGGGAAATTCTTGACTGAGGAGGATTCTATGAAGAGTGCTCTTCTGGCCGTTTCATTCTTTACTTCGGCAAGCGCCTGCTGGCTCGGGATGATGGAAATGGTGCTGCGGCATCCGGGATACGGGATGCGCATTGGAGTGGCCGCGCTGATCGCACTGATCGGCATGGCGACGGTTTTGGTGCAGATGGCCAACCTGGGAGTTTGGGGCGCGCGCTGGCTGTGGGTGGGAGCCGTGGTGCTGATCGGGATCGGGGGGCAGGCTTTCCTGCGGAATGCGCGGGCAGCGCATTTTGAAGGGTTTGTTTTGGTGATTTCGGTGGCGCTGGTGATGCAGGGTTTGCTGATGCTGGCTTCGGGGATAAGGCGCAAGGGGCGGACGCTGATCTAGTAGCGGAACTGCAGGCCGATGACCAAGGCCAGCGCGAGTAGGGTCCTCAGCTCTCTTGATGGATAGCAGTTCTGTGTCCCACATCTCAGAAACGGGATGCACCCCTAACTAGGCTAGTGGCCGCTGCTGCGTCTCCTGAGAGCAAGGAAGACAAAGAAGCCTGTTGCCGCGACCATCGCGAATACCGCCCAAATTGCTCCTGCGTGATGCATAGCCTACCTCCAGCGTCCCAATGCTACGCCTTGAGGTACGCAAGCCCGTCATTGATTGTTCAAGAAAAGGGATTCGATTTCGAGCCAGTTGCAGACGCGGGTGTAGCCGGTGATGTTGGCGTTGTGGGGTGCGTCGTAAAGGATGCCGGTACCGGTGAAGCGCTCGAGCTGGCGGGGGTTGTCGTCGATGAGGTAGTCGGCGCGGAGGATGGACTTGTCGCCGCAGAAGACGATGTGGGTGTGGGGGATGAAGGGGAAGTGGCGCTGGAGCCAGCGGAATTTGGGGTTGAAGGAGCTGGGAACCTCCATGGCGGCCGAGGCGATAAAGACCTCGTAGCGGCTCTGGAGGGCTGCGAGGACGCGGGGGGCGTCGGGCATGACGTCGAGGTCCTCGAAGAAGTCGGCGGCGCGCAGGTAGTCGTCGAGCACCTGGTGGTGGGGTTCGGGGACGATCTGCCAGAAGCGCTTGCCGCGGAGGTCTTCCTTGGTGAGGTTGCTTTGGTGATCGCGGTTGTAGCGGGCGAGGTGTTCGGCGATGGCGTCGGCCATGACTTCGTCCATGTCGACGCAGATGCGTTTGGGGGTGGGGGCCATGGTTTCTATTATCTGCGAGGAAGAAGGTTCGAGGTACTAGGTACTAGGTACTAGGTACTCGGTACTCGGTACGAGGCGGGGTGCGGGGCGCCAGGCAAATGCGGGGATTCTTCCCTCCCCAGCCAGCAGGCAAGCCAGGGACCACGTTTGCTGCGCTCAGGATGACAATCTGGCTGCGGGTGAAGAGACTCACCCCACGATAGGCGCGCGATGCGGCGCCGATCATGGGGCACCCGGTTTGGTCGCCGGTTAGATGGAGGAGCGGACGATTTGGGCGGCGATGGATTCGGACTGGACGGTTTTGCGCTGGGGGCTGTCGCGGGCGGGGTCGTAGAAGAGCATGCGGCCGCAGTTCTCGCAGGTGAGGATGGTGTGGGCGGATTCGGAGTCGGCGCTGTTGTCACGGAGGTCGTTCCAGCGCTGCGGGCGGACCATCATCTGGCAGGCGGTGCATTGCTGGTGGAGGGCTTCGGCGATGGCGGTGCCTTTGGCGTGGGCGATGCGGTCGTAGTTGGCGAGGGAGGCTTCGCCGGTGTCGGATTGGGCGATCTCGGCGCGCAGGGCCAAGCGCCTGATTTCGAGCTCGGCGAGCTCGGCCTGATCGCGGGCGATGGTCTCGGAGGCGCGGGGCCGCTCGCGTTCCAGCGTGG
>Ga0181520_10001270_pt1 | contig 51857 bp, 50 predicted proteins | sample PEATcosm2014_Bin_29_FD_132451 | JGI IMG/M metagenome (GOLD analysis project Ga0181520, IMG submission 132451) | Peatland microbial communities from MTU Mesocosm Facility, Houghton, MI, USA - PEATcosm2014_Bin02_30_metaG | ecosystem: Environmental > Terrestrial > Soil > Wetlands > Peat | place... | reverse complement strand
CATGTGTTAGGCACGCCGCCAGCGTTGATTCTGAGCCAGGATCAAACTCTCGTTTGAAACCTGATTGCTTCCCCCAAACCGACGGAGGTCGGATGGGTTCAGCGGCACGATGCGCTCAAAAACACATCGTGCAATTACGTGAGAATGATCAAGCCAAACCTGATCGATTCTCATAACTGGCATGTTCAACCTAATTGTCAAAGATCCTTGAGAGACATCCGCCTGAGCGGCGCCCTTTTGGATCGAGGCCCGATGTCTCCATCGAGTTGTCCTCGAACTTATTGCGCTGCCGATTTCGCATTGAATTGCGTCTACCGGCGTTTTTGCGCGAACCTTCTAAACATATCGAAGTCGATCCCATCTGTCAAGCCGACCTCAACTCTTCGCGCAGCGCAAAATATCAATCATCGTCCGGCAATAATTCGCCTGAGCCGCTAAGGCTCACAGGAGATTTCCCCATAACGCAGGAGGTGCTCCTGGGTCTTGCAATCGCTTGTTCTCTGTGGGATTCCCTACAGGGGTTTCAGGGGCATCCGCCTCACCCGACCCAACGAACCAGCATCACAACTTGCTTCCCACTTCCCTCATCGGGGCAGGCCAATCGGCCACCGGGAGGCTATCTGTCTCAACTGCAACTTTTCAAGAGTACCACAGGCCACTCTCATGTGCAAGCGACACTTCAACCGCTGACCGCTGTCGCTCAGTTGCAACTCTGTAACAATAGCAATTCGCACGACTAATTGCAAGCCGACACCTGTGGGAAACTCTGCTCAGTGCCGCGCAATCAGCCCCAGGTCCATCATCCCGTTCACAAAATACTGCATCGCCAGAGCCACCAGCAGCAGTCCCATCACGCGAACCAGCACACGAATTCCCGTCTCACCGAGCACGTGTTTTACTCGCCCCGCCCCGGCCAGCACCCAATAGCTCACCAGACTCGTCAGCGCAATCGAGCCGAGTATCGCGCCCATCTCCCAGTGCCAGAGCGAAGGCGCCTGCCCTACCAGCACCATCACCGTTGAAATCGCGCCCGGTCCAGCCAGCATCGGAATGCCCATCGGAACAATGCCGGCGTCCTCTTTGGCCGCGCCCTCCTCGGTGTCGCCGCTCGCCTCCTGCGTCGCCGAACGACGCGCCTGCAACATATCGAGGCCGATCAGAAGCAGAATCAATCCGCCTGCAATCTCAAAGGCGGGCAGCGTGATGCCGAAGAGACGGAAGATCAACTGGCCGCCGATGGCAAAGATGGTCAGCACGATGAAGCAGGTCAGCGCGGCCTTGCGAGCCGTGCGGCGGCGGCGCTGCTCGTCGGAGCTTTCGGTAATCGCCAAGAAGGACGGGATCGCCGCCAGCGGATCAACAAGAAAAAAGATCGAACTGAGCGCCAGCACACTGAAGCGCACCAGCGGCGCAGTGCTCAACTCGTTCAATGCCGTAAATGGATTCGCAACCATCATCCTATAGAGGCTAGACCATTTTCGCGCCGCTTGCCAGAGGCGGGTGGTTCGTTGTCGGCACAGTATCGCAGCTTCCATAGTGCTGGTTCATGAGAAGCCAATATGCGCACTGTTCGGCGGGGTCAGAGTGATCCGCATCACCATTGCGATTTTCACGCTCTGCTCAATCAGAATGGTTTACACTGTCTCCGTCTCTGAATTCAGGTTGTTGAATAGCGTTCGTGTTATGCCGAAGTTCTATTTCGTTGCACGAAAGGAGTGCCTTCGATGAATCGAATCGTACTTATGATTATTCTGGGAAGTACATTATCGGCTGCCATTTTTGCTCAAGCTCCAGCAACTCCACTTGTCACGCGGGCAATTGATGAGTCAAAGCTCGTCGCTCTCCACGGGAACGTGCATCCGCTGGCGAATCCGCTCAATGACGCGGGCCTCACACCTGATTCAACTCCTGCCAACCGGCTGTTGCTTGTGCTGCGCCGTTCACCGGATCAGGAATCAGCCCTTCAGCAGTACATCGATGATATTCATCGCCCGGAGTCCGCAAATTATCACCATTGGATGAAGCCCGGTGAATTCGGCGCGCTTTACGGACCCGCGGACGAGGATGTGCGGCAGGTCAGCCAGTGGTTAAGTTCGCACGGCTTCACGGTGAACAGCATTCATTCCGGAAAGATGGTGGTCGAGTTTTCCGGTACAACGGGCCAGATTCGCGAGGCGTTTCATACCGAGATTCATCGTTACAACGTAGCGGGCGAGTTGCACAATGCCAACAATAGCGAACCGCGGATACCGGAAGCGCTATCGCCTGTGATTGCGGGCTTTGCTTCGTTGAACGATTTCCGTCCCAAGTCCAATCTGACCACTGCGGGCACTGCGCTGTATTCGCCGGCGACCCATGAGGTTGCTCCGTTGTGGACCGATCCGGCGAATGGCGGCGGCGTTTATTTTGCGCTGGCTCCGGGCGATTTCAATCTGCAATACGATGTCGGATCGGGCCACACAGGCGCCGGTTACACCATCGGAATTATCGGCGCGTCCAATGTGGACATCGGCTTGGTGAATAGTTATCGAACGCTCTTTGGGCTTCCGGCCAATCCGCCGCAAGTGGTGGTCGATGGCGAAGATCCGGGACAAAACGGCGCAGATGTCGAATCCTATCTCGATGTGGAGGTCGCGGGATCGGTCGCGCCCAGCGCAACCGTAGTGCTCTATACTTCGGGAAATTCCGCGCTGACCTCCGGGCTGTACACCGCGGCAACGCGCGCTGTTGATGATGATACGGCGGATGTGTTGAGCATGAGCTACGGAGAGTGTGAAGCGAACATTGGCTCTGCCAACCAGTTCTTCAACCAGCTTTGGCAGCAAGCGGCAGCGCAGGGACAGACCGTAATGGTCTCAGCCGGCGACGGCGGCGCGGCGGGCTGTGACAACTTCGACGCTGCGAGTTATGCAGTGTATGGCACTGCCGTCAGCGGCTTTGCTTCTACTCCGTACAATGTTGCGGTCGGCGGCACGGATTTTTATTACAGCGCTTATAACCAGGGTTCCACCGCATTGAATGCGCAGATTGCCAGCTACTGGAACACAACAAGTTCCAAAACGCCGGTGACCTCTATGCTGAAGACGATACCGGAACAGCCGTGGAACGATCCTCTGGGACTGAACACGACTACGAGCGGTCATGGCTACGGTATCGTCGCGGGCAGCGGCGGTCCGAGCAAAATGTATACCAAGCCCGCATGGCAAAGCGGAATCGGTGTGCCCAGCGATTACGCCCGCGATCTGCCGGATGTATCCCTGTTCGCATCATCGGGAGTGAATTACAGCTTCTGGCCGATCTGCGCCGTATCCAGCGACTGCACCACTAACAACAGCACAACCGGCGCAGTGAATATCTTTGGCGTGGGCGGCACATCTGCCTCCTCGCCCGCCTTTGCAGGCATTATGGCGCTGGTGGACCAGGCCGTCGGATCGCGCCAGGGGCAAGCTAATTATGTTCTCTATCCGCTCGCGGCCCAGTTCCCTTCCGTCTTTCATGATGTGACAGCGGGCAGCAATAAAGTGCCATGCGAGATAAATACGCTCGGCTGCGCATACGACACAAATTTCGGAGTCAACGATCTCGGCTACTCAGCGACCACCGGCTACGATATGGCGAGCGGTCTTGGATCGGTGGACATAAACGCGCTGATTGCGAATTGGAAGGCCATCAGCTTCAAATCCACCAGCACAACGCTCTCGCTCAGTCCTGCTTCCATCACGCATGGCCAGAGCGTTACCGTCAACGCCAGCGTTACGCCTGCTTCCGGCAGCGGCACGCCCACCGGCACACTGGCTCTCACTGGCAAAGCTACTGGAGCAACAACGCAAACCGGACTGGGCACGGTCTCGCTGACCTCCGGCTCCGTGGACACAACACTGCAATCACTGCCGGGCGGCGCCTATACCGTCTCTGCGGATTACTCCGGCGATAGTAGTTTTGCAGCCAGCCAATCAACTGGAAGCTCGATCACGGTACTGCCCGAGGCCAGCACGATTCAATTCCCGACTGTTGAGCTGGCAGCCTACAGCAATCAGACGCTTCCATTCGGGCGCACCTTATACATTCTCGCCCAGGTCGCCGGCGTTTCCGGCAAGGGCACACCCACGGGAAATGTCACCTTTACGGATAGCGTCAGCGGCCCGATTACATTTCCTCTGAATAGTTCCGGCATGGCCGAGTGGGACGTCTATAGTCTGGCCGCGGGCAGCCACACCATCTCTGTCAGTTACAGCGGCGACGCCAGTTTCAACGCTACAACAACCCCTGCAACCATGTCATTCACCATCGGCAAAGGAAATATCTACGCTTCTGCAATCCCTTCGGCGGAGAATGTGGTGGCAGGCGGCTCGTTGACCGCGCAGGTATTTGTCTTCGGTGCTGCAGGAGCAGCGCCGACGGGCACGGTTACTGCTTACTTCGGCTACGGAGGTCAGTCGCAAACAGCCACATTAACCCCAAGCGCTGCGATGAACTTACCTGCCTCCAGTGCCACGGTTGCCTTCAATAACATTGCTGCCGGGTCCACAGGATTTATCTATCTATCATACAGCGGAGATGCTAACTGGAATTCCCTCACCAGTGCTTACACGGGAACTTACGTGAACGTGATTTCTACTGCTCCATCTCTGCCCTCGACCATCACCCTGGCACTATCCTCAATCTCGAATGGATTCAACGGAGAAGTGAATGTAAACGGCACGGTCAGCGGAAACGGCGTCATCACGCCGACTGGCGGTGTGTATCTGTACTCAAATCTGAATGGAGAGATATATGCCGCCGTTCTTGCCCCCAGTGGCGCCTCGGCAACATATACTGCCTCCATTCCTGGTGGATATTTTATCGATGGAAGTAGCCAATTGACCGCAGTCTATTCCGGCAATTCCAACTACTTATCGTCCTCGAGTTCACCCCTGTCAGTCACCACGAATGTCGGCGATTTCGCGCTGAATGCACTTGCTCCCACTCTGAGTGTCGCACCGGGAGCATCCATTACCGAAAACCTGATCCTCACATCCTCCGGAGCGCTCTTCGGGGTCTCTGGCGCGGTAACAATACAATGCACAGTATCCTCGCCCGCCATCACCTGCACGCCTTCCTCCACTGCGCCCACACTCACCGCATCCGGTCAGGCCACCACCAGCGTCACCATTCAGGCTTACACCACTACTACCACCACCAGCAAAGTTATTCCTGATCGCGGATTCTCAGGGTGGCTTTCCGGCGGAGCCGTTCTGTCGTGTTTGGTTTTGCTTTGGATTCCAGGCAATCGCCGCGTGCGCAGAATGCTTTTCTGCTTGATTTTGCTCGTCGGCGCTGGCTTCGTCACCAGTTGCGGTGGAGGCAGCAGTTCGTCTTCAACCCCACCACCTACTACTACTACCACTACGACTACAAACGCGGGACCGGGAACATATTATGTAGACGTCACGGCAATCGCGAGCACCGTGACCCATAGCGTCCGTGTTACCGTCAACGTGCAGTGACGCAACTGCCAGATGCCCCAGGTCTCGATTTTGAGACCTGGGAATTCACAACATTATATTGAGCAGCGTATTTCTATTCCCTATTCCTACTCTTCCCCCAGCCATCGCTTCGTATTCAGCAGTTGCCGCTGATCAAGCGCCCAAACCTTCCCGGTCATCTCATCCGCACCTTTGCCTTCGCGGATGCACTTATCGAATTCGCCCTGAATCGCCTGCATCTTGGCGTCGAGGTCGTCGATGAAACTGAGCGCGATGGCTTCTGGAATCATGGGCAGCTTGGGCGAGCCGAACTCCAGCTTGCCGTGATGCGAGAGGATCATGTGCAAGACCAGCGTCTTGAGTCGCGGAGGAAAGTTGGGCAGGCTGTCGATGGCGTGCTCGGTAAGTGCTGAACCAATCTGGATGTGGCCAAGCAGTTGTCCCTCCACGGTGTAATCAAAGCCAACCTGCCAGCTCAACTCGCGCAGCTTGCCAATGTCGTGCAAAATTACGCCGGTGAGCAGCAGATCGCGGTCGAGTATCGGGTAGTGAGCGGCGACACGCTCCGCAAGCGTCAGCAAGCTGACAACGTGTTCAAGAAGTCCGCCGAGCCATGCGTGATGGAGTTGCTTGGCGGCCGGTGCTTCGCGATAAGCGGCGGAGACGAATGGATCGGCGAGGATAGTGGCGATCAGCAGCTTGAGGTCGGGGTTGGTGAAGCTCTCCGCAAAGCCGAGCAACTGACGCCAGAGATCGGCAACATCAAAGGTCGTCGAAGGAAGCAGATCGGATTTATCCACCTCGCTCGGCTGTGCAACGCGAAGCTGATCGATCTTCATCTGCAAGCGCTCGTCGAAGCGGGAGGCCGAACCGCGCGCCTTGACGATGTCGCCGCGCTCGAATTCTTTCGCAATGCGCGGGTCTGTTGGTTCCCAGACGCGGCCTTCCAGTTGGCCGGTCTTGTCGCCGAGCACAAGGCTGAGATAAGGCTTGTTGTTCTTGGTGGTGCGCTGCTGCTTGGCGAGGACGAGGAAGAAGCCGTCGAAGAGCTTGCCTTCTTCAAAGCCTGCCAGATCTGCGATATAAATTTCTTTCATGGTTTTGCCTTTGAAACACTGTGTATCCAAAAGATAAGTGTACGACTCCGGGCAGCAATTACAATCAATTTTGTGAGCAATTCATTTGAGATTGGACCAGTGCAGGTTGGCGGGGGACGGTTGTTTTTGATCGCCGGACCTTGCGTGATTGAGTCCGAGACGCACGTGCGTACGATGGCCGAGAGCATCCAGCGCATCGCGGCGGAACTCGGCATTCCTTTCATCTTCAAGGCCAGCTACGACAAGGCCAACCGCACCAGCATCAAGAGTTATCGCGGGCCGGGAGTCGTCGAGGGCGCGCGCATCCTGGCCCGACTGGCCAAAGATACCGGCCTGCCGGTGCTGACTGATGTGCATGAGGCGGCCCATTGCGCCGCGGTTGCGGAGGCAGTGGACGTCTTGCAGATTCCCGCATTTCTCTGCCGTCAGACGGATTTATTGCTGGCTGCGGGCAAGACAGGCCGCGCCGTCAACATCAAGAAAGGGCAGTTTGTCGCGCCGTGGGATATGTCGCACCCGGTCGAGAAGGTGCGCTCGACGGGCAATGAGCGCGTCTTCCTTACTGAGCGCGGAGCCAGCTTCGGCTACAACTCGCTGGTCGTCGATTTTCGCTCGCTGCCGGTGATGCGCTCTCTTGCGCCGGTGGTCTTCGACGGAACACATTCCGTGCAACAACCTTCAGCTGCGAATGGCGTCAGTGGCGGAGAGCCGGAGTTTATCCCATTGCTGGCACGAGCTGCCGTTGCTGCGGGAATCGATGGATTGTTTCTTGAGGTGCATGACGATCCGGCCAACGCCAAGTCAGATGGAGCGAATGCGCTGGATTTGAAGCTGCTGAAACCGCTGCTGGAAAAATTGCTGGCGATACAGCGCGCGGCCATTTGACGGTTATCTTCCCAACATAAACGTCAGAATGGTTGGAAGCCGTTTCTCGTAGAATTACGCCGCCAGCGGTTGCAGGCCTGTCGGCAGCTCACGTTTCGGTATCAGTACAGGCACAACAGTTGCCGGAAGGGTGGAGGCGCAGACGGACTGATGCTCTTCCAGTTCGTAGCGGGCGCGCTCCATCTCCACGTTCATCTGCGCCGCCAGTTTGGTGCTGGCCTTATAACCCGCCGAAGAACGCGCCTCGACATACTCTCTGTGCCGTGCAAGATAGTTTCTTTCCAGATACTCGCAGGTTGAACAGGCCATAGCTATCTCCTCTGCCCTCCGCTCAACTTATCGGCGGCGAAGCTGCTGCGCATTAGGAAGGAAAACCGTAATGCTGGGTTGACTTATGCATTTCTCTGGACGCGCCAACATAAGTTGCCGCTCTCCCCATCACGGCAACCAACAGGCCCGCGTGAGAGTGTTCCAGCATAAAGTCTTCGGCAAAAGTTGACTTCTTTCCGTTGAATTCATTTGAAGCAACCGTGGAAGAATTGATTCGCTCTGACTGGCTTGTTGGCCTGCACGAGCTTTGAGCCTTGCTCCGGCCGACGGATAAGCGATTGCTTGCGACGCATTCCTTGAGATGGCCCATGGCGCAACTCCATATATTCTGTGACTTAGTTGAATGATACTCGCGTTGGAGTTAGAAATGGAGTTCCGCGACGAGAAGAATGTAACTTGAAACTCCCAATCGAGGCGCTTCCCGAAATGACTCACACTTATCCCACGTCTTGGCATAAAGCTATCCAAGGCAGCAAGATTGTCTAACTCTGGTTGTTGTCGTGGCCTGCGGGTAACTCTCTTAGAAAAAACTCACGGGGAAATAAGTAGGACACCATTCAATCGTTGGTCGGCTTTACCCCGGCGACCTCTGCGGGAGTTGTTTTATACTCTCCCAATCCAAGTGTTACGCTGAATTCTTTCGTATGTCAAGCGCTCGTATGTTAATTCTTTCGCCTATTTCAAATGAATTAATTAAGTTGCAACCTCTTGCACTAATTCGCAACTGATCGCATTTTTGTGTCCGCTTTTGACGCCGGCTGATACGCAGCTTGCGCGGATAGGGCATAGGAGTGACGAGTTGCAAAGCTCTCTCAAAATCGGCTCTGGACGGCAACGGGGGATTCCCGATCGAGCGTCGGGTGAATCGGGCTTGCTCGCCATTTGAGGCTGCCAAAGTCTAAGCATGGTGCGGAGGCGGGAAAATGTCACGTCCGGCGTGCTGCCGGTTGCCACCCTGCCCTGATACACTTTACCTTGGAGATTCTGAGCATGATTCGTCAACCTGCTTGCAGATGAGCAGGCCGCCGGAAGCCGGTATATTGTCGGTTTTCACCGGCTGCAGGCTAACTAAGGTGCATTGCGGAATCATTACCTGAGAGCGTATTTCCAGCTACAGCGGCCTTTTCCGGGCGCTGTAAAGACATGGAAGCGTTCCAAATCTGGATTGTTCCGACAAGTTCGGAAGAGACCGTTCCACAGCTTGATATAGCGGGACGGGGAGGGTTCATGCGGCGGTTTTTGACGCTTGTTTGCTTGATGTTCGTGGCCATTCCGGCCGGGATTACGATCTCTGGATGCACCCGCGATCCGGGCGCTGCCTACTGCAACGGGGCCGGATACGGCGAAAAGATCGGACAGCTCGTTTCGATCACCCTGCCCTATGCGACTACCGGCCTCTCGATTTCCTTCGGGCAGACGCATCAGGCGCCTACACCTTCGGCCGCTGACTGCAAGGGAAACTCAATCAACGGATCGGCGTGGACTTACGGCACATCCAATAATCAGCTGGTGGACATCTCGCCGACCGGGAATATGTGCGCCGGCACGTGGAACCGCAACTCCGGCGGCGGCGTCCCCAATTTCACTGTCTGTAGCCCGCCCAATCCTATGCCGTCGACTGGAGGCCTGCCCTATGCCACGGCTTATATCACGGCATCTGCCGAGTCGGTAGTCTCGAATCCAGTCCCAGTCTTCGTGCATCCCCAGGTGACGACAGTCGGCTTGGTCACAACCCCCTTGACGGGGATTGCGAATCAATGTTTCTCCAAGGGGCAAGTGGCTACGCTGGACGCGCAGGTCTGCGCCGCTGACTCCAACAATAATCAATACTTGCTTTGCGCGCCGCCTACCGTGACCAGCGGCATCTGTAAGATGCCCAGCATCACGCCCGACATCATCGCCAGCGGAACGCTTACAGCGCCTCCTGCCTCCGGCAATTTCATTATCAGCGCCGCCTATCAGTCGGGAGGGTCCATCACCGGAACAGCAGGGGAAACTTGCAATCTAACCAGCTTCAATAACAGTTCTGGAGGAGCGACAGCGACGGTTGCCTTGACCGGTACAAACACCATTGCCGCCGCGACATCTCTTGTCATGACAGCGACGGGCACGGCAAGCTCAGCTCCTACAACTGCGACGCTCTCGAATGGCACGGCAAACTGCTCAGGAACCGCAAATATCACTTCTGTGTTGGGTCCAATCTTCGGAACGGCGGGCCAGACCTGCACTCTGAGCTACTTCAATAATGGCTCTACTGGTGCAGCCGCAACAGTAGCCCTGACTGGCGCCAATGCGATTCAATCGGGGACAGCGCTCAATATCACCGCGGGAGGACTCAACGCTACCTCTGCGCCGACAGCGGCTGTCCTCTCCAATGGAACGGCATCCTGCTCGGGAACCGCGACCGTCGCTACAACCATGACTCCGGTCCCTAGCTGCACTCAGGCCCTCGGTATGCTTACCTATACTGTAGGCATTGGATCGATTGCGTCGCTTCAGACGAACACGACTACAAATCAGGTGACCATCACCGCCGGACTGCCGGGAACCACACCCATCTCAGCATCGGTCGCTGGATCGGGATCTTCGGCAGGCTACTTTGCCACCTGTCCGCCCAAATCCATCTCCTTGGCCCTTGCCAACGGAGAAGAGTCGGGATCGATCACTAAGGGCGTTACGCAGAATCTGGTCACCACCGTCATCGACACGAACAACAACCCTATCACCGGACTTAGCCTGAACTACCAGTCCACCAATCCGGTCGACATCTCGGTCACCAGCTCCGGCGCCGTCACCACCTCCTTTCCCGGCGAGGCTTCGGTCTATGCTGTCTGCCAGCCGTCCTCCTGCAATCCTGCCCCAATCAACCAGATCGGTTTGTACGGCACTGGCTTGCCCATCTCCTCGAATCCGGTTACCATTACCACCCCTGGAGTAGCCAGCGATTATGTTTGGTTCGGCGCGCCCGGCCAGTCTCAATACATCGCTTCCGTCGAGCTGCTCACCGGCACCGTCGGCGCTTTGACGCGCCTGCCCTACGTGCCGAACTCGATGGTGGCGGATCAATTAGGAGATACCATTTACTTAGGATCTACCGAGGAGTTGATGGTATACAGCTCCGGGAGTAACTCCGTCACGAAGCAGAATAACTCCGTCCCCGGCGTGGTGCTGGCCGTGGCGCCGGACAACTCACTGGTGCTCATCAATGACCAGGTTCGCCAGCTCTTCTATCTCTACACTCCGAGTTCCGGTTCCTACACCTCCTACGGCGGCTTAGGCACTGCCGCCGCTTGGACGCCGGACGTGCAGACGCTTTACATCACAGGCACCAACACGACCACAGGAGATCCCACGCTCTTCGTCTACAACCAGAACACCGGCTGGACCACTTCTGATTTGAGCGCCTCCACGGGAGTATCACAGAGTCTGGCGCTTACCATTCCCAGCGTGGGAGCCTATCTGAGCGGCAGCAATACCGTGGCCCACACCTGGTGCCCCACCGGCACGGTTGGCAACTACGCCACCATGAGCTTCTATCCGCAAAGCGATGTGGTACAGGACTCAGGCAGTCCCGTTCCGTCTAATATCCTGACTGCTACCACCGATGGTGACCACATTCTTAGCGCTGCACTCAACGGCAGCAGCATCACGCTCAACGACATCGGCGTAACAATTCCCACCACCGAATGCACTCTGGCCCACCCGCTTTCCACCAGCCCGGTGCTGCTCACGCCTACGCCGCTCAGCGTCAATGCCAACGCCAGCCTCATTAATCGGGTGGTGCCGTCTCCAATCAACAGTCTGGACTTTATCACCTATAACCCGCTTGCAACCGGCGCCACAACAGGCGCTTCGCTGCCCTACTACGTGCCAGGAACCTACACGCCCGGCAACTCCTACACGGCTAATCCGGTCCAATATGTCACGCTCACGGGAAGCTCATCCATCACAGCTCCGGTCGCGGGCGCTTTCTCACCGGACGGCACGCTCTTCTTCGTCTCCACAGCTGGCGACAACAAGATTCACTACATCAGCATTCCCGCCAACTTCCCCACATCGCTGCCCACGGACTCGCTGCAGATCAGCCCCAGCCTGCCTGCCTGCATTCCTCTCTCTGAAGGCGGACTCGATCCCGGCTGCGCTTATTCCGGTACAAACCCTAGCACTGCCATCGTACCGGCTACATTCATCAACGTCCTGCCGCGCTCGACAACATAGGAAGTTGAGCAGCAACCTACCCGCAAAAAAAGGCCGGCAGCGCGCCGGCCTTTTTTTTTGAAGTTTGCCTGCCTCTCGGCATCCCACTCCGCAGCGGAGTCTTCAGACTCCTGAATGTTCGCATTGCTAGAGCGGCTGTTTTAGTTTAGCCGCGGGCCTTTGGACAGAACTCGAAGATCCAACACGGAAATCCCTGAGCGTACGAGAGTTTCTCGACGACTCGCAGCCTCATTTGTATAGAATTATCCAACTCAAGCGCACAATCGAAGCATAAGGCCAACCAGAGCTTCGTGCCTTTCCTCGTCCCTAGGCCGATGCGAAAAGGCGACTCAGATTCCCAGCTTGCGCACTTCGTCGTTGTAGTATTTGCGGTAGAGAATCTCCCACTCCTGCGAGCCTTCGACGATGATCTTGCGCTGCGAGGCGATCTTCTGCCGTGCGGCGGTGTCGATGCCGGCCTCTTGCGTCAGCAGCGTGGTGAGCGCCTTGCGCGCCTCCTGGCGGATGGTGTTGCGATCCTCCAGAAAGCCGACTTCGTCGATCTCGGCCAGCGTGTCGGCAACGGTGTGGGCCAGCTTGTTGAGCTTGTCGGGGCTGATCCTCATAGCACCGCCTTGTACTTCTTGGTCAGTTCGGTCTTCACCTTTTTGAACATCTCGGCATACTGCGCGCCGGTCTTGCGCATCTCTTCGGAGTAGGCCTCCAGAATCACGCGCACCTCTTCGTTGATGCGGTCTTCGAGAGATAGCTCCTCGGTCAGCCCCTGGCTGACGCGCGCCTCGACCACCTTCATGTCACTGGTGGTAATCATCTTGGCGTCGATGAGATGCTTGACCGTTCGGCGGGCGAGATACCCAATGTAATCGCGAGAGAAGATCATGGATTAAGGTTCAGGATACCGCATCCACCCGCACTCTGTACACTATGGTGCGGAACAAGCTCAGAAAAAGCTGATGCGCGCCGCGCCGCCGGGAGCGGGAGAGTGCGGTGCGCCTCTCCTCACCGTGAAGGTGAACGAATACGCGCCCCGACTCGCATCACGACTCGCCGCTGGGGCTGCTCCGAGGCCCAATATCCGCAGCCGAAGCAGCCCCTGCGGCAGCGGACGCCAGAAGCGCGGCAAGCAGAATCTGGGATACGCGCGCACGCTTCATGGCATCCTCCGCACTCTCTGTATCGGAGTTCGAGGCGCGAAGATGAGCGCAGAATGAGCAACTATAGGTCAGACTTGATTACGCAAGTCATGGACGGAACGTGTGCTATTCCATTATCCAATTCTCGGTAGCTTCCTAATATTGCATTGCTGTTCTGCTTGCGTAGTCTACGATAAGGCCGCCAGACCGTCTTATGGTTTATTTAGGATTTACGATCCTAGTCAAATGTTAGGGCTTTGTGTCTTATCCAATCCACACCAGCAGGCTTTACCACGAGAACATCGATCGTACCCCCAACTCCAGGAACACCGATAGGCACAAGAAGAGTACCGTTTGCAAAACGCTGTATGTTTATTGTTGTCTTGATAAAAGTTGAAGCCAGATCAATACCATCTTGGAGCATAAGCCCGTTCCAAGCTATATTGTATTGAAGGGATGGCAACTGCTGCCCCATCGCGCTACGCTGGTCCTGGGAGATCGAATTGAATGCTGGCAGTACGCCGAGCGTCGGATCGTAACCTAAAATCAATCTTTGAATAACATCAGTTTGACCGTTCCACTGTGCCCCAGTATTGTCTTGCGTATCATGCGAAGGCTTCGGGGACACTTGATTGGGAAATTCCATCCAGTTCAACTTACCTTTCCCTTTTGAATCGTATCCTGCTATCAGGAAACCCAGTGTGGGCCGTTGTGAAGTATTTGGAAACGATTGGTTATAGACTTCACCAAAAAATTTTGCAAAGTGATCCCCAAACGAGTCAATATCTTCCGAGGCATTGTACTCTTTACGAAAATCCTCAATCCAACTTGATATTGTTCGTTTCTTGAGAAAGGCTTCTCCGTACGTAGCAATACCAAATTTCCCAACATTGAAGACCTTACTTCCATTATCGGACAAAACACGAGATTGACCGGGAATCATCCCAGTTTGCGTCAATCGGCTGTCTCCTGCCAATACAATACCCTCTGACAATGCAATGCCGACAACCACAGTTCCGTGGAAATTGACGTTTGGATCTTGGGTATCAACGTGAGTACTGGATTGATTCACGATCCAGCGAGTGTCAACATTTGAATGTTGGCTGTCACCAATCAGGTCATCAGTTGCGAGAACGGTTTGACTATTAGCTTGCAGGAATGAGGGAGAGGAATACAGGACACAGATCCCCGTGAGCAGCAAAAGGCTCCTTCTGACTGCTTGCGCGTTCTTCATCACAACCTCACATCGTTATACGTTTGGACGTATAGTATCCATCGGCGTAATACCGATAGTCAATCTCATTTTTACTCCAAATCAAACTAATGATGTGCAAATAGAGAAGAATAAGCGAATCTATAGAAGTCGATCAACAGAACCGGCTACGAACTGAATGGATTAACTGTGCTCACCCCCGGTGCGGGCAGCTCTTGCTGTTCAGGCATTCGTCGGCAACGCGCAGCCGCTCCACTGGCCGTCCTGCGATCAGATGCTCTTCGACAATCTCCGCTGCGTCTTCCGGGCGCACATTGCCATACCAGACAGCCTCAGGGTAGACGACCACCATCGGCCCGTGCTCGCACTGGTCCAGGCAACCGGATTTATTGATGCGCACCCGGCTGCCGAGGCCGGCGGCCTTCGTCCGCTGCTGCAGCTCGGCGTGCAGGGCGCTGGTTCCATCACGAGTGCAGGAGGGACGCGGCGCATCTTCGGGGCGCGCATTACAGCAGACAAAGACGTGGCGCTCAAATGCGGGCAAGCTGTTCTCCTTCTCGGATACTTTTCCAGACTAAACCGAACATCCCCGAATCCCTATTTCCTGCTCTTATAAAGTTTCCACAATTCCGCCCGTCAGCCCTCCCGCATCTGCGAAAATGGAAGTTGTGACTATGAGCAAAGATAACCTTCTCTCTCTGAAAGACGATATGGTGGCCTTTATTGAGGGCCACGGCCTCAAACGCCTTCCCGGCTACATTACCGAGGATGTTCCCTCCATTGTGTGGGAAGGCTCGGACAACCCCGACTCCTGGAAAGACTTTGTGGAGATGGCCAAACACGTTGGCGCTCCCTTTGTCACCTTCAGCGAGATTGCGCTGGAGGCCGAGGAACTGGACGCGCTGATCGAAGAGGCCGGGGAGATGAACTTCCCCGACGAAGAGGCAACCGAACTGGTGGAGGCGCAATGGCTGCGCAAGTACGCCGGCAACCTGGGCTATATTCAGCTCGGCTTCGTCTATCAGGGCCTCGTCTTGCTGCATGAGACAACCACCGAATGGTACGAGCGCTTCCAGGCGCTGCTCGAAGATATCGAGACCTTCCAGGACATCGTCATCGGCGAGCACGAGCACGGCGACGAAGAGGACGAGTAAGCTCGGTGGGCGCTGCTGTCAACGGAGCTGCCGCTGACCAGGTAGCTCCGCGAAATCATCCTCCGCAACGCTGGAGCTTTTCCGAGGCGCATCCAGACGCGGCGGCCGCACTGGCCAAGTCCGCGCGGCTTCCGTTGGTGCTGGCGGAGCTGCTCGTGGCGCGCGGCGTCACGCAAGCCTCTGAAGCCTTCGCCTTCCTCAATCCTGAGATTGCTCACCTGCACGATCCCTTTCTGATGCTGGGCATGGACTGCGCCGTCGAGCGCCTCAATCGCGCCATCGAAGCGCAAGAACCGATCCTGCTCTACGGCGACTACGATGTGGACGGCACCACCGCCGTGGTGCTGCTCAAGACGGCGATCGAGATGCTCGGCGGAGTCGCGCGCTTTCATGTCCCGCATCGGCTGCGCGATGGCTACGGGTTGCAATCAAGCGTGCTGGAAGAGGCTCATGCCGAGGGCGTTCGGCTGGTGATTACCGTGGACACCGGCATGAGAGCCTTTGCCGAAGCTGAAACCGCGCGCAGGCTGGGCCTGGACCTCATCATCACCGACCATCATTTGTTGGAGGCGGGCGATGCTGTTCCGCACGCGCTCGCCATTCTCAATCCCAACCAGCCCGAGTGCCGTTATCCGGAAAAATTTCTCTGCGGCGCGGCGATTGCGATGAAACTGGCGCAGGCTTTGCTGGCGCGCCGTTCGCCGGACCGCACCCGCGAGAAGACGCTGCCGAGTTTTTTGAAGATGGCGGCCATTGCTACCATCGCCGACGCGGTGCCGTTGAAGGGCGAGAACCGCGTCATCGCAGCTTTGGGGTTGAAGGAGCTGCGCCGCCCAGCCGGAGTCGGTCTGCGCGCGCTCTTCGCGGCTGCCGCCCTCGATCCCGCGGCCAAGGCTCTCACTGGCTTCGATGTGGCCTTCCGTCTGGCTCCGCGCATCAACGCGGCGGGCCGCATGGACGTAGCTTCGGATGTCGTCGAACTTTTCACGACGCGCGACTCGGCCCGCGCCGTTGCACTGGCTCTGAAGCTCGAACGGCTCAACAGCGAGCGCCGCGAGACGGAGACCACGGCCCTCACTGCAATTGAGGCTCGCCTTGCCACAGACGCGGAACTCGCAGCGGACCGGCTGCTCGTCATCGACGGCGAGGGCTGGCATCGCGGCGTCATAGGCATACTGGCCTCGCGCGTCGTCGAGCGCACGGCCAAGCCGGCCATTGTCGTCAGCGTCGAGGACGGCGTTGCCCACGGCTCCGGCCGCTCCGTTGACGGCTTTCAGTTACTCAACGCCATCGAGAGTTGCGCCGATCTCTTCACTCGCTTCGGCGGCCACGCCTTTGCCGTCGGCTTCGCAATGCCTGCCGACCGGTTGCCGGAGTTGAAACGCCGCCTTCGCCTCTACGCCGAGGAACACTTGGCCGCTCGCGAGCCGGAACATCTGCTTCGTATCCATGCCGAATTGCCGCTGGACCGCATCACCACCGTGCTGGCCGGATGGCTTTGCAAGCTGGAGCCTTTTGGCCACGGCAACCCCGAGCCGGTCTTTGTCGCCCGCCGCGTGCGCCTGCTCACGCCGCCGCGCTTCATGAAAGAGCGCCATTTGAGATTGGAGTTGGCGCAGGATTCCGTGCATCCCAGGCCGCTTCCCGGCTCCAGCGGAGCAGTGCGCGCCGTAGGCTGGCACCTGGCCGAGCGCGCCAGAGAGCTAGGCCTCGAACGGGGAAGCCTCATCGACCTCGCCTACCGCATCCGCGAAAATCAGCACACGGAATACGGCGGCCTGGAGGCCGAGATCGCCGGAATCGAGCTGGCGTGAGGGCTGCGATTTGCTCGCAATAATCTCAGGAAAAATAAAGTAATGTTATAACTTATGTTATACTTAAATCTGAACAGGAGGCCCCAAATGGCCACAACCGCAAAAATAATCGCTATCGGCAACTCCGCCGGAATTATTCTGCCCAAGGAGATTCTGGCGCGACTCAAAGTTGAGAAGGGAGATACCTTTTTCATCACCGAGGGTTCCCACGGCATTCATCTTGTTCCCTTTGATCAGGATTTCGCCGCCCAAATGGAAACTGCACGAGAAGTGATGCGCGAAAACCGGGACGTTTTGCAAAGGCTTGCTGAATGAGTGAGCCGGTGTGGATCAGGCAGGATGTAGTCCTGAATATGCACGAGGAGGCGCTGATGCTCCACGGTGGCCTGGAGGGTGTACGTGACCTTGGGCTGCTTGAGTCTGCGCTTGCGCGTCCTAAAAATCTGTTTGCGTATGCAGAGCAAGCACCTTCGCTTGCTCTGCTCGCGGCCTCCTATGCGAAGGGAATCGTCGCCAATCATCCTTTTGCGGATGGCAATAAGCGAACGGCCTTTACCGTTTCTGTCACTTTCCTGAAGTTGAACGGCCTCGTACTAACGGCGACGAAAGAAGACCGGGTTCTCACATTCTGGGATCTAGCCGCGGGCGAAATCTCCGAAGAGCAGTTAGCTCAATGGTTTCAAGAGAATACGGCGCCACGCTAACCCCCGCCCGCCCGCGATTTCCACCGCTGCCGGCCTTTTCGCGTCCTGTGCCCCACCCTGCCGGGTGTAGAATTATTACAGTCAAGTGAATTTCCTCGCCTGACTACGCAAACAACTGCGCAAATCCTGCGGTTGTTGGGGTTTTATGGACGCCAATTTATACGGCTCTTCTCTCTCCCGCCGCAAGCGATCCCCTTTCTATTTGCTATTGGAATTAGATTTCGAGCCAAGACTTCGGAGGCCCAGGCGTGTCCGGAATTTCTCCGGCCGCATTGGTGATATCTGATGGCCGACCTGGCTACCACGGTGAATGCCATGCCTTCGGGCGTATCCCTGCTTGACCGCAAACTGACGAAAGCGCCCAGCCGCGTCGGCATTGCGGCCTTTCTGCTGGCTCTGGCCGGCGGCCTCTGCTATATCGCCTTCCAGGTTGCCCGCGACCTCGATTCGGTTACGATCACCAGCATCTGGCCTTATCTGCTGCTGGGTCTGGCGCTGCTGATTGCGCTTGGCTTCGAGTTTGTGAATGGCTTCCACGACACGGCCAACGCCGTCGCCACGGTCATCTATACACATTCGCTCAGCCCGACCATCGCCGTCGTCTGGTCGGGCATCTGCAATCTGGCCGGTGTGCTTTTTTCCTCGGGAACAGTGGCCTTTGCGGTCATTACGCTGCTGCCCGTCGAGTTGATTCTTCAGGTCAGCTCCGGCGCCGGCTTTGCCATGGTCTTTGCCCTGCTGATCGCCGCCATCGTCTGGAATTTGAGTACATGGTGGTTTGGCCTGCCCGCCTCCAGCTCGCACACCATGGTCGGCTCCATCATCGGCGTGGGCATCGCTAACCAACTGATGCACGCCCGCAGCGGCACATCGGGTTTGGATTGGGAGCAGGCCACAAAGGTTCTCAAAGCGCTGCTGTTTTCGCCGCTCGTTGGTTTTTTCTGTGCCGGATTGCTGCTGGTTCTCTCCAAAGTTCTTACCGATACAAAATGGGCGCGAAATGTGGCGCTCATCTATCGCGCAAACTACACCAAGCCTCTTTGGGCGCTTCTTCGCGTGGTGCCTGCCGGAGTGGCGGGAACGCTGCTTTTGAACCTCGCCGTCTGGTACTTCGGTCCACTCGGCCTCAACAAATGGCTGCCCATTCGCGCCATCGAGAGTTGGAGAACGCCCTGGGGATACATCGCTCTTGTCTTCGCAGTAGGCATTCTTATTCATTTTGCGCTGGTGCTCTTCGCCGGGTTTGTCATCAACAACGGTCAAGTGCTCTTTGAAGCGCCTAAAAATAATCAGCCTCCGCCGTGGCCCATCCGCGCGCTGATGGTGCTCACCTGCACCGGTGTCAGCTTCTTCCATGGCTCCAATGACGGGCAAAAGGGCATGGGCCTGATCATGCTGATTCTGATCGGCACCGTTCCCACCGCGTATGCTCTGAACCACGCCGTCACCGCCAGCGATGTTCAGCAGTTCATCGCCGCCAGCGATCAGGCCGGCCGGATTCTCGACCGGCACGTGGACAAGAACGGTGTACTCGGCGACGATGCCCGCGCCGAGGTCACCGAATACATCCGCACACAGCAGCTGCAGCCCGACACCATCCTGGCGCTGCGCGAACTGGTCGAGGATCTCAGCCACGAAGTTGCACTTTACAAGGTCTTCAAGTCCGTTCCGGCGCAGGACCAGGCCAACGTTCGCAACGATATGTATGTCGCCGGCGAGGCGCTGCGGCTGATGGCCCGGAACCACAACCCTGCCTTCACCGCCGAGGAGAGCTCCGCGCTGGCGAACTACAAGAGCAAAGTGGACAAGGCGACGCGCTTCATTCCCGACTGGGTCAAAGTCGCCGTTGCGCTCGCTCTCGGCCTGGGCACCATGGTCGGCTGGCGCCGCGTAGTGGTCACCGTGGGCGAACGCATCGGCAAGGAGCACCTGACCTACGCGCAGGGCGCCAGCGCCGGATTGGTCGCGATGGGCACCATCTTTGCTGCCGATACCTGGGGCTTGCCGGTTTCTACGACGCACATACTCAGCTCCGGCGTGGCCGGAACGATGACCGCCAGCGGCAGCGGCCTGCGCTTTTCCACAGTGCGCAACATTGCCGCTGGATGGGTCTGCACACTGCCCGCCGCCGCGCTGCTTTCGGGTACGCTCTACTGGCTCTTCCGCGCGATTTCCTAGCCGCCCACCATCGCCAGCGGGCGGTTCCTGTCCGTCCGCAGCGTGGGCACAGCCGCCAGCAAACTGCGCGTATAGGGGTGCTGGGGCGCGGTCAGCAGTCGCGCCGCGGGGCCTGTCTCCACCACAACTCCCGCGCGCATCACCGCAACCCGGCTGGCGACCTGGCCCACCACCGCCAGATCATGCGAGATGAAGAGCATTGCCAGCCCGTGCTGCCGCTGCAACTCCTTCAGCATCTCCAGCACCTGTGCCTGCACGGTTACGTCCAGCGCCGTAGTCGGCTCGTCGGCAATCAGCAGCCGCGGGCGATTGATCAGCGCCATCGCAATGAGAATCCGCTGCCGCTGGCCACCGGAAAACTGATGCGGATAGTCGCCGTAGCGCCGCTCCGCCGCGGGAATCGCCACCGACTCAAGCGCGGCGATGGCCTTCCGTTTTGCCTCGCGCCCCGTCCATGAGGGCGAATGCGCCTCGGCGCACTCGGCGACCTGACGCCCAATCGTCATTACCGGATTCAGCGCCGTCATCGGCTCCTGAAAGATCATCGCAATCTCGCGCCCGCGCAGCCGCCGCAACTCACTCTCAGGTTGCCGCAGCAGATCGATTCGCGCCTTGCTCCATAGAATCTGCCCGCCCACCAGCGCAGATGCGCCCAGCAAACCCAGAATCGCCAGCGCGGTCACGCTTTTGCCCGAGCCGGATTCCCCCACCAGCCCCAGAACCTCGCCTTCATCGAACTGGAAGCTCACGCCCCGCACCGCCTCAGCCGCCGCAAAGCGAATTTGCAAATCCCGAATCTCAAGAAGAGACGCCATGAAGCAATCCTAGCGCATTCCTACAAAGTGACCACCGATTGCCTATTGATGTGCAAATAGTTGCATATTTGGATGAGAATGAGCCAATTACACAGGATTTACAGGCAATAATTTGGCTTTAAGATTGCTATAATTCCGCGCGTACCGTGGAGGTTGGAGAGTAGTACCCAGAAGCGACGTTACTTTTTTTGCAGAAAGTGAAAGTATGACCAGCAAAGTTCATTCGGCAAACGAGAGGCGGGAGCGGCAGCGCTTCGGGATCAATGCCCCGCTCACAGTGCTTGTCGGGCAGCGAGAGATTCCCGGCTTCACCCGCGACCTGAGCAACCGGGGAGTTTATTTCTATCTGGAGATGGCCGATAGCGAGACAATTGGCGGCGATATTCAATTCAAGGTTGAATTGCCGCCGGAGATTACGCTGTCAACCTGTTGCTCGATTCAATGCCAGGGCCATGTGGTGCGCACCGACAATACAGCCATGCAGTTGACCGGGATCGCCGCCGAAATCGATCACTATTCGATTCAGAAGGACGCTACAGATAGTTAGAGTTTGCGCATACCTAGCACACGATGATCGGCGAGCCAGCTCTTGCGCACATAGACGAGCCGGTTATTGCTATCGGGATCGGTGGGCAGCAGAAAGAAGCCGGGATCGACAAGATAGCGAATCGAGTTATAGACGATTCCCTCCATCACTTCGCCGTCCAGAAACTGCAACCGCATCCAGATGCCGTGAACGATCGGAGCGCGCGCGTGAAAATTCAAATGCTCATGCGTCGAGTCCCCATCGAAGCTGTTGACATAAAAAACTGCCTTGATATCTTCCGCCAATATCTCCTCGACCGCATCTGAGTCGCAAGCGCGAACCCGAAAACTCTCCGGCGAGCTGTGCGGCGCGTGGCTCAACATCTCTTCCACGGTAGTCCAGGCGGGCCCGTCGAGATAACCTTTGATCGACCGGTTGCCATACTGTATGACAACCTTTTCCGAAAGGGGCGCGTTCATGTTTTGCTTGTTTACCATCAGGCCTTGACTCTGGAATTCGGATTGATCTGTCTCTGCGGAGGAATGAGATTGTATTGTTTGATCTTGTACAAGAGAGCCTTGTAGCTGATTTGCAGGTCGCTTGCGGCTGCCTTTCGATTCCATCCGGTACTCTCCAGGGTTCGTGCGATGGCGGCGGATTCTGCGCCGTCTTTCAGATTACGCACCAAATGTTTCAGGCTTCCGTTGCCGGCGGTTTCTTCCTTGCCGGAGGCGCAGAGTTCCACGTCCTGCCGGGGAGTCAACTCATCGATAATGGTCTTCTCGTCGTTCAAAATCAGATAACGCTTGATCGTATTTTCCAGCTCGCGGAGATTGCCCGGCCATGAGTAGCTGCAAAGAGCCTGCGTCAGCGCCGACGAAATCGGCAAGGGATCACGCTCATACTTCGCTGCCACCTTGCGCATGAAGTGTTCGGTTAGAATCGGAATCTCTTCAAGCCGATCGCGCAACGGAGGCATCTTGAGCGTAAAACCATTCAGGCGATAGTAGAGGTCTTCGCGAAAGCTCTTCTGCGCAATCGCCGCTTTGATGTCGATATTGGTTGCGGCAATCACACGCACATCCACCTTAACGCTGGAGCGGCTGCCGAGCCGGGAGAAGCTGCCGTCCTGAAGAACCTGAAGCAGCTTTGCTTGTAAAACGGCGGGCATCTCGCCAATCTCGTCGAGGAATATCGTGCCGTTGTGGCAGATTTCAAACTTGCCCGGCTTGGCTTTGATCGCGCCGGTAAAGGCCCCCGGCTCATAGCCGAAGAGTTCGCTCTCCAGCAGATCGGCGGGCATCGCCGCGCAATTCACCTTCATGAAGCCGCGGTGGCTGCGCGCGGACATCTTATGAATGAAGAGCGTCGCCACTTCTTTGCCGGTTCCGCTCTCGCCCAGGATAAGGACGGGGATATCCGTGCGCGCCACCAGCCTGCACTGAGATTCAATCTCCTTCATGCGCTTGCAGGCCCGGACAAAAGAAGTGTTCTCGTCCAGCGGAATCTCCTTGAATTCATCCTCATCGCCTTCCGGCTGATTGCTTGTCTCCTTGAGGCAATGTGCGACAGCCAGATCGATGTCGGCCTTTCTGAATGGCTTGAGCACAACGTCGGCAGCGCCCTTGCGCGTAGCCTCCACCACTTGCTTCAACTCTGCTGAACAGGCCAGCAAAATAATCGGCATCGCCGGCTGCGAGGCGCGCAACTTAGTAAGCAGGCGGAGAGCGCTTGCACCTGAATAATCCTCATCGATATGCCAATCCATCAGCAGCAGGTCAGGCACGGGAGCTTCCTTCAGGCTCTCGACCAATTCCGATGCAGCGGTAAACAGGCTCACATTGAAGCGGTCCGCAAGAATGCGATGCAGGTATTTCAGGATTGCGGGATCCGGGTCCAGCGCCGCGATGTGTGGATTGCGTTTGCTCCGCGTCTTCAAGTTCGCTCCTGTTGAAGGTTCACCATCGCGGTTGCTTACCAGCTCTCAATTCTGGTAAAAACACTGGTCAAATAGCAGAAGAATACTGATAGCACGAGCCTTGCTCTGATGAGCTAAGGCTGATGTGGAATCTTCGCCGATTCCGGGCATCTGATTGCACAAAATGAAGGCGAAAAATCACTCTCTGCCGAATGAAATATCCTTGCTTCTCGATACACATAGTACCACTTAATAGTGGTAATTCATTCGCTATACTATGCAAAGATTTTCATAGAGCGCAAAAATAATATTCTGTAAATACTTCAAAATGAAGCTCAAGAGTACCAGTGCGCTCACGCATCGGTAACAAAACAGCAGAATTGATGGTTACTACAAGGTAGAAAAGGTTTGGCCAGGAAGTTGCCTACAGTAGTATAGAAGCCACCTTGAAAGAGAGCTTGACCATGCCTTTGGCGCATACAACCGAAATCAGCGATCTGCCTCCCGTGGAAGTGATCTTCGGGCAGTCGCCGATGATGGCCGCGGCGCGGGAGAAGCTGGAACGGGTTGCGGAAACCACTGTTCCAGTTTTGTTGCAGGGCGAGAGCGGGACAGGCAAAGAGATCTTCGCCAAGCTGCTTCATGCGAATTCGAATCGCTCCAGGGGCGCATGGGTCAAGGTTGCCTGCCCTGCGATTCCCCATACGCTGATCGAGTCGGAGCTATTTGGATATGAGAAGGGCGCCTTCACCGGAGCGTACGCCACCAAGCGCGGCCGCGTGGAGCTGGCTCATATGGGCACTCTGTTTCTGGATGAGGTGGGCGATCTGGATTTATCTGTGCAGGCCAAGCTGCTGCAGATGCTTCAGGATGGCAGCTTCATGCGGATTGGCGGGCAGGAATCGAGAAAGGTCAATACGCGGCTGGTGAGCGCGGCCAGCGCCAACCTGCGTCAACAAACTGAGGATGGCGGCTTCCGGCGCGATTTCTTCTTTCGCATCAACGCTGTGACCATCGATCTGCCGCCGCTGCGACAGCGGATCGTGGACCTGCCGATGATGATCGACTTCTTTATTGAGCGTCATGCAAAGGCATTTCACCGTATTCCCAAGCCGCTCTCCCGCGAGACGAAGCGCCTGATGCAGCGCTACGATTGGCCGGGAAACATCCGCCAACTGGAGAATATGATTCGCGGCTACATCCTGATCGGCAGCGAGGAGGCATTGGCGGAGGAGCTGATTACTTCACGCGCAGCCAGTCCGGCGCAGGTGAAGACCGAGATTGATCTGAGCAGCCCCATTTCTCTGAAAGAGATCACGCGGAAGGCCACGCAGGAGTTGGAACGGCAGATCATTCTGAAGGTTCTGGAGGCAAACGGCTGGAGCCGCCGCAAGACGGCCAAATGGCTCAACATCAGCTATCGGTCACTGCTCTACAAGCTGCAAGATTCACCGTTGGGCGGGCTTCCAAATGCGAAACTATGAAACTGTGAAGGAAGATTATTCTTCCGCAAGAGCCTTGTAGCTCGCGTACCGGATCTTCGCAAGCGACGCTACCCCCGCGGAATTAGATGACAGACCCTAGCACGATAGAATCAAAGCATGGTTAAGGGGATTTCTTTTCTGCGTCCCGCAGGCAGCCGAGCAGCTTATGAGCGGCTGTCGAGCTTCTTTTCCGCGCTGGGATTTGCATCGGGCAAGGGCTGGGAAGAAGCAGATAGCCGAGGCGCATCGTTCCTGGCGCCGCTGGGAAATCTGGAGTTTGTCGATGGCGAGTTTCCTTCGGTCGCCGATGTGATGGTCGAGGTGACCGCTCTGGACGCTGCGCATCAGGCCGCTGCAAGCTGGTTGCGCGCCGAAGGCGGCGAAGAGGCTCTCTCACGCCTCTCCGCCATCGCCGAAACTCCCTGGAAGTCGCGCATCTTTACCGTCGAACCCGAGCCGGGTTTTTCTTTTTCTTTTTGGGCGTGGAGCGATCCCGTCAAAGGAAAGCCGGTTGCCGTCGAGGGCGACCTCTCCGCCGAAGGCATGAAGTTTGCGATTGTCGTATCGCGCTGGAATGCTGTGATTACCGAGCGATTGCTCGAAGGCGCTCTCGACGCGCTGCTGCGCAGCGGCGCAAATCGGGCTGCGATTGAAGTTGTTCGCGTCCCCGGCGCGTGGGAGATCCCCTCCGCGGCGCGCACCCTTGCCGCGCAAGGAAATGCGGACGCCATCATCACATTGGGCTGCCTGCTGCGCGGCGAGACCGCACACTACGAGGCCATCTACAACGAAGTCGCGCGCGGCATCGGCCAATCGCAGCAGGAGACCGGTATTCCCCACAGCTTTGGCGTGCTCACCTGCGAGACGCTGGAGCAGGCCCTCAACCGCGCAGGCATCAAGGCCGGCAACAAAGGCTTCGAAGCCGCACTGGCCGCCATCGAGATGGTTAGCCTCAGCCGCAAATTGAAGAAGGGCGGCACGGCTTGACGGCCGGGGTGAAGCGCGCGCCCGGGCATGGAACGGGACATGGTTCAGGGCGGCGCAAATCGCGCGAGCTGGCCATGCAGATGCTTTATCAGGCGGAGATCGGCAAGCAGACGCCGGAGCAGGTGCGTGAGAACTTCTGGAAGGCAGCCGACGAGGTCGAGCCGGAGGTGCGCGGCTTTGCCGAAGATCTCTTTCGCGTGGCCGTTGCGCATCAGGAGCAGATTGACGAGCTGCTCATCGCCAACTCCAAACACTGGCGGCTGGAGCGTATGCCCGCCGTGGACCGCAATCTGCTGCGCATGGCCGTCGGCGAGATGCTGGGCTTCAAAGGCACGCCCTTTCCCATCGTCATCAACGAGGCGCTGGAGATCGGCCGTCGCTACTCGGCGCCGGAGTCCATCAACTTTCTCAACGGAATGCTGGATGCGATTGCGCGCGGGCTGATCGGAAAATAGGGAATAGGGAATAATAATGATAAGATGCTTCCGATTCATTGTTCAACGCGATCTGTTTTATTTTCTACGCCACAAGAACCCTCGCTTGCGACCGTCTGCGCGGACTCGCTTGCACCGTGATTCGGATGTCCTGTCCAAGCCTGAGCAGGAAGCGCATCAGCCGCTCCAGCGAGAAGCCGGTAAGCTGACCGCGAAACAGCGCGGAAACCTTTGGCTGATCCACTCCGAGAACTTTGGCGGCCTGAACCTGGGTAAGTCTTCTTTCGCGGATCAACTCGATGATCTTATTGGCAAGCTCGGCTTTGGCAAGCGCCTCTTCTGGATTCGGCAGGCCGAGATCGGCAAAGACATTCCCGCAGCTGACGGTGTAATCAAGCTCACTCTTAGGCATCTCTATTTCTCCATTCCCCGATCAATTTCAATTGCGCGCAGAAGCCGCTGTTTCACCAGATCAATCTCGCTCTGCGGCGTGGCTATGCCGCGCCTCGACTTCTTCTGAAATGCGTGCAGCACATAAACAGCCCGGGCCAGCCTCACGGTGTAGACGGTTCGGAAGGTGTCGCCATGGTGATCGGAAACAACTTCCAGCACTCCAGCGGCGACGTTCTTCAACGGCTTGGCATCGATGTGCTTATTGCCCATCTGCGCCTGATAGAGAGCAAATCCAACGTGCCGCTGCACAGGATCAGGAAACTCCGCAAGCGCGCGGTGCGAGTCGGCAACGAAGATCAACTCTTTCATTTAGACCCTTCGCTATGATAAATATGCCATAAATAGCATAGCCGGTCAAGCGCACAGCGTCAACCTTCAGTCGCGGGCGCGGGCTTGCGGATCATCGCGGCTGGAAACTGGGAGTTCAGAAGATTGTCGATCCAGCAATACCCCGGCTTCCAAACCTGTTCTCTGGCATCCGCGCTCCAATCGAGGGTGCGCACACAGATACCGCTTTCAAACTTATATCGAGTGCCCCAGAAGAGAATATGTTTTGTCCGGCTCTGCTCTACGTTCTTCCAATCATCGGGAATAATCCACGGTTTGGTGGCAACGCTGTTGGCCAGATAATCGAGGAGATTCGCATTGACCATCGTTCCCTCGAATTTTTCCAGCTCCTCAAGAACCTTGCCGCCCGGAACAATCCCCTTGCGCTGATCCGGCGTAATATACAGCTCAATTTTGGGCTTATGGGGATTCCAGGTCACCAAGCCTCCACGGCGATGCTCAATCACCTCAAAGCCGCCGGGGACAAACTCCGGGTCGGCGTCGAGGTCGATGACAAAAGTCTTTGAGTACTCGGCGAAGCGCATCGTTGCCTATTCCACTTCCAACCAGACAGGATACCGCAATAAGACGTCAGATTAGTCAACGTAAAAGTCCACTCATGCTACTTCTTTGCCAGCTTCGTTCCCGTTTTTTTGCTTTTCCCAAGATGCGCCTGGAGAGCGGAGGGCTATCGCCACAATCTTGCCGCTCATACCATCCTCCTCAAAAATGAAAAAAATCTTATACTGCGAAGTTTGCATTGCCGGATCAATCTGTCAACCCCGGCTGCTATCCTTTATCTATGAATTTCAGCGCACAACTCAGAGGCTTTGCGCCGACGGCTCGGCTATTGCCGGCGGCAAGCCTGCTGTTTTTGTTGCCTCTCTCCGCCTGCCGCAAGGAAGAACAGGCCGTGGTGGGCGTTGCGCAGAACGCGGTCAGTGCCGAACACAAAGCCCAAGCCGCTGCCCAGGCCGCGGCAACCGAGAGCGATCAACAGCGCGCCGCGCTGGCTCTGATTCCGCTGCCCACCAAGAGTATGTATGTGGATGTGCATGAGCCGGGCGCGTGGTCCAATCCCTTTCTTTCGGTCGGAAGTGAAACGCTTGTTTTGCGCATCACGCTCACCGACGCCAACCCCAGCACCGTGGGCCAGGGAACAATGCTGCGCCCCGCCGCCGCCCGCCGCCAAGAGATTCCTCTGCGCCCCGCCGATCTGGCTCAGGCTCTGATCGCGCTGCCCGCAGGCGCATGGCGCTATGGCCGCGTGATCGCTATAGCTGAGTCGCCGCTGGCCGCGCCGAAGGATCGCCCCAAGGTCCGGCGCAATGTTGAAGCCGCCATTCAGCAGCTCAACGATTTGGGCATCGTCGTCGAAGAGTGGCCTGCGCGTTAGACTGTTGTGGGAGATTTTTCATGGAAAAGCACGCAGTCACGAATTCAAGCCGTCGCAACTTCCTGCGCACAGCGCCCGTCGCCGCCGCTGCGGGACTCACACTCGCCGATGCCAAGCTCTTTGCCTCCTTCGCAGCCGGCCAGAATGCGGCGGCCGCAGCGCCGACCGGCTTCCAGTTCTTCAGCGCACAAAGCATTCAAGAGGATATGAAGGCTTTGCAGGTTAGACCCGGCAGTAACAATCTGGTGAGCGCAAAGGAGTTCACGGTGGTTCTGACCACCGAGACGGACAAGAGCGCCGCCGAGTTCGAGTGGCACGAGGGCCGCGACCACGTGGTGATGGTTATGGACGGCGCAACGGTTTACGAGGTGGGCGGGAGTCCAAAGAACGGACGGAGTACGAAGCCGGGCGAGTGGCTTGCGCCCGCCGCTGTGGGAGCGACGAAACTTTCGCTCAAGAAGGGCGATATGCTGATTATTCCGCGCGGAACGCTGCACAAACGGAGCACGGCGGAGTGCGTGACTTTTTTCCTGATCTCGCCGATGGGCAGCGTGAAGGCCTAGAGCCTGTTATGAATTTGCGCGCGGGCGGCTGAATTTGGCCGCGCTACTCCTCTTGGCGGATAATCTCTTCGAGCTTGGGTTTGTGCTTGGTATCGCGGCCCGTGCGAGGTTCGGTCTGGATAACGCGCGCGGGCTTGGGCTGGCCGACCCGCTCTCGTGCGTTGGCCTTCACGGCTTTGGCCGCCGAAAATCTTCCTGGCTTGCGTTTCGTCATCGTAAGTATGAGTATGGAATAGGATTGTGGTGTTTGGCTAGAGACGCTGCGTAGCTGTCGCACGAAAAATAGCAGGAATGCGCAGCGATGGAGAGCCGGAAGACAATGGAAGAGCGAGAATTTTTCAACGAAACAACCGAAGAGCGTACGCACACGCTGACTTGTCCCAAGTGCGGTCAAACGGGCGAGTACAAAGTCGCGTGGGTGGTGCGGCGCAAGCGGGCGCAACTGCCGCGAGGAGCCGACGAACGCGATCGCGCCAAATTTGCAAAGGCTCAGTCTTACATGGTAAGACGCGATGAAAAATTGGCCTGCGCGAATCTTCGCTGTCGCAAGCCCTTCGAGATCAACTCTCTGCAGTCGGTGGCTTTTTTGACCGAGTAGGGCTGCTGCTGGCCGATGAGCAGACTCTTCCGCGGCGTCAAATATTGCCACTGGCGGAGTTTCGCAACCAGTGAATGGATCGAGTGCGCGGCCAGATGCAAAGGCTATCCAGCCGTCGCCCGGTTCACAAGGATTTCAAATCGAGGAGAGAAAAATGTCTAATCCATTGCTTCCCCCGGAAGAGCGCGACCTGTCCCCCGATCAGGTGGAGGCGCTCGACAAGCGGCGAGAGCTGGGTCACACCCTGCTGGTGATTGCCGGACAATTTGCGGTCATCGCTATGGTCTTGCTGTTGTGGATAGGCCAGGATCTGCAGTGGTCTCCCGGCTGGGCGCATCCGATGGCGTATTACTTCGCCTTCGCGCTCACGGCAATTGCCGTCTGCGGCGGCATCGGCATTTTTCTTCGCCGGGGAATGCCGCGAATTGATTGAACCGGACTCCGGTCTGCCTGTTCCTCACTGCACCTCTTGTGTAAGAATTGCCAAGTGCTCCTGAAATTGACATACTGATTCGCTGAACAGGAACCTCGGATGACCAGGAAGTCAGATAGCCGCATTCCGCTCGACGATCTTCTCGTCTTTCATCAGTTGGCGCGCTCGCTGACATCCAGCTTTGACCTCGACACGATTCTGCGCACCATCATTGAGCACATGGAGCGGTTCATTGAGGCCGACCTATGGACGCTGCTGATGCTGGACGAGGCTCGGCAGGAGTTGTACTACGCAATTACAGCCGGCGGAAATGATGACTCGCTGCGCGACCTGCGGGTGAAGGTGGGCGAGGGCGTGGCGGGGTGGGTGGTGGAGCACGGCGAGACGCTGCTGGTGCCCGAGGCGGAGAATGATCCGCGCGTGATGCAGGCTAGCGGGGCCAAAGCACAGAAAGTTCGCTCGGTGATCGCGCTTCCGCTGCGCGGGCGCAAAGGAACTCACGGAGCCATCGAGATCTTCAATCCGCGCGCCGACCAGCTCACCGACTACACCATCGCCTTTCTGCACATTCTGGCCGACCACGCCGCCATCGCCATCGAAAACGCCCATGACGTGGCGCGCATTCAGGAACTGACAATCACCGACGATTGCACCAACCTCTACAACGCGCGGCATCTCTACGAAGTGCTCAGACGGGAGCTGGAGCGATACAGTCGGCTGAAGCTGCCGGTGAGCCTTGCCTTCCTCGATCTGGATCACTTCAAGCAGGTCAACGACGTGCATGGACACCTTGTCGGCAGCGAGCTGCTGCGGCGCATCGGCGATCGGCTTCAGACGTTGAGCCGCAAGCAGGACTGGTGCTTCCGCTATGGGGGCGACGAGTTTGTCATTCTGATGCCGGTAACCAACAGACCGACCGCGCAGTTGCAGGCTACCAATGTGTTGCGCGCGCTGATGAAGACGGAATTTCAGATGAAGAATGGACTCAAGCTGCACGTCAGCGCCAGCGTTGGCCTTGCCACGGCTCCCGACGACGGAACCGCTGTTCATGCGATCATCGGCATCGCCGACGCGCGTATGTACGATGTGAAGATACACGGTCGCGGGGCGGTGCGGGGCGCGTAACAGCCTTTGCCGCGCCGCTTCCGCGGATCGCCTACTTCTCTCCCTTGCCGAAGAGCGGGATGTGGAAGGGGGTTTCAGGTCCGGGCTGCTTTTTAGTCTTGGCGCTGGTATCCTCGGGAATCCGTGTGCGCTGGGAGTTGATGCACATCCAGCCGCCGCGAGCGCGCTCATAGACGTGCGTGAAGACGCCTTTTTCGTCCACCGGCGTCGAACCGGCCTTGCGATGCAGCACGTATGTGCCGTTGGCCACAGCGACGTCGCCCAGCATACGCACGGTGATGACCTTCTGTTCGAGATGCAATATCTTGTCGTCGCCGGTGATCATGAGCGCCAGTTGCTGGTTGCGGGTGGAAACGTCGCCCGAGGCCGAGACATCGACAAACAAGGGCGACAGCACCAGTTCGAGTGCGTATTGGTCGCGCTGGTTGACGGCGTCGGCCCAGGTGTCTTCAATCTTTTGAAACTGGGTGATCTCAGGGCTGTCCGCCGAGGTGACGGCAGGCTGTACGACGGCCGGCGAGTGTGCCGCAGTCTGTGCCGCGGCAAGGCAGCAGGAGAGTAGCAGAAGAGGTAAGACTTCAATAAGACGGGATATGCGCACTATATACTCCGCGACAGATGTCAGTTCTCAGTTGTCAGTTTCATCGTCATGGCCCCGGCACTGACCACTGTTTCAATGATAGCTCTTGGACTTGGCTGACGACTCATTGGAAGCGGGAAAAATACGCTCCGCGTTAAATAAGGTTTTGCAGATGATCGGGATCGTGCACCGTGACGAGCGAGTCTTCGATGGAGATCCAGCCCTCTTTGCGGAATTGCCCGAGGGTGCGGGTGACGGTTTCACGCGTGGTGCAGGTCATGGAGGCCATCTCTTCGTGGGTAAGCAGCAACGGGAAGCGGAAGCTGCCGTTGTTGAGATGTTCGCCGATCTGGTGGGCCAGCTCCAGCAACAGCCGCCCCAGGCGGGCGGCGACGGTCTCGGCAAGAGCGATGCGGCAGGCATCCTGCAAAGCGAAGCGATACTCCTGGCAGATGCACTGGACAGCGCGCATCTGCGCCTCTTTGTGGCAGCGCAGAAATTCCATAAAACTGTCGCGCTCCACCGGACGAAGCTGCGCGGAGGTCAGCGTCTCCGCGGAAACCTCATAGACGCCATGGGAGAGAACCGCGTAAAGACCGAGCATGGAGCCGGGTCCGGCCACGCGGACGATCATCTGGCGATCCTCTTGATCGCCGGCGGTCAGTTTGAGATAGCCGCCGCAAATCAGATAGAGGCAGCGGGCATCGTCGCCCTGGGTAAAAAGCGTGGTCTGCGTAGGCAGGCTGATGGTGCTGGTGACCAGTTCAAGATCGGAGAGCACGGCGCTGCCGAGGGAGCAGAACCAGCCGGGCCGGCGATTTCCGCAGGCCGCGCACCCTGCCACCTGCCGCGCCGCTTTCTTCCGCCGCGTTCGCGCCGCTTCCGGGTTCGCTGTGTGCGCCATGCTTGTGCCCTGTCCGCGTCTTTCACTCTGGCGCTGCGATGGAAGCCGCATCTTGCCGCATGGACCGGATCAAGATGAAAACGCGCCCGTGCAAAAAACGCTCTTTCTCCAGGGAAGAAGAATCCTAATTCTTAAGGAATTTTGACGGAGAGAGCCGCACTGTGGATGTGATGGAACTCACGTCTATGCCTAAGAGCAACGGCTTCAGAATTTCTCAAAACAATCTTTTCGTGCCTTTTGGGGCCTTCTCATCGCAGAGCCGGAGAGTCGAGAATCAAGGAGGAAGACGATATGCGCCTGTGGCAGCCAGCCGCTCGCGGGAATCTGTGAAGAGTCGAGGCGCAAGGCTTCATATATTGTTTAGTTTGTTGCGTTTATGGCGCGAACGAAGGCGAAGGCCTGTGTATTTTTTCGCAGCCGGAATGCCGCGGTTTTCGAGATTTTCTTTTCCCGATGCAGGAAAAACCCCGCCCAGTATGGAATTTAGATCACTTTGGAACAGGAAAGACTACTACGGGAAATTATCTTGAACAAATGTGACGTGAATCACGGTCTCGTGTTAAATTAAGCCATTACGATGCTGCAATTGGGGTGATGCTCCGCACAAGGAGCATCAAGGGAGAGCGTGACCGGCGCACGGGCCAACGCATCGGCATGAAAATGTTGTTTCTGACCCAGGTGATTTGTAAGCAAAGTCTGCTAGTAGAGCATCCGAGGTGGTATTCGATGCATAGAAGAGGGCAGTTGCGGATCGGCGCGGTTCCGGAGAAGAATCCGGGGCTGCTGGCTTGTTGGATGTTGCTGCTGGGCGCGAGCGTTTTGCTTGTTCCGGCGCTGAAAGCGCAAGCGGCTGGCGCGCAACCTGCAGCAGCGCCTGCGACGGCGGCGGCTCCGTCGGATTTTGTGGGCGCCGAGACCTGCGCTGCCTGCCATGACGTGGTGGCCAAAAAATTCGCCGACAACCCGCACACCAAAATGGCCTTGATGCACGGCAGCTCCGGCGTGACCTGTGAGAACTGCCACGGCGCGGGCAGAGCGCACGTCGAGGGCGGCGGCGATGTGACGAAGATCTTCAATCCCGCCAAGGCCAAGCCCAAAGAGGTAAGCGCCAAGTGCCTGAGCTGCCACGCGGGAGCGCATCCCAACTTCGATCGTTCGCCTCACGCCAAGGCCGGCGTAAGCTGCATCGGCTGCCATGAGATTCACGGCAGCAAGGAAGAGTCGCTGCTCAAGGCGCCTCAGCCCGCGCTCTGCTTTCAGTGCCACAACGACGTGAAGCCGGCCTTCGATATGCCCTTCCACCACAAGGTGAATGAAGGCTTGGTCAAGTGCAGCGACTGCCATGATGCTCACGGCACATTCGGGAACAGCAACGTGAAGTCCACCGCCGATCAAAATGCGATCTGCACCAAGTGCCACATGGAGAATCGCGGGCCGTTCGTCTACGAGCATCCGGCGGTCAAGGCTGAAGGGTGCGTGGGCTGCCACACGCCTCATGGATCGCAGAATGCGCGGCTGCTGACGATGCCCACGATCAACACCTTGTGCAACCAGTGCCATAGCCCGGTTGCCGCCGGCACGGTTCACGGCATGAACGCGGGATCGGCCGAGCTGCAGCCTTGCATCAACTGCCACACCATGATTCATGGCTCCAATCTCGATCCGTATTTCAAGAGGTAACGGACCATATTCCTTGCAAGTCCAGTACGCGAGTTCAGTATTGTCGGATTCTACGTTTTTTTGAAGTGAGGCTTCTTATGAAGAAGGCGGGCTGGTCTTTCAGGCTGTTCAATCAACAGCCTTCTACCGCAGGGGTTCAGCGCATCTGCGCGGTCTTTGCAGGCGCAATTTTATTGTCGGGCATTGCCGCCGCCCAGCTACCCGCGCCAAGCGCGCCTGCTGCCGTACCTCAAGGCTATGCCTCGCATGAGACCGTGGACGTTGGCGGGCACATTACCAATCTTTCCGGCAGCGGAGCCATGTACGACACGCTGGTCAACATCCAGTCCGGGCCGCGTCTGCTGGGCGCGACCTTCGAGATGCGCGCGCTTCCCGGCAAAACACATACATTGGCCGATACTCTCCACGCCATCGCCAGCGGCCTGGGCGGCGATCCGTACAACTTTGCCAAGCTGGACTTTGCCAAGGGCAGGATCTACGAGTTCTCAGGAACCTTCCGCCGCGACCGTCAGTACTTCGACTACGATCTGCTCGGCAACCCGAATATCAACGCCGGACAGTCGATCCCCATCGGGCTTTCCACTACGTCAACAACCTCCGTGCACTGGCCGCAGGTGAATCAGTCGCCGGTAATGTTCAACACGGTGCGCCGCATGACGGACACCAGCCTCACTCTTTATCCGCTCTCGAAGGTGACCTATCATATCGGGTATTCGCAGAATATCTTTCAGGGTCCGAGCCTGCTTCCGAGCTATAACATTGCCAAATACAACGCCCTGCTCTCGGAGTTTCAGCGCAACAGCACCGACTTTTTCACCGGCGGTGTCGATTGGAAGCCCGTGCAGCGCACAACGCTGAGCTTTGAAGAGGAGATCACCCACTTCAAGACAGGCTCCTACTTCACCCTCAATCCGAATGGCTTCCTGGTGCAGGAGGCGAATGGAACACCGGCATATCTCGGCAACTGGGACAGCCAGACCGCCTACGGCATCGCCGGCTGCAATACCGCCAGCATGGGCGGCCCTCCGGCTTACACCAACGGAACCACCTACACCATCCTCACCGCGAATCCAGGCGGCCTGCCGATCATCAATCCGGCCTGCGATGTCGTCACCAGCTACTCGCGCACCCAGCCGACGCGCATCATCACACCCACGGAGATCGTCCGCTTCCAAAGCTCCAGCATTAAAAACGTCACCATGAACGGCGACTTCCGCTACACCAGCGCCAATATGAACCTGCCCAACTACAACGAGAACTTCCAGGGTCTGGATGGAGCGGCTCGCTCGATTACTTACACCGCCCTCGCCTCCGCCAAGCGCGCAGTGGTCTCCGGCGACTACGGCTTTGTCTGGCAGGCGATGAAGACCTTCAGCCTCTCCGATCAGATTGATTACTCCGATGTCCACCAGCCCGGAACGGCCACCTTCACCGGCGTGACCACGCTATCGACAGCCGGAAATCCGAATGAGACCATCAACTACACTCCGCTGACCCAGACCGTCGCGGCCAATAACACTTCGACAATCTCGGGGGCTTCCAACGTCAATCAACCGCTGCCGAATTACTTTGGCCAGAAGATTCTCACCAATAATCTGACCGGAAGCTGGGATGTCACTTCGCGCGCCACGCTCTCGCTCACTTATCGCTATCGCACCCACATGATCGCTCAGGGCTTTCCCGATAACGCGCCCATTCCGGTGGGTGTTGGCGGCCCGGATTGCTCCGGCAGCGCAACCGGCGTCACCTGCACCGGCGGCACAGTAACCATCAACGAAAACGGCGGCATCTTCAACGTCGCCTTGCGCCCCGCCAAGCATTGGGACGTGAATGGCACGGTCGAGGCGCTCTACGACGACAACGCATTCACACCGGTCGGCCCGCGTCAGACCCGGCATTACAGGGTGCATTCGCTCTACAAGCCGAAGCCATGGGCCACATTCTCAGCCGCCTTCAACGACCTCGAGCGCCATAACAACACCAACAACAATCAAGCCACAGTGGCGTTGTTCGTTCCTCCTTCACCACTACCAGCTCCTAACGGAACCGCCTCAAGCGGTACCCCGTATGATGGCCCGCTCAATCATGTCGATCACAGCCGGGTTGCGAGCTTTGGCGCAGTGATTGCGCCCAATGAGCATTATGGCTTCGATTTCGATTACGCCTATTCCGATGTGTATACGGCGACCAACATCTGCTACCTGAATGGCGCCACGGCCACATTGCCTGGAGCTGTGCAAAGCGCCACCAGCACCGTATGCCCATACACATACGGAAGAGGCGCTACGGGCGTTACGGAGGCCAACGGTTCGGCGCTCGAAGATTGGGTCGCCCGCGATTTCATGGATGCTCCCACGCAGTACCTCTCGGCGGCTCTCCATTATTCACCCATCGAAAAAGTCCGCACCAACCTCGGCTATCACATCAGCGATGTGAACGGCAGCCGCTTCTTCAACGATGCGCGCGACGTCAACGGCTCGCTGGTCTCCAAGTATCAGTCGCCCTTCGCCAATCTTGCCTGGACGATCCATGCCGGATTGATCTTCAAGGCTGAGTACAACTACTACGGCTACGGCGAGGGCGGTCCCTCCGGCTCGCAGTACTGCAGCACTTCAACCTCGGCGACAGCAGTGCCGGCTCTTTGCAGCTCTTTCGCTCCAACCTATCTGACCGGCGTGACTGAACCCTCCTCCGGCCTGACCGCGCCACGCAACTTTCATGCCAATAACGTAACCATCTCCATGCATTACGAGTTCTGACGGGCAAACGTCGAAATAACGGGGCAAACCAGATTGGAGATTTTTAATCGTTCGACCATTTGGTACAAAGAGTTGAAATTGCGAGAAGCAGGTGCGGATGATCCGGCACAGCCGGTGTAAGATAGCCGTAACCGGTTGCTGTGCCTATGCGTAGGATGGCTGCTGAGATCAATCAAGAGCAGATCGATGACCAAGACGATTCGTATTCTGTTTATGTTGGCCGCTGTGGCGTCATTCGCCGGCGGCGTGTGCCTTGCTCAATCGGCAGGCGAAGAAACTTACAAGGCCAAGTGCGCGGTCTGTCATGGCGCTGACGGCATGGCCCGCACGTCGATAGGTCTGGCGTGGAAGGTAAAGCCGGTGACTGATCCCGCTGTCGCAAAGATGGACCTGACCGGGATGATTGAAGTTACCCGCAATGGCCAGGGCAAGATGCAGGCATTCAAGGACAAGCTCAGCGATGCGGATCTCAAAGCCTCGGTGGCCTTCTTCCGAACACTGATTAAGTAAGAGTTGCTCTGGCAAGAAAGAACTCGCGAGGGGTGCAATGAGCAAGTCAATTCGATCCCTAATGATGTTGGCGGCTATTCTGTCGCTAGCCGGCGCCGTGTGCGTCGCACAATCTGCGGGAGAAGCAACTTACAAAGCCAGGTGTCAGATTTGCCATGGCGCCACAGGCGCAGCCGACACCGCGCCGGCCAAGGTGATCGGCGTGAGGCCGGTCTCCGATCCCGCGGTCAGAAGGATGGACATGGCCGAGATGATTGACATTGTTACGAACGGCAAGAACAAGATGCAGGCATTCAAGGACAAGCTCAGCGATGCGGAGATCAGAGCAGCAGTGATTTACTTCCGGACGCTGATTAAGTAAGAAAAAAATCGCGCGGCAGAGGCTTCCCCCGAATTCTAGCCGGCGAAAGACAAAAAGGAGAGGTGCAATGAAAATAGCAATTCGATCCCTGATGGTGTTGGCTGTTGTTGTGTCACTTGCCAGCGCCGCGAGCTTCGCCCAATCCGCGGGCGAAGCGACTTACAAAGCCAAGTGTGCAATGTGCCACGGAGCCACGGGCACGCCCAGCGCGGGCATGGCCAAGATGGGCGTCAAGCCGGTCTCTGATCCGGCGATCAAGGCGCTCACGGCGGCGCAAGTCTTCGAGGCGATCAAGAACGGCAAGGGCAAGATGAAGCCAGTCGCCGGACTCACTGACGCGCAAATCAAGGACGTCGCAGCCTTCTATCGCAGCTTGAAGTAAAGACACAATCGAGAGGACAAGAATGGATGGCCCGTCGTTCATGGCGGGCCATCCATTTAAGCGCAAGGAGAGGCCAGTGTTCGAGAAAATTCGTGAAGAGTGGGTGCGGCCGGCGCTGTTCTTCGGCAACAATCCCATCAGCTTGGCCGGCGGCGCCATCACCAGCGCCTCCGGCGTTACCATGATCGGCTATTGGATCGTGGAGTTGCTGGGCAGGGCCAATGATAATCCCTATCTCGGCATTATCTTCATTCTGCTTTTGCCGATGCTCTTCATTGGCGGGCTGCTGCTGATTCCGGTGGGCGTCTGGCAGCGCCGCAAAAAACTGCAAAAAGCCGGAGCGATTCCAGCTCACTTTCCCAAGGTCGATTTCAACGACAAGATCTTTCGCCGCGGCGTGGACATCGTGCTCGTGGCCACCATCGTCAATCTACTGGTGGTTTCCGTGGCCACTTATCGCGGCGTGGCCTATATGGACTCGCCGCAGTTCTGCGGTCAAAGCTGCCATGTGATGCACCCCGAGTACACGGCTTATAAAATCTCCGCGCACTCTCATGTGGATTGCGTGGACTGCCACGTCGGCTCCGGCGCGGCGGCGCATTTTTCCGCCAAGGTGAACGGCACCAAGCAACTGATCGAAGTCAGCCTGCATCCGCTGGCGCACTTCGCGCCAAAGTTGATTCCCGACTATCCCACGCCGATTCCATCGCCGGTCCAGAATCTGCGTCCGGCGCGCGTCATCTGCGAGGGCTGCCACACGCCTGCTAAATTCATCGGCGAAAAGCTGCTGGTCAAATCCAACTTTGCCGACGACGAAAAGAATACCGAGACGCAGACGGTCGTCGTGCTGCACTTGGGCGGGCGCGATTCGCTGTCTCATCTGACCGGGATTCACGGCGTTCATCTCGGACACATCGAATACATCGCCACCGATCCAACTCGCACCGCGATTCCCTGGGTCGAAAAGCAGAATGAAGATGGCAGCAAAACCGTCTTCGCCACCGCGGCGGCAGGCGGCGGCGTTCCTAAAGGCGAGCGGCGCGTGATGGATTGCATCGATTGCCACAACCGCGCGGCGCACACCTTTGTCACAGCGGAAGAGGCGCTCAATCGCGCGATGGCCGAGGGCGCTGTGAGTCCCGAGCTGCCCTGGGTTCATAAAGAAGGTCTGGAATTGCTCAAGGCGAATTACGCGAGTGAAGCTGAGGCGAGCGCGAAGATTCCCGCTGCGCTCACCGCCTTCTATCGTGCCGAACATCCCGAAGTGCTGGCGGCAAAGGCCGCGCTGGTCAAGTCTGCCGGCGAGCAACTCGTGACCCTCTACAGCCAGAATGTCTTTCCCGCGATGAAGGTCACCTGGGGAACGCATCCCAACCACATCGGCCACATGGAGTATCCCGGCTGCTGGCGCTGTCATGATGGCGACCACGCGGCCAAAAACGGCGCCAGTATTACGCAGGACTGCGCCGCCTGCCACAACCTTCTTGCACAGGACGAACCCAAGCCCAAGGTACTGGCCGATCTCGGCATTCAATAAATCGCAAGAACTCTGAATCTCGTGTGGCCCATTCATCCACAGTTTTATCGTGGATGAGTGGGAGACCACGAACCTCATGCGCGAAGCGCGTACGACTGGACGGCAAGTCATTTGCACATAATTTCCGCTCTGAAGCGCACAATCAACCCATGACCACCAACCGCATCTCCGGGCTTTTCCTATTCCCTAGTCCCTATTGCCTATTGCCTGCTTTTCGGCTACCCCCTACCCCCCCCTCTATATTTTCAAAACCTTGCTATTAATTATCTAGTTAACAGAGCAAACAGGGTGTGGTCCGGCGTGATAGGCTGGCCTTTCAGTTTGAAGGAGCCAGAGAACAATGTCGAACGGTCACCCGATCCACTTTAATCTTGTTGCCGCGGCCCATGCCGCGATGATCGAGCACGGTTTTCAGCCGGATTATCCCGCCGGAACCGACAAAGAACTCGCCGCCATTCAGGCTCATCCCGAGCCGCCCACTATCGCCGGCATTCAGGACCTGCGTAAGCTGCTCTGGTCGTCCATCGACAACGATACCTCCAAAGATTTGGACCAGATCGAGTGGGCCGAGCAGTTGCCCGATGGACGCATTCGCGTACTCGTCGGCGTGGCCGATGTGGACGCGCGCGTCGCCGAAGGCACGATCATCGACAGCCACGCCAAGAGCGAAACGACTTCGGTCTACACTGGCGTCAAGGTCTTTCCCATGCTGCCCGCCGAACTTTCCGAGGGCATCACTTCGCTCAACGAGAACGAAGATCGCGTCGCGCTGGTCATCGAATTTGCCGTGGACGCAGCAGGCACGGCGACGGACGGCAAGGCTTATCGCGCTCTGGTTCGCAACCGTGCGCAACTGGCTTACAACGCCGTCGGCGCATGGCTCGAGGGCACGGCTGCTGCACCGGCGAAAGTCGCCGCCAACGCTGATCTCGCCGCGCAACTCAAGCTCCAGGACGCGGCTGCGCAGCGCATGGTCGGCGGACGCTTTCAGCACGGCGCGCTTGATCTCGAAACAATTGAAACGCGCCCGGTGATGCTCGCCGATCAGGCTGTTGACATCGCCCGCCAAGCCAAGAACCGCGCCACCTCGCTGATCGAAGAATTCATGGTCGCGGCCAACGGCGTCATCGCCCGGAGCTTTGAAGATGCAGGCGTTGCTTCGATTCGCCGCATTGTGCGCACGCCCAAGCGCTGGGACCGCATCGTTGAAGTGGCTCAGGGCCTGGGCACAACGCTTCCCGCCGAGCCGGATTCCAAGTCGCTGAATGATTTTCTCCTCGCGCAGAAACAAAAGGATCCCGATCACTTTCCCGACCTCTCACTGACTGTGATTAAGCTGATGGGTCCGGGTGAGTATGTGCTGGTGAAGCCGAATGAAGTTTCGCCGGGACACTTCGGCCTGGCCGTGCAGGATTACACGCACTCCACCGCGCCCAACCGCCGCTTCCCGGATATGGTGACGCAGCGCCTGCTGAAGGCATGGCTGGCCAAAGCGCCGCAGCCTTACTCGGCGGATGATCTCAACGCGATTGCCGTCCGTTGCACGCTGATGGAAGACAACGCCCGCAAGGTGGAGCGCGAGATGCAGAAGCGCATCGCCGCCGTGGTCTTGCAGAAGCGCATCGGCCAGAGCTTCCCGGCCATCGTCACCGGCGTCAACCACTACGGCACCTTCGTCCGCACCCTCGATCCGCACGTGGAAGGCATGGTCGTGCAAGGCGGCAAAGGCCTCGATGTCGGCGACAAGGTGACTGCCAAGCTGGTCTCCACCGACCCCCAGCGCGGCTTTATCGATTTTGCGGTGTGAGGGACGAAATGACGACGGACTATTATTTGGTTACTCTCTAACCGCTGTTCGGAGCGGTGAGCGTTTAGAGCAGGCACGTCGTCTACAATAATGCAACAATCATTCCAAAACCGTTAGGAGAACGAACTCATGCGCAATTTTGCTTCTGGCTTGGTATTCCTTGCTTGCAGCCTCACACTCGCCGCCCAAAACACTCCGAAGATCGAGATATTCGGCGGTTTTTCTTACTTGAATTACGAAGCTGCGTCCCTCGATCTTCCTAGTGGAACAGAAACGATTGTTGAATCCAGCATTACTTCTGGTTCGTCAACCTCATCGGGAACATCCACAGTGACTGGCCCCTCCTATGTCAACTTCAACCCGCGCATGGGACTCTATGGATGGAATGGTTCGGTCACTGCCATCCTTGCGCCATGGTTCGGTTTTACGACGGACATTAGCGGCAATTACAACACATCAAGCAGATCGGACACCACAACAGAAACGATTACTGAATCTACAGTTTGTACGCCAAATCCCTGCTCTCCAAGTATTCCTACTTCTACTTCGACGAACACCTATCAATACACCGTTTCGGAACCACTTTTGCACCACTTTCTTTTCGGACCGCAGTTTTATTTTCCAACTGGAAAAATGAGAACCTACGCACATTTTCTTATTGGTGGCGATAATAAAAAAGTATCGAGTTCAGAGAATATCAACGCTGGCTCTCCGTCTAGTAGCGTTTCTGGCCTTGTCTCTCCTAGCGCTTCCACCAACCTCTTCGCGATGGGCTTCGGTGGCGGCACGGACTATCCTCTGCGGAAGAAACTATCGTGGCGCACCGGAGCAGATTATTTGACGAGTACCGGAACGGCGCAGAATCATTTCCGTGTCTCAACTGGTCTGGTCTGGCGGATCGGAAAATAGACAGGAACAAATCATCGGAGATTTCGAATGCGGTATCTCCGATGATTACGCCGTACTTTGCAGGCTCTTGCGCACACGCTCCATGATGCCCAGATAGTAGGCCAGATTGTGGATGGTGTTCAGCGTGGCGGAGAGCGCTTCGCCGGATCGCATCAGATGGCGAAGGTAGGCGCGGGAATAGCGCCGGCAAACCATGCAGCCGCAGGCCGGGTCGGGCGGGCCTTGATCTTCGGCGTAGCGATTAGCCTTGATATTCAGCCGGCCTTCGCTGGTAAATAAAAGGCCGTGGCGGGCGGCGCGCGTGGGCAGCACACAGTCCATCATCTCCACGCCCATGCGCGCATACTGCTCGATCTCGTCGGGGTAGCCGACGCCCATCAGGTAGCGGGGCTTGTCGGCAGGCAGAAGAGTGAGCACTTCGGCGATCATCTCCAGAGTCAGTTCGCGCGGTTCGCCGACGCTCAAGCCGCCGATGGCGTAGCCGTCGAAATCCATCTCGACAAGTCGCTCAGCGCTCTCGCGGCGAAGGTCGCGAAAGACTCCGCCTTGTACGATGCCAAACAAACACTGAGTCCGTCCGCCGAACTCTTCATGCCACGGAACCTCGTGCCGATGCGCGTTGAATTGATCGAGCGAACGGCGCGCCCAGGCCATTGTCAGTCGCAAACTTTCTTCGGCGCGGCTGCGGCTGGCTGGGTACTCAGTACATTCGTCGAAGGCCATGCAGATGTCCGCACCCAGTGCGATTTGGACATCGATGGAATGCTCGGGTGTGAAGAAGTGGCTGCTGCCGTCCAGATGCGAGCGGAAGCTGACGCCCTCGTCGGTGACCTTGCGCAGCGCGCTGAGGCTGAAGACCTGAAAGCCGCCGGAGTCAGTAAGCAGAGCGCGTGGCCAACTGATAAAGCGATGCAGGCCGCCCATGCGGCGGATGGCTTCGTGGCCGGGGCGAAGATAAAGATGATACGTGTTGCCGAGGATGATCTCCGCGCCGAGCGCTTCTAAAACATCTTGAGTCGCGGCCTTCACCGTGCCCTGTGTGCCCACCGGCATGAAGACTGGCGTTTCGACGGTGCGATGAGCGAGATGCATTCGCCCGCGCCGTCCGCCTTCCGCGCTGGTTGCCAGTATCTTGAAGTCGAGGCTCACCAGACGATTCTACCGGGTCTCCCACACATCGCAAGAGATGCGGAGCACAGCATCGGAGTTGTCTGGCGTGGCTTCAAGTAAAGCCGCGAGCAGTTGCTCGACGGCTTGGTTGCGTCCGGGAACGAGCAACTCCGGCGCAATTTCATTCAACGGCGCGAGCACGAATGCCCGCTCAGTCAGGCGGGGATGGGGAATTTTCAACTCCGGCTCGCTGATCTCCACCTCACCGAAGAGCAGAATGTCCAGGTCCAGGGTGCGCGGGCCATTCACGAATCCCGCAGCCCTGTCGCGGCCGAATTCATGCTCGATAGCCAGCAGGTTTTTGAGTAACTCGCGCGGAGCGAGATTCGTTTCCAGCGCTACGACTGCGTTGACAAAGCGAGGCTGCTCGGCAAAGCCCACTGGCGCGGTCGAGTAGAGCGAAGAGCGGCGCGTCAGCCGACCCAGCGATTCGAGGCGCAGAGTGGCAGCGGCCAGAGTCGCCTCCGGCTCGCCCGCCCAACTGGCCAGGTTGCCGCCCATTCCGATGTAAGCTGTGCGCATACTCTCCAGAGTAACGCGGAACCCGTAGTCTCAGGCGTCGATCCGATGCAAGCAGTAATGCAGGCCCTCCATCTGCTAGCATCCTCTTTGGAGATTTTTTTACTATGGATGCTCAACCCAACATGAATATTGGCGCGCGGCGCAACGAGGACATCGCGCTTGATCTGCTTAAATTTGTTTCCGTTACAGCGGGCGTAGGCAAGCCTGCCGCGCCCTCGACCGGCTTCAGCGGAGCCGCCGGAGCCAAGCCTGAAGAGCACGTGACCCAACTGCTCGAACTCTATGGCCGCTGCCTGAAGGCCGTTCAAGGCAAGGGGCCGGAGCCGGATGTCAAAGCGCCGCAGGGTTGGAAGGCACCGCAGTGAGCCAGACCGCACTGCGCGTTGCCGTGGCTGGAGCCGGAGCCTTTGGCAAAAACCATCTGCGCGTTTATCGCGAGCTTGAGGCTGCCGACTTGGGTGTTGCTCTTGTCGCGGCCGTTGAGCCTGAGCCGACGCGCGCTGCCGAGACCGCTGCGCGCTATGCGATTTCTGTTTATTCGACTGTGGACGAGTTGCTCTCCGCCGACCTCAAGCTCGACGCGGCCACCGTCGCTGTTCCTACTGTGCATCACCATGCTGTAGCTTCGGCGCTGCTTGGCGCGGGTCTCGACCTGCTGGTGGAAAAGCCGCTCGCTGCCACGCTCGCCGAGGCCGACGATTTGATTGCGCTTGCGCATCGGGGCAGGCGCATTCTGCAACCGGGCCATTTGGAGCGCTTTAACCCAGCGGTTTTGGCCGTGCAGCCGCAACTGCGCCGTCCCATGTTCTTCGAGTCGCACCGGCTCTCGATCTTTGGGCCGCGCGCGCTGGATGTGGACGTGGTGCTGGACCTGATGATTCACGATCTGGACATCGTGCTCACCTTTGCGGCTTCGCCGGTGCGCGAGGTGCGCGCAGTGGGGCTGCCGATTCTTTCGCCGAAGGTGGACATTGCCAATGTGCGCGTTGAGTTCGAGTCGGGCTGCGTGGCGAACTTCACCGCCTCGCGCGTTTCGACGGAGCGGGTCCGCAAGCTGAGGTTCTTTGAGCCGCGACAGTACGTGTCGATCGATTATGCGCGCCAGGATTTGCTGGTGATTCGCGTGGACGGCGCTGCCGGCTTGCCGCCGGAGATGCAAGCGGCCATCGCCGCGGGCAAGGCCGATCCGGCGCTCCTCGCGAAACTCGCCGCTGCAAACGCAGCCGGTCCGGCGCCCGGTCTTTCATTCGCCAAGCCGCCGGTGACGCCGGGTGAGCCGCTGCGGCTGGAGATTCTTTCTTTCCTCGAATCCGTCCGCACACGCCGCGCGCCGCAGGTGACCGCTCGCCAGGGCCGCGATGCGCTGGCCTTGGCACTGGAGATTCAAGCCTCGATGGTTGCGCATGCTCAACGCGCGGGGCTGGAAGACTTCTTCAAAGCCGGCGCGTAAAATCGCGCGGCTCAGAATCCCGAAAGTGAACCCGCCGAAAAATGGGAATATTCACACCGTTAACCGTACTCTTGTCGCGAATTCTCCTTGAGTGTTAACCGCCAACAGGCCTAGCTTCCAGTTGAGGGATCGGTCCCGGATGCGAGCTTGCGCGCCGGGACGATTTCCAGGCCTATGACAAAACAGGCGAGCGTTGCGAGTCTTCCCAAAGTGCTGAACGGCAATCTGACCGAGGTTGCGCTCGGCTGCCAGCGAATGCTGGAGGAAAATCCATGTCATCCGCAGGCGCTGGTGGGCATCGCTCTGGTGGCGCTGGCCAGCGGGCAAAGCGCGGGCGCGGTCAAGATGGCTCGCGCCGCCGTGGCCTCCGCGCCGCGCATGGTCGCCGCATGGGTTGCGCTGGGTCAGGCGCTGAAGGCCGCCGGACGCAACGATGAAGCGGAGCGCGCCTACATTCACGCTACAACTTTGGACGGCATGAACACGCTGGCCCGCATGGGCCTCGGCGAGTTGAGGCTTGCCACTAATCATCCTCATGAGGCGATCAAGGAGTTTGAGTTGGCGCTCAGCCGCAGGCCGGCGCTGACAGCGGCGTTGATGGGCCTGGGCAATGCGATGGCGATGATGGGGCGCAACGAAGAGGCTCTAGCGTACTACGAGCGGACGCTGGCGCACCGGCCGCGGCTGCCGGAGTCCGAGTTTGCCACGGGCTTTGCGCTGGCGCGCCTGGGGAAGTTGAAGCAGGCCGAGGCGCATTACCGGCGGGCGCTGGTTCTGCGTCCGGACTTTGCCGCCGCATGGATTAATCTGGGCAGCCTGCTGCGCGAGCAGGGGCGCGAGGTCTACGCGGAGGCCGCGTTGCGGCGAGCCGTCGAGTTGCGGCCAGAGCTGATCTCGGGCTGGGTCAACCTGGCGATTCTGGAGCGCGAGCGCCGCCATCCCGCCGAAGCCGAGGCGCATTTGCGCAGAGCCTTTGCGCTCAATCCCGAGCAGGTAGAGACGCTGGTGGCATGGTGCCAGTTTCGTGCAGCCGAGCATGATCTTGCAGGCGCGTGGCAGTGGCTGCGTTGGGCGCTGGCCCGTGAGCCGGAGCACGCCGAGGCCGTGAATATGCACGGCATTTTGCTCCATCAGGAGGGCCGCTTTGAGGAGGCCATCCAAATCTTCGAGCAGGCCGAGGTGCTCGGCCATTGCGCCGCCGCCTCCAATCGCGGAAATTCTCTGATGGATTTGGGCCGCGCGGAGGAAGCGTTGCGGGCGCATGAACTGGCCGTCGAACGCGATCCAGCCAGCCCAGGCGCGCGCTATAACCTCTCGCTCACACGTCTGCGGCTGGGCGACTGGCGGCGCGGTTGGCCGGGCTACGAGGCTCGCTGGCGCTTTCGCGAGGTGCATCGCCGCCCCAGAGTTTTTCCGCAGCCGCGCTGGCAGGGCGAGCCGCTCAACGGACGCCGAATACTTCTGCACGCCGAGCAAGGGCTGGGCGACACCATTCAGTTTTGCCGTTATGTCAGCATGGTCGAGGCTCGCGGCGGCGTAGTTCTGTTGCAGGTGCAGGAGCCGGCGTTGCGCCTGATGCAGTCGCTCGCGGCTGTGCGCGCCGGGCTGGCGGAGGCGGCGCTGCTCGGAAGCAAGCTGGCCGAGTTCGATGTCGAGTGTCCGCTTCTCAGCCTTCCCGCCGTCTTCGGGACGACTGTTGAAACGGTTCCCTGGCCGGGCGCTTATCTGGGGGCTGACCCGGAGCTGGCCGCCGCGAAGTTGCTTCAATTTCCGCGACAACTGGATTCGCCTTGCGCTCAGCCTCGCGTAGGCGTGGCCTGGGCCGGCAATCCACGCTATAAGGCCGACGCACAACGCTCCGTAAAGCTGGCCACGCTGCTGCCGCTACTGCGCACTCCCGGCATCCAGTGGATTTCGCTGCAAAAGGGGCCTGCCGCCGAACAGATCGTCGAGCTGCCGAGCGACGTTCAACTCTGTGACGCATCAAGCCGCGACCGCGATCTGGCCGAGACCGCTGCGCTCATCTCGACGCTCGATCTGGTCATCACCACCGACACCTGCATCGCCCACCTGGCCGGAGCCATCGGCAAGCCGGTCTGGATTCTGCTGCCGCATCTGAGCGACTGGCGCTGGATGCAGCGGACGGACGCGACGCCCTGGTACCCGACCGCGCGCTTATTCCGCCAGAGCGCGCCGGGCGACTGGGCCGGAGTCATGGAGCATGTCATCGCGGAGCTGAACGCCGTGCGCGATGCGCGGTTAAAGACTGTGTTTTCAACACCTATCGCAAGATTTTCTAGGTATCAGAGCCGCTCTTCCCAACTTTCCGCAAGGTAATTTTCAGAGGCTCAGGAATAAGTTGAAAATAATACTTGACAATCTGCACTCTATATAATAGAGTACTCCCTATAAGGGAACACTCTGAGAGATGATAGAGGTTTCCGAGGAGAGTGAGATGACTGAAAACACGGAAGAGTTGGAAGTGAAAGAGAGATTGAAGCTGATCGAGACCATGATCTCCGAAGGCCGGCGCACCACCGAAAGCTGGGGCTGGACGTTTGTCCTGTGGGGCGTGGCCTACTATGTTGCCATAGCCTGGTCCATCCTGGGACACAATTCGTGGGCTTGGGTGATCACAATGGCAGCTACCTGGCTGCTGATGATGGCTATCATTTGGCGCAAGACGAAGCGGCAAACAGAGAAAAAGCCTCCGACCAGGGCGGGCCGTTCCATTACTGCCATCTGGACTGCCATGGGCATCTCCATGATGATGCTCTTCCCCGCTATGGGTCTCAGTGGCCGGTTCACTCCTCAGATGTTTGTGGCGGTGGCGGGCGCAATGCTCGGCACAGCCCATGCGACCAGCGGCATGATTTTGAAGTGGAAAGCGCAGATGGCCAGCGCGGTGGTCTGGTGGGCGGCGAGTGCGATAGCCTGTTTTGCCAACAATACTCAATGCACAATCGTATTTTTGCTGGCAACCTTCTTCAGCCAAATCGTCTTTGGCATCTACGCGATGATTTGCGATGCGCGCAGAAACAAGCAGGAGGCCAGCCATGCCTGAGCTGCCAGAGCTGAATCCTGTGATCCACGGGAAGCTGCGCCTGGCCCTGCTCTCGCTGCTGGTGGGCGTGGACGAGGCGGAGTTCACCTGGCTGCGCGCGAAGACCGGCTCGACGGACGGCAACCTCGGCGCGCAACTGCTGAAACTCGAAGAAGCCGGTTACCTCGCAGTTGAAAAGAAGTTCGTCCAGCGCAAGCCGCAGAGCATTTATCGCATCACCGAAGCCGGACGCGCGGCCCTCGCCGAATACGTGCAGGCCTTGAAGCAACTGCTCGGCGGAGCTATCTGAAAACTAACTCGCCATAGCGCAAAAACAGGCCCAGAGCAATCGCCCTGGGCCTGTTGTCTAATTCCGAATCCAGTCAAGCGCCTAACTTTCTGTCGACTCGTTCGTTGATGCGTCGGAGGTTTTTCGCCGCACAAGCGGATGTCGAATCTCCCAAATTGACCAAGCCGCCAAAGCCCAGAAGAAAACTGCCAGGACCCATGCAAAAACGCGATCATGATTCTTTAGTGTCGCAACGATGGTCACCCAGACGGCAACGAAACTCCACAGGCCAGCAGCCATCTTCCTCTTCCATAATTGCTTTGGCTCCCGCGCATCAATATCCTTCTGCGTGGGTATGAAGCTTCCCGACTTCCGTTTCCGCCGGATTGCCCTGATGGGCCAGATCATCGACAGTGGCAGGAAGCATACTCCAGAAATTATGAGGAGATTTCTTAGCCATACAAGATCAGGCCGCATTCTAACCTCGAACGCCAATGCAAAGAAGGCATACGAGATACCAAAGGCGAAAAAGGACATCAATATAGGAATAGCCCATTCATCGGCGTTCGCCCAGAGCGCCGCGCGAGGACTCAACTTGTACTCTCGTCCGGCCCTCTTCGCTGCATCTTTTGTTCGTAGTTGTACGAACTTATATACAAACCAAACGGAGAGCAACGCCATTATAGCCGGACCAATAAAGAGCGGCAGGCGCGTCCAAAGAGGAAATGGAGACGGTTCCAAGGCGTACCGAGTAAAGACCGCAGTGAGATAGATTAGTACTCCCAGCGTAAGTGCAGCAATGAACCAAATTGCAAGCCGCTTCCAGAGAGAGACTTCCTTGGGCGTCTCCGTCCTGACGCTATCTTCCATCATGCCCTCCGTTCATTCCGTCGATTGGTTGATTTTGACTCCAAGAATACTCCACTGGATAGCCAGTAGTCTGGTGACTTGAAGATTTTCCACTTCAAATGCAGGAGAAGCGAGAAATTTCCGGGCCTAAAGGCCCCTGCTCCCTCCGCATTCGCTGATGTGCAACTGTAGTATTTATGCGCCCTGGCGCGGAGGTCCGCGCCGTTGACGAGAGCCTGTCAATGGAGACACCGGCGAAGTCGTGTTCTTTCCCTAATCCCTGCGTCTTGTTTCTGTCCTATAATCCTCCCATGCAATCCAGCGGCGATTCCCGGTGGCGAAGCGTGATTCCGTACGCGATAGGCGCATTGCTGATCGCAGCGATGCTGGGCGCGCTGCAGGCCTTCAATCCGACATTGCCGATTCGAATATGGCATTACTCCTTTCATATAAATTTTCTCAATCCGGAGACTGCCGGCCAGACACTGATCTTTACCGCGCTGACTGGGCTGGCATTTCTGTCGCTGCTTCTTCTGCTGGTGCTGCTGTGGAGAGACATTCTGAAGCTTTACGCAGGGCAGGCCAGGAGCGGCGTGGGCGCGCGGCTGCGCTCGCGCATGGTGCTGGGCGCGGTGCTGATTGCGCTGGCGCCCGCGGTCTTCATGTTTCTGTTCAGCTTTCTTCTGATGAACCGCTCGCTGGACCGCTGGTTCTCGCCGAATACCGCGGAGATGAGCGACGACTCGATCCAGATTGTCGGTGAACTGGCGCGTTATGTGATGGCCAATGCGCGACAGGAGGCGGAATCGATTGCTGAGTCGGGCGCAATGGAGAGCGATTTGCAGGTGTTGCAGGCGGTGCTCGGCGAGCACCGCATTACCCTGGCCAACGGCTTTGCGGTGATTTATGACAAGGACAATCGGCAGATTGTCGGCTTTCATGCGCCGCCGGAGTCAAGCCCGATCAGCATAATTCCCTGGCTGGAGGCGGGTGAGCAAGGGGAGGCGATTCCGCTGCGCGGTCCGCTCTCAACCAGCCTGCTGTTTTTAGCGCGGCGCGGCGACCGGCCGTTGTTGAAGGTGGGAGACGCGGAGTATGCGTTGGGCATGAGGACGGCGGCTTCCGGCAAAGCTGTGGTGGTGGCGCTGCCGATGCCCCAGGGGCTCAGCCAGCCCGCGATGCGCATCCGCGCGGGCGCGGCGACGTATGAGGAACTCTTCCGCAAGCGCAACATAATTCGCACGACATTTTTTCTGTGGCTGCTGATGCTGACCGTGCTTGTGTTCTTCATGAGCGTCTGGATGGCGCGTTTTCTCTCGCGGCAGATTACAGGCCCGGTGGAGGCTCTAGCCGTGGCGATGGCCGAGATCGCAAGCGGACAGTACGAGCATCGCGTGGCGCTGGCGGCCGGCGGAGAGATGGGCGAGCTGGTGCGGGCTTTCAACCACATGGCCGGCGATCTCGAGGCCAGCCGTCAGTTGGCGGAAACTTCAAGCGCGCAACTGAGCGCGGCCAATCTGGCGATTGAAGAGCGGCGGCGCGAGCTGGAAACGATTGTCGAAACAATTCCCTCGGGCGTGGTGACGCTGGACAACAGGGGAATCATTCTGCAATCGAATCGCGCCTTTGCCGCGCTGCTTGGCCGGCGCGTGGATTGCGGGCTGGGTGGAGAGAAGATTGAATCGCTCTTCCCTGCCGAGTGCGTCGAGGATTTGACGGGCGTGATTCGCCGCAGCCGCCGCATGGGGCTTGCCTTTACCGAGATCGAGTACCACGGAGAAAATCGCATTCTGCATTTGGCCATCACCAGTGCGCGATTTGAGCTGACTCACCGGCGGCTGGGAACCGTGCTCGT
>Ga0181520_10001269_pt1 | contig 51860 bp, 44 predicted proteins | sample PEATcosm2014_Bin_29_FD_132451 | JGI IMG/M metagenome (GOLD analysis project Ga0181520, IMG submission 132451) | Peatland microbial communities from MTU Mesocosm Facility, Houghton, MI, USA - PEATcosm2014_Bin02_30_metaG | ecosystem: Environmental > Terrestrial > Soil > Wetlands > Peat | place... | reverse complement strand
TTTAATTGACACATACAACTTTTTCGGATTTGGTAAAAAAATAGAGTACAATGTATTTGACCAAAATTTAAGAAATAAAATAGCGGAGATTAAATCATGGTAGCAAAGATATTTATAAATACCGGTGCTTAATAAAATAAATAATTATTTTCCTGTTTTTTCAAGCGTAATAGGGCCGCTTTGTGTCGGGCTGTAAAGGCGTAGTTTCCCTTTGTCAATAACAAACCTGTTTTTAAGCATTAAGTGACCTTGGGAAAATGCCATTAAAGTATCACTTTTGGTAATGTAATTCCCTTTAAAAGATCTTAAAATATTTTTCATTTCAAATGTTCCGGATTGACTATAGCTGATTGTTGAATATTCCGCATCTTCGTTTTCCATTATCCAAATTCCAACTAAACCAACTCCTGCATTTGCACCGTTTTTCTTTCTAATCATTTTTGTTGTTTTATCTTTATCATTATCTTTTCCTATCTGTATCAAAGTATCTGAAAATATTACTATAGTCGTCGTATCTGTTTTGTATTTTCTAAGTATAGGGACATATAAATTAGAAATAAGTTTTGTTCCATCAAGTTTATAAGTTCCCTGCCAGGTTGAAGAGAGGCTATAACTAAATTTTTTATTCGATTTAAATTCAAGTGCTAATTTTGATGCTTCCATAGGGTTAGGAATTGTTTCCCAATTACCTTCAATAGGATTGGCTCCGAAAATATTCTTTTTTTGCTGCATATACATATCCGGCTGAGAAATGGCAGTCAACAAAATGAATATAAGATATACTTTTAATTTCATATTTTCCTCTTAATTTAGAAAGCTAACAATAATAAGGACCTCTCAAAGTAAAAAAACTGGGGAAAAAATCACCCCAAAAGCAAATCAAACTTATCTCTTAAAGTTTTTATAATCAATTGTTCATTTAAATTAATTGGAAATATTGAAGACTTACTACTTTTTGCTATTAAAAATGAATTTGTAAAATATTTACGACAGAATTTGAAGGCGGAATTTATATCATAAAGCGGCATATATACATAGAATCGGCGTTTAATTAAAATTGCAAAGTTAACAGTAGATAATAGAATTGCTTATTATAATTTCTATTGCTTTAGCTCTTCTCTCCTCTGGCTTAAATATTTTTTGAGAATTATTACCTGAAATATTTCTACAACCGCAAAAACTCCCACCAATATTAAAATTACAGGCATTTCCATTTGTCAATCCTATTAAATAGATGGTATTTCTAAAAATTACTGTTTCGGATAATAAAAAGAACTTATCCGGTTAGTAGTAATATATATAAACTACTCTAATTAAAAAATGATCTATATCTTATATGTACCAGCTTCATATGTAAAGTATTGTAAAATAAATAATTTTTGGAGTCCAAGAATTTGAGGTATTGCATTCAGTGTTAAGTAATGTAATTCACAAACCACGCTATTTATATAAAATCACACTTGAAAAATATTCTTTAAAATAGTGGAATTATTTCTTTCTATAACTTAATTTTCAGTATGATTAGCAAAGGATAATAATTATGTTTTTAATCTTTCCATTTTCAAATCACAAAATAACTCAATTCACAATTAGTTTTTTAATAATGAATTTAATAGTATTATGTCAAGTATTTTCTCAAACAAAATCACACAATAAAAAAATGGAAATAAAACTCGTGAGTTCTGCGTTTAAAGAGGGGAATTTCATTCCTGCAAAATTTTCTTGCGAAGGAGCAAATATTTCACCGCAATTGCATTGGAGCAATGCACCTAAAAATGTAAGATCTTTTACAATTATTGTTGACGACCCCGATGCTCCGGGCGGAGATTTTGTCCATTGGGTAATCTATAACATTCCGGGTAATTTAAACGAGCTTAACGAAGATGTTTCACCTTTCAGAAATATTCCGGATGAAGTAATGCTTGGAACAAATGGGTTTGGGAAAATGAGTTACGGAGGGCCATGTCCACCTGCGGGTAAACCCCACCGCTATTTTTTTAGAATATACGCTTTAGATTCCGTTCTACATCATCTGGAAACGGGAGCTACCAAACAACAGCTACTGACTGCTATGAAAAGTCATATCATTGCAGAAGGGCATTTAATGGGTAAATATCAAAGATCAAAATAAAACGCAGAATAAACTATAACAAAAAAGCTGAATGATTGAATAGGCTGGCGGTTTGAATATTCATTTCTTTAAGAAAAACTGTATATAAGTACATGCAATGATACATTTATTTTAAAACGGTCGCGCCGGTTATATATTGCACAAGCTGATCAATAACAAATTTTTTTTCATCAATAACAGCATCAACAACATCGCCTATTGAAATAATACCGGAAAGACGACCGTCTTCGATTACCGGCAGGTGCCTTATCCTTTTATTTATCATTAATGCCATACATTCTTCAACGCTTAAAGATACATTAACATATATGACTAGGAAAGACATTATTTCCTTAACTAAAGTATCTTTTGAATGTTTTCCATGTAATACTATTTTCCGTGTATAATCCCTTTCAGATAGAATCCCGACTACTTTATTGTTTTTTAATACGAGTACAGCACCTATATCTTTTTCAGCCATTAGTTGAAGAGTTTCAAAAACCGTTGATTCCGGCGAGACAGACCACACAATACTTCCTTTTTTTTGCAATATTTCTCTTACCGTTTTCATGGCATTCCTTTCTGAAATAGAAGAAATCAATATTAAATTAAAATTGTTATAGAGAAAAGTTAAGCGCAGTTTAAACTTATTATTTTAAAAATAAAGTTATGCCCGCTGCATCACAACAAATTTTTAATCAAATAGAAGAAAATATAACTTGATTAAAATAGTCTTTTTTAGAAATAAGAAAGGGTTTATGCTGCTCTTGACCCAGTCTGTATTTTTTCAAACTGGATCAAAAGCAAGCTTATTCATAATTGGTGAAAAGTTATTTATTGATTTTTATCTGGTTCGATAATTCCTGAAGCGACTGCTGGAGTTTTTCCAATTCTTTTGCCGCATCGGAAAATCTTTTATCTCCGCTAAACTTTAAATAGTTGTTAAAAGCTTCATTTGCAGATCGAATTTTCTCTTGTAAAGAATTTTTATTATCCGGTTTTTCCTTAACCTGCTGAACAGTATTTTGAGCAACAGGTGTTTTATTAAATAATCCGGCAAGCGCCTGATCGAAAGTTTTCGCATAGCTCATATTATCGCCCTGCATTACAACAACTAATCTAAGCTCCGGATAAGCTGCGGTTTCAGCCTGAAGATAAATTGGCTCTACATATATTAAAGTATTATTTACAGGTATGGCAAGAACATCCCCTCTTATAACATTGGAGCCGTGTTGATCCCAAAGAGTTAATTGTCCTGAAAGAAAGCTATCCTGATCGATCTTTGTTTCAACCTGCTGAGGGCCGAGTACAGTTTTATCCTTCGGGAATTGGTAAGCAAGGAATCTGCCATAATCATCCGGATCGCACATACCTGCTATCCAGCCCATTAAAACCTGCCTGTTCTTGGGTGTAAACGGCAGCATTAAAACAAATTGCTGCTTTTCGGAACCGGGTAATTGCCACATTATATAGTAAGGTTCTACAGGCTGAACTCGGTTATAGTACTTTGCGGTAGCCCTTACCCACAAATCTTCCTGGTTATAAAATACTGTAGGATCGGTCATATGATATTTTTCATAAACAATTCCTTGCGTTAGAAGCATTTCTATAGGATAACGTACATGCGCAAGTAAGTCTTTTGGCATTTGATCCTTAGATTTGAAGAGGCCGGGAAATACTTTACTCCATACTTTTATTATAGGATCTCCTTTATCCATAATGTAGAAATTTACCGTTCCGTCATAAGCATCAATAACAGCCTTAACAGGGTTTCGGATATAATTAACACCATCTAAAAAATCACTAAATTGAGTAGAAAGCACCTGCGTAGAACCGCCCTCTTTATACTGTATATTTTCGGTTGAAGAGAACGGTTGGCTGTAAGGAAAATAATCTGAGGTTGTATAAGCATCAATCATCCAGTAAATTTTTCCATTGGAAAGGACAACATATGGGTCTTTATCGAAATTAAGGAATGGAGCGAGAAGCTTTACACGATCTTCAATCTGCCGGTGAAATAATATACGACTTTCCATTGTTGGATAATCAGAGAATAAGAAATTTGTTCCGTCAAATTTCCATCCGAATAAGAATTTTCTCCAGAAGCTCGAAAGCTGAACTCCTCCTTTCCCGGCGTATCTTGTATAAACATTATCTTCACCGCTAGGATAATCAAATTCTTTCTGTTTCGAATTAACAACAACAGGAGTTCTGGTTAATTCGCCAAAATATATTTGAGGCTGCTTAATATTAAGCGACGGCGATTCGCTTTTAGGGGGTATATCTTTTATTAATAGATGCGGCAACCCTTCAGGTGTAAACTCACTAACAGACGCCATTGTTAACCCATAACCATGTGTATATTGAAAACGCTGGTTTACAAAGGTTTGGCTTTGTTGTGATAAGTTATCTATGTTTATTTCCCTTGTAGAAACCATTACCTGCTGCTTTTTTCCATTGATATTATACCGGTCCACATCAACATCTGAAAACTCATAATACAGCCGGATTGCCTGAAACTGCTTATAAACAGCATCAAGCGCTCTCCAATCCCATAACCTAACATTGGTAAACAAATTCGGATTATCATTTATAGTTCCTTCCGTAAACCCGCCATTCATTGGATATTCTTTTTCCTCAACTTTATTAAGACCAAAGCCGTACCTCGTAAATTCAATATTATTAGAAATATACGGACGTTCAAAAGTTATTTCATTTGGCTCTACCATCAACCACTCAAAAATGCCCGGAACAACAGCAAATGCTAATAACCAAATAAGCAGTATAGAAATAGCTGAACCTGCAAGTACTAAAATATGAGATCGGTCAGCTGCAATATGAAATTTCAAAAAATAAAAACTTTGAATTTTCTTACGGAATAAAGGAATAATTAAGCATAAACCGATCAGAATCATTAGTATTATTGCAACCGTATAGGCAGGAAGAAGGACATTAACATCCGTCCAGCTGGGCCCAGCAACCACGCCCGTATTGGAATACATAATATGGTACCTATTTAAGAACTTTCCACATGCAAGGATGAAAATAAAAACTGCTGAATTTATATAAAGCGGAAAGTAATATTTATCAGTCTTAACTTCACCGGCATTCGGGAAATAGAAAACAATATTATTACCTATGAAGCGCAGAAAAGAAATTATAAAAGATGATACAAGAGCAATTAATGAAATCGAAAAAAATAAAATATAAAGAGAATCGTAAAAGGGTAACGAAAAGAGATAGAATCCAACGTCCTTGCCTAATATAGGATCTTTCAACCCAGTTGAAACTCCATTCCAATATTTTATAATCACATCCCAATTTGATACGCCCCAAATCCCTCCAATGAAAATGCTTAAAATTTTTATACCACTACGAATTACTTTATGCTCTTTTGGTATGGCTAAAGTTAAAAGGTAAATAAAAATAAATCCCAAAATAGCCCCGCCTAGGGCAAAACCTATATTAGAATTAAGAACCATCCAAAAACGATTTCCGTAGCCTAAATCTTCGTACCAGAGAGCTTCGCCCCAAAATCCCATAAACCAAAAAAAGAATGAAGTTAAAACAGCAACCGCTAATCCGGAATATATTTTTACCGTCTGACGTTTCTGAGCGCCGGTAATGAAAAGAAATGCGGCTGTCCCTAGCAGCAAAAGCAATAATGCGGTGTACATTTATTTTCCCTTTCCTATTACATCAATTAGATGAAATTTTAAAATCGTATTTATAGAATCATCGTATATTTTGAGTTACCGGATAAATAAAACAAAATTAAGGACTAGTTATAATTTAATAAAAGTAATTGACTTAAATCGCAATGGAAAGCTGCTTATATGGAAAATACTTAGTAACTGAAGTTACGCAAATTTTTATAATTAAATAACCACGATCTAAATGGTCTGTGTGAAAAATCAAAACTTATTAATAATTATTTAAAAAGTCTCAAGTTGACCGTCAGTAACTGTAAACCGTTAAAACGGTTAGAAAGTGCTAGGAGTATCATCATTATCATCTCGATTAATTGCGGTGCTAATGATATTAATAAAATTATTTTTAGCTGTTTCACCTGTCCGCCTTCGTTGGGAAAGTTTAAAGCCCTGTAAACAAAGATATAAATGATATACTTTTAAAGATCATAGTTATAATTGGTGCTTCATAAACCCTTAACAAATTGAATATAGAAGCGCAGGAATAAAACTAACAGAATAAAAAAACGAATGTCATCCTTTTATATTCCAACTGCAGCCGACTGTTTTAATTAATTTATCTGCTGCGTGAGGTCCCCAAGATCCGGAAGCATAGTTTGGCAAATTAACCCAAGGTTTTGATTCCCATTTTTTTATTACCGGGTCAATTATCGACCAAGCTTTATAAATCCAATCTCCGCGGGGAAAAAGAGTTTGATCTCCTTTCATTGCATCAAACAGAAGCCATTGATAAGCGCTGGGCGGTTCTGATATTCCGAATGCAGTATCGTATTGAAAGTTTAAATTGACGGGCCGCAGCTTCAATTCAGCGCCCGGTTGTTTAGCCATAAATGTATATATGATTCCTTCATCCGGTTGAAGCCTGAATGTTAAAATATTCCTGTTTAAGCTGTCTCCTTTAAAGCCCGGAAACATAAAGTGCGGAGTTTGTTTAAATTGTATGGTGACTTCGGTCAATTTATTTTTTAATCTTTTACCCGTGCGCAGGAAAAACGGTACTCCCGCCCATCTCCAATTTTCAATCATTAACTTCAAAGCAGCATAGGTTGGAATGATAGAATCCTTGGAAACATTCTTTTCATCTCTGTAAGCCGGAACTCTAACTCCATTAATTTCTCCTTCGCCATACTGACCAAGTACACAGTCGGTTTCAATGTCAATTTTATAAATTGAATCAAGTACTTTGACGGTTTCACTGCGTAGAGAAGTATCATAATTAACCGGCGGTTCTATGGCAGTTATACATAAAAGCTGGAGAAGATGATTTTGTACCATGTCTCTAAGGATGCCGGTTGTCTCATAAAAATTTCCTCGTGTACCAATTCCCAACTCTTCCGAAACAGTTATCTGTACATTCTCAATATAGTTCCGGTTCCAAATAGGTTCAAACCCGGAATTCCCAAAACGGAATACCAGCATATTCTGTACAGTTTCTTTCGCAAGATAATGATCTACTCTGAATATCTGCTCTTCATCAAATACCTTATGGATATCGTCATCAAGTTTACGTGCGGATTGTTCATCGCGTCCGAAAGGCTTTTCAATAATCACGCGTCTCCATCCATTTTCACTCTTTGATAAAGATACTTTCCCAAGCTTTTCTATAATAGTGCTATAATCTTCAGGAGGGGTTGCAAGATGAAAAAGGATATTATCGGGAATACTCATTTCACTCTGCAGACTCTTTATCCGGTTAAAAAGGACACCATATGAATCTGCCGGATTATCGTTAAAGTCACCTTTCACATAAAATAATTTATTAGCAAAATGTTCCCATTCTTTTTCACCGCACTCGGTGACTTTCTTCATCGTATTTTTCATTTCGGTGCGGAAGAATTCATCGTCCCAGTTCCTCCGTGCAAATCCGATAATTGCAAAAGGGCGGGGCATAAGATTCTTACATCCCAAAGCATACAAAGAAGGGATTAACTCACGATTAGTCAGATTGCCGGTTACGCCAAAAATAACAACGATACAAGGCTCAGGCGGAACGGCTTTTGACATTCCTGATTTTGAAACTTCGACATATTCCTTATTCATATCATTCTAAACAAAGCATAAACAGATTAATAATGAGCATTACTTCAATATCTCAACAAGTTTTTTCAAACTGCCTTCAACATCACAGCCAAGATGAATTCTTACAACTCTTCTTTTGTGGCTGTTTAGTGAGCTGAAATCTCCGAGAGCCTGAGCCCGCTGAAGAGTTGCAAAACCAAATTCTTTTCCCGGAATACCGATCTCATCTTTTGCATCTGCTGTAAATAGTAAAAACAAGCCTGTGTCCGCGCCTCCCTTATGGAGCTGTCCGGTAGAATGTAGATATCTCGGCCCATAACCAATAGTTGTTGCAACTTTGAATTGGTTTCTTAAATTTAATCTAATAGTTTGAAATAATTTTTCGCGTACGGGTGTTTGCAGTAAATAAGCAAGCAGGGAGATGTAATCAGGTGGTTCTGCAAGCTTTACATAGGATCTTAGAAACTCCTTTACTGATTTTTTATGTCCTTCAAACAGCCATTTAACAGAGTCTTGAACAAAAACAGAAATACCATCTTTGGAAACAATGGGTTCGCCTTCATTAAAACTCCCTTTTACTTTCCATTCAGCAAGAAGATCATTTGAATTCTTTTTACTTTCAGAAACATTTGGCTGGTCAAAAGCATTTATTCCCATTACCGTACTTGCGGCAGCAGTTGCGACTTCCCAGCGTAGATATTCGGCGCCAAGTGCAAGTTTATCTTTTATTTCAATTCTTACTACCGGTTGCCCTGCTTTTTCAAGTTCGGCAATCTTACGCGCATCGGCTTTTAAATCATCAGTGGAAGTAAAAATATGCACAAAGACTCTATCATTTGAATAGTTTGCCGGAACATCAAGTTTTTCGCTTTCAACGGGTAAAAGTCCCTTCCCGTTTTTTCCTGTACTTTCTGCAATCAACTGCTCAACCCATAATCCAAATGAACCTATTGATTTTGACATAATAAAAGTGATTTTATCTCTACCAAGTTTGTAATTAATTCCTAAAAATGTTCCCAAACTTATACCCGGATTTACTTCCGCCGGAACAATAGACCCGCAGCTAAGCTGCATTTGGTAAGCATTATTTAAAATCTTCTTAATATCAATTCCAATTAATGCCATCGGTACAAGACCGAAAAACGACAAAGCAGAATATCTTCCGCCGAATTCAACCGGGTTTTCAAATACATGGCGGAATTTTTGATCGGCAGCTTCTTTCATCAATGAAGTTGCGGGATCGGTAATAGCGACAAAATGATCACCTGCTGAATCGCCAACTGTCTGTTTAATCTGCTCATAGAAATAATGATGAAAGCTTGATGTTTCTAATGTAGTTCCCGATTTACTCGACACAATAAACAACGATTTACACAAATCAATTTTTGTTGCAATATCTTTAACTGCTGCCGGATCGGTATTATCAAGTACAAATAATTCAGGATAACCGGGCTTAGAACCGAATGTCTCTTTTGAAACTTCCGGGCATAAACTGCTTCCGCCCATACCAAGAAGGACAACATATTTATACTTAGCTATCCTAATTTCTTTGACAAGCTGTTCCACTTCACCGACTTTGCTTAAGAAATATTCAGCGCTGTCAAGCCAGCCAAGTCTTATTTTTATTTCCTTCACCTGTTCCGGATCAGACGACCATAGATACGGGTCTTTAGCAAACAAACGCTGCGATAATTGTATCTCGTTAAGCGATTTAAATGCTGCAATTATTTCCGGCTTTGAACTGCTATAGCCGAATGACTGTTTCCCTATACTTTCTACTAATATTTCACATCTTTTGAGTGCTATTGATTTCAATAGGTTATCGTAAGGTTCAATGAATTTTTGTACTCCTTCATTAAGGAGCTGCTTAGTTATAAAATCAATATCGAGTCCTATTTGTTTTAAATTATATATAGTTTTAAGGGCTTCATCAATATCCTTTTCAATTGTATTCGCTTCAAGCTTTCCGTGTCTGGCAAATGCATCTATTGTCTCATCTGGTAATGTATTAACAGTATTGGAACCGATTAATGGTTCAACGTATTTAACATCATTATAGAGCGGATTTTTTGTACTTGTACTTGCCCAAAGCGGACGTTGAACTTTTGCACCATTTCCAATTATTTTTTCCCACCTATTTCCGCTGAAAATCTCTTTGAAGCTTAGATACGCAAGTTTAGCATTTGCAATTGCTGCTTTGCCGAAAAGCTGCTCGGGCTTTGCTGAATTATTATCTATTTCACTGCTGGAAGGGATTATAAGCTGCGAAAGTAATTGATCTGTCAGAACATCAATACGGCTTAAGAAGAAGCTTGCTACCGATCTCAAGGCTTTTATTGATTTATTTTCCGAAATACGTCGTTCCAAAGCGTTTATATAAGCATTTGCTACCGCTTCATAACTCCTGATTGAAAAAAGTAAAGTGATGTTAACATTTATTCCTTCATAAAGTACTTCTTCAATTGCTGCAACACAAGCTTTCGTACCAGGGATTTTAATATAACAATTCGGGCGATTAACTTTCTTAAATAATCTTCTCGCTTCTACCTTTGTTCCTTCAGGATCATTGGCCAAATATGGGGAAACTTCTATGCTTACAAATCCGTCTACGCCATCTGATTCATCATAAACCGGACGAAGGATATCGCAAGCATCCTGTACGTCCTTTATAGTTAAAGCTTCATAGATTTCATGAACGCCTTTTTTTTGAGACACTAATAGTCTTATCTGAGTATCATAATCTTTGCTTGAAGTAATAGCTTTATTGAATATACTTGGGTTAGAAGTTATACCACGTAAACCCTGTTTTATAACACGGTTTTTCAGTTCGCCGTTTTTAATTTTTCCCCGTGTTAAATTATCAAGCCAATAGCTTTGACCGTAATTAAATAATTCAGTCAATGTGCTCATTTTCTAATACTCCTTAAATTTATTAATTACCGGATTTTCCACTTGGTCATTAATTAAAATATTATAAAATGAAATATACAAGTCTATTCACAAATATTCTTTTGGATCCAAAGAAATATTTTCAATTATTTTCATTTCTCAATCGTGGTACAAAATTCTTTTTGATTATATTAAATTATTTTATTGCAACTATGAGTTACTGATAAATCTACTAATGATAATATCAAAACTTTGTATCTTATATCAATAATAATTATTAACTAATGTTATGCGACTGTCACTTAAAAGAATTCAATAACCCTTCCGCTGGAGATATGTTTACATCAAAGGATAAATATTTTTATTCATATCCGACTTTAGCTTACTGGTCTAATGCCAGATTTTGGTTTGACTCTATAATACACCAACTTATTCCGAAGGCAAGGCAATGCTAAAAGTAAGGGTAGATAAAAATATATTTTTAATAATTGCCGACACATGGATGCACATTATTTGTTCCACCAACGCAATTGAAACCTATCAGGGAATAAAATCCTGTTTATATGAAATAGATATTAGCCGTTAATTCTGTTAATGATTGTCCCCGCAATCATTTTACCTATACTTAATGAAGCAGTTGCCGCTGGCGATGGAGCGTTTAAAACATGGACCATCTTTCCAGCTTCGGCAATTCTAAAATCATCAACAAGTTTGCCGTCGGGTTCAAGCGCTTGGGCACGAACACCGCTGCCACCGTAATAAACGTCATCATAATCTATATCTGGGATTAATTTCTGTAGTGATTTTACAAATGCAGATTTACTAATCGACCTGTAAAATTCCCCAATTCCCATCTTGTAATGCTTAACCGCCATATTCCAAAAACCCGGGTAGAAAAGCATTTGCGAAACATCATGAAAAGAAAAGTCTTTTTTTAAATAACCTTCCCTCTTAAATGCCAGCACTGCATTTGGACCAGCTTCAATAATCCCATTTATCATTCTTGTAAAATGGACACCGAGGAAAGGAAATTTGGGATTGGGGACGGGATAAACCAAATTTTTTACTAAATATTTGCTTCCTTCTTTTAGCTTATAGTATTCTCCCCTGAACGGAATGATTTGTAATTTAGGATCAACTCCGCAAAGTTTTGCAATGCGATCTGAATGCAACCCGGCGCAATTGACTAAGAATTTTGCCCTCACTTCGCCGCTTGTAGTTTGCAGTACTAAATCATTACGATCTTTTGATAGAGATATGAATTTACAATTCGTTTTAATTTCTCCGCCTAAACTCATAATATTTTTACCGTAAGTTTCCGTAACTTGAGTATAATCTATAATTCCAGTTTCAGGAACGAAAAGCCCGCTAATGCAGAAAACTGATGGCTCATGTTCTTTAACTTCTTCAGGTGATAAGCGTTTTAAACCAGTAAGTCCGTTCGCTCTCCCTCTTAGTTCGAGTTCATTTAATAAAGGGACTTCATTTTTGTTTACAGCAACTATTATTTTCCCACACCGTTCATGTTTTATGTTGTGAACCTCACAAAATTTATACATCATTTCCCTACCAACAGAGCAATTCATTGCCTTTTGAGATCCCGGTTTATAATATATACCTGAATGAATTACTCCGCTGTTATTCCCGGTTTGATGAGCAGCTAATTTTTCTTCAGCTTCCAGAACAATCAAAGTTATACTTTTTGTGTGAAGCAAATTTAGCGCTGTAGCAGTGCCGATTATTCCCCCGCCTATTATTGCAACCTCGTATGTTTTAGGATAATTCATAAAAAAATAAATTAAAGTATCGTAACAAAATTAATTAGACCAATTTTACCTATAAAATTATTAACTTTTCCTTTGACATAAAACATATGAATAAAAAGCAAAAAAGCACATTTGCGATAGCATTGTCCATTATCATAGCTGCATTTATTATCTGGATTATTAATGGGACTTATATATTTACACAAACACAGATTCTAATTGAGAAAAAAGGTCCTTTGCTTGGCACAAGTTATAAAGAATGGAAAAATAAATTTATATGGAGACTGGATTTAACATTTATTGTTTCTGCGGTAAGTATTTTATCGTCGGTAATTCTATTCTTGATATTTAAAGATAAACGGAAGAAACAAAATGAAACCAATGCTTAAGACAATTTTTTTAGTTTTTATTTGCTCCAACACGGTCTTACCGCAAAGCCTTGGTAAAAGCTAAAGTAGTACAAATATTTTCACTTAAAGACCATGAAGTTAGAAGCCAAGCAACTTTTCACAGTATGATTCCTTTTGATGAGGTTGACGGACTGACAACTGATATAAGCGGTCATGTATCTTTTGATGTTAAAAATGTAAAGAATACTTTGAAAGGAGAAATATCATTACCTACGGAATCCCTGAAAACCGGGATAAAAATGAGAGACAAAGATCTTAAGGAGCCGAAATGGCTTAATGCAGAGAAATAACCTGTTATCTCATTTAAAATTAAAAAATCACTGAAATTAAAAAGATTGCTCCAAATAAACTTAACGTAAAAGTTACGGGAGATTTTTATCTGCATAGCGTAATTAAGGAAATTCCAGTAGAGGTGACGATGACATATCTTAATGAAAACGCTAAAACTCGGGTATGGGAACCCAGTGACTTACTTGGAGTTACTGCTAATTTTAGTATTACATTATCAAAATTCAATGTTCAAAATATGATATTAGGGAAAAGAGTCTCCGATAATGTAGACATAGGAGTAAATTTAGTCGGCACTAATAAATTCCAAACCTTTCTTATTAAACTATTTATAGGGAGGGCGGTAGTTAAACCGCCCTTTGTATATTATGGAATTACAGGGGTATTTAATTTTTTCAAATCCGCATGTAATTCTTCTTCAGTAAGGTGATGTTCAATTAACTTGCCTGAGAGATAAGCATCATAAGCGCTCATATCAAAGAAGCCGTGCCCGCTTAAGTTAAACAGGATAGTCTTAGGTGTTCCTTCATCCTTTGCTTTCAAAGCTTCTTTTACCGCGCACGCTATAGCATGAGTTGACTCAGGAGCTGGAATTATACCTTCTGTTCTTGCAAATTTTACGCCTGCATCAAAACATTCAAGCTGATGAAAATCCTGTGCTTCAATTAAATTATCTTTTAATAATTGGCTCACTAAAACTCCAGCGCCGTGGTACCGTAATCCACCAGCATGGATAGGCTCAGGAATAAATGTATGCCCAAGAGTATACATCGGCATTAACGGGGTGAAACCGGCAGTATCGCCAAAGTCATATCTAAATTGCCCTTTAGTAAGTTTTGGACAGGAAGAAGGTTCTGCAGCAATACATTTAACATTTTTACCTTCTCGAAAGTTTAATCCTAAAAATGGAAAAGAAATTCCTGCAAAGTTTGATCCGCCGCCGAAGCAGCCGATTACTATATCCGGGAAATCCTGAACTAATTCAAACTGTTTTATTGCTTCAAGTCCGATTACAGTTTGATGCATCAGCACATGGTTTAACACACTGCCGAGAGCATATTTAGTATTTCCTGCAGTGACTGCTCTTTCAACAGCTTCTGAAATTGCAATCCCAAGACTCCCCGGTGAATTGGGATCTTCCGCAAGAATTTTCCTTCCTGATTCTGTTTTATCGGATGGAGAGGAGAATACTTTAGCTCCCCAAATATTCATCATATATTTTCTGTAAGGTTTTTGATCATAACTTACCTTAACCATATAAATTTCAAGATCGATTCCAAACAAATTACAGGCAAAACTTAGTGCGCTTCCCCATTGTCCTGCACCTGTTTCAGTTGTTAATCTTGTAACTCCTTCTTTCATATTATAATATGCTTGCGGAACTGCAGTATTCGGTTTATGTGAGCCTGCCGGGCTGACTCCTTCATACTTATAATAGATTTTTGCAGGAGTATCTAATAGCTTTTCAAATTCATAGGCTCTAAAAAGAGGACTGGGACGCCAAATTTTATAAATATCTCTTACCTCTTCAGGAATACCGACCCATCTTTCCTTGGCTACTTCCTGTTTTATTAATTCCATAGGAAAGAGAGGCGCTAAATCCTGCGGCCCAATTGGCTGCAATGTTCCAGGATGTAGCGGTGGTAATGGTTGGTTAGGCATATCTGCCTGTATATTATACCAATATTCAGGTATATCTTTTTCCGGTAATAAAATTTTTTTTAACTTTTCCATAAATCCTAATTATTTGTTTTTAGAAATAGTGATTTAAATAAATATTATTTTAGACGGACAGATAAAAGTTTGAAGATTATAGAAAGATTTTTTGATCTTTCCTTCCGAAGTCAGATGTTGGCTGATACGGATGGTAAACTAATTCTTATCTTTAATAAATACGAATATTTTTAAGCTACTTTAAACATAAAGAAAATTTGATTAAAAATATTCTATAAATCAGAAACATTCAAGAGACCGGGATTTTCCCAGTGCTTCCTCAGCATTGAAAATACCATCAAATCTGTATATTCTCCATTTAAATTTTGTCCTTCCCTTTCAATTCCTTCAAATGTAAAATGGAGCCTTTCGGGAATTGCTTTACTACTTTCATTACCAACAGCACATTTAATCACCACTCTGTTAAATTGTAAATTTGAAAATGCATAACTTATACAAAATATGCATGCCTTTGTCATAATACCTATTCCCTGAAACTTTTCAGCAAGCCAGTATCCTAATTCAATAATCATATTAATTTTATCGCCGTTATGAAAATCTATAACACCTGCAAGATTATTGCAATACCAAATTTCAAAAACATATCTTCCGCTAAACATATCACTATTTAAAACTGATTCAATATAATTTATGGTATCATCTAAGTGCTTCGTATCATCTACCCAGGTAAGCCATTTTCTTAAATAATTTCTATTAGTACAAATTAAATTAAATAAATCTTTTGCAGTTTTTAATTCTAATTCTTTTAGTATAGTTTCATTATTTAATTTAATTGAAAGCATAACAAAATAATTATCGAAATTTTGATATCCTGATATTAAGTAAAATAATTCACACCCTTTTTATTCCACTACCACATAGTGGCAAGTAAAGAGAGAATACCTTTGGCAAGGAGTGTATTTATTCAAATTATTTACAAATTAATTGTTTCGGGTAAGGTGAATTATGTAATTTATTCCAAGCTCAATATTTGACCAATTAACTTTCAGATTCTTTTAATATTAAATTTTTCAAAGTATTAATCCACATTGGATGCTCGTTTAAACTTTCTACAAGCTGAATCTTTCCTCCTCCATGCTCATTAAAAAGTTTTTGATATTCAATCCCAATTTCGACTATAGTTTCAAGACAATCAGAAACAAATGCCGGACTAAAAATCAGCAGCTTTTTTGCATTTTCCTTTGCTTTCTGAATAATTATTTTGTCGGTAAACGGTTCAAGCCAATTTTTATCCAACCTTGATTGAAAACAGACAGTATATTTATTTTTTGAAATATTAAGTTTTTCGGATAGAAGTCGGCTGGTTGCAAAGCAGGCTGCTTTATAACAAAATTTATTCTCCTCAGTAATTTCATCTTCACACTTATGAGCCGAACATTTTTTACCATCAATATGAACTTTATCTACCTGCCTGAAGGGCAAACCATGATAGCTAAATAAAATATGATCGAATTCATCTATATTATATTTTTTTGCTATTTCAACAAATGAATTTATAAAATCTTCATTATCATAAAATTGCCCAACGAATTTTATTTCGGGAATCACCCACCACTTGCTGATTATTTTCATCGCTTTTTCAATCACCGAGCCGGCAGACGCTGAAGCGTATTGCGGAAACATCGGAATGATAATTAACTTTTCATGCTGATGTATTCGCATCTTTTCAAGCACAGCCTCCATTGATGGATTTTGGTATCTCATCGCAAACTCAACATCAAATTCATTACCTAATTCATCTTGCAGCTTTTCTTTAACTTTTTTCCCATAAATAAATAAAGGCGACCCTTTTTTCGTCCACAACTGCCGATAAATTCCGGCTGACTTAGGCGATCTGAAAGGGACAATTATTATATTAGCCAAAATTTTTCTAAGAAGCCATGGTAGATCAATTATACGTGGATCGTTTAAAAACTCAAGAAGATATTTTCTTACATCGGAAACAGATGGGCTATCAGGCGTACCCAAATTTACAAGTAACACACCAGTTTTTGAATTCATAATTTTTTCGGTTCTATTTCAGATAACAAATACTTTTGCGATATCAACCAGTAATGACGGCTGATTTACAAGTGCAGTTGTAAAAAGCCTGCCCAAACTTCTTTTAGACTTCGGAACTTTATTGAATGAATGTGCTATTTTATTAAATTTATCATCCCTAAAGTTATAAATCCCGTTTTTAATTCTTTCAAACGTTTCATGGCGTTTACCAAGTCTTTCATACCAGGCATTATCATAGGTTAATATATGATCCGGTCTATTCATCCTGATTGCTTCACCTGCTATTCTCCCTGCGATACTTCCACCTATCATGCCGCTTGCAATACCACCACCGCTAAGAGGATTTACTTGTCTGGCGGCATCCCCTGCAAGCATAATCCCCAATGCAGAAATTTTATCGAGAGTAACAGTACTGGGTACTCCACCGGCAATTGATGTAAGAACGGAGACGTCTGGATAGTTCTTCATCATAAAATTATTTAAATAAGATAATGCCGATCTGTTTTTGCCGATCATCCCGCTTATACCAAGTCCTACATTCGCAATATTATTCCCTTTAGGGAATATCCAGAAATAACCGCCCGGAGCATAATTTTCGCCAAAATAAAAATATAATGTATTTGGATCCAAATTTATATTAGATGCCGTAATTTGAACACAACATTCCATATCCCGGAAGTGAATGTGAGTTTTCAATCCTGCCCACCTTCCGACCCTTGATTCGACTCCGTCTGCGCCAATAACAATTTTCGAACCGATTTCCTTTTGTTCACCCCGGTATTGATATTTTATACCAACCACTTTATCATTTTCAATGATTAATCCATTTACGTAAGCGCGAGTCAAAATTTCTGTTCCGGCATTTGCGGCAGTTTTTGCGAGTTCATAATCAAATATTTTGCGCTCAAGCACATAACCCGCGTCATCAAATTCAAGGATTACTTCGGTGCCGTCTGGAGAATTCAGAGAAAATTTACCTATATGGGCAGCGATCCATTTCTCATCAGATGGAATAAATTCTTCTACACCAGCTTTACTAATTGCCTCGCCACAGCGGACAGGATATCCCACATCCCTGTCTTTTTCAAGCATTAAAACAGAAACTCCCTGCTCTGCTGCAAATCTTGCTGCCATAGATCCAGCAGGTCCTGCTCCCACAACAATTATATCATAGGTTTTTTTCATTTTTAAATTATATCAGTGCCTAATTTCTATAGCAGTAATTTGTCATTAACAAAAAAATATATTTTAAATGTCCCGACCGTCTTACTTTGATGGTAAATAAAAGGTTAGATCAATATTCCTTCACGATTAAATTTTATGACTTCTATCGGACAACTCCAGATACATTTAGAACAGTTCGTACACCGTTCATCAATGATATAAATTTCAGCCTCCTTAAGCTCAATTGCATCTTCCGGGCAAATGCCTACACAGCATCCGCAAAAATCACATTTATCCGGGAGTATTTCTATCATTAATCTGCCGGTACTTGCCTGTCGATACATAATTACATTCTAATTTTTCTATAACCTAATGAAGTTTTTAATAAATACATACGAAATATATTTATATTACAATAAAAATATATCTAAATCTCAGGAATTTAATTTCCACCTAATTCTTTTTCAATAATTTTTTTTTGATCTTGGAGATTCCTTTCTATTTTCAGAAGACGTTCGTCTTCTTCCGCCGAAGACCGTTTCATTTTTTCATAATTAGCAGCAATCAAATAATCAATCTTTTCAACTTTAAATTTCATTACAGTATCTCTTGCGGTTTTTTGAAGATTTATCTCAGCATCTTCCCCGGGATGAATGTCTTCCCAGTTTTTACTGATTTCATATTTATCAAAAACCAATTTACGTATATACAATTGAAGTTCTTCTTCTTTTATTTTATCAAGCAAGGAGCTCGTTATAAGTTCTTCGTCGTTTTCCAAAGCATAGTAAACGATTTCAGCTAGATGGATATGTTTATCAATAAGAAACTCATTAAGCGGTACCTGATTGTAAATAAACTTAACAACTTCTTCATTGCCTTCGAAAAGAAGGCCAATAATTTCTGTTTCCGTATTATATCCTGCAAGTGTCGTTTTATTTGAATACTCAACGGAATCAAGCTCATCTTTCTTTAATAGTTCTCTATCTCTTTTTTTTTCTTCAGAAGTTAATTGATTTCCAGAAACGGAAATTGCCTTTTCAAGTTCTGTTTCAAGAAGCTTCTCCCTGAGATTAAATTTTTTTGCTATCGATTTAATAAGGAGGCTTCTTTTGAGTTCATCATTGATGATAGCAACAGGTTTTACAAGCTCTCTTACGGCACTCGCAGTTTTGGATGAATCTTGGAACATCCCTTGCGCCTCATAATAAGCAGATTGGTATTCTAAAAAGTTCTGCGCTTTATTAATTATCTCTTCAAACCTTTCCCTGCCGTAATTGTTCACATACGAATCCGGATCTTCGCCGGAAGGTAATGAAGCAATTTTAATTTCCATATCTTTCCTGAGAAGCAACTCGATACTTCTCATAGAGGCTTTTATTCCGGCTGTGTCGGCATCAAACAACAGGACTGCATTCTTTGTATAACGGGAAAGGAGTTGAACCTGCTCTTCTGTTAGAGCTGTACCTGAAACCGCCACTACATTTTTAATCCCTGCCTGATGCAGAGAAATTAAATCCATATAACCTTCAACAAGTATTGCCTTGTCAAGCCTGCGTATATCATCTTTTGCAAATGAAAGACCGTATAAAATTCTTCCCTTAACATAAATACTTGACTCAGGCGAATTCAAGTACTTTGCATTATTACCATCTTTGCCTTCTAAAATTCTGCCGGCAAATCCTACAACCCTTCCATTAGGAGAAAAAATCGGAAAAATTATTCGTCCTGAAAATCTATCATATAACCTTCCGTCCTTACCCTGTCCGATAAGTCCCAAAGAAATCGTTCTTTCTAGGTCGAGTTTCTTCTCTTGCGCATAGGAAACAAAATTATCCCAACCTGGTAAAGAATATCCTAATCCAAAAGCACGCATAGTCTGAAGCTTTACTTTTCTTTTTTGGAAATATTCCCTTGCAATATCTCCGTTGGAATGGCTCAGAAGATTACCCGAAAAGAATTTTGCAGCTTCAGTATTAATATCAAATAATATTTCCTGCTCGCTTTGCCTATCAGATAAATCTTTTTCATTAACATCTATATTTATGCCATACCTGTGAGCCATTTCCTGCACAGACTCAATGAAGGATATTTTTTCATACTCCATTATGAATTTGAAGACATTTCCACCTGAATGGCAGCCGAAGCAATGATATATTTGCTTATCCTCACTCACTGTAAATGAAGGAGTTTTTTCATTGTGGAATGGACAAAGCCCTATATAATTTTTCCCCCTTTTCCTTAATTGAACATATTCCGAAATAATATCTACAATATTAGCAGCGGATCTTACTTCTTCAATTTTATTTTCGGATATTCTCATAAATAATCAATAAAAACAATAACGATTTAATAAATTAATTGCAATCACATTTAATATGTATTCTAACTCACTCAACTAATTTAATAAAAATAGATGATAAGATATTTATGTTATTTTTGTTAGAATGAGTCTGGCACTATAAAAAATAAAATACAACTAAAGTATAAAACAACCCTGATTTTGAAAACCATACATCATATTAAATTAAAAATATTTAAATTTCTTTTAACGATTTCCTAGGTTAAAAAGTAGCGACTCAAAAGAGCATTTTACATGTTAGTGTTATTTAATAAAATGTACTTTACGAAAGAGTTAATTCCGGTATTGTATTGATAAAACGAAGGACTATAAATGTTTGAACCAATAATAGATGCAAAGAAATATTGTAATAGTTTAACTAAGTACTCACGTTATAAGACAAAAGAAGTGTATATAGGAGATGTACCTTTAGGCGGTAATAATCCAATAAGGATTCAATCAATGACCACCACGGACACTATGGATACAAAGGCAACCGTAGAGCAGACAATCAGAATGATTAAATCCGGGTGCGAATACGTAAGGATAACCGCTCCTAGTAAACTTGAAGCTCAAAACCTTGAGCAAATAAAAAAAGAATTACAAAAAAGGGGTTACAAAGTTCCCCTTATAGCAGATATCCACTTTACTCCAAACGCCGCTGAAATTGCGGCAAGAATTGTTGAAAAAGTTCGTATTAACCCGGGAAATTATATTGATAGAAAGAAATTCCAGACAATAGAATATACAGATAATGATTATAATTCTGAAATTGAAAAAATAAGAGAAAGATTTTCACCACTTGTAAAGATTTGTAAAGAATATGGAACTGCCATGAGGATAGGGACAAATCATGGTTCCCTTTCCGATAGGATTATGAGCCGGTACGGTGATACTCCTCTTGGAATGATAGAATCTGCTTTAGAATATGTACGCATATGTGAAGAACATTCTTATTATAATATTGTCCTTTCTATGAAAGCAAGCAATCCTCAAATAATGGTTCAGGCATACAGGCTTCTAGTTCAAAAAATGGAAGCCCAAGGGATGAACTATCCGCTGCACATCGGCGTAACTGAAGCCGGAGGAGGAGAAGACGGCAGAATAAAGTCAGCTTTAGGAATCGGCACTTTACTTGAAGATGGCATTGGAGATACTGTAAGAGTTTCACTCACAGAAGATCCCGAATTTGAAGCACCCGTTGCAATCCAATTAGTAAACAGATATAAAGAAAGGAAAAATCATAAACCAATCAAACCGGTCAAGGAACTTCTTTATGATCCATTTAATTATGCAAGACACCGCACTTTTGATATTTATGATATAGGCGGACAAAATGTTCCCAGAGTGATAACTGATTTCGGGAAATACGGCATTAAGGTTTATAAGGATCTTGCGGCCGTTGGATATTATTATGAATCTATTCTGGATAAATGGGACATAAGCGATGGTGCGCCGGATTTTATTTATCTCGGAGAAAATGAAGCACCTTTCGAATTACCGAACGGATTAAAAGCTATATATGATTATAAATTCTGGTTGGGAAAAGAAAACAATCAAAATAGTTTTCCTTTATTTTCAATCAAAGATTATTTACAGTCAAATAGAAAATCCCAAATATTAAACTTTGTTGTCGGAAATATTAATAGTTTAAATAAAGGCGTACTTGACTTAATTAAAGCTGATAAATCGACAGTAATTATATTGGAAACAGACAACACACATGGTATGCCCGAGCAGAGAAGGGCTTTTATTGACTTAATTTCTAATAATATTACTAATCCGGTTATTATAAAAAGAAATTATAATAATTTAAGTTTTGATGAATTAAGATTATTTGCAGCGACCGATTTTGGCGGACTCTTAGTTGATGGTTTTGGAGATGGGGTTTGGGCAAACGTTTTTAATATAACGGAATTAAATGATAACTATTCTGAGTCAAATGAAAACATTTTAGTTAACAACTTATTAAAACTGAAAGAATCTAAAGAAAAAGTAGTAAATAGAGTAATATTCGGCATTTTACAAGCTGCGAGAACCAGAATTTCAAAAACCGAATATATTGCTTGTCCTTCCTGCGGCCGGACATTATTTGATTTACAAAAAACAACTGATAGAATCAGGAAAAGGACAGAGCACCTAAAAGGAATTAAAATTGCAATTATGGGCTGTATTGTTAACGGTCCCGGGGAAATGTCTGATGCTGATTACGGTTATGTTGGTTCCGGCGCCGACAAAATAAATCTTTACAGGGGAAAAGATATTGTTCAAAGAAATATCCCAGCAGAATATGCTGTTGATAATTTAATTGAAATAATAAAAGAAGACAATAATTGGATTATGCCTAAATAATTTTAACAACAGTATTTTATATCACAAAATAATCGCAATTTTTCTAATGATATATTCGGGAATTATTGTAAATTAAATGATATTAATGTATATTTGTAAACTTAACTATGGATATGAAAATACTAAAACTTATATTTCTAATATTGAAAAGCTTTTGTGTTGAGCAACAAGAAAGTTAAAAATTGAAAGATGCACCCCGATAATTTCGGGGTGCATTTTTTTTGTATGATTTGTAAGGAAATAATAAAATATATTGAGGAATGGGCGCCTAAAGAAATAGCCTGGCAAAAAGATAATGTTGGTTTACAAATAGGAAAGGCAGAGAGAAAATTAAAAAACATCCTTCTCTGTTTGGAATTAACCAATGAGGTTATTGATGATGCCATCAAAAAGAGTTGTAATTTTATAATTTCTCATCACCCGCTTCTTTTCAATCCTCTCAAAAAGATAGACCTTCAAAACGATAAAAATTCAAAACTAATTGAACGATTAATAAAAAAAGATATCACACTTTATTCTGTGCATACCAATTTTGATTTTACAAAAGACGGCGTCAGTTTCGAATTGGCCAAGGTTCTAAAACTTAAAAACATTGACTTCTTAACCCGTACAAAATCAATGCAATATAAACTGGTGGTTTTTGTTCCATCAACATTTACTGAAAAAGTTTCAGATGCAATTTTTGAAGCCGGAGGTGGAGTAATCGGTGAATATAATAGATGCAGTTTTAGAACTAACGGTACAGGGACTTTCAGAGGTTCTGCTAGTGCAAATCCAACCGTTGGGGAAAAAGAGCGTTATGAAAAGTTGCAGGAAGTCCGGCTGGAAGTTATTGTAGATACATGGAAATTAAACAGAGTACTTTCAGCTCTTTTCAAAGTTCATCCTTACGAAGAAGCAGCTTATGATATTTACCCTCTGGAAAATCCCGGTAATTATGGAGGCGGCGCAATTGGTGAGTTGGAAAATTTTTACTCTAAAGTTGATTTTTTAAAATTCATATCAGAACAATTAAAGGTTAAGAATTTCCGGTATGTGGAAAGCGCAAAAAATAAGATTAAGAAAGTAGCTGTTTGTGGAGGAGCGGGAAGCGATTTAATACAAGCAGCAATAAATGCTCATGCAGATGCTTATATTACCTCTGATATCAAATATCATTCATTTCATGATGCAGCGGGTAAAATTCTTTTAATTGATGGAGGACATTATGAGACGGAGATTCATTCGTTGAATGAATTAAAAAGAAAACTTTTAAATTATGCAGGAATTAAAAATTCAAAAATTAAAGTATTTAAATACAATAGATCAACTAATCCGGTTATTTTTTATAATAATTAAGTAAGGAGCACAGTTAAATTGTTTGATAGATTAAAAATATTATATGAGTTGCAGAACTTAGATGATCAACTTGATGAGCTGGAAGAACTTCGCGGAGATCTTCCTAATGCTGTAGAAGCTCTTGAAGAAAAAATTTCTACTATGAAAAACGGTGTTACTCTAAAAGAAAAAGAGCAAAAAGATTCTCTTAAAAAAAGAGAAGATAACGATGAAGAAATAGATAAGCTTAAAGAAAATCAGAAAAGGTTCAAAGCTCAATTGTACCAGGTCAGAAATAATAAAGAATATGACGCGCTGACAAAAGAGATTGATCATACTGAAGAAAAAATATCAAAGTTGGAAGCTGAAAATAATACTCTTGCAGATTTGAGTAAAAGATTGACAGATGAAATTGAAGAAATTACTCCACAAATGGATGAGCTGAAAGACGAATTAAAAACAAAAGAATCTGATTTAAAAGAAATTATTAAAGCAAATGAAAAAGAAGAAGCTAAGTTAAGGACAAAGAGAAAAGAAATTGAGATTTTAACAAAGAAACCTGATTACTCTGCTTATATGCGAATAAGAAAAGCAAAAAAAGGGACGGCCGTAACCACAATCAAACGTTCGGCTTGTTCAGGGTGCCATAATATAGTTCCACCTCAGCGCCAACTTGAAATAAGAAGGAATACTAAACTTTTCTTCTGCGAATATTGCGGTAGGATTTTGGTATCTACGGAAGTAGCTGAAACTATTGATGCTTAATATTGAATTAAAATTTTCCCTCTAACCTAACGCAGTCCTAAATACTGCTCTTGTACCGGCTAATAGTCGGTACGAGAAAGGTAAGGGGATTTTCATATACACTGAATTTTCTTTTAAGGTATCTTTTTTTTAATCAAAATCACGATTTCCAAAAACAATTTATTTTAGTAAGCGTTTAAAATTGATAATTCCACCTTCTTTCTAATTTCCTGCTGTTTTCCGAAGAGTTATTTATTATATTTGCCACAATTAAATAACTTAATTTATAAACTAATTAAAATCATTTTAAATTAAAGAAATAATACGATTAGGTTGTAAATTAAAATACAGCTTAATATTGAATAAAAAATAGTTCAGGCTGGGCAGTTGCTCCGATAATATCGGGGAGGAAAGTCCGAACTTCATAGAACAGGGCGCCGGGTAATTCCCGGGGTGCCGGGTAACCTATGATAAATAGGTTAAAAAGGTATACGGAAAGTGCCACAGAAAATATACCGTCCCGATTTTTCGGGATAAGGGTGAAAAGGCAGGGTAAAAGCCTACCGCGGAAATGGTAACATTTCCGGTCCCAATGGGATCCTGATTTATTCAGCAAATAGCTGTTTAACCGGGACAAGGCAAACCACGCCCGAAGCAAGGTCAAGTATGGGAATCTTTCTGGTTTTAACCGGGACAAAGTTGTTCGCTTTGATTGTCTGCTTTATAGCAGGATGGATTTCCGGGTGGACCGCTAAAGCCCAGCAGTAATGCCGGGACAAGATAAATAACTGCCGTCCTGATTTTATCGGGATTACAAAATTCGGCTTATAGGCCTAAACTATTTTTTGTTCTTTTAATTATCTCTTGGATAATTTTTATGTTGAAAAAGCGTTGGAAATTAAAAGACGTTAAAGATACCTTTATATCAAAATCTTTAGCAGACAACTTAAATATTTCTGAAGTTCTTTCCAATTTGCTTATTCTAAGAGACATAAAAAACTTTAACGAAGCAAAGAACTTTTTCCGACCTTCTTTGGACACATTAAATGACCCATTTTTAATGGACGGTATGGAAACGGCCACTTACCGCTTAATAAAAGCATTAACGGAAAATCAACTTATTTGCATATATGGAGATTATGATGTTGACGGAACTTGTTCAACAGCATTACTTTACCTTTTCTTAAAAGAACTTGGCGCCAATGTTGAGTTTTATATTCCACAGCGTCTTACCGAAGGATACGGATTATCACAAAGCGGAATTGATTACGTTAAAAGCAAAGGAACTTCCTTATTAATAACTGTTGATTGCGGAATAACTGCAATTGAAGAAACCCGGTATGCAAATACACTTGATATAGATGTAATTATTTGTGATCATCATCAGCCGAAAGACGAAATACCTTGCGCTCTTGCAGTGCTTGATCCTTTAAAACCTTACTGCAGGTATCCTTTTAAGTATCTTTCAGGCGCAGGAGTTGCATTCAAACTTGCACAGGGAGTAGCAGAAAGAATCGGAAAAAGAGAGTTACCTTTGCAGTATCTTGATTTAGTTGCAATGGCGGGCGCTGCAGATATCGTCCCTCTTATTGAAGAGAACAGAGTACTCGTAAAAGAGGGACTGACTATGATAAATACTAATCCCCGCCCAGGTGTTGAAGCTTTGATTGAAAGTAGTAACATGGTCCCCGGCAGTTTAACTTCCGGACAGATTGTGTTTACCGTTGCTCCAAGGATAAATGCAGTCGGTAGGTTGGGCGATGCGCAGCGTGCTGTTGAATTATTAATAACAAAAGACAAAATCCGGGCGATGGAACTTGCTCAAGTACTGGAAACAGAAAATTATCAAAGAAGAAAAATTGATGAAGATACTTATGACAGCGCGCTTGATATTATAGAAAACTCCTTAGATTTAAGTGAAGATACAGCAATTATTCTTCATCGGGAAAAATGGCATCCGGGAGTAATTGGAATTGTAGCTTCAAGGCTTGTTGAAAAATATTACCGTCCTACTATAATGCTTACTACTGTTGATGGTATTGCAAAGGGTTCGGCAAGAAGCATCTCTAATTTTAATATTTATGAAGCATTGAAAAAATGCGAAGATCTCTTAATTCAATTTGGCGGTCATCAGGCTGCAGCAGGGTTGGCAGTGGAAGTTGAAAAAATAGACGAATTTAGATCAAAGTTTAATCAGGTTGTTAAAGAATCAGTGAATGAGAATGATCTTTTACCCGAAATACATATTGACTCTAAGTTAAAATTTTCGGAAATAACACCCAAGTTTTTAAGAATCATTGAACAATTTGCGCCTTTTGGACCAGGCAATATGCGTCCCGTTTTCTTGTCTGAAGATGTTGAAATTATTAATACGCCAAGGATTGTTGGAATGAATCATCTGCTATTGAGCTTAAAACAAAACAACTGCGATAAAGTGTTCGATTGTATTGGTTTTAACATGGCAGATTACCTGGAAACAATCAGATACTGTTCATCGGTTGATGTAGTCTATGCAATAGATAAATCAGTAAGAGATGGAAGAACTTTTCCACAATTCAAATTAAAAGATATAAAAGCAAAAGAAACTATTTAGGAGAGGCATTAATGTCAGGACATTCAAAATGGGCAACGACTAAAAGAAAGAAAGCCGTAATTGACGCAAAACGCGGCAAAGCTTTCACCAAAATAATCAAGGAAATAACAATTGCCGCTAGAGAAGGGGGCGGAGATCCGGTTGGGAATCCACGTTTAAGGCTTGCAGTGGACAACGCCAAAGCCGTAAATATGCCTGCCGATAATATAGAGAGGGCAATAAAAAAGGCTACCGGTGAATTAGAAGGGACTACATATCATGAATTAATGTACGAAGGCTACGGGCCCGCCGGTGTTGCAATTTTAGTTGAAGTTGCAACCGATAATAAAAACAGAACCGTTGCCGAAGTAAGGCACCTCTTTAGTAAGGGCGGAGGAGGTATGGGAGAAACCGGCTCGGTTGCTTGGATGTTTAATAAAAAAGGAGTTATAACTCTCCCCAGGCAGAACAAAAGCGAAGATGAAATGATGGAATTAATCCTCGATGCCAACGCCGAAGATCTGCAAAGTGAGGAGGAATTTTATATCGTTCAAACATCCATTGAATCATTTGAAATTGTCAGGAAAGCATTAATTGATAAAAAACTTACTATTGAAAATGCGTCTCTGCAATGGATAGCAAAAAATTACATTAATGTTACCGGTGAAGATGCAGAAAAAGTTGCAAAACTTCTTGAATCGCTTGAAGACAGTGATGATGTTCAGAATGTATATTCAAATGCAGAGCTGGATATAGTTTAATTATTTTTTTTGACTTAAACATTAAACATTTTATTTACTCTTCCGCAGGATTAAATGATTATACTCGGAGTAGATCCAGGGACCATTTTTACCGGTTTCGGGATAATTAATTATAATAAAAATTCCTTCGAACGGATAAAAAATGGTTTGATTAAGCTCTCTTCAACAAAAACTATTGCTCAAAAGCTTGAATTGATTTATGATGGGTTGTATAATATAATAAAAACTTACAATCCTGATGAGTTTGCCATTGAAACCGCGTTCTATGGGAAAAATGTTCAATCTGCAATGAAGATTGGTTATGCACGTGGTGTTTCAATTCTTGCAGCCATTCACAACAACGTACCTACAAGTGAATATTCTCCGAGAGAAATAAAAAAATCAATAGTCGGTAACGGTGCAGCATCCAAGGAGCAGGTTAATTATATGATCAGAACAATACTGAATATTAAAAACGATAAAATGCGATTTGATGAAAGCGATGCTCTTGCCATAGCTCTTTGTCATGCTTTCCGAATGAGGACCCCTTCCCAAAAGAGCAAGGACTGGAAATCTTTTGTTGAAGCATTCCCGGATCGAATTTTATAATAAATCATATTCAGAAACTCCTTGAAAGAATACTCTAAGCCAAGCTATTTTCTAAATTAATCCATTTCGATATTTCCCGTTCGAGGAAAGTTTATAAAACAATAAAATTTATTCAATCTTGATTAGATGTCGATCTAAAAACTAGGATTCATATTATGATAAACCGGTAATTAATAATTATAATCATATTGACTTTATTCTTAGTGCCCTTCGATAATATCTCCGGGCAGCTAAAAGGTTCGATCGACAGTGACATATGGAGCAAATTGGTAAGTAATAAGCCTGTGCAAAACAATCTTGAATCAATTAATGATCAAGAAGGCGAATGCTTAACTATATAGGAATTTCACTTATGACCGATAAGATATTCATAGTAAGCAAAGATTTGAACTATGATTCTGTTCATGATAAAATGCCAAATCCTTAGTCTATTCAATTTGAATTATGGTCATTTGATTTAGTAACAGAACACCTAATAATCTAGCAAAATTAAACGATAAAGATTTTGCTTTAAAATTTATTCTATTCTGCCGCTAAAATATGGGTAGAATTTATAGAAGTTGTTCCTATTATTATTCTAGCAGTTCTACTATTACTGCGTTAAAATTAGATTCGTGCAATAATCTGCAAACATTATTTTTGCTGTTAATCTTTTACTAAATTTCATTATATATTTATTTGTTAAATCAAGCGTTTACCTGTAAAGGCAAATATTTTCTTGACAATAAATTATTAAATCTTTTAATTTTATTAATACTTATTCCGAACTTTCCGCCAGGCGAAAAATTTTCTTTAAGTTTTTTTTAATTATCAGATATAAGTAATTTTAGCTGTAACTTTTGCGGCTGAAAGCATGAAAGTTTCTTTACATAATTATTAATTTAGTATTGTTCTTAATCCGCCAGAGATAAAGGAGGAGGTCGATAAAAATAAGACCTAATTTTGCTGAAAAATATTATAATTGAGGAATGGATAATATTGCAGATAATAAAGATGATTTAGCAATAGAGAATTTTACTAAAGTTATAAAATTAAATCCGGATTATGAAATTGCAAATTATTGGCGTGCGGATGCCTATGCTGAACAAGGTGACTTTGAAAGAGCGATAGAAGATAGTACGAAAACCTTAGAATTGAATCCGGATTAAGTTGAAGTCTATGTTTATCCCGGGCTTGCCTATAAATATCAAAGTAATTATGACAAAGCAATAAAAGATATGAATATTGCAGCTCGCTTCGACTCGGAAGAAGCAATTGAAAAATTAAAAGAATTAGGACTGAAATCTTATCAAACGTCTAGTATAGGCTAATAATTTTTGATTCAATGCAATACAAATTAGACTGACAAAAATTAAATACTGTTCTTTCAATAAATATTGACTGTGTAAAATCATGATTATAAATACAAAAGAAGTGTATCAATTCAAAATCACATTGAATAATTCTAAACCATCCATATGGAGAAGAATAGTTGTCCCTTCTAACTATTCATTTTGGGATTTACACGTTGCTATTCAAGATTCTGTGGGATGGCTTGATTATCACCTTTCATCGGTGCTCAATAATCCTAAAAGCGAAGAATATGCCGATATGATTGAATGGGTGGGCAAAGATTTTAATCCGGAATATTTTGATCCGGGGGCTGTATTGTTTGATGATCCTAAAAAAAGATTTAATCGAATGAATGAATGGTAGGAATGAATCAACCCATTCAAGAAATTATCAGACAGAGATATTCCTGCCGTTCTTACATCGATGAACCGGTACAGGAAATGCATCAACAGGAACTGAGGAAGTTCTTAGAGATACAGCGCATCGGTCCTCTGGGAACACACGCACGGTTTGAACTTGTTGCTGCCGTACAGGACGAGAGACAATCTTTGAAAGGACTCGGCACGTACGGCTTTATCAGGAACCCTGCAGCTTTTATTATTGGTGCACTTGAACAAGGGCAAAAGAACCTTGAAGATTACGGATACCTTTTAGAGCATTTGGTACTTTCAGCTACCGGTATTGGTTTAAGAACTTGCTGGCTTGGCGGTACATTTACAAAAAGCAGTTTTGCAAAGAGAATATCTTTGCACGATAACGAAACTATTCCTGCCGTTGTTGCTGCAGGATATATGGAAGATAGAAGAGGAAAAGATGGAAAGATTCGGAAATACTTAAGCGCCGCTCGTCGCTTGCCGATGGAGCTGTTATTCTATATGGATACTTTCGATTGCCCGCTTACAATAGAAACCGCTGATGTGTATTCACAGCCCCTTGAGATGGTCCGCTTGGCTCCGTCAGCCTCTAATAAACAGCCATGGCGAATAGTCCGAATCGATGGTGCATGGCATTTTTATCTTCAACGGACAAAAGGGTATGGCAAAGGAACAATCTTATTTAACATTCTCCGGCTTGCCGACCTGCAGCGTGTCGATATGGGTATTGCAATGTGCCATTTTGAACTCACTGCCCGTGAACTTTGTCTCAATGGCAGTTGGGTTCTTGATGATCCAAAACTTCAAATGCCTGCAGGCACAGAATATACGGTAACCTGGAAAGCGTGAATTCTGCTTTGGCTGAATATTATTATGCAAAACTCTGATAAAAAAAACAGAAGTTTAGAAAAAATTAATTAAGTACTTTAGCCGCATAAATTGATACGTTCTTTAATTATTTATTCTATCTTTATTTGACAATTACAATAGGTAAATAAATTTATTCTGCAGCCCGTTATGTAAGTCAGGTTGCCAACATGATCTACAATTATAATAAATCAGTCAACTTCATTCACCGCTAAAAGTTCCGGTTTCAATTCTACCGTCTCCGGTCTCCCTCATTGTTGTTCCGTTTTACTTTTACTAAATTTCCTATGAAATAAACATAAAATAAATCATTTTTTATTTTAGGAATATATGACTAAAGATAATTACCCTGCCGCAGACGGAAAAGCCTCAAGATCATTCAAGCGCGAGCTGAGTTTGTTCGATTCTACTATGCTCGTGGTCGGCTCCATGATAGGTTCCGGGATTTTTATTGTAAGCGCAGATATCGCAAGAACTGTAGGATCGCCCGGCTACCTGTTATTAGTCTGGCTTATTACCGGGGCAATTACCATTATAGCTGCTCTTAGTTACGGAGAGCTTGCAGGTATGCTTCCGCATGCGGGCGGACAGTATGTTTATTTACGTGAAGCATATAATCCTTTAATAGGATTTCTTTATGGCTGGACGCTGTTCCTTGTTATTCAAACCGGTACTATAGCGGCAGTTGCCGTTGCTTTTGCTAAATATACCGGAGAAATTATTCCGTGGTTTAGTGAAAAGCATATTCTGTTGAATGTTATAGGATTTAAAATATCAGCCGCCCAAATTCTGGCAATAGCAAATATAACTTTCCTTACTTATACAAATATGCGAGGACTCCGTTCAGGTAAAATTGTTCAGAATGTTTTTACTTCTACTAAAGCAATTGCAATGATGGCGTTAATTATTCTTGTAATTATAATAAGCAAACATATAGGTACATTAACTGCAAGTTTTTCCAACTTCTGGAATCCAAGCTGGACGCATACTGCCGGGGGTAAAATTATTTCCGTTGAACCGCTTTCCGGTACGCTGCTGATTGCGGCAATTGGCGTTGCAATGGTAGGGTCCCTGTTTTCAAGCGATGCCTGGAATAATATTACTTTTACTTCAGGGGAAGTCGTTAATCCCAAAAGAAATATTCCTCTGAGTCTTTTCCTCGGAACGTTGATAGTAACGATTATATATATTGCCGCTAATCTTGCTTATATTTTTATCCTTCCGTTAAAAGGTAACCCCGGAGCGGCAAGCGTAATGGGAAGAGGGATACAATTTGCATTAAGCGACAGGGTTGCTACCGCTGCATCATCTATGGTCTTTGGCCAGCCTGCTGTTATTATTATGGCAGTTCTGATAATGATTTCTACCTTCGGCTGTAATAATGGTTTAATACTTTCCGGCGCCCGTGTTTATTATGCGATGGCTAAGGATAATTTGTTTTTTAAGAAAACCGGGACGTTAAATAAATGCTCTGTCCCGGGGTTTGCATTAATTGTCCAGGCATTATGGGCAAGCCTTCTTTGCCTTTCAGGAACTTACAGCAATTTGCTTGATTACGTAATATTTGCTGTACTGATTTTTTATATATTGACTATAACCGGTTTATTCTTATTAAGGAAAAAACAACCTGATGCCCACCGTCCTTATAAAGCTTGGGGCTATCCTGTTCTGCCGGCATTTTATATCCTGTGTGCCGCCGCTATTTCCATCGACCTTTTAATATTTAAACCTATGTATACCTGGCCTGGAATGGTTATTGTTGTGTTGGGGATACCGGTTTATTTTATATGGAAAAAATCTTTGCAATTAAATTGATGTAAGTTTAATTTTCGTTTTATAGTTAGGCGGAAATTTGGTTTACCCTTCCCTTAAAATGGGAAAGTCCGCCCCCAAAAGAGTGTTGGGGAAAGGGTTTATTATTACTTTTTTTAGTGGAGCATTAATGAATAAACCGGTTTTTAAATATCGTTGGTTCGTAGCTGGAGATATAAACGGCTTTTTCGGCTTAATGTTTGACAATCTTACAGTCCTTTCTTTCTTAGCCTTCATTTTAATATTTGCATTTAAATATCCCGCAGATATTGTTTTTGGTAAAATGTTTCCGGGTACTGCGTTCGGAGTTTTATTCGGTGATCTCGTCTATACATGGATAGCATTCAGGCTTGCAAAAAAGAATAATAATACTAATGTAACTGCTATGCCGCTCGGACTTGATACTCCTTCAACTATAGGTATTAGCCTTACAGTACTGGGACCTGCTTTTATCTATCTGAAAGGGAAAGGAATTGCAGAGTATGATGCTGCTATGATGACCTGGTATATTGGTATGGCAACAATGGTTATAATAGGAATTTTTAAGTTAGTTTTTTCTTTTTTCGGCGGGTGGGTTCAAAAGGTTGTTCCGCAAGCGGGATTGCTCGGCAGTCTTGCAGGTATTGGCCTGGCATTAATTGGTTTTATTCCTTTAATTGATATATTCGGTCTCCCTGTAATCGGCATGATTTCTCTCGGGTTAATATTATATACTCTTGTTGCAAAAATTAAATTACCGAAAAATTTTCCCGGCGTATTTGCGGCAATATTTATCGGTACGGCGCTTTATTATATTTTAGCTCCAATGGGTTTAGCCGGAGGAAGTTTTACTCCTCCGTCATTACAACTTCATTTTGGAATGCCTGTTCCAACGTTGGGTTTTATCCACGGATTTTTACAAGCGCTGAAATATTTGCCGATTGCTTTGCCGTTTGCAATTTTGACTATTGTTGGCGGTATAAATGTAACCGAAAGCGCTAAAGTAGCCGGAGATAATTATAATACAAGGGATATTTTGCTTACCGAAGCATGTTCAACACTTATAGCAGGAGTTTGCGGCGGTGTTGCACAAACTACGCCTTACATCGGTCATCCAGCCTATAAAGCCATGGGAAGCCGCTCCGGCTATACTGTACTTACGGGATTATTTATTGGTTTGGGCGGTATGCTAGGATATGTTTCATTCTTTGTTGAATTGATTCCACGTGCTGTCCTTGCACCTATATTAATTTTTGTCGCGCTTGAAATAATTGTACAGGCATTCAGAACTGTGCCGCCTTCACATACAACTGCCGTAGCATTTTCACTTTTCCCTAATGTAGCAAGATTGCTGCAGATTAAACTAAGCAATACTGATTTTATCCCGCTTGATAAATTTAACGGGCTTATGATAATCTCCGGTAAAACTTTACCCGAAATGCTGATAATAGTTGCACTCGGGAATGGATTTATTTTAACTGCAATGCTATGGGGCGCTTTTGTAGCCAAGCTGATTGACAGAAAACTGAGACAGGCGTCTTTGTATTTGGTAATAACAGCAGTGTTTACGTTCTTTGGAATAATACATTCTGCAATTCCCGACGGTGATTCATATTTCCCATGGAATTTACAGGGAGTATTCAAACAAATCCCGTATCAATTTTCTGCTGCTTACCTTGTACTTGCAGCGATGTTTTTTATTTTGTCATACGCAAAACAATCTGTATAGCGGATTTCCTGTATTGGCTTTAAAAGGTTCATTTAATAAGATTTTAAATACAGCATTTTGTATTTTACAATTAATAAAAAGCGATATTTAAAAATATTTCTTTAACTAAGATATATTTTAGGGATAAATTTTTGACGGCAGAATATCTTCATCAGATTTTTAAGAAATATCAAAAGGGCGATGCTACTGAAATTTCTTATTATTCAACTCTTGAGAAATTCGTAAAAGGATTTTCCGAATCTAAGAGAAAAAAGAAAATTGAGATTACTACAATTCCCAAGAAAACCGAAGCAGGAAATCCCGACTTTAGAATTTGGGACGGCAGGCAAAAAATAATCGGTTATATTGAAGCAAAAGATTTAGAAACCGATTTGGATAAAATCGAAGAGTCTGATCAGATAAAAAGATACATCTCAACTTTTCCAAATGTTTTGCTTACAAATTATACGGAATTCAAGTTATTCAGAGACGGCAAACGCATTGATAAAGTTTCAATTGCGCGTCCTTTTATTTTTAAAAAATTAAAAACAATTCCGCCTGTTGAGAATGAGGACGGTTTTTTTACACTGCTTGAAAATTTTTTGGATTTTTCTCTGCCAAAAACTTACACCGCCAAAACTCTTGCTGTTGAACTGGCAAAGCGTACTAAATTCCTTAAAGATGAAGTTATTATTGAAGAATTAAAAAGAAACGATGAGTCTATACATGGTTTTTATAATGCATTTAAAGAATTTTTAATTGCGGGGATTTCGGAAGATGAATTTTCTGACCTCTATTCGCAGACAATTACTTACGGGTTATTTGCTGCAAGGCTTCGTGCGGGTGATGAGTTTTCAAGAAGACTTGCATTTGATTTTATTCCCAAAACAATCGGTATTCTGAGAGATATTTTCAGATTTATTTCTCTGGAAGACCTTCCCCAGCAGATGGAAATAATAATTGATGATATTGCCGAAGTGCTTGCTGTCGCCGATGCAAAGAAAATACTTGATAAATATTATCACGATGGCAAAGGAAGCGATCCTATTCTGCACTTTTATGAAACTTTTCTTGAAGAATATGATCCGGCTACAAGGGAAAAAAGAGGTGTCTATTACACACCCGAGCCGGTTGTTTCTTTTATTGTTCGTTCTTTGCATGAAATCCTTAAAGAAAAATTTGAAATTGCCGATGGACTTGCTTCAAAAGATATTACTCTTCTGGATCCCGCCGGGGGAACACTCGGATTTCTCGCCTATGCAATTCGGATTGCAGTAGAAGAATTTGAAGGGAAATACGGTAAAGGTGTTGTAAAAGATTTTTTAAAATATCAGGTGCTTGAAAATTATTATGCATTTGAATTAATGATGGCGCCTTATGCAATAGGGCATATGAAGATGTCTTTTCTTCTTGAAGAGTTGGGCTATGTAATGAAGGATGACGAAAGGGTAAAGTATTATTTAACAAATACCCTCGATATGCAGGAACTTGATTCTGCAAAATTTCCGGGAATGTCTTCGCTTTCACATGAATCTCATGAAGCAGGTAAAGTTAAAAAGAAAGTACCTATCCTTGTTGTGCTTGGTAATCCGCCTTATTCAGGACATTCTTCAAATACCGGTGAATGGATTTCCGGGGAGATTAAAGAATATTATAAAGTTGACGGCAATCCTTTGGGCGAAAAAAATCCTAAATGGCTGCAGGATGATTATGTTAAATTTATCCGTTTTGCGCAATGGAAAATAGATCAGGCGGGTGAAGGAGTCGTCGGCTTCATAACGAATCACAGCTATTTGGATAACCCTACATTCCGCGGTATGCGGCAGTCCCTGATGAACAGTTTTGATGAAATTTATATATTGGATTTACATGGAAATTCGTTAAAAAAAGAAAAAGCGCCGGATGGCGCTAAGGACGAAAATGTCTTTGATATTATGCAGGGTGTTGCGGTTGTTTTTATGATTAAATATAAAATTAAAAGACTATAAAGAATTTTAACTTATGACTAAAGTTTTTCACGCTGAACTATTCGGAATACGGGAAAGCAAATACAAATGGCTTAACAGCCATAGTATTTCTTCAACAAATTGGAAGAAACTGAATCCTAAAACAGAATTTTACCTTTTTATACCTCAGAAAGTAAAAAATCTAAAACAATATCAGTCTTATTATAAAGTCAGTGATATTTTCCCGGATAATAGCGTTGGAATTGCGACGGCAAGGGATGGATTGACGATACATTTTACTAAAAACAGCCTTTGGAATACTGTCAGGAATTTTTCTAATCTCGAAGTTGAATTAGCAAGAGAAACATATAATCTTGGGAAAGATGTAAGAGACTGGAAGGTAGAGTTTGCACAGAAGGATTTGAAAGACAGCGGTTTAAATAAAAATAATATTGTGCCTATTCTTTATAGGCCTTTTGATATTCGCTTTACCTATTATACGGGAAGATCACGCGGTTTTCATTGCATGCCCCGTGGTGATATAATGAAGCATTTGCTTTTGGATAATTTGTCAATCTGTATTGGCAGGCAGGGTAGTGTGATAGGATCAAATAATTATAATATTGTTTTTATTTCAGATAAAATTGTCGATCTTAATTTATTTAGAAGAGGCGGGGAATTAGTATTTCCACTTTATTTGTATCCTGATAAAGCGGAAAAGAAAAAATTTTTTCATTCACAATTAATGATGTTTGAACCGGCAGCGGTTTATCAGGCTAAGCAGCCAAATATCAAGCCTGAATTATTTGAAGAGTTAAAAGCTACGTATAAAAATGAAGTAACACCGGAAGAAATATTTTATTACATCTATGCTGTTTTATATAGCAATATATACAGAACAAAGTACTCTGAATTTCTTAAGATGGATTTTCCACGCATTCCGTTTACCGATGATTATAAAATATTTATTAAGCTGGGCAAACTGGGTAAGCAGCTTGCCGACCTGCATCTTTTGAAATCAAAAGAATTGGAAAAACCCATCACAAGATTTCCGGTTGAGGGCAGCAATAAGGTTGAAAAATTAATATACAAACCCGTAGAGTCGGGGACTGCCCCGTCTCTATATATTAATAAAGAACAATATTTCAACGGCGTGCCGGAGGAAATCTGGCAGTATCAAATCGGCGGATACCAGGTATGTGATAAATGGCTTAAAGATAGAAAAGGACGAACGCTTACCTTAGAAGAAATTACAGTATACTGTAAAATTGTAACTGCATTATCCAAAACAATTGAACTGCAAAAAGAGATTGATGAGTTATATTGTATTATTTAATTTATCTCTAATTCCTGCTTTGACGGAAGTTTTGGAAAAGGCGTATGCGGTTCCATCTGATACCAATACGCTACGGAAGAAATATTATCTTGCAAAGGAAGATATCTGCCGCCACTTTGCCAGCCTAAATCCTGGATTGTAACTTTTAAATCTTTCTCAAACCGTATTGGATCAGAAATATGCCATCTGTACATCCCGAAACGTTGCATTACATTATAATGCCCGTCGCCGCGTATTATTTGAGGAAGTCCGCTGTAAGGGCTGCAGAATTCAGTATATTCGGATGCCGCCGTAACAGCAGCATTTTTTTGCCTGGTGCTAAAATCATAGGAGCCGCAAAAATAATCCTCTGTACCGGTACCGCAGATAGTAGGAAATTTAGTATCTCCATCTAAATAAAATTTAACCTCGCCTTCTCCCCACCATCCATTATTATGAGGTTCCAACGCTAAATATGTTCCGACATATTGTCCTTTGCCTTTAATGTTATCAACTATTACGTAGTCTTCTTTATAATGGATAGGATTCGCTTTTCGAAATTGCGCATGAAAATAGGCGGCATTGTCCGGAACATCGGTAAGAATATAGTCAACCTGGTAATATAAAGTCATAGCATCATCACCAATGTCCTCCATCGTTATTTTACACTTTTTGTGAAAGGGCATGGGCCAGTAACAATTGAATCCACTGCCGGAATTTACTGCTATAGCTAAGGATTGTAAAGGCGAGTATTGTCCCCATCCCATTCCGAAAAAATCTCCTACGGGACATTCTACAGACGGATTCTTTTCATCATCCCAATAGATTCGCAAAATCGACAATCGCCAGTTACCCGAAGGTGTCATCCAGATATGCTGGATAGAACCCTGTCCTTCAATCTCTGCCAACGTAAAAGTAGTTTGCGGATTTATAATTACACTTGGACTTACTTTCCACCCCTGCCCGAGTTCCTTTGAAGCTTTAGCACCGGTGCCGTCTGTTGCCATACCCCCTTGTCCTTTAGCGCCTGTAAAATTTTCAGGGCCGATAGAGCGGCTTTTGGCATCAGAAAGCTTATACAAGTTGCTTAAATTGGCGTCAATGCCGTTAAAATTTTCTTGAGCAAAAGTTGATAAAGCAACAATCGAAATAATGGGTAGACAATGAAAGAAGCATTTTACAAACGAAATATTTGACATAATCGTTCTCCTTAATTATAAATTTCATTATATGTCCAGAAGCATAAATGGGGCATGCCCCGTCTACTACTTCTTTAATTTAACTTAGCACTATTGCTATAGCAGCATTATTTACAATATCTTCAGGAGTGCATCCGCGGCTTAAATCAAAAAATGGTTTTTTTAAACCCTGAGTCAGCGGACCGATTGCTTTACAGCCGCCGAGTCTTTGAGCAATTTTATAACCGATATTTCCTGCATTAAGATCAGGGAAGATTAGTACATTTGCCCTGCCTGCTACTTCGCTGCCTGGAGCTTTTCTTTTACCTACGGAATCAACAATAGCGGCATCGAATTGAAGCTCGCCGTCAATTGCCAGATCAGGGCGTTTACTTTTCACTAGGGTTAATGCTTCAAGTATTTTATCGATTGATTCATGTTTAGCGCTGCCTTTGGTTGAAAAAGAAAGCATCGCTATATATGGTTTTTCGCCCGTTAATTTAGCATGATTGCCGGCGGCAGAAATAGCTATATCTGAAAGCTGTTTTGCATCAGGGTCCGGAACAACTCCGCAGTCTGAAAAAGTATATGATTTATCCGGGAAAACCATAAAAAAGAAACTTGATACAATTGAAATTCCTTCCGGCATACCGATGCATTGAATTCCTGCCCTCAGGACATCTGCAGTGGAAGCGGTAGAACCGGCAACACTGCCGTCAGCCAAGCCTTCTCTTACTATCATTGCACCGAAAAACAAATCGCGTTTTATTGTATTTCTTGCGTCTTCAATACTTATCCCTTTTTTCTTGCGTAATTCATAAAAAGTATTTGCGTATTCGTCTAACTTTTCTGATTTAAGCGGGTCGATTATTTTAATGTCCGTTAAATCTACACCAAGCTTTTTAGCATCTGAATTAATCTTACTCTCATCACCTATAGTAATTACCGAAGCAATTTTTTCTTTTGTAAGAATTTCTGCTGCTTGTAAAACTCTTTCATCATGCGATTCAGGAAGAATAATAGTCTTTTTTAATCCGGCAGCTTTTTCCCTTGTGATAGCTAAAATGTCATTTACCATAATATATCCTGTTTTATAATTAAATTATACAGGTAAAATTAAGAAAATTTAGGATTAGTTTGTTGGAAATTCAAAGATTGAAAAATTAATTGAATGGGATTATATTTCGGGGAAAACTTTAATTGAAAAGATTCCTAATATTAAACAAACATTATTAATTTTCCCTTATATCCGGATAGAATATAGTCAAAATATGTATTCTTATTGATAATTTGTTTATTATTCCAAGAAAGTAATAAATAATATATATATAATAGATGTTTATTTTACGTTGCTTATTGATATGAAAACTTATAAATTCACATTCTTAATTTTTTATGATAGAAGAAAATTTACGGATAGTTAAAGAAAGAATTGAAAGAAAATGTGCCGAAGTTAAGCGAAATCCTTCGGAAATCAAGCTTATAGCTGTTTCCAAGAATTTCGGAATTGAAGCAATAAATCAAGTATTTAACCAAGGTAATGTTGACTTTGGTGAGAATAGGGCTCAGGAATTAGATTCTAAATATTCACAACTGGGGAATAAAATTACCTGGCATTTTATTGGAAGCCTTCAGAGAAACAAAGTTCGCTTTGTTATCAATTCAGCAGATTACATTCATTCAGTCGATTCTCTTATGCTTGCTGTTGAAATAAATAAGCGGGCGGCTTCTTTAAATAAAATCCAGAAGGTTCTTTTGGAAATTAAAACTTCATTTGAAGATTCTAAAACCGGGCTTAGTGAATATAGCGAAATTAAAGACTTGGCTGACTATTGTAAAGAATTTAATAATGTACATTTAATCGGGCTAATGACTATAGCTCCGTTAACTGATGATATAAATTTGATAAAGAAAAGTTTTAGTCATTTACGTAAATTGAAAGAACGTTTAAACACAGATAATTTAAATATTAAAGAACTTTCTATGGGAATGACATCCGATTTTGAAATTGCCATTGAAGAAGGCGCTACAATGTTACGAATTGGTTCTGGAATATTTGGTGAAAGAGATTATTCAAAAAGTTGGAAGGAGATCGTATGAAGGTTTCCCCACTAAGCATTAAAAAACAAGAATTCAACAAAACTTTTCGCGGGTATGACAAGGATGAGGTACAAACCTTCCTTAATAAACTTGCCGGTGAGTTTGAAACTTTGCAAAAAGAAAACGATTCTTTGAAAAAAGAGCTTGAAGAATCTACAGTAAAACTTACTGAGTTTAGGAGAATTGAAAAAAATCTTCAGGATACCCTGTTGAAAGCCCAGGAATCATCCAGCAAATCGATTGAGTCAACTAAAAAACAGTGCAGCTTGATGATTAAAGAAGCGGAAATCAAAGTCTCGCAGATACTGGAAAAAGCAAGAGAAAATGCAAACGAGATACGAAATGCTGTTATAAATTTAAGAGAAGAAAAAAATTTAATAATTGCTAATCTTAAGGCGATAATTAATTCCCAGGCGCACCTGCTGGAAATGAAAGTTGAAACTGCCGGTGAAGAACTTTCTGAAACAGGGCAGATTGAACAAGCAAAAAAAATAGACATTAATGTAGAGGAAATAGTAAATAAACTGTTATAGGCATATGAGTGATCTAATTACTAAAATTAACGAAACACTTCAGGTTATTTGGAAAAAAACAAAGGATGATTATCCAGTAGGAATTATTCTCGGTACCGGTCTCGGGGGATTGGTAAAAGAGATAGATGTAGAATTCGATATAGATTATGCAGAATTACCAAACTTCCCTCTTTCTACAGTTGAGTCCCACCATGGTAAATTAATCTTTGGAAATATCGGTAATAAAAAAGTTGTTGCAATGCAGGGACGCTTTCATTATTATGAAGGCTACACGATGCAGCAAATTACCTACCCGGTTAGAGTTATGAAATTTCTTGGTGTTAAAACTTTACTTGTATCAAACGCATGCGGCGGGATGAATCCTCTTTATAAAAAGGGCGATATTATGCTGATGGTTGATCATATAAATCTTCTTGGCGATAACCCTTTAATCGGGAAAAATGATGAAAAGCTGGGTCCGCGTTTCCCCGATATGAGTGAACCCTACAGCCAGGCGCTAATCGATCTTGCAGAAAATGTGTCGCTTGAAAATAAAATTAAAGTACAAAAGGGAGTTTATGTTGCCGTTCCCGGGCCTAATCTGGAAACAAAAGCGGAGTACAGGTTTTTAAGAGCCACAGGGGCAGATGTTGTTGGAATGTCTACTATACCCGAAAATATTGTGGCTAACCATATGGGTATTAAGGTACTGGGTTTAAGCATTATAACTGATGAATGTTTCCCTGATGCTTTGAAACCTGCAAATGTTCAACAAATTATTGCTACTGCTATGGAAACCGAGCCGAGGATGACCTTGATAATGAAAGAAGTTATTAAAAGGCTATAAATGGAACAAAAGAAAATCCATTATTATTTGACACCGGTGCTGCTTGGTATATTAATGTTTGCATCGAATTTTTTAAATACCAGCTTATTCAAGTTTGGTGAAGACAGTTTTGCAGTTTGGTTTGTTCTTTCCGTAATGTGTTTTGCCTGCGGCTGGTTTATTGATAAAACATTAGGATGGCGTTCCGGCGGCAAGGTTGTTTTTTCTACAATTATTGCAGTTGCTATAATAAGTGTATTAATGATTTCATTCTTTCGCGATTATTTTGCTGCAAATGAATTATTGTCTGAAAATTTAATTCTTTACAGTCTTCGGGACATTACTCTTGGGGCTATGGCGTTTTTCGGTATGTCTGTTGTCGAAATCCTGACTAAACAGAGAGATTTCCTTATTATGAAAGAAAAATTAAGTTATTACGAAGACCTTGTTAAAGATGCTAAGAAAGAAGCCGAACTGGAGCTTAAAGAAGCAAAAGTAAGTGCAAAAAAGATTTTAAATGACGCTGAACTTGAAGCAAAAAATACTATTCTTAGAAAAGAAAGGATAGAAAAAGAACTTAAAGAATTTATTCAGGCAGAAAAAGAACTGATAAAAAAATACGAAGATATTGATTAGAAAGTATATTCCTGCCGGTCCGGTAGGCGTACGAATGATTTATATAAATGGTTAAATACGTTATAAAAATTAATAATTAGTAAATAGAGAAACTGTTAAAACAGGTACAAAATGCCTTTTGTTTAAAACAGCCGTCGGCTTTTAGTGCTGGTCTGCTTTAGAAAGCAAAAACTTTACAACCGTTTTAATGGTTTAAATTATAATTAAGAACAAAGTGGAATCATATATTTCAACTATAATTAGGTTTTAAATTAAAAATAAAAACAATTATAGTTTTAAGAATTAGTTTTAAATGTTTAAACAAAATTTAGATAAAATAAATTACCCTGAGATAGAAGAAAAGATTCTAAATTTCTGGAAAAAGAATAAAATTTTCGAGAAAAGTGTTTCTTCGAGAGATGATAATAAATTGTTCGTCTTTTATGAAGGGCCTCCTACAGCAAACGGCAAACCTGGCATTCATCATGTAATGGCAAGAACATTAAAAGACCTTGTGTGCCGTTATAAGACTCTAAAAGGGTTCCGCGTTGAAAGAAAAGCAGGATGGGATACCCACGGCTTACCCGTGGAAATTGAAGTTGAGAAGAAGCTCGGTATTAAGCATAAAAGTGAAGTTTTAGATTATGGTATAGAAAAGTATAATAAAGCCTGCCGTGAGTCTGTATTTAAATATCTGGACCTCTGGGAAAAGATGACCACCCGTATGGGTTACTGGATTGATCTTGATTCGGCATATATTACTCTTACTAATAATTATATTGAATCCGTTTGGTGGGCGTTAAAAACACTTTTTAATAAAGGATTAATTTATAAAGATTATAAAATTGTTCCGCAGGATCCAAAATCGGAGACAGTTCTTTCTTCTCATGAACTGGCGCTAGGCTACCGTGAGACTAAAGACCCTTCAGTTTATGTCTTGTTCAAATTAAAAAACAAAGATGAGTATTTTCTTGTTTGGACTACTACTCCGTGGACACTAATATCCAATGTTGCGCTGGCTGTAGGTAGTGATATTCATTATGTTAAGATTAAAAACAACGATAAGATAATTATACTTGCAAAAGATAGATTGTCCGTTATAGACGGTGAATTTGAAATTATAGAAGAGTTCAAAGGCAAGGAATTAGAAGGAATCGGCTACGAACAGTTTTTCAATTATATAAAGCTTGAAGATAACCCGGCATATAAGGGTAAAAAAGCTTTCTTTGTTGCTCCTGGTGATTTTGTAAGCACGGAAGATGGTTCGGGAATAGTTCATATAGCGCCCGCATTTGGTGCTGATGATTATGAGCTTTCGAAAAAATATAATCTTCCTATGTTTCAGCCGGTTACACGCGGCGGTTTATTTACTTCTGATGTAACTGATTTTGCAGGACAGTTTGTTAAAGATGCCGATAAAGGAATCATCATAAAGATGAAAGAAGAAGGCAAGCTTTACAGGAAAGAAACCATTACACACTCTTATCCTTTCAGCTGGAGACATGAAAATGTGCCCGTAATATATTATGCGCGAGAATCCTGGTTTATCCGTACTACTTCAATTGCCGGCAGAATGGTTGAATTAAATAAAACAATCACATGGCAGCCCCCTGAAGTTGGATCCGGAAGATTCGGCAACTGGCTGGAGGAAAATAAAGATTGGGCTCTTTCACGCGACAGATTCTGGGCTACTCCGCTTCCTATTTGGGTAAGCGATGATGGAGATATGTTTGCGGTTGGCAGTATTGAAGAACTAAAAGAGGGGTTTATTGAGGAAAACGGAAAGCGCATATATGTTAAAAATATTAAGGATATAGATCTGCATAAGCCTTTTGTCGATAGTATCTTTTTTGAACAAAACGGTAAAGTTTACAAACGTACCCCTGAATTAATTGATGTTTGGTTTGATTCCGGTTCAATGCCTTTTGCTCAATATCATTATCCATTTGAAAATAAAGAATGGTTTGAGAAACATTCATTTCCGGCAGACTTTATATGCGAGGGTATAGACCAGACACGGGGATGGTTTTATACGCTTCATGCAATTGCAACAATGCTGTTTGATAGTATTGCATTTAAAAATATTATTGTAAACGAACTTATCCTTGACAAAAAAGGACTAAAGATGTCCAAGTCGAAGGGTAATACAGTCGATCCCTTTATGCTTTTCAATAAATACGGCGCAGACGCAACAAGGTGGTATCTTGTAACTAACAGTCCGCCGTGGAGACCGACATTATTTGATGAAGAAGGTCTGATAGAGGTTCAAAGAAAGTTTTTTGGAACATTACTTAATACTTATTCATTCTTTGCTCTTTATGCCAATATTGATGAATTTAAGTTTAGCGAGGATCTTGTCGATTATAAACAACGGCCTGAGATTGACAGATGGGTTATTTCAAAGTTAAATTCTCTTATAACCGATTATGAAAAGATGATGAATGAGTACGACGTGACAAAAGCAGCTCGTGCTGTTTCTGATTTTACAATAGCTCATCTTTCAAACTGGTATGTACGCAGATGCAGAAGAAGATTCTGGAAATCCGAAATGAATGATAATAAGCTTTCGGCTTATCAGACTTTATATGAATGTCTTATAACTATATCTAAGCTTACTTCACCTTTTGCACCTTTCATCTCTGAAGAATTATATCAGAATTTGAATTCTATCACGAAGAAGGAAATATTTGAATCGGTTCATTTGAGTGAATTTCCAAATCCGGTTTATTTTGAGAAAGAACTTGAACAAAAAATGGAAATTGCCCAGAAAGTTGTATATCTTACACGTTCGATGCGGGCAAAAAATAATTTAAAGGTAAGACAGCCGTTAAAGAAAATTATGGTTGTCGTGGAAAAAGAAAAAATAGAAGCTCTTAATAAAATGAAGGATGTAATTCTCGAAGAAGTTAATATAAAAGAGCTTGTAGTTCTTAATGATGATTCGAGAATTGTAAATAAATCTGCAAAAGCTAATTTTAAATCGATAGGACCAAAGTTTGGTAAAAATGTAAATGCAGTTTCAAATGCGATTAAAGCTTTAAGTAACATTGAAATCGCAGCAATTGAATTAGGTGAAAGTATAAAAATTAAAGTTGGCTGTGAAGAACTCCATATAACAAAGGATGATGTTGAAGTAATCAGTTCCGAAATTTCAGGATGGCTGGTTGAAATGGAAGAAGGAGTTACAGTTGCTCTCGATGTGGAGCTTGACGAAACTCTTATTGCAGAAGGATTGGCAAGAGAATTTGTTAATCGCATTCAGAATATGAGGAAGGATGCAGGATTCGATGTGATAGACAGAATTAAAATAAATTTTAATGGCAGCAGTAAACTTGTTGAAGCAGTAAAAACTTTTAGTAAATATATTTCAAATGAGACACTTGCCGAACAGCTTGAATTTGAAGAAAGGTTGTCCGGCGGTTTTAACCAAAATTGGAAAATCGGAGAATGTGATTGCTCCGTCCAAATTGAAAAAGTGAAATCCTAAAAAGGAGATCAAATTATGGCAAAAAAATCTGCCGCTAAAAAAACTGTAGTAAAAAAAATTGATAAAAAGACTGTTAAATCTAAGGGCGTAAACAAAATGAAAGCTCCTGTACTGATAAAAAAGGCTAAATTGAAACCTACTGTTAAAAAAGTTACTTCAAAAACTACAGAAACAAAAAAAATTGCTCATACTAAGTCATTAAAAAAACAGGAAATTACAGAAAAAAAGATAGGATTAAAGATATCAATGTCAAGGAAGAAGATAATTAAAGATAAAGTTCCGGTTGGTTCAAAAGAAGTTCAGCCGGCTGTAGAAGAACGAGTAAAATCAATTACAAAAGTTAAAGGATATAGTCAAAAGGATTTGGAGCATTTTAGGCAGATAATTTTAGCAAAGCGTGATGAAATTATTGAACAGCTTCAGAACTTAAAAGAACAAATGCTTGACCCGACTACTGGCGAATATATTAATGAAAATTCCCCATATTCTCTGCACATGGCGGAACAAGGGACAGATGCTATGGAAAGAGAAAAAACATTTTTGTATGCGCAAAGGGAAAATAAATTTCTCGGGTATCTTGAGGATGCACTTAAAAGAATTGATTCAGGGACATACGGAATCTGCCTTGAGTGTATTGATGAACCCCAGCATCTTTGCGATACGTGCCCATTGGTTCCTAAAGCCAGACTTGAAGCAGTTCCGCATAGCCAGCTTTGCCTGCCTATAAAGCAAAGACAGGAAAAACGTTAATTATAAAATGAAGTTGAATTATGACGGAGTAGTATACTGAGTGAAAATAATAAAAACGTGAACTTTTTATAATATAATACGAGTTAGCCTTGGCTTAAAGCGTTATATTTTTTAATGTCGTTAAATATGCATTATGTGTTTTATATTGTTTTCACCTTGTAGGGGTAACATATTGATAGTAAAATGTTTCCCCCAAAAGACTATTCTGAACTGCAGAACGATGTTATCGTGTTTGAACTATGCTACAATACGTGTATTGTTAAAAAAATATTTAAATAATTAAGGCTAATCTTGAGGATTTTATTCGTTTCATTTCTAGTTATTCTTTTAGACCAGATATCCAAGTTTATTGTCAAAGGGATTTCAGTACCGTTTCTTAAAATAAATTTTCACGGCATGTATACCGGGCAAAGAATAACGGTGGTCGATGGTTTATTTAATATTTCATTTGCTGAAAACCCCGGTATTGCTTTTGGAATATATCCAGGCGAAAACTTTAAGCTCTTGATTTGTTTGTTTACACTTATTGCAAGCATTTTAATGTGTTACTACCTCTATAAAAACCGGAATAGCTCTTTTAATCTTAGATTATCGCTCGCAATAATTCTCGGCGGCGCATTAGGAAATCTTATAGATAGATTTTTTTACGGTCTAATTTTCGGCTATGGTGGAATTTTCCATGGTAAAGTTGTAGATTTTTTTAACCTTAAATTTTTCAATCTTTTCATTTTCAATAAGATTTTCGGAAATTATGTATTTAATGTTGCAGATATGGCCGTAACATTCGGGGTTATTCTGTTCCTTCTATCTCTTGACAGGGAAAAAACCGCTGAAATTGAAGAAAGTATTGAAGTCGAAAATCTTCTTGTAGATGAAAAAAAATAACTTAAAAATCTTATATATTTCCCTTGCTGTAGTAATTGCCGATCAGCTATCAAAAGCCGCAGTAAAAGGTTTTTCCATCCCTTTCCTAAATATATATCATGCAGGAATGTTTGAGGGTGAAAGAATAACCTTAATAGGAAATTTTTTCAGACTTACGTTTATTGAGAATCCCGGAATGGCTTTTGGCTTTGACCCGGGGCTTGATATGAAGATATGGGTCTCGCTGTTTTCTTTGTTTGCCAGTGTTGGACTATTGATTTATTTCTACTTCATAAGAAATAAAAGTTTTGTTCTTCGGCTTGCAATAGCATTTATTCTTGGCGGTGCTATAGGCAATTTAATAGATAGAATGTTCTATGGTATTTTTTATCAATATGCCCCGTTATTTTTCGGAAGAGTTGTGGATTTTATAGATATCGATTTTTTCAAGTTTAACCTTTTGGGAAGAAGCTTTGACCGATGGCCTATTTTTAATATTGCAGATTCGGCTGTGACAATCGGTGTGCTGATTTTAATATTTTTTTACCGGAGCGAAAAAGTTGAAAATAAAAAAGATAAGATGCCGGCAGCAGAGGCAAATTCACAAGGTGCCTCTTAAATATAAAATAATTCTACTATCATTTCACTTTTTTTCCACCAGGAGAACTATCCTTTAACTCTGCTTGCTTGCGGAGAGATTTGATTTTTCCAATTTAGGAAATTTATGTTATGAGTAAGCTGATAACCGAAAAAAAATACCGGATAGTGACTCCGGAAGGAAAAAAGAAAGAACGCCTTGATGTCTTTATAACCAATCAGCTTGAAAATGCTACCCGGTCTAAAGTTCAAAAATTTATTGAGGCAGGCTATATAACCGTAAATGCTGTGTCGGAAAAGCCAAGTTACAAAGTGCTGCCAGGCGATATAATTGAGGTGATAATTCACATTTCACCGCGCCCTGAAGAAGCTGAACCTGAGGAGATTCCGCTTGAAATTGTCTTTGAGGACGATTACTTGCTTATTGTAAATAAACCTGCCGGAATGGTTGCACATCCTGCGTATGCAAATTATACGGGTACCTTGGTAAACGCTTTATTGTTTCATTCCCAAAAACTTAGTAACCTGAATGAACCATCAAGGCCCGGAATTGTCCACAGGATAGATAAAGATACAAGTGGTTTGCTTGTTGTTGCAAAGGATGATTGGACACATGCTAAACTTGCCGGGCAATTTTCTAAGCATTCAATAGAACGGGAATATTGGGCGGTTGCATGGGGGAAATTTAAAGAGCCTAAAGGAAAGATAGATTTTAATATTGCAAGAAGCAAAACCGACAGGAAAAAATTCACTATGGTAAAAGATGAAGGTAAAACAGCTCTAACATATTATGATGTGATTGAGGAATTTGAATTTGCTTCTCTGTTGAAATTAAATTTAAAAACAGGAAGAACACATCAAATAAGAGTTCATTTGTCGGGAATAGGCCATCCAATATTCGGCGACCCGACTTACGGCGGAAGGAATATTGCTTATGGAACGAATCTGCCGAAAATGAAAAGCCGTATTCAAAATTTGTTGGATATAATGCCTCGTCAGGCTCTACATGCAAAAACACTTGGATTTATTCACCCGCATACACAAGAGCGTATCCGTTTTGATACTGAACTTCCTGATGATTTTAAAGAGCTTCTAAAAAAACTGAGGAATGAATAACAAAGAAAAGGGATTTATAGTATGTGTTTAAATTTTACATCCCATATTAGAAATTGTTAATTCCAATCTTGGTATATTTGTAAAAAAAATAATTGACCCTATGCAAATTTATAACACTTTAACAAAGCGAAAAGAAGAATTTATACCTATTGATCCTTCAATTGTTAAGATATATATGTGTGGTCCAACCGTATATGATTATTTCCATATCGGTAATGCGCGCTCATTTATCATGTCGGATATTATTCGCAGGTATTTTCAATATAAGGGTTACACCGTAAGGTTTGTAATGAATCTGACCGATATAGATGATAAAATAATTAATAAATCCATTAAAGAAGGAACGGATGCAGGTGTTGTTGCCGAAATATATGCAAAGGCTTTTTTTGAAGATATACGGAAACTAAAGATTAAGAAAGCAGATTTAAACCCAAGAGCTACGGCTCATATAAGCGATATAATCAATATAATAAAAAAACTCGAAGAAAAAGAATTTGCCTATAACATTAACGGCAATGTGTTTTATAATGTTTTAAAATTTAAAGACTATGGTAAGCTCAGCGGGAAAAAAGTTGAAGAACTTGAATCAGGTGCAAGAGTTGAAGTAAATGAGGAAAAAAGGAACCCTCTTGATTTTGCTCTATGGAAGAAAGCTAAAGAAGGAGAGCCTTTCTGGGAAAGCCCCTGGGGAAATGGCCGCCCCGGCTGGCATATTGAGTGCTCTGCAATGAGCTGTAAGCTCCTTGGTGAAACATTTGATATTCATGCGGGTGGCAGTGATTTAATTTTTCCTCATCATGAAAATGAAATTGCGCAGAGCGAAGCTGCCAACGGTAAAAAATTTGTAAACTACTGGATGCATTTCGGGTTCCTGAATATTGATAATGAAAAAATGTCTAAGTCACTCGGTAACTTTTTAACTGCAAGGGAAATTCTGAAAACATACTCTGCCGAAGCAATAAGACTGTCATTTGCGCAGACTCATTATGCAGGCCCGCTTAACTTTAGCGATGATCTTTTAGCATCCGCAGAAAAAGGCTTGAAGAAGTTAAAGAATCTTGCCGATAAAATTGAGGAAGAGATTAAGTTAAACATTAATGAGGGTAATATTCCAGAATTTGATTTTGAAAAGTTCGGGAATAATTTTGATACGGCAATGGATGACGATTTCAATTCACCTCAGGCGTGCGGAGTTATATTTGATTTTATCCGCGAGGTAAACAGGACAATTTCCGGGAATGAAAATATAAATACTAAGTTTTATTTTGATGTGAAGGATTTTCTTCAAAAAACCGCTGAAGGAGTTTTAGGCATATTGGACTTTTCCGGCGTATTAAAGCAAAATGATTTTCCCCTGGAAAATGATTTGGTTGAAATTTTTATAAAATTGCGTACGGATGCAAAGAAAGAAAAGAATTTTGCTCTTTCGGATAAGATAAGAGATGAACTTAAAACTATAGGCGTTATTCTTCAGGACGGCAAAGAGACAACTACTTATAAAAAAGTAAAATAATTTTGAAACCTTCCAGCCATGTAGTTACCCGCTCCGTATCAATAAATCAGCAAAGCATCTCCTACAAATTACGATACAGCAGTAAAGCTAAGTATATGCGGCTGCAGATAAGCCGCGGAAGCAATCTTGAACTTATTTTACCCCGGGGTTATGAGCTGTCCGATGCAGAGAGATTCATAAAGCAAAAAACTGATTGGATTATTAAA
>Ga0181520_10001268_pt1 | contig 51879 bp, 35 predicted proteins | sample PEATcosm2014_Bin_29_FD_132451 | JGI IMG/M metagenome (GOLD analysis project Ga0181520, IMG submission 132451) | Peatland microbial communities from MTU Mesocosm Facility, Houghton, MI, USA - PEATcosm2014_Bin02_30_metaG | ecosystem: Environmental > Terrestrial > Soil > Wetlands > Peat | place... | reverse complement strand
TCCATCTCGGTGGTCATCACCGCCATGGAGATTCTGGTGGACAACTCCGGCTACCCCACCGAGGCCATTGCCCGCAACTCCCACGACTACCGGCCCCTGGGGCTGGGCTACGCCAACCTGGGCGCGCTGCTCATGTCCATGGGCCTGCCCTACGACTCAGCTGCGGGCCGCGACATGGCCGCCGTGCTCACCGCCATCCTCACCGGCCAGGCCTACCTGCAATCGGCCATTCTGGCGGCCAGTTGCCCGTCGATTCCCTCGGCTACTCCTCTGACCGCCAATGTCGATCATCAGGGCGGCGCCTGCCCAGGCTTCTACGTCAATCGCGAGCCCTTCCTCGACGTGATCCGCATGCACCGCGCCGAGGTCAACAACATCGGCCGCTCGCGCCAGAGCGGCGAGCCTTTCACCGTGCCCCAGCTCGACGCCCTCATCGACGCCAGCCGCGAAAGCTGGGATACGGCTCTGGTTTACGGCGAAAAGTACGGTTACCGCAACTCCCAGACCACGGTCCTTGCCCCCACCGGCACCATCGGTTTCATGATGGACTGCGACACCACCGGCGTCGAGCCCGATCTGGCCCTCGTCAAGTACAAGAAGCTGGTGGGCGGCGGCATGATCAAAATCGTCAACAACACCGTTCCCGAGGCCCTCTTCAAGCTGGGCTATTCCAGCGAGGAGGTCAACGCCATCGTCAGCTACATCGACGCCACCGGCACCATCGAAGGCGCGCCCGGAATCCGCCCCGAGCACCTGGCCGTCTTCGATTGCAGTTTCAAGCCCACCAAGGGCACCCGCTCCATCCATTACATGGGGCACATCAAGATGATGGCCGCCGCGCAGCCCTTCCTCTCCGGAGCCATCTCCAAGACCGTCAACCTGCCTCACGAGGCCACCGTCGAAGATGTAGCCGAGGCCTACGCCGAGAGCTGGCGTCAGGGAATCAAGGCGGTTGCCATCTATCGCGACGGCTCCAAGGGAACCCAGCCTCTGAACACCAGCATGGACTCCCGGCGCGAACCCTCGGCTCTCGATGCCGTCGGTGCGCGCGTGCTGACCCAGATGGCCGCGGGCCTGCCCGCCTCTGAAGCTGACCTCAAGGCTCTCGAGAGCAAGAGCGGCGAAAAAATCGAGCTTCCCGTGCAGACGCTCCTCCATGCCGAAGCTGCCTTCCAGCGCGTATTGGAGGAGATCGCCAAGGCTGCCGCCGTTCCCGTTCTCCAGCCCTCGGCCGCGCAAGACGCCATCAGCCCCGACGTGCAAGACCAGAACGGCCCGCCTCGCGCCGTCCGCCACCGCCTGCCCGGCGAGCGCGCCTCGGTCACCCACAAGTTCTCTCTCAGCGGCCACGAGGGCTACATCACCGTCGGCCTCTACCCCTCCGGCCAGCCCGGCGAAATCTTTATCAGAATGGCCAAGGAGGGTTCCACCGTCTCCGGCATGATGGACTCCTTCGCCACCTCCGTCTCCATCGCCTTGCAGCACGGCGTGCCCCTCAAGGTACTCTGCGGCAAGTTCGCCCACACCCGCTTCGAGCCTTCCGGCTGGACGGGCAATCCGCAGATCGGCCTGGCCACCAGCCTCATGGACTACATCTTCCGCTGGCTCGATCTGCGCTTTCTCTCCGGCACGCAGTTGACGCTCTTCTCCGGGCTTGCTTCCCAGGCTTCGCAACTGCCCTCCTCGCCCAGCATGGCGCCCGAGACCGAGCCGTACCAGGACACCATCGCGCAAGGCCACCTCGCCCAGTTAGCCGAGGAGGTCGCCAAGCGCCTGCATCAGGTCAGCGCTCCGTCAGGCAACTTCGCCGGCTCCGGAATCGGCCCGTCAGGCGGCGGCATTGCACCCGAGGCGCAGTCTAGTTCTGCAAGCACAATACAGCCGCCGCAACTCCACGACCGCGGCATCTACCACGCCGCCGACGCCATGCGCGACATGTACGAGATGGGCGATGCCCCCAGTTGCCCCACCTGCGGAGCCATCATGGTCCGCAACGGCTCCTGCCATCGCTGCATGAGCTGCGGAACCACAAACGGCTGCAGCTAAATCCTTCTACCCATCCTGAGATGTTTTCAGGATGGGTGGCACCTCAGAACCACAGATGTTACATATCGTTAAAGGAGAATTGCAATGTCAAATCAAAACACAAAAATTTTCGTAGGTTTCGCGAAAGACAGCATGACTGTCAGGCATATTGAACAGTCACTCGATTTGGTCAGCGAATCACTAACCACTGCTCATCTTCAGCAGAGAATTGAGAATTCTACGCCAGTACAGAATCAGGGAAACGTCGGTAATGCCGCTTCAATAGGTGGAGCGTTGCCGAAACAATCTGATACTCGGAAGTGATACCGTGAACACTTCGGATTTGATCGCACCTGCTTCGCTCGTCACAGCATTTGTAGCTCTAGGCGTGTCTTGGTACGCGATTCGCAGAGCGAATAGGACGACCTCAGCAGCAACTCTAGTGACACTCAATGAAGGATTTCGTCAAGCGTGGGCAAGATTCTTCGTCGCAGAGGGAGACAAAAGAAGGGAGGAGCTTGCCGAGCTTTTGAACCTTTTTGAAATTGCCTGTGCAATTTATTTGGAAAAGTCGCTTTCGGGAAATTCCAGAACGCTGATGTTTGAATACATCGATTCGATATTGCGTATATTGGTTAGAAACGATTATACGAACGCGGAGATTACATCATTACTCGAATCTGAATCAACGTTCATATTTATCCGCAAATTCCTCAAACAGAAAGCATCAGGCCTTAGCGTAACAGTTCCGCCAAAGTGGTATCAGGTGGAGAGTGCCTAAAGGGGTAGATGGATGCGGGTCACAGATAAAGTTCTTAAATGCGTGGGTTTCATTAGCCCCGATACTGAACCGCTTCAGTACTGCGGAACGGCCTTTGTAGTGAGCGTCTCTTGCGAAGAGAATTCCGGAGTCTTACATTTGGTAACAGCAAAGCACGTAGCTGAGGCAGTTGGGAATGATAGCTTTGTGATCACAATGAATGGCACGGATGGGTTGCCAAGATTTATTAAGAATGGCGGAGGAATTCGCTGGTTCAATCACCCGACTGATGATTCAGTAGATGTCGCGGTTATCCCATTTGCATCAGGAATAATCGGACAATATGACATTCAAGACATACCCATTTCCATGTTTGCTACTGACGACAAAATTGTCGAATACGATATTGGTGTAGGGGACGAAGTCTTTATTGTGGGTCTATTTACACGCTTTATGGGACATTCATTGATAAGTCCAATTGTTCGCACGGGAAATATCGCGATGATGCCGAAGGAAAAGATTTCAAATGGTACTGAAGAAATAGACGCATACCTCGCAGAAGGACGGTCTATCGGTGGTTTGAGCGGTTCCCCAGCATTCTGCCGAAGTACATTGAATATACCCTTGCAGTCTTCTGATGGCAGCCAAGCCCGACTATCGGGGTTAGGGCCTATCCATTTCCTTGGGCTTGTGCATGGACATTGGTACGTGCCCATTACATCTACCGAACCGAAAGAGAGCCAAGTGACAAATTTGGAAAGGAATGAGTCGGTGAACTTGGGTATTTCGGTGATTATCCCCGCAAAGAAGATTCTGGAGGTAATCTACAATCCAGAACTGGTCAGAATCAGGGAGGATGCATTTCGGCGGACGGCGCATACTTAGATAAGTCCACAAATGATGGGTGCCCCATGTCTGGATACCCTCGCAATTGGGGATCTGGGAAACCACGAATCCCATGGCGCGCAAGCGCCCTCCACTAGGTCGGCAACCCTCTCCGTGTCGAAGCCGGGGTTTCCAACTCAGGAAAAGATCACGACGCCGGCAGCCGTTGCTTTCTGCTTGAGAATCTCATCGGACGTGGCAAGCGGGAGGCCTCGTCGCAGTGCCAATGCCAGATAGGCAGCATCATAGGCCGCGATATCCCAGTGCCGCGCCATGGCCTCCAGGTCCACATTTGTCCACAGGGATTGAGACTCAAGGCGAATCGGCAAGGCTTTAAGAATAGCCAAATATTCCGATATTTGCTTTTCGTCGATGCGCTTGCGCTTGTTGTGCGAGACGAAGATGTTGTTTGCGATCTCGAAGGCCCAGATCTCAGGAACGACGGCATCGCTGACGATCAACTCCCGCAGAACCCGGCGGCTGTAAGGGGTGTCTTCCGCCGGATCGCCTGGAAAACACCAGGAGATGGCAACGGAGGCATCGAGAACAAACTCTGCCATCAGTAGCGGTGTCCCTCGTGCAGAAGTGCGCGGGTCAGCGGTTCACCCAAACTCAGGCGATACCGATCGCCGAACTCAAGCATCCTGCGAACCGATTCGGCGCGATCTCCCCGCGCGGCGGAGGACATTGGATCCCTGGCCGGCTGAGTAACGCCCTCAACGACCGAGAGGAGATAATCTTCCAACAACATCCCGCTCGCCCGAGCCTGAGCTAAAAGGCCAGCCTCGACTTCGGGTTTGAGGTGAAGAGTAACGGTCATGGTCAGCCTCGCTCGAATACCAGTGTACGCCATTGCAGGTCTCACGGCCAGATTCAGCCGGTGGTCGTGGTTGCCCGGTGCCCCCGGTCCCTCGCATTTGGGGACCATGGAAACCACGAATCCCATGGCGCGAAGCGCCTCCGTCTGGACGGCCAGTCCCAATCACAATTAGAGCGTGTAAGGAATCCGCACGCCTGGCATGCCTGCGGGAAAATCGCGTGTGTTGCGGGTGATGAGAACCCGGCCGGCGGTTTCAGCGGTCGCCTGAATGATGGCGTCGGGCAGTTTAATCCTGTTGCTCCTGCACAAGAGGAATGCCCTTTCGGCCACATCGGCTCCGAGAGGCAAGGTGTAGAAGTTCAACAGAAAGGTGCGCGCATCCGCCTCATTGGCAGCGGTTGAGCCTGCCATCACTTCCATCCAGCTGATGACGCTGACCGCGCGGTCCGCATGACGGTCACACTCGGCGCGCGCCTGCGAAATGCCGCGCAGGTAATCGATGAGTATGTTGGTGTCGAAGAGAACCGGAGTGCTTACCATTCCGCGCGCATCCTCTCCTGATACGCAACCCCGTCTTCTGGAAAGTCAGACCATGCTCCAAAGGCCGCATGGTTCATCTTTTGGCGGTGAGGCGCGAGAGAGGTTGCGACAACCTGCCGCACAAACTCGGCACGCGAGACGGAGAGCTTTTTGGCCACTTGAGTCAGCAGCTTGAGATCTTCCTCCGGAATGTCAATGAGCGTACGCGTAATGCCTCCTATGATATATGATAACTATATCATAATGTGACACTATTGTATATCACTTCTTGGATTACGCCGAGTGAGCCAGATCCTTCGCATTTGTGGACATGAGTACCACATACACCATGCGCGCCGGGTGCCCCCGGTCCCTTGCAGTTTGGGACCGGGGATTCCGCGAACCCCAGCCTTTGCGAGCGATAAGCGAGCGTCTGGCCCCACCGCAGGTGGTTGCAGATTAATTCACTTCTTTGTCGCACAATGCTCTCAGAAGTCTTCCTACAAACATCGTCCGGGACGCCCTTTTCGCGCCTCATTTCAGTCGGAAGCGGCCTGTAGAGGCCGAAACGTCCCGTAACTCCTTTGCCAGGAATATTTTGCAGGGAACTTCATTGTTTTCTATATTTTGCAGCGCAACCCTGCCTGTAAACCAAAGAAAACAAGGATTTTGCGTCCAAAATACGGGTGGGGGTACCCGGTGTCCCCAACGAGTGATTTTTACTCGTTAACGGCCGCCAAGCCGCCCATGATCAATAGATATGGAAGAATCATGACTCCATTGAGCAGGTTGTCGATGGCCACCATTAAAATGAGCGCGGCCATCGCCAGCCGAATATTTGCTTCGTAGGGAGAGTAACCTCTCGCGGTTGGCCAGACTGCTCGCATGACAGGCACGAACAGAATCGTCCCGAAGGAAATCAGGCCAACGATTCCATACATGCCAAAGATGAGCAGCCAAAGGCTCCAAGGCCGTATGCCGCCTTGCTGCCACCAGTTCCATTGTCCAAATCCAAGTAGAGGCTTCTGGAGCGCGACGTTGATCTGGCTCTCATCACGAGCGATCCTCCAGAGGAACGAATGGCGGCCAATGCTTGTCAGGGCGCTGGCGACAGACCGTGTCACTCCATTGCGCTGCTCCAGCGCGCGCAGGGATACGAGATTCGTTATGCGGAAGAGCGCGAATGACAGAATACTCAAAACCAGGACACCAACAAATACCCGCAGAACCGAACGCCGCTTCAACAGCACCATAGGCAGCAGGAAGAGAAGCAGAACAATGCTTCCGGCAGACTGGCAGAGCAGCGTGACAGCAGCCAAACCGGCTACGACCCATCCCATGGGCAAGCCGAGAATGCGGCCCTTTGGGTGATGCAGCAAGAGGAAAACAGCAAGCAGTGTAGCCGCTGCCATCCAAATGCCCAGTTGATTCCCGTCTTCCAGAAAACCGATGGGACGAAAGCCTATATAACGCTCCGCACCCACCCAGCGGTAGGGCTGATAACCATAAAGGAACGCATAGAGTTGAGGTCCGGCGCAGATCTCTAAAAGACAGACCGGCACGTAACAGATGCCCGCAATTACGCACGCTTTAGCGGCGAGGAGCAGCGAGCCGTCGTCTGAAAAGTAAATGCGGCCCAAGAGCCAGGGCACACCCCAGGCGATGGTCTGATAGATAGTGCCCAGGATTCCCTCATAGAGAGTCTTCCAATGCGTGACCGCAGATAGAAGAGGCACGCAGCACCATACAATCATGGGAAGATCGCAGATGCCCAGCCTGAATTTCTTCAAATCCGCGATATGAAAAAGCAGCATTCCCGCCAGTGCAGCCAGTCCGATGGCCGTGGCTTTGGTGAGGAAATAGTCAGCCGGGAGACAGACGCCGAGAATCCAGTAGGGAAACGCGACAGGCGTCGCCTGGTAGTTCGCGCCCGGAAGAATCGCCCAACCGCCAAGAAAATTCGCTAGAATTGCAATACGGACTGGATAGTGGCGGAAGAGATACGCGCCAGCAGGGATCCAACCGAGAAGTATGACGAACGGGGAAATATGCATTGCGTTCAGTGTCTTCCTCCCTGGCTGAATACGAGGAATCGTCTATAGCTTTTCCAGTAACGATGAATTCAGGAATAACGGCCGTGAAGTTGAACGGCCGGCAGTATCGCAGATCCCGAGTGTGGATTAATTCGCCCAGCAGAATCCAATGGACTGGATGGGCAAGACAGACAGGCAAAGCCTGCGATGATGAATGCAATTGCCGCTCTCGAGATATCTCCTCCCATTAAAAGGAACTCCATGAACGAGGGCTTTCCACAGTGTAAACTGCCAGCGGCCGCGACTATTGAAGTCTGGACGCTCGATCTGGACAGACCGTTGACTGAAGAAGCGAATCTCGACGGCATTTTGTCGATCGAAGAGCGGAACCGCGCGGAAAGCTATATTTACTCGAAAGACGCATCCCGGTTCAGGGTTTGCCGGGCCATGCTGAGGCTCGGGTTGGCATGGTATCTGGAGACAACTCCGCAGAAGATCGCACTGGCAACTAATCGCCACGGAAAGCCATGTATTCCCGAATGCTCCACGCTGAATTTCAATGTATCTCATTCTGGCGGGCTGGCAGTAATCGCCTTTACAACAGTTGGAGAAGTCGGCATCGATGTGGAGGCAATTCGATGCGATGTCGATGCAGAAGAGATCGCTTCCGCGCATTTCACACGGACCGAAGCTGCTGAAATTGAGGCGGCAGCTACACCCCTGGAACAGGCCAACACCTTTCTGCGTCTCTGGACGCGGAAAGAGGCCGTATTGAAAGCAACCGGTTGCGGATTGCTGGGCGGAATGGATGGAGTAGACGTCTCCCAGGAGCCTTTGGACCAGGTTAGGTTTTGCAGCGCGGCGGAAGACATACCCGAGTCGTTCTGGCGCGTGCAGGATCTGGAACGGATTGAAGGATTTGCCGGAGCGGTTGCCGCGCCGACGGGAAATTGGTCGGTTTTGCAGAGGCCAGTTCGATACGAAGACGTAATTCATGGTTCGCTGGGGAGAATTTTTGGTGTGGAGTGAGTTTCCGGTACGGCCAATCGCGTACGGTTGAAGAATGGACCGCAAGATGGCTGCATAGCCCGAATAGCGAGTCGGAGACAGTGATGCAATTTTGAAGCCATGACTGGTAGGGAAATTTAGCAAATTGGTGAAGAATTACATACCATAGCTGGTTGACATCAAGTGGATATCGATGTCTATAAAGTATTTATAATCTGCGTTTTACGGTCACTTATTAGAGCAAAGTAATCAAAGAAATAGTCACCTGCGGCACCCACTGCGGGTACTAATGACATGTAGCAATTTATTGCAATATAATATACGTTACCTAACATCAGTCTAAGACCAAGATTGAAACGTTTCTGTGACGACTGTCACTAATGTGAATTGCGGGGTATTGGAGAGAGAGGCACCCTGCGTAGTTGGGCAATAAAGGGAGATTGCCAATTTCTTGTAACTTTCGTTTGAATCTCACATCCAATTACCAAGTCAGAAAAGGAGCGCGTTATCTACCCCAATCTCAAACTGCGAATGTATACGACCGGGATGCGCCAGAATCGTCTGGCCAAGCTGGTGGGAATCGATGAGGCCAATCTGAGCCGAATCGTCAACGGGGTTCGTGTGCCCAAGCAGCAAATGCGACAGGAGATCGCAACGGTGCTGGGGTGCGATGCAGAGTGGTTATTTGAACGGACAATGAAGGAAACCGACAAGATTTCGGCAAACATGGGGCTCGGCAGTAACCTTCTTCGCAACTGATTGATCAATTGGCAACGCTGGTTTTTTTTGCGTAGGCGCCATGAGCAAATACGCTCCGGCTCCTTGCCATTTCATTTTGGACACAACTAGTCTATTTTTAACAGCACTCAGATGGGAGTGATATGGGCGAAGCCTACTTTAACACCGATATTAAGATTGGGGAGAAGCCATTTGTGGAAAATCCCAATCAAGCCTGGTACGCGGTACAAACCGGTTATCGCTGTGAGCAGCGGGTGTCCTCGGATCTGGTCATGAAAGGATTCAGGACCTATCTTCCCTTGCTGCGTGAGGTTCATCAATGGACAGATCGCCGGAAGCTCGTTGAGGTTCCTGCATTCAGTGGCTACCTGTTTTTGCATTATGAGCCCAGTTTGCGCAATCGGGTAAACGTGCTGGAGACGAGCGGCATCGTTCGCTTCCTGGGTGGAAACCATGCACCATGCCCTATCTCCGATGTCGAAATCGACGCTGTCCGCCGAACTCTCGGCAGCAGCGTGCCTTGCGACCGCTGCGACGCGCTGACGCCAGGTACTCTGGTCAAGGTTACGCGAGGCCCTCTGGCGGGCGTGCAGGGGCGTCTGGCGCGGATCAAGAACAACCTTCGTCTGATCGTCACGATCTCAGTATTCTCTCAAGCCATATCGGCTGAACTGAACCTGAGCGACGTAGAGGCCGTCCAAGATCGATTGCGGACAAACCATGACGAGCAGAGCAACCGAGGCTGTCCTGCGAGTATGCGGCGAGAGTGTGGCACACATACCTTTTCCCCAGAGATGTTTCCATAATTTCTGCAGATTTACAGTCCTCGCGCAATGTGGTGCCCTTCTCGGGTAAGCACTGCTCAAACATTTTTTGTATGAAACAGTCATAAGGACGATATAACTTTGTTTCCCTCCTAAGCGAGGGTATGATGCATTTCCCGTCAAGTTGAGAAGAGTCCCCATAACTAAACGGCGCATGATGGAGCGATCACCATGAAAAAATCTAAAGATCCCCGTGTTGCCATCCTGGGTGTGGCAGTTGATAACTTGACGATGAAAGAAGTTCTAGATGCCGTGGATGCCAGTATCGCAGAGGGAGGGTTCCATCAAATTGCGACGGCAAACGTAGATTTCCTGATGAAGTCAATCCATGACGAAGAACTCTACGAGACGCTTGCCAACTGCGATCTCGTTCTGGCTGACGGCATGCCGCTGGTATGGGCATCCCGCCTGCTCGGAACAGGATTGAAGGAGCGCGTAGCCGGATCTGATCTGGTTCCGCAACTGGCAAGATTGTCGGCCCAGCGCGGTTATCGAATCTTCTTGTTGGGAGCGGATGAAGAGAGTTCCTCTGGTGCAGCGGCCTGGATGAAAAAGAATTTTTCCGGCGTCCGCATTGCTGGCCGGTACTGCCCGAAATATCTGCCACTGGAAGATATGGATCACGAGGAGATACTATCAAGGATCGAAATGGCTAAGCCAGACATTCTTCTGGTGGCTTTTGGAAACCCCAAGCAGGAAAAATGGCTGGCCATGCACCGGCAGCGGCTTGAAGTGCCTGTCTGCATCGGAGTAGGCGGAACGTTTGATTTTCTGAGCGGCAAGATTTCCCGCGCACCTGGATGGATGCAGAGTTGCGGTATGGAATGGTTCTACCGGGCAATGCAAGAACCATCGCGGCTGGCAAAGAGGTATTTCAGCAATGCGCTAGGTCTCGCTCGCTATCTCCCGGTGCAACTGGCGGCCATGGCAATGCAGGGGAAGCGGCGCCAACAAACGCAGATCACCAAAGAGATGGTTGGTACAGCGATAGTATTGCGCATTGACGGCGATTTCACTGGCAAACTGCTGCCGCGATTTGAATCCGATGTTCGCAATGCGGTTCTTTCCGGTTCTCACGTCGTACTCGATATGAGCAATACCGCATATATCGGTGCGGACGCACTTGCCTCGCTGATTTACGTAATGAATGTAGCTCGCTGCTGGAAGCGTGAATTGTGGCTGGCTGGGCTGGATCGCCTGTTGGTCAAAGTTGTGGGAGCTTCCAGGCTGCGTCTCTTCTTCCGCATGGCCCCAAAAGTTGCCGAAGCATTGCGACGCATTCAGCCGGAATTGATCCCGGTTCCGCAATTCGGGGAGGACTGGGCGTTCTGTCAAATTGGCGGCAAACTGATTCCAATTCACGCTCAGGAGGTGCCTAACGTTTACCGCCAGGTGCAGCGATTACTGAGCCGTAAACTTACCGTAGAGCTTAATTCCGGATTGCCGCCAAACGGCCGGAAAAGGGATGGATTGATTCGGGAACCGGCTCCCGCAGATGCCATGTAAAACCGGACCACTGCACTTTGCTCGGATATTCACGACGCCCAATCGTGGTTACTGAGGTGGAATTCCAGATACTGGCTTGCTGACAAAGGGAGCCCATTACAGTTAACCGATTCGGAGACTAATTGCATGATCTTATCGCAAGTGCTCGAGATAGTTGGGATAGCGCTGGTGCTGGCAACGCTGCCTTTGCTGGCAGAACTCCTGGTGCTCACCGTTGCATCTTTTTTGCCTTCCACAATAGAGATAGAACAAGCAGGCGCTATGGAGGATTTTCCGATCACTGTTTTGGTTCCGGCTCACAACGAGGAAGTTCTGGTCGGGCGTTGCATCCGCAGCATTTTGTTTTCCGCAGACCCAGGCGTGGACCTGATGGTGATCGCACATAACTGCACGGATGCGACGGCAGCGGAGGCCGAGGCTGCCGGAGCGAGGGTTATGGTGCTGAACGACCCGGATCAGAAGGGCAAGGGCAGTGCGTTGAGTTATGGCTTCGATGCGGCTCTGGCTGGAGCTTCAAGGGCAGTGCTGGTCATCGACGCGGACTCAATCGTCAGCCCCAGTCTGATCGCGGCGGTGAGGCGGAGTTTTCAGGCGGGCGCGCAAGCGGTGCAATGCGGTTATGAAGTCCTCAACTCCGAGGAGAACCACCGCACCAGACTGATGTCGCTTGCTTTTCAAGGATTCAATGTGATTCGTCCGCGTGGGCGTGGACGCTTGGGTCTATCGGTAGGAATCCTGGGCAATGGATTTGCGCTTCATCGGGATGTGCTGTCGCAGATTCCATACGGAGCCCATTCCCTTGTCGAAGACCTGGAGTATCATCTCGCACTGGTTCGAGCAGGAATTCGCGTAGAGTTTGTCGACAGGGCGATGGTCAGCGGCGAGATGCCGCAATCAGATCTGGGCGCGCAAACACAGCGCGCTCGATGGGAAGGCGGCCGGCAGCGGATGATGAGACGGTGGGCTCCCAGGCTGATGGGAGACGTGCTGCGCGGACGGGCGCGTCTAATCGAACCACTGCTCGATCTGCTGGCCGCGCCGATCGCCTTCGAGGCATGTCTGCTGATGGTTGCCGCCTGCCTGCCGGTTGCCTGGCTCAGGCTGTATGCCCTGGTAGGGTTTCTAGTACTCGCTTTACATGTTACAGCGGCCGCCGTTGGCAGCTCCGGCTTGCAGGGAACCCTAAGAGTTTTGGCAACGGTTCCGGCCTATATCTTTTGGAAATTGTGGATGCTTCCTGACGTATGGCGCGCATCCCGCGCAGATTCCCTATGGGTGCGCACGGCTCGCGATACTCCGGGAGACAGCCAATGAATCAGCATGAGTTGCGCAACATGCCATCTATTTAATGCCCAGACCGTGCGGTGGCTCAAGCCATCCGCTTCTCGAACCTTAACGATTCGCAATAGCAAGGAGTTTTCTATGAATCTACTGAATCAACGTTTCATTCTTGTCCTATGCGGCTTCGTATTTCTTGCATTGGGCATAGCTAATGCTTTGCCCAACGGCGCTGAGAAAGCGAACGGCCAGCCTTCGGCCGGCGATACACCCCGAGCCGAGCAGCAGACTAGCGACATGAACTCATTGCGTAAGTTCGAGCCTTCCGTGGATGAGGAATACACGCTGGGTGATGGGGATGAAATATCCATTCAATATCCAGGCCGGCCCGATTTGTCCAGCAAGGATATCGTTGGCCCAGACGGACGGGTGACGCTGCCGCTGGTGGGGCCGATCAAACTTGCCGGCCTGACTCGCGAGGATGCGGGGGCGAAGATCATCGATGCGTTGTCACCTTACTATACAAAGCTTACAGCGACCGTAAGGGTAGAAAAATATAGCTCCAATTTTGTCACTTTGCTTGGAGATGTGAAGAGTCCTGGAATCGTAAGTTTTGATCAAACGCCAACCCTGCTGGGTTTGCTCTCCAGAGGCGGCATGCAGCCGCGCCCTGACGGCACCTTCCCTGAGCAATGCATCATCTACCGTGGAGATCAGGTTTATTGGGTAAAACTGCACGATATGCTTGCGACGAGCAGTCCGATGGCCGATCTTCGGTTACGTCGCAATGATGTAGTATTTGTACCTGCCCTGGCGTCAAAAGCCGTTACTGTCATTGGTCGCGTGCAGCATCCGGGTCAGATTATCCTTAAGCGCGATTCGACGGTCGTTACGGTTCTGGGAGAGGCAGGCGGGTTGGCCGATGCGGCCGGCAAGAATCCAGAGATTCTGGTCGTTCACCGAACCTCCGGAGAAAAGAACCAATTTGTTCACTTCAAGGATCTACTCAAGCCAGAGAGCGGCAATGAAGTTCCGCTGTATCCCGGCGACATAGTCTTCGTGCCCCAAAGCGGATGGAACAAGGCGAGCGTTGTGATACAGAATGTGACGCCATTTATGACCATGGCGACGTTTGCGGCAATCGCCATTCAGTGACCGGCAGTTCACGCAGTCGGAAAGGTTAGCAATGAATCATTCAATTTCTGACAATTCGTTTTCTGGAAACTCCAAGAGCGTGCCATCGGCGCCGCTGCGCCGGACCGGAAGTGCATCTGAAGGGGCGCGTCCGACTATAGATGTAGTTGGCAGTCTGCGCCGCCACTGGTATGTTGGCTTGACAGTGTTTCTTGTCTTTGCTGGCTGCGGTGCTTTTGCCGTCTGGAAGAAGGCCAAACCGGACTACGAATCTCACAGCGTAATCTACCTGTCGCCGAAATTTCCCAAGCTGTTGGCCAACGACTCTGAGGTTGAGCTTCCTTACGATTCTTACGTCCAGGATCAAATCCAAACGGTGACGCGGCACGACATCATCGCGGATTCCATCTCGAAGCTACCCTACGCAGTGCGCTATGGAAGAGGCTTGTCGTCTTCATATGTGGGCCCTGCGTTGCCTTATGAGATTGAGGTCCTGCAAAAGGCGCTTGAAGTCAAGAGAGTCGGATCAACATATGAAATGACGATTGCGCTACATGGAGAAACGCCGAAAGATCTTGCCGAGATCGTGAACACGGTTACCGACACCTATGTAGATCGCATGAAGAACGAGCAGTTTTACGGGTTGGATGATCGCTTGAATACCCTCCGGCAAGAGAAGGTCCGTCTTCAGAAACAGATGGACGACGAAATGTCCGAGCAGGCGCAGCTCATGCAGGAAATTGGCGTGGCCACGCTTTCAACCAAAGAGGGCGGGTCTAATATCTATGACTCATCGCTACAGAAACTGAGCGACGAGCAAGTAACCGCGCGCATGCAGCGCCAGGCGGCCGAAGCTCAGCTGGCCACCGTAGTGAAAGGAGGAGGCACGGGAGGATCAGCCGTGATGGACTCCGCCGCGGACGAAGCGGTCGCCACGGACTCAGGGCTATCTGGAGTGAGAAGCTCGCTGAACAGCCGGAGAAACGCTCTGCTGGAAGAAATGAACGGCCTGAAGCCGGACCATCCGGTCTACCAGAAAGACAAGGAAGAGTTGGATTCGATCGATGGGCTGATGGGCGATCTGAAGCGCAAGGCTGGCGATCACTTGCAGGACAAGCTGCGTGCGGACGTAGCGCGCACGCGCATGATTGAGCTCCAGTTAACCCAGGAAATGGCGCAAAGGACGCACTCGGCAGCTTCGGCAGCACCCAAATTCCAAAAAGCCACGGCGCTTGGGCCGGAGATCGACAGCCTGCAAAAAGCATATAGCGCAATCGACGACCGCATCCGTGACCTTGAGCTTGAAAGCAGCTCGCCTGGGGCAATCCACGTATCCTCAAGAGCGCTTACCGCGCTCAACCCGGAACCGAGTAAACTGCGACTTTATCTGCTTGCTCTGATCCTGTTGAGTCTTACCTGTGCCATTGCCGCTCCGGTTGGGATTGACTTGATGGACAGCAGAATATTCACCGCTCAGGATGTTGAGAATGTAATGGGCTTCCATCCGCTAGGTGTGCTGCTTGACACACGCGAGTTCCGTCGAGAGATTGCGAGCGAATACTATTTGCGTTTGGCCGCAGGCATCGATCATGCTGTCAGGAGCTCGGGGGCGCGAATATTTCTGTTTACATCACCTTCTCATGGCAGCGGAACCAGTACTGTTGTGAGAGAGTTAAGCGATAAACTGCGCAGCCTTGATCTGAGGACACATACGATCATGGCCTCTGCATCCGAAGGGCTGGATATTCCCCCCGGAGATATTTTATGGCGATCTCAACTACTTCTGCAAAGACGGAACAATGCCGATGATGTTCGCGCCCTTGCGCCGGTCTCAGCGGTTCACGGCCGAGCGGAATACGGCATGGGACAAGATGCGCTGACCCTTAATCCAGTTGTTCGCAGTATGCATCACGCGAGCGAAGAGTGCGATGTCGTCCTGATCGATGCAAGTCCACTGCCGATATCCGCGAATACCGAGTACCTGGCGAGGGTTTCCGATGTAACTGTTCTTGTTGTTAAGTCCAGCGCGACGACCAAGCAGGAACTGGATCGCGCCGCGCGGCTGCTGGAACGTCTGGATGTAGCTGGCGTAGCGGTGGTTTTGAACAAGATTAGTCAGGAGCGAACGGATCGCGCCCTGAAAAAAGAACTTTATGGGTATGAGCAGTCGTTCAGGAAACGTCGTTCCACGTCTATAAATGATCCGGTGCGGCGGGAAAGAGCCAGTGCGTGACGGAAGGAACTTCCGCTTCACCACTAAGAATATCGAGAGAAAGACAATACCTCGGCGATGAGTTCGCGGTTAAGCTATGCGTACCCTTGAAATAATCCTAGTTTTTCTGATCGTTGGCGCAGCGATATGCCTGCTCATGGGTCGCTGGCCGCGAATCACCCGTCTGTTGGTGTCCTTCGCCCTGCTGACCGCGATAGCGCACGCGATTATCGAGGGCGCGCACTGGCAGATGATCCCAGCATACGCGGCCACTGGAATATTATGTCTCGCTGCATGGAAATCGGGCGGAGATCAGAGGCGTCTTCAGGGAATCACAGCCTGGCCGGCACTGCTGCTCGCCTCTGTGAGTATCTTGTTTTCTTTCTTGCTGCCGATGTTTCATTTGCCCGAACCTACTGGTCCCTATCCGGTCGGCACGTCGATTCTTTACTTCAAAGACTCGGCACGCACTGAGGATGCTGCACCCGCGGGTGGTTCTGCGCGAGAGCTGCTGGTTCAGCTTTGGTATCCAGCGCAGCCATCGCTTAACCGCTTCGCCCGTTACCGCGAACCGCAAGAGACCAACGCCTTCAGCTCTTACCAGAGCGTGATCCTTACGAATTCGCGGCGGGATGCGCCAATTGCAATTACCGGCGCTCCGTTTCCGGTTATCATCTTCAATCATGCCTGGCGTGGCAGGCGGACTAATGACACCTTCTTGATCGAAGAACTGGCAAGCCACGGTTATATCGTCGCCAGTATCGATCACACCTACAACGCGAGCCAGGTCGCATTCCCGGACGGGCGCGTCGTGCATGGAGTGGCTTCGAACGAGATCGATGCTCCTGATACAAGTACCACAGAGCGCGTACGGGCAATTTGGGACAAGGAGTTAGTGAAGTGGGTTGCGGATCAGCGATTCGTTCTTGATCGCCTGGCGCAGATGAACCGTTCAGCAGGGTCACCCTGGTTTGGACGCCTGGATACAAACAATGCTGGAGCCCTGGGACATTCGTTTGGAGGAGCTTCAGCCACGGCGGTTTGCGCCGCGGACCCGCGAATACATGCATCGGTAAACATGGACGGATGGTTCTTCGGCGCTATCCGCGCGCGAGGCCCAAACCAGCCGTTATTAGTCATCATTGCAACCACGGCCCAGGGGGGCGAAACATCCGATCCGAACGCGAAAGTGGGCGCAGCCCTTGACGCGGCAGATCTTGTTGATGTGAAAACTTCGCTTCGCAATTTCGGAGGCTACCTGCTATCAGTAAAGGGAGCTGAGCACGAGGACTTCACGGACCAGCCTCTCATCTCACCCTTGCGAATGTTGTCGCATCGCGGCGCGCTTCCCGCGAGCCGGATTCAGGAGATTACACGAACGTATGTGCTGGCTTTCTTCGATATGACGCTTCGCGGGGAAGATCCCGCGGTTTTTCATCCGCGCTCTGCTCCGTATACCGAGGCTTCTCTCGAAGCGTGGCAGGTAAATAATAGTGCGATTCATCCGTTGATTAGTTCTGAAGGGCGGCGAGAATCAATACCGCTTGCCACCATTCTCCCGCTCATGCTGAGTCCGGCGGCTAATTGGTTGGATTGCTTCTCTGTATCAATTGCATCTTCCAGCAACCATAACCAATCCGAGAGTAAAATCGCACTCTTCTAACCGATTCTCCAGACTTTTTTAGGTAAGGGAAGGTTCCATGCTCGCATCTTCTGATCGCGTTATCCATTGCGCAACCGATATATTCGAGGATAATCTCAACCGATTGCCTTACGAATTTACTCATACTCTCGCCGGCAATCCAATCTTTGAGCTTTCCCGGCTGGTGGATCTGGCGGAAAGAGTAGCAACTCGCCGTACTCCACATCTGGTTGGGGGAGACGTGTATTTCAATGATGGGCGCATTGAGCCGGGCGAGAAGCCGGTACGTCCTGATTTGCCTCCAACGACTGCTTCCGATTTAATTCGCAAGATCGATACCGCGCAGGCATGGATCATTCTTAAGCATGTGGAGCGCGAGCCGGGTTATCGCGAAGTGCTGGAAAACTGCATTCGCGACATTCTACAACTTTCAGGGCCGGAGCTTCTGCGTCAGATCAAATGGTTCGAAGCGATTCTTTTCATAACCTCGCCGAATCGCGTAACAGAGTATCACCTCGACCGCGAGGTATCGTGGATTCTTCAGCTCCAGGGCGACAAGGAGATACACCTCTTTGACCGCGCTGACAAGCAGGTTGTCCCCGACGAGGAACTCGAGGTCTACTGGACAGCCGACAATCGTGCGGCGCGCTATAAGCCGGAGTACGAATCCAGGGCAATCATTTATCAAATGCACCCCGGTAGCGGCGTACATATTCCCATCAATTCCCCGCACTGGCTACGCAACAAAAACAATATTTCCGTCACGCTGAATGTAAATTTTCAATTTCATGACCGCCATTGGGCTAACTTGTATCGGGCAAACTATTATCTCCGCCGCGCGGGTATCTCACCGCAACCGCCCGGTGCGCATCCAGTATCTGATCGCCTGAAGAGTACGGTTTTTACAGTCATGCAACGGGCAAAGCAGGCAGTGAAAGGGCGGCCGCATATCCCCCCGGAAGCGCGTGAGCAAAACCGAAGGATCGCCCAACTTGCAGGGCGCTACTGAAGCTGGAAGGCAATTCACCCAAGCATTCAGGGATGCAATTCGGCCAGAGTAGCAGAGATCGTTTGAAGAAGGGGGCGCTGGGGATAAAAGTGGCCGCCTGGAAAAATCTGCATTTGGAAACGGCGGCGTGTATGACGCTTCCATGCGAACAATTGATTCCAGCTTACGCTTTGATCATTGGCTCCAGCGAAGGCTGTAATCGGGCAGTCCAACGGTTCGTCCTCCTGGAAGATATAACTCTCTACCACCGCGATATCGGCCCGTAGAATAGGCAGAAAAACTTCCATGAGCGCGCTATTTTCCAGAAACTCCTGCGGGATTCCGTTGTAACGGCGAGTCAATTGTTCAACAAAGTCATGGTCCGGAAGCAAGTGCAGAAGGCTGGTATCGTCAGGCATGTCCGGCGCGCGACGGCCGGAAAGAAATATCCAGTCTGGCATGGGCTGTCCCTCGCGCTGCAGTCTGCGAGTCCACTCGAAGGCGAGTAAAGCACCCATGCTATGTCCGAAGATTGCGTAGGGCATGTCCAACCAGGGTCGCAGTTCCCGATCCAAGGCTTCCACCAGCGGTTCTATATGGGTGTATAGAGATTCGGAGAGACGCATTTCCCGCCCGGGCAGAAGAACTGGGCATACATGCACAACCGGAGACAGTTCAGTGGTCCAGGGGTGATATGCGGTGGCGCCGCCTCCCGCATGCGGCAGGCAGAACAGGCGCACACGCGGATTCACGGCAGTTGGGCGCGACTGGAGCCACTGTGTGCTTCTATCCAAAGTGGAATTCCTCCAGATTCGATTCTAACTGAAATATGCACAACCTCTGTGTTAGCGGATAAGTGATGAGAAATAGTCTGGGTATCATGGCATCCACTAGGAATTAGTTTGAATCAATGCGCAAGTCTTATCGGTAATTCGAGACAGTTGTTACATTTTTACTTCGGATATTTTTACTGAAAGTCATAATACACATTGTCCATTGAAAAATTTAGGAGTTGGAGGTCATCGAAACAACCATGGCTACATCAGAGTTTTGGCAAACAGTTACGACGAACATCTCATCCTCGCAGCAATGGACGGAAAGTCCTGCTGCGGGCTCATCGCGAAGTTCGCGCGGCATGACTACTCTGTGGATGGTTATGGATGGGGCCACGATCCTGTTCTCCGCAATTCTAGTCACGTTACTCGTGAAGCACATTGGACCGGTCGCAGGCGCAAGGCAAATATGGCATAGTATGTTATCTCAAAGCCACACGCTGGGGTTCTTGCTGTCGGTGCTTTGCGGATTTACAGTCTCACTCCTGATCACAAGCCGGCGCTTGAATTTATATTCGCCTGCTCATTTGAGCAACATACTGCATGAGCAGAGACTTAGCGTACAGGCCTGCTTGACATCCGGGCTGCTGCTCACCGGCGCGCTGTTTCTGCTTCATGCCGAAGACATTCCCCGCGGCATCGTGGTGATCACCATCGGAATGGTCACCATCGGGCTTAGTTTGCGCCGGCTTGGTTACCGCCTTCTGCTCTACCATAATTTCGAACGCGGCATAGGTACTCGCAACGTACTCATAGTTGGCACCGGAGCAGAGGCCCATGCGCTCCGCAATCACTTGGAGAGCATCCGCCATCTTGGCTTCACATTCAAAGGCTTCATTGCTTTCCCTGGCACCTGCCCCCAATTTGCCGACACGTCCAAAGATGTGGTAGGAACGCTCGATACGCTTTTCCAGTATACCCGCAAGCATTTTGTGGATGAGGTATTCTTCACTGCGTCCTGCGAGCAACGCGGTGTGGTGAAGGGCATCTTGGAGCAGGCGCGCGCACATGGAATGGATATGCGCGTGGTTCCCGATATGTACGATGGACTGGCATGGAATAGTCCCATCGAGTACATTGGACAGTTTCCTACCATTCCGCTTCAGTACCGGCACATACCCGAGGCAGCTCTGGTGCTTAAACGGCTAGTCGATATAGTGCTCTCCGGCACTATATTGCTCGCCCTTTCGCCGTTATTGCTGGCTATCGCCTTCGCCGTCAAGATGGATTCGCCTGGCCCGGTCTTCTATCTATCGGAACGCATCGGGAAGAAGGGCCGTGTCTTCGGCTGCATCAAGTTCCGTACCATGGTGAGCGATGCGGAGAAGCGCCTCGCCGACATCATGCACATGAACGAGCGCGACGGTGTGCTGTTCAAGGTCACTAACGACCCCCGCATCACCAGGCTGGGCCGTTTCCTGCGCAAGTATTCCCTCGATGAACTGCCCCAGTTCCTCAATGTGCTGCACGGCGACATGAGCATCGTAGGTCCTCGTCCTCCGCTGGCCAGCGAAGTGCAGGAGTACAAGCTTAGCCACCTGCGCCGTCTCGATGTAAATCCCGGCATCACAGGCCTGTGGCAGGTGCAGTCACGCCAAGATCCTTCTTTTGACAGTTATATTTCACAGGATGTGACCTATATCGAGAATTGGAGCGTATGGCTGGATATCAAGATCATTCTGCGCACCATCGGTGTGGTTCTAGCTGGAACTGGCTCTTGAGTTTTTCTCCAGTTCTTGCCGCAACTGGAGGCTTTAACTGAGGCGTCTAGAGGAGATCATCAATTCATACGCGTCCCGGGAACGGATCGCGAGTTACCCCGGCATACGATACGGAAGTAACCATTCAGCGGCACCATTATCAACCTAACATGAGAGTGACAATATCTTGCAACCTTCGTATGAGTCTAGCATCCAATTGATAAATGAAAACATCTCTCTTCACTTAGGCTAGTGGGAGTAACATGGGCGAAGCCCGCACGGCGAGGCAACAACATCCCGCTCGTCAAAAAATAGTTTAATTCGACAGAAATCAGTTTGACCTTCCGCAGTGTTTACTAAGTAGTGTGCCGCTATAGCGCAAGCATCCTCATCACCATCCAATGCGACAGAGGCATGTTGCAGTGTTGCTTTCCCGGTCATCCAGAATTAACTCCATCATAGTAAGAACATAGGAGGTTCCATGGCTACTGCGATTCATCCCGTAACAGCGTCGGCAGTCTTCCCCAGCGATGCCGAGACCGGCAACTTGTTTGCTGCTAACTTCGACCACCGGCCATTTCAGTTTCGCCATTCACTCGATTCGATGGAAATCTTTCAGATGCCGGCGCTGCTGAAGCTAGCTGAGCGCTGTATGCGTAAACGCCAATTTAAGAGCCACTACGAAACCGGCAAGCCCGCGGTGAATGGCTACTTCGGCAGCAAGCCTGCGGATATGACATTGGTGCAGGCGCTGGAGCAGATCGGGGAAGGCGGCAACTGGATCATTCTCAAGCGCATTCACGAAGAACCGGAGTACCGTGCTGCACTGGAGCTAATCATCTCGGAACTATCGGTACTTTCGGGAACGGATTTGCGCCGTCGGTATCGCGATCCGATTTTGACTATCTTCATCACTTCTCCCAACCGCATTACACCTTACCATCTGGACGGTGAAGCCAATTTTCTGGCACAGGTGCAGGGTAGCAAGTCTGTGTTTCTTTACAATGCGCGCGATCCTCACATTCTTACTACAGAGGAAATGGAAAGTTATTGGACCGGGCATTTGCTGGCGCCCAGATGGCACGACGAATTGTCTGAGGGGCATTGGCGTTACGATATATCCCCAGGTCTTGGCGTCTTCAATCCTGCTACTTTCCCGCACTGGGTAAAAAATTCTAACAATGTTTCGGTATCCGTTAGCATTAATTTCAAGCGCGTGCGCAACGACGAGATTGGGGCATTTAGGGCGAATTATTATGCGCGTAAGATTGGCTTGCACCCTACCATGCCTGGGCGAAGGCCCGCCATTGATCGCATGAAGAATCTGACCTTTGGCAAGCTGTACGAAGGAGCCTACGCGGCGCGAAACGCGCTCCGGACGCGCTTCGGTATTTAAATAGCCATCCAGTTGAAATCCAAACTGTTTGACCTTGAGCGTTCAGTCAACGAGCCCCTACGCTGCAGAGATACTTACTTAGGCATGAGGTGCTGTAATGTTAGCCATGAAAAATGGAAGCCGCCACGCCGACAATAGCTTCGACACGCTGCGTCTGTTTTTCGCGGTGCTGGTGATCTTTTCGCACAGCTTTGCACTGGGCCGCGGCTCCGACAATAGCGAACCTCTCTTTCTGCTGACTCGCGGGCAGATAACGCTTGGCAATTTAAGCGTGTGGGCCTTCTTTGTAATTAGTGGATTTCTTATTGCGCAGAGCTGGACGCGCTCTCCGAATCCGCAGAAGTTTCTCAAGCGGAGAGTGGCGCGCATTTACCCAGGGTTCATCGTTGCAGCATTGCTTTCAGCGCTGGTTGTGGTTCCCATTGCGGCGGATCCGGCCACGCGCCATCCGGTCGCAATCGGAAGCTTCCTATTGCAAACGCTGAGATTGCAGGTCTTCGACGCTCCTCCGGTATTCATCCATAACGCATGGCCCAATACGCTGAACGGATCTCTGTGGTCGGTGCCCTTTGAGTTTTGGTGCTATATCGGAATTCTGTTTCTCGGAGTGGCCGGAATTTTCCGACGCCGCTGGTTGGTGGCAGCACTGTTTGTGGCGGTGATTGCATGGCATCTTTATTTGTCCATTACAGGTTGGGTTCCAGGAGGAAAGATACTGGGGATCATTTTTGGCTTTCCGCTATTCTGGGCGATTGTTCTCCCATTCTTTCTTGCCGGGTCTCTATTTCATCTCTTTGGCGGCGTGGTGCTGCTTCGCAAGCGTCTGATGATTGCTGCTCTTGTGATTCTGATCGCATCAAATTTCATCCCGCATGCATTTATAGTTACGCTTCCGGTTTGTGGCGCATATCTTCTCCTGGGTCTCGCCTATCTTCCCTTGCTGCGCCCGCTGAATCTGGGGCGATACGGAGATTTCTCCTATGGCACCTATCTGTATGCCTTTCCGGTTCAGCAGTTGATTGTGAGCTACGGAGGGGGAACAATGGCTCCGGTGAAGCTCTTTCTGCTGTCTGCTCCGCTCTCTGTGGGAGTTGGCGCTCTTTCCTGGTTTCTTGTCGAGCGGCATTTCTTATCCTGGAGTGCATCGATGAACCCCAAGACTACTCTCGCTCATCGCGTAGCCATCTCATTGGCTGCAATATGGAACACAAGAAAGAAATTGTTCAGCGCCGGGTCGGGAATTTCCACTGACCGGGATGCGCATATAGACAGGCAGCCGGAAATAGTTTCTCAAACCGCGGAGTGATTTGCGAACACCAGTGCGTGTGGCCATTCCGTATTTTCCGATTACTGGCGCGGGATTGATATTCATGCACATTCTTCCATCGTCCACCGCAGCATCAATGCGATTTACACAAACGAAATACATACCAATACTCCGAGATTAATTTGTCAACAGACGCGACTTTATCGACGATGAACTTTTCCGAAGTGGAAGCGGTGGAAAAAGACCGCGCTAGAGCGGATTCACTGGCCAGGAAAGTGCTGGAAACGAAGGCCATGCGGGCCACGTTCTGGACCGTGATGGACTACGGTTGTTCGATGGCGCTGCGCGTCGTCAACAGTCTCGTTCTTACCCGTCTGCTGATGCCGGAATCTTTCGGCCTGATGACGCTGGTCACGACACTCATCGTGGGAATCAGTCTGATTTCCGATATTGGCTTGGGGCCCAGCGTCATTCAAAGTCCGCGCGGGGACGAACCCGCGCTTCTGAATACAATCTGGACCTTGCAAGTGCTTCGCGGCCTGGGTATCTTCGCAGTCTCCCTGATGCTCGCTTGGCCGATGTCGCTGATTTATCATGAGCCACGGCTGCTGGCGCTGCTGCCAGCGCTGGGCGTCAATATTGTCATCAGCTCCTTCAACAGCACCAATTTGTATTCGATGTCGCGGCACATGGGCGTGCGCAGACTATTTGTGCTCGACTTCACAACGCAGATATTTACGCTGCTGGTTACGGCCGGTTGCGCATTGCTGTACCGGTCGGTGTGGGCGCTGGTTATTGGAGCTATTCTGAGCACGATCTTCCGGCTTTCGCTCAGTTTTTATCGCCGCCTGATCCCCGGCATTCGAAATTCCTTCTGCTGGGACCGCGAGAGCCTTCATGGACTGGTTCACTTTGGCAAATGGATTTTGCTCTCCACGGCATTCTACTTCTTTGCATCGCAGGCGGACCGGCTGATTCTGGGAAGACTGATAAGTTTCAGTATGTTGGGAGTCTACGGCATCGCGTATTCGGTCTCGGATATTCCACGGGCGGTTATTAACGCATTTGCGCAAAAAGTAGGCTACCCTTTCATCGCCAGATTAGTCCATTTGCCGATTACTGAATTCCGCAGAGTGTTCTTACAGTATCGGCTTCGCACTCTGCTTGCAGGCGCGTCCATGCTGTGCCTTATGGTACATCTGGGCGGCTTTCTTGTAACAAGAATGTATGACCGCCGATACCATGCCGCGTCGTGGATGGTTCCGATTCTGGCCCTTGGATTGTGGCACACGCTGATGTATGCAACCACCATGCCGGCGCTGTTCTCGCTTGGCAAGTCGCAGTACTCGGCCTTCGGCAACGCACTGTACTGCATCGCAGTGATAACGGCCATTCCAACTGCCTTTCATTTCTTCGGCATTTTCGGAGCTGTGATTGCCGTGGCTGCGGGAGATTTACCGTTATATTTCGTGACAGTGACGGGAGCCAGCCGTGAGGGCATCTCAACATGGCGACAAGATCTACTGGCAACAGGAATCTTTTTGGCTCTTCTGGGCGCGGGTCTCGCGTTGCGGATATCTATCGTTGGCTGATACGGCTCATGGGAGCGGAGACGCTTCAACCACATTTAGCCTTACTTACCTCTGGACCACTTACTCATTCGGAGCCTTGTGATGACCACCACTTTTGAAGCAACGCCAAGCAGACGAGAGACGGCCTCGGTGACAACGGAGAGGCTGGTCGAGGGCGGGGATTCTCCTGCACGGAAGCCTTTGTGGCAAATCTTCGATGAAGTCGCGGCGCGGCACTCCAGCCGCACGGCGGTGACCTTTGGCGACCAGCAGCTTCCATACCGCGAGCTTCATGCTCAGGCCAGCCAGCTAGCGCATCGTCTGCACCGGTTGGGCGTAGGCACGGATACGCTGGTGGGCGTATATATGGAGCGCTCGGCCCTGGCGATCGTAGCTCTGCTGGCCGTTCTTAAAGCTGGGGGCGCGTATCTGCCTCTTGATCCAGCCTATCCGAGCGAGCGCGTGGCCACAATTCTCGACGATGCCCGGCCAACCGTTCTACTGACCGAGGAGCATCTTCGAGACCAGCTTCCGCCGCATGGTGGTCATACGATTTGCCTCGACCGCGAGCGTGAGGCGAACTCCTTTTTACAGGACGCCGCATTCGAGCCGGACGCAAGCCCGGAGAACCTGGCGTATGTCATCTACACTTCGGGATCGACAGGAAAACCCAAGGGCGTGATGGTAACGCATGGCAATGTTGCGCGCCTGTTAAGCGCAACAACGGATTGGTTTCACTTTGACGAGAACGATGTATGGACGCTCTTCCATTCCCTGGCCTTCGACTTCTCGGTCTGGGAAATTTGGGGCTGCTTGCTGCACGGCGGAAGACTGGTGATTGTTCCTTTCTCTGTCTCGCGTTCGCCGGAGGATTTCCATGAGCTATTAGTGAAAGAGCGGGTAACGGTTCTAAACCAGACACCGTCCGCGTTCTATCAGCTCATCACGGTAGACCAGGCTCGCCGCTCGCCGGAACTGGCTCTGCGGCTAGTCATCTTTGGCGGCGAGGCACTGAACTTCAAGACGCTGCGGCCATGGATCGCAACGCATGGCGACATACAGCCGCAACTAATCAATATGTACGGCATAACAGAGACTACAGTGCATGTAACTTATCGGGAAGTTATCGCTGCCGATGCCGCTGATGGCGCGCGCAGTCTGATTGGCGTCCCGATTCCTGATATGCGGCTCTACCTGCTGGAGGACGGCAGGCGGCCAGTGCCAGCCGGAGAAGTGGGCGAGATCTGTGTGGGTGGCGAGGGCGTGGCGCGCGGATACTTGAATCGTCCCGAGCTCAACGCCGAGCGTTTTGTACCCGACCCGTTTTCTGAGATTGCAGGCGCGCGGATGTACAGATCCGGCGATCTGGCCCGTCTGCTGCCGGATGGCGAAGTGGAATATCTTGGTCGCGGCGACGCTCAAGTAAAGATTCAAGGCTTTCGTATCGAACTCGGTGAGATCGAAGCCGCTATCGCGGGTCACGAGCGGATACGCGAGGCGCGGGTGGTCGCGCATACAGATGAGGCGGGAACTAAGCGGCTGGCGGCGTACTACGTCGCGCTGGAGGGTGCGCCGCTATCCGTACGCGAACTGAGCGGGTATCTGAGCGCCAAGCTGCCGCCGTGGATGATGCCCTCTGTCTATCTGCCTATCCCGGCCTTTCCTTTGACTCCCCACGGCAAAGTGGATTACGCCGCGTTACCGGCGCCGATGGCAGGATCGGCCCGCACCGGCGTTGCAGCCGCGGGTACTGATCTGGAACAGGAAGTGGCCGGCGCGTGGAGGCAAGTCTTAGGTGCGGAACATGTCGGCCTGGACGACAACTTCTTCGACATCGGCGGGAACTCGCTGTTGCTGGTATCGGTACACACCAAGCTGCAAGAGCGATTCAACAGAAAGATTCCGGTCGCGGAACTATTTGCCTACACAACGGTGCGCGCACTCTCGGAAAGGCTGGGCGGATCTGTCCCGGATTCCGGATCGTGGCTTGCGGCGCAGAATCAGGCTGAGAAGCAGCGTGCGGCATTTGCGCGCGCCCGCGTGGCGAGAAAGGCGGTTTCATGAGTCATCCGGAAAATGTGAATCGTCTGGAAGGCATTGCGATCATTGGTATGTCGGGCAAGTTTCCCGGCGCGCCTGATCTGGATACGTTCTGGGCAAATATCGCAGCAGGCAAGGACACGATCAAGCATTTTTCACGCGCGGAATTGGAAGCGAAAGACCGCTCGTCGCTGGAATTCGGTCCCGACTACGTGGCCGCCCACGGCGTTCTGGAGGGCGCCGAGTTATTTGATGCCGGCTTTTTCGGAATTCCACCCCGCGAAGCAGATTTTCTTGACCCGCAGCACCGGCTATTTCTGGAAACGTGCAGGAATGCGCTCGAAGACGGCGGCTACGATGCGGCGCAATTTTCCGGCCAGATCGGCGTCTATGGCGGATGCAGCCTGAACACATATTTGCTGGCAAATCTGAGCGCAAGCCGTGAGTTCATCGACGAACTCACCGGCAATTATCAGGTTGGCGAGCTCCAGGCAACGCTGGGCAATGACAAGGATTTTCTCTGCTCGCGTGTGGCGTACAAGTTGAACCTGCGAGGTCCGAGCGTTACGGTGCAAGGCGCATGCGCAACGTCGCTGGTCGCGATCTGCCAGGCGAGCCAGAGCCTGCTTACCTATCAATGCGATATGGCGTTGGCCGGAGGCGTCTCGGTTACCTTTCCGCAGCATCGCGGCCACGTCTATCAGGAAGGCAGCATGGTGTCGCGCGACGGACATTGCCGGCCCTTCGACGCCGAAGCGACCGGTACTGTTTTTGGCCACGGCGTAGGAGTGGTGCTGCTAAAGCGGCTGGAAGACGCGCTAGCTGACGGCGACCGGATAGATGCCGTGATACGCGGCTTTGCGGTAACAAATGATGGCGCGGCGAAGGTCAGTTACATGGCTCCAGGCGTGGATGGTCAGGCTGCGGCAATCTCTGCGGCCCAGGCCATGGCGGGAATCAATGCGGATGCCATCACCTATGTGGAAGCGCACGGCACCGCAACACCGCTCGGCGATCCGGTCGAGGTTACTGCTCTGACTCGCGCCTTCCGTCTGAGCACGGGACGCAACGGCTTCTGCGCTCTGGGCAGCACCAAGGCGAATATCGGCCATCTGGATGCCGCCGCGGGAGTCAGTGGACTGATCAAGACGGTGCTTGCCATGAAGCACAAGACGATTCCTCCGCTGGCCAACTTCCGCCAGCCGAATCCCCGCATCGATTTCGCAAGCACGCCTTTTTATGTCAGCAGCGTAGCCGCACCCTGGCAGCCCAACGGACCGCGCATGGCCGGCGTGAGCGCGTTTGGTGTGGGAGGCGTGAATGCACATTTGGTACTCGAAGAAGGGCCGGAAAGAACGCCGGAAATCTCCGCGCGCCCGGCGCAGCTACTCTGCGTTTCCGCACGTTCGAAAGATGCGCTTGATGCGTCGCTGGGCAATCTCGGCCGCCATCTGCGCGAGCATCCCGAACTGAATCTGGCGGACGTCTCCTACACACTCCAGACCGGACGGCACGGCTTCGATCATCGCGCCTCAGTTGTATGCTCCAGCGTGGATGACGGCGCCCGCATTATTGCAGAGCCCGCGAACAGGCAGATACACAGGCCTACTGGCATCCTCACGCGGCCACAACCGGTCTTCCTCTTCACCGGGCAGGGCGCGCAGTTTCCTGGAATGGGTAGTGCACTCTATCGGGCGGAATCTGTTTATCGGCGGGAGATAGATGAATGTGCGGAGATTCTGCACCCCTTGCTGGATCTCGACCTGCGTACATTGCTCTTTCCTGAGGATCAAGACATCGATGCAAGTGCCGAGGCGCTGATGGAAACACGACTGGCGCAGCCGGCGCTTTTCATCACCGAACTGGCAATGGCCAGGCTATGGATGGAATGGGGCATCGAGCCGAAGGCTATGACAGGACATAGCCTCGGGGAATTTGTCGCGGCAGTTGTAGCCGGTGTGATGAGCCGCGAAGATGGCCTTAAGCTGGTGGCTGCACGCGGCCGGCTTATGCAGCAGATGGAGCGCGGGGCGATGCTCTCGGTGCGGGCCGGCGAAGAACGGATATCGGCTCTGATGAATGAGCGGCTTTCGATGGCCGCATTGAACAGCACGGCTCTATGCGTGGCGTCCGGGCCAATAGATGCTATCGAAGAATTGGAAAGGCGGCTGCAAAAGGAGCGTATCGAATTCAAGCGCCTGCGAACTTCTCACGCCTTCCACTCCGCGATGATGGATCCGATGCTCGACGCCTTCGAGGATGAGGTTCGCCGGGTCACCCTTCATGCTCCCACGATTCCCTATGTCTCAGGAGTGAGTGGAACTTGGATCAAGCCTGAGGAAGCGATCAGCCCTCGCTATTGGAGAGAGCATTGTCGCAAGCCAGTGCGCTTTGCGGATGCGTCGGCGCTGTTGCTTGATCTGCCCGAAGCTGTGCTATTGGAAGTGGGGCCGGGGCAATCGTTGACGATCCTGGCACGCCAGCAACGCGGCAATCGCGCCATACCGATTGTAGCGTCGATGCCAGATCGTGCCGCCGACGCCGCCGATTCCGGAACCATGTTGGAGGCTCTGGGCCGGCTGTGGACTGTAGGCATTCAGCCGGAGTGGAAACACCTCTGGAGCCGGGAGCACAGGCAGCGCGTCTCGTTGCCTACTTATCCGTTTGAGCGCAAGAAGCATTGGATAGAACCGCCGGCGCACACACCGGCAAGCAACCATCTCCGGCAAGCGATCGCTCAGCCGCAAGAGACTGAAGTGCAAATTGATGGAGAAGCTAAGATGACCATAAATGCAAATGGAATCGCTCTTGAACGCCGGCACAGGCTCCAGCCTGTTGTGGCAAGCCTCTTTAAAGAGTTGAGTGGAATCGCCACCGGGCCTGAGAACTTTGATACTTCCTTCATGGAACTGGGATTCGACTCGCTCTTCCTTACCCAGGCGACGCAGGCCGTGCAGCGCCGCTTCGGCGTGAAGGTGACGTTCAGGCAGATTGTTGAACAGTTTTCCAGCATTAGCGCGCTCGCTGATCGTCTGGATTCGATTCTTCCCGCCGATGCCTTTCCCGCAGAGTCAGAGCAGCCAGCGCCGCAGCAGAAGCCTCTCGTTGTCGCGCCTTCCCCCGTCACTCTTTCGTCATCCACCGCGACAGGCTCGACGCTTGATGAGCTGCTCAGGGCGCAGATGCAGGCCATGTCGCAGCTTTTCGAGCAGCAACTGGCGGCGGTTCGTGGAAATACGATTCAAGGAGCGACGTCTGCCGCGATTCCACCTCCGGCTTCTGCACAAGTAACGAGCCATGCGCTGGTTACAGCCAAGCAAGCGACTGCGAGCGTAGCCGCGCCTGCCAGAGGATTGAAAGCGCACGGGCCGTTCAAGCCGGTGCAGCCGGGCACAAAAGATGGAATCACCGAGTCGCAGCGCCAGTACATCCAATCGCTTATCGCCCAGTACACTCGACGTACCGGAAAGTCGAAGGAGTATACGCAGGCGCACCGCCCGCGTCTTACTGATCCGCGAGCCGTTGCCGGTTTTCGCTCGCTGTGGAAAGAGATGGTCTACCCGTTGGTGACCAACCGCTCCAAAGGCTCGCGCATCTGGGACATCGACGGCAACGAGTACATCGACATCGTCAATGGATTCGGCGCGATCATGTTCGGCCATGGTCCAGAGTTTGTGACTGAAGCTGTACACAAGCAAATCGACGCTGGAGTAGAGATTGGCCCGCAGAGTTCATTGGCCGGAGAAGTGGCGGAGCTAATCTGCGAACTAACAGGCATGGAGCGCGCCGCTTTCTGCAACACCGGCTCCGAAGCGGTGATGGCGGCCCTGCGCGTGGCTCGCACGGTGACCGCGCGCGACAAGATCGTCTACTTCACCGGCGACTACCACGGCACCTTCGACGAGGTTCTGCTGCGTGCCACGCCGCACGGCGCAGCACCCATCGCTCCGGGCATCATGGCGGGCAGCTCGAATAACGCAGTAGTGCTGGAGTACGGCGCGGAGGCGTCTTTGGAGTTCATCCGCGCGCATGGCAATGAGATTGCCGCGGTGCTGGTCGAGCCTATCCAGAGCCGCCACCCGGAGGTGCAGCCGCGGGAATTTCTGCATGAATTGCGTAAAATCACGGCGCAGTGCGGCACCGCGCTGATCTTCGACGAAGTGGTTACCGGCTTCCGCGTGGCTTTGGGCGGCGCGCAAGAGTACTACGGGATTCGCGCCGATCTGGCGACCTATGGAAAGGTGATCGGCGGCGGCTATCCAATCGGAGTACTCGCGGGCAAAGCAGAGTATCTTGACACGCTGGATGGCGGAACATGGCAATACGGAGACGATTCAGCTCCAGAGGTTGGAATGACATTTTTTGCCGGAACGTTTGTCCGCCATCCGCTGGCGCTGGCGGCGGCGAAGGCAGTCCTGCATTACCTAAAGGAGTCCGGACCGGAGCTGCAGAAAGCGCTGAGCCAAAAGGTAGCCCTGGCTGCGCGCGCCGTGGAAACGATCTTCCGCGATGCCGGAGTGGATGTTGGTGTGCATCCGTGCGGCGCGTGGTTTTCCTTCAGCCTGCCCGCTGATGCGCGCTTCGGCAGCCTGCTTTATTATCATATGCGCGAGAAGGGTATTCACATCCTGGAGAGCTACCCTTGCTTCTTTACTACCGCGCATACCGACGAGGATTTTGCATTCGTGGTCGAAGGCTTTCGCAAATCGATCCAGGAGATGCGCCATGGTGGCATGCTGCCGGCGGCAACCGCGGCAACTTCCGCGCCGGACGATTCCATGCTCGATGTGGCGTTGCCGGAACTGCATCCGGCCGCGCGCAGTGAAAATCCAGACAAGGCGCCGCTGACCGAATCACAGCGTGAGATATGGCTGGCGGCCACTCGTGGAGACGACGCAAACTGTGCCTTCAATGAATCGCTGACACTCCGCCTGCATGGGACTGCAAAAGAAGATGAGGTTCGATATGCGCTCGAAGCCGCACTCGCCAGGCACGATGCACTTCGTTCCACGGTCGATCCCGATGAGGAATGCATGCGGATTTCACCTGCCTTCACGGGACAGATTCCATTCGTTGACCTGAGCGCGCTTACTGCGGACGAGCGCGAGGCAATCATCGACGAGAGAATTGCGGAAGAAGGACGCACGCCCTTCGATCTCGCCAATGGTCCGCTGGTGCGCGCCACGCTCTTCCGCACAGCTCCGGAGGAACTGGCGCTACTCTTTACCGGCCATCATCTTGTGTTGGACGGATGGTCCGCGAATCAACTACTGGAAGATATGGGGAAAATCTATAGTGCGGCAAGAGCAAAATCGAAGCCGACACTTGCGCCGCTGATGCCCTTCAGCAGCTATGCGCTGAAAGAGCAGGAGGAGATGCAGGCTGGAGCTTATGCCGAGAACGAGCACTACTGGGTGGAGATTTTCGCGGGGCGGGCACCAGTGCTTGATCTGCCTACAGACCGGCCTCGTCCAGTAATGAAGAGCTACAACGGCGGTACGCTGCACTCGTCTTTGGGGGCGGAGCTGACCGCTGAGTTGAAGAAGGCGAGTTCCCGGCTAGGTTGCACGTTGTATGTCACGCTGCTCTCTGGTTTTCAAATTCTGCTGCACCGGCTCACGCGGCAGTCCGAGCTAGTGGTCGGCATCTCCGCCGCGGGCCAGACTCTGTTTGACGACGCGAGTCTGGTTGGACATTGCGTGCACTTTTTGCCGATGTTGAGCGAGCTTCCGAAAGACTGTGCGGTCAAAGAACATTTGACGGCCACGCGAGGGAAGCTTCTCGACGCCTACGACCACCAGGAATTCACCTACGGCACATTGTTGCGCAAGCTGCCGATTCAACGCGATTCCAGCCGCTTGCCGCTCATCGAAGTTCAGTTCAATCTGGAAAAACTGGGAACGAATATTCATTTTGACGGACTGCGGACGGAGATGCGCTCCAATCCGAAGGCGTTTGTGAACACCGACCTGTTTTTGAATGTCATCGAATCAGGCGACGATCTTCTCCTGAACTGCGATTACAACACAGACCTGATAGACCAAAGCACGCTGGAACGGTGGCTAACCTCGTATGCAACGATTCTACGTGAAATGGCCGTGGATCCAAGCCGGGAAGTGGAAGAGTTGGAGATACTGGAGGAGAACGAACGCAAGCTGGTGCTGGACGAGTGGAATCGCACCTCGGTGGACTTTGGCACGTTTGAGCCGGTCTATCGGAGTATCGAGCGACGGGCTGCCCAGACGCCTAAACGCATTGCGGTAATCTGCGACGGGATCGAATGGACGTATCAGCAACTCAACGAGTACAGCAACCGGATGGCACGACACCTGCGCCGCCAGGGAATCCGTGAGGGATCGCTGGTGGGCGTATGCCTGGAGCGCTCGCATCAGATGTTGGGTGCGGTGCTCGGCGTACTCAAGGCGGGCGCGGCATATTTGCCACTTGATCCAGGCCATCCGGCCAGCCGTTTGGAACTGGTGCTGGCGGACGCGCAGGCATCGATGCTGCTGACCCAGGAACATCTGGCTTCACGGCTGCAAACCAGTGCGCGAGTCATTTGCGTGGACAGCGAGCAATCACTGTGGGCGCGGGAGAGCGGCGCTAACTTGGATGTAACAACCCCTGCCGATTCCCTGGCCTATGTAATTTATACGTCAGGCTCCACGGGTAATCCCAAGGGCGTGGCCATCGAGCATGGTGCGCTAAGTAACCTGCTGCGCAGCATGGAGCGGGAACCGGGCCTGAGTGCCACTGACACGCTGGTGTCGGTCACGACGCTTTCGTTCGATATTGCCGCGCTGGAACTTTTCCTTCCTTTGCTTGCAGGCGGTCGTCTTGTGATTGCCACCGGTGAGCAGGTGATAGATGGATTTCGTCTGTTGAATCTACTGGAGCAGTCGCACGCCACCGTGATGCAAGCTACGCCGTCCGGTTGGAGAATCCTGCTGGAAGCTGGGTGGAAGGGTCAGCCGCAACTGAAAGTGCTGTGCGGCGGAGAGGCCTTGCCCCGCGATCTGGCCGATTCGCTGCTGGCTTGCAGTGAGCAGGTTTGGAATGTCTACGGGCCGACCGAAACGACCATCTGGTCTTCTGCCACGCGGCTCGAAAAACTGGCCGGTCCAGTGCCGATTGGACCGCCCATCGCCAATACCCAGTTCTACGTGCTTGACGAGCGTTTGCATCCCGTTCCTGTAGGGGTAACTGGCGAGCTGTTCATCGGAGGCGCAGGTTTGGCGCGCGGCTATTGGAATCGACCCGACCTGACTGCGGAGAAGTTTCTCCCCAATCCCTTTGGCGCGGGGAGAATCTATCGCACCGGCGATCAGGCGCGCTGGCTGCGAGACGGTCACGTCGAGTTGCTGGGCCGGACCGATTTCCAAGTGAAGGTGCGCGGCTTCCGGATTGAACTGAACGAAATTGAGAGTGCCCTGACCAGTCATCCGGCGGTGCGCGACGCGGTAGTATTAGCCGTCGAAGTAGCGTCTGGTGACAAGCGGTTGGCAGCCTGGGTAGACTCGGCACTGGCCAAGCCGCCCGCGGATCTGGACGCGCAACTGCGCACCCTGCTGACCGCGAAGCTTCCCGAGTATATGCACCCGGCCATCATTACCGTGCTGCCCGCATTGCCCCGGACAGCCAATGGCAAGATTGATCGCAAGTCCCTGCCGGAACCCGCATTTGCCAGCAGGAAACAGAAGCAGAAATTCACTCCTCCGGCTACTCCGCAACAAGAGAAGCTGGCGGCAATCTGGGCAGATGTTCTCAAGCTCGATCGAGTTGGCATCACCGATAGCATTTTCGAACTGGGAGCCGACTCGCTGCTGATTTTCCGCATCTCCGCTCGTGCCGGCAGGGAAGGTCTGCCCATCCAGCCAGCGCAGATTTTTCAATACCGCACGATCGCGAATCTGACAAGTGCTCTAGGATACGCCGGAACGGCGGGTTCAGATCAGGTTCAAGCCAGCCCATCCATTTCAGCTGTTGCCCGTGAAAAATTTCGGAGAACGAAGGCATGATGGAAAGCACATCTGAAATAATTATCTCCCCTTCTGAGGTTGAATGCACTCCGGCGGCATCAGAGCCGGATATCTTCGTGATGCCGGCTACGCCTTGCCAGACTCGCTTCTGGTTGCTGGATAGTTTGCACCACGGCAATCATGCACTGAATATGCCCCTGGCATGGAATTGCCGGGGAAAGCTCGACCCCGACGTGGCGGCAGCCGCGCTGGCAGAGCTCGTGCGTCGTCATGAGTCGCTGCGCACAACATTCGAAATGGCGAATGGAAAGCTGTCTCAGGTGATACATCCGGCTATTGAAGCAGCAGCCATGCCCTTGCCTGTCGAGGATTTGCGGCATCTATCGAAGGAAGAGCGCCAGCAGCAGGCCAGCGTAATCATCCTGCGGCATGCGCGTATCCAGATGGATATGAAAGAAGGGCCGCTGTTCTGTGCCAGGGCGATCCAGATAGAAGACGACGAGCATATTCTTCTTCTAACCATCCATCACAGTGTCTGCGACGGATGGTCAAATGGCGTGATTATTCGGGATTTCGCTGCAATCTACGACGGCTTGATGCGCCGCGTTCCCGCTGAACTGCCGGAATTGCCGATTCAGTACGGCGATTACGCAGTCTGGCTCGACGAGTGGAGAAGAGGGAAGGATTCTGCGGAGTACAAGAAATACTGGCGCGAAACTCTAGGAGGGAACTTCACGCCTCTTCGTATTCACCGTGATTTTGCCGGCGATAGCGGAGAAGAACTGGGAGATATTGAAACTCTTTTGCTGCCTGAGGAATTGACGCAGGAGGCGCGCGATTTCTGCGCAACTCAGGGAATAACGCTCTATATGCTGCTGCTGGCTGTCTACGCCATGACGCTGCATCAGTTAACCGGTCAGGGAGATATTCTTATCGGCACACCCTGCGCTAACCGGCGCCAGGAGACGGAAGACCTGATTGGTCCGTTTTCCAATCCGCAGGTAATCCGGGTGAGGTTTGAGACGGGAGAAAGCCTGAGCAAGGTTGTGGAGCGTGTGCGCGACTGGACACTGGGCGCTATGGCGCATCAGATATTGCCCTTCGAAGATCTTAACGATGACGAGTTCTTCTCTCGCGCCGAAAATCAGATTTCTCTGCAAGTGTACTTCATCTATCAAAAGGCCTTCATGCAAGCCCAGCATACGCCGTTCCTGGAAATTGTTCCGTTGCGTTCCGTCAGCCCGGGCACTACCTTCGACCTGATGCTCAGCATCGTGGAAAGGGCAGAGGGCCCGCGTTTGCAGTTGGAGTACAATCCCTCGCTCTACAGCGTTACAACCATACAGCAGATTCTTCAGCGTTATCTTCGGGTCCTTAAAACTACTTTGTCAGACCCGGAAAGCCCGGTGGGAGAAGCAATGGGACAGGAAGGCCGCGAACAGCAGTTGCAGGCTGCTTCACTCGCTGCTCAGGACAACGCAACAACAACAAAATGTGTGCAGGGTGGAGTTTCCGAATTGCATCCAGATTCGCCGGAACTGCAGATAGCGGAGATTTGGAAGACAGCGATGGGGCTGAAAAGCCTGAGTCATCACGATAGCTTCTTCGATCTCGGAGGACGATCGCTGGCTGCAATGCGAATTGTCTCCCGTATCAACAAAACATTCTCTCTCGATTATGGTCTGGCTACGTTGTTCTCCGCGCCCACGGTTGCACGGATGGCGGAGTTGGTAACGAAACGGCTTTCCGCCAACGTTAGTTCTTCGATTGTGGCCATGCAGCCGCATGGATCGGCAGAGCCTCTATTTATCATTCATGGCGCGGGAGGCAATATTATCCGCTTCTATCAGCTCGCCATGCTGGTAGGAACAGAGCATCCAATCTACGGAATCCAAGCTCAGTCGCTATTGGCCGGCAAACCGGCGCTGCTTCGCCTGGAAGATCAGGCGGCGTTTTATCTGGCCGAAATTCGGGGAATCCAGCCAAAAGGTCCGTACTACTTTTTGGGATATTCTTTTGGAGGCACGATTGCGCTGGAAATCGCGCATCAGTTACGCGCTCTGGGAGAGCGGGTAGAACTGCTTGGCATGCTCGACAGCCGCCATCGCGATTGCATCGTTGAGGCGCAACAAAATGATCCCTTACTGGTGCAGCTGGATCGCCGCATTGCGCGCTTTCTGGGAAATCTTTCTGGTCTCACGCTGGGAGAAAAGATCGATTATCTTTGGCAGAAGTTGTTTACGCGAACCTTGCGCCGGATTTACTCGCTGGCCGTCGCTTGTGGCTATCGTTCTGTGCCATCCATTATGAAAAGCACGGATGACATTGCCTGGGTGGCTGCAAAGAACTACCAGCCGCGACCTTGGCCTGAACAAGTGACGCTCTTTCGCACCGCCGTCCAGCCGGATCCAAGGCTGCCGATGGATCTGGGATGGACACCGTTTGCGCAAGGTGGCATCGAGATGTACGAACTGCCCGGCGATCACGATCTGGTATTCCGAGAACCGAACATTCAGGTTTTGGCCGCGCAACTGAGGGCCCGCCTGGAGAAATCTGAAGCACCTGGGATACGTGCGAGCGATGCGGTTGAGACCGAGGACATCGCCCGATGAATGTTCGTCATGTATATATGGTGCTCTCGCCGCGCTCTCTAAGTTATGCAAGAGATGCGTTGGAGAGTTTGTTTGCTAATTCCATCGAAGACCTTCATCTTCGACTGATTACTGATTCCGAGCGAGACAAGGAAGAGTTGTCTGAGACGCTGCATGCGCTCGTTGCAAGGTCGCATCAATGGACGGTGTTTTCCGAGCAGGATCTGGCTGGCAGGGAAGAAGCGCTCTTCGCCGGCCACGAGAACTTGCGTGCATTTCGTCGCGGTCATCCCTGCTGGCGCAAAATTACCGATCCACTACTGTTGAGCGAGCCTGGTCAGGAATTGATTCTGCTCGATCCGGACCTATATTTCCCCAATCGCTTCCAGTTTGAGTCAACGCCTGAGAATGGTTTGTTGCTTATGTGGCAGCAGCCGAACTGCCTCTTTCCGCCCGATGTAGTCAAGACGGCAATCGGCGATGGAATCCGGCTTGCGAATCACGTGGACATCGGAGTGGCGCACTGGCGTGCTTCTGCCGATCTCGATTGGCTTAACTGGCTGATCGGCAAGCTGGGCGGAAGCAGGCTGCCGCGCATCATGCATGTTGAGGCAATTGTGTGGGCGGCTCTAGCCATGAGAGTGGGTGGGGGGTACCTCGACCCCGCGTACTGGAAATGCTGGCGCAGGTCGCCGGTAAAACGAGTGATGACGAAGCTGGGAGTGAGCGGCCAGTACATTCTGAAATCGGAATCCTGGCCCAACATGAAATGCTTTCATGCCGGCGGCGAAGCAAAATGGTGGCTGCATAAGGCTCGTGAATCGGGTCTGCTGGACGGCCATGCTACGCTCAACCAGCCAGGTTGCATTCTTCCATTTGAGGAACTGACGCCGGCACAGTACGCGCGAGAACTGGCGTTTAAACGAATGTTGCAAGCCTTGGGCTATTACCAAATCTTCCGTACTGCGTGAGTGTCTATGCGAATCTGCATTGTTGCCGAAAACGCCTCGACACGATTCGGTGGTGAGGCCATCCTTCCGGTGCACTACTTTCGCCTGCTGCGATCTCGTGGCATCGAGTGCTGGATGGTTGTCCACGCGCGTACGCAAAATGATGTGATGGAACTGTTCCCGAACGAAATTGATCGCATTCTGTTCGTTCCAGATTTGCGGATTCAGAAGCTATTTTTCTTTCTGAGTCGTTATCTTCCCATGCGGCTGTCCGAAGCCACGCTGGGCCTACTCAACCAGCTCATTACGCAATTCTGTCAGCGCGCGATCGTGCGCAGACTGATCCTTGATCATCAAATCGATGTCATTCATCAGCCCATTCCGGTCGCTCCGCGCTTTCCTTCTATGCTCTTCGGCCTGAGTGTCCCGGTGGTGATAGGTCCACTGAATGGTGGGATGGATTATCCTCCAGCCTTTCGCCGTTCCGAATCGTGGATTAGCCGCGCGGCGCTTGTATTCGCCCGTCTGCTTGCAAATGCCGGCAACACGCTTCTGCCGGGCAAGAAGCAAGCCAGCATCGTACTGGTGGCCAATGAACGCACGCGCCGTTCCTTACCCTCGGGAATTCGCGGCAAAGTCATTGAACTCGTGGAGAATGGGATCGACGTTGGCATTTGGCAAAGCGCGCCGGGTACCATCGTGAACGCGGGTCCACGCTTTGTCTTTATTGGACGCCTGGTGGATTGGAAGGCTGTGGATGTTGCGATCCGGGCGCTCGCAAATGTTCCCTCCGCAGAACTCGACATTATTGGCGACGGCCCTATGCGGGATGAATGGCGATCTTTGGTTGCGGAACTGGGATTGAAGGATCGTGTTCACTTTAGCGGTTGGCTGACGCAGAGCGAATGCGCCCAGTGTTTACAGAATTCCATCGCGCTGGTCTTGCCCAGCCTGTATGAATGCGGCGGCGCTGTGGTGCTGGAAGCCATGGCCATGGGCAAGCCGGTGATCGCCACTCGCTGGGGCGGTCCTGCTGACTACCTGGATGACTCCTGCGGAGTGCTAGTGGAGCCGGAGAGTTATGCGGGCCTGGTAGCAGGATTTGCCGAAGCGATGCGGAGGCTACTCGACTCACCCAACCTTGCCCAGTCCATGGGAGCCGCGGGACGCGCGCGCGCGGTTCGCGATTTCAACTGGCAGCACAAAGTAGATAAAATGATCGGTATTTATCGTTCTGTATCTGAAAACCTGGACCTTCCCCACAGGTTGAAAACAACTAGCATCTCCAACGCCACAGCATCCGAAACCAACTAAAGTCAGCATATGCGGGCGTGATTCTCAACAGCAGTAAGTCGCAAGTGGAGGTCGAACGATGGATGCAAATGTAAAACTACGAACAGATTTTGTCCTTCGTTCGGAAGTCATGTCGGCCAAGACCCCGGATGCGATTCCACCGCGTCTTCTCTATCTTTTAAGTCGCTATCCGGGTATTTCGCATACCTTTTTTCTAAACGAGATTCAGGAACTGCGAAAGCATGGCTTCTCTGTAGAGGCCGCTTCCATCAACCAGCCTGACCGTTCACGTTCGGCGCTGCCCGCGGCTGAGATTGACGAAATGGAAAGGACCTTCTACATCAAGTCTGCGGGTGCCAGGCGGGCGGCGGCGGTTGCGGCCAAAACAATTCTATTGAGGCCGATGGTGTTTGTTCGCGGGTTGCGGGCTGCTCTGCGCCTTGGACAATGGGATCCAAAAGCCACTCTTTATGCGCTCTTTTACTTTGCGGAAGCGCTCATTCTGGGTGACTGGATGCGCTCGCGCGGCCATCAACATCTGCACATACACTTCTGTGGGCCGGTAGCGACGGTTGGTATGCTGGCGTCCATGGCATGGGGATTCACATACTCCCTGACCGTGCATGGCCCGGACGAATTTTACGATGTCGAGAAGTTTTATCTTCGTCAGAAAGTCGAACAGGCAAAGTTCATCCTGTGCATCAGCAACTTTTGCCGCAGCCAGCTCATGCGCATTACTGCGCCTGAGCATTGGGACAAGATGTGCGTGGTACGCCTGGGCGTCGATCTGAATGTATTCTCACCGATGCCTCAGGTGCGTAAGCCGGATCGCGGGCTGGAGATTCTTTGCGTGGGCAGGCTGGTTCCGTCGAAAGGCCAGCTTATTCTGTTGCGCGCTTGCGCTATCCTGCTCTCCAGGGGTCGCAAAATCCGGGTGCGTCTGGTGGGCGATGGGCCAGATCGTGAACATTTGCAGGCATTCGCGGAGCAGGAAGGTATTCCAGCTATATTCGAAGGAGCAAAGAGCCACTGCGAGACGCGCCAGTTGCTGGGACAAGCTGACATCTTCGCTCTGGCCAGTTTTGCCGAGGGTGTTCCGGTTGCGCTGATGGAAGCTATGGCCATGGAGGTACCATGCGTCAGCACAAGCATTGCCGGAATTCCCGAGCTAATTCGCGATGGGCTCGATGGACTGATTGTTCCTGCCTCCGATGCGGAAGGACTGGCTACGGCACTCGAACGCCTCGCCGAAGATCCGCTTCTGAGGCGCAGTTTTGGGCTAGCCGGCCGCAAGCGGGTCCACGATCTATACAATCTGTCAGATAATGTACGCTCGCTGGCATCTGTGTTTCGCGTGAAAGTACCCAATAGCATATGAAAGGACAATTCATCATTTGACTTCTTCTTCATTCCAATTCGATGTTTCCGTCGTGATCGTGTCCTTCAACACGCGCGACCTACTGCGGGAATGTGTGCAATCGGTCTTTCGCGAGAGAGGTTCACTGCGCGTTCAGGTCATTGTTGTTGATAATGCTTCAACGGACGGATCTCCTGAGATGGTCGCGCAGGAGTTTCCTGATGTGCTGTTGATGCGCAGTGATGTTAATCTCGGATTTGGTCCGGCAAACAACCTTGGTTTTCGGTCGACTAGAGGACGCTATCTTGTACTCCTCAACTCTGACGCATTCCTGACCGAAGGATCGCTGCAGCGCTCCGTGGCCCATATGGACGCGGATCCCGGCGCGGGCCTTGGCGGCGGGCGGCTGATCGGACGCGATGGATCGTTGCAGCCTTCGGCGCGCATGTTTCCCACGGTTGTCGGCGACTTGATGGTTCTTTCCGGGCTAGCGGCACGCTTTCCGCGCTCCCGCTTTTTTGGACGCGTTGACCGCACCTGGGCAAGCCCAATAGAGGCAGCTGAGATTGATTGGGTTCCCGGCGCATACTCGATTGTCCGTGCTGAGGTGCTGGAGTTCGTCGGCTTCTTCGATCCGCGATTCTTTCTCTATTACGAGGAAGTTGATCTGTGTAAACGCATCAAGAACGCAGGGTACTCGATTTGGTATTGGCCGGATATTGTGATCGTTCATATCGGTGGCGAATCCTCACGTCAGGTTCGGTCGCTTCAACTCTCACGCACCGGCGCGCAACTCACGCTGTGGCGCATGAGAAGCATGTTGCTTTATTACCGTAAGCATCATGGGTTGTTCGCATGGTTGACAATGGTGGTGGAGGCGGCCTGGTATTGGCTGCGATCGCAGCGCAGACGTTGGAGCAGGAATCCTGATCGCCGCGCCATTGCCCGTGTTGATCGATCCATGATCTCCATTATGAACCAGGCGTGGCGTGATACGAAAGGTGGACGTTGTTCTCCAGAACAGCCCTGGTGAGCGCATCCGCCGGAAAGACGAAGATCAATATGTCCGCTCACATGATGCGCCGAAAGCTGAAGTCGTTACTAACATCGCCCCTTTCGTCGTTCTACCGGGTAACATCGGGGCTGCGGAAAAACCTGGAGCACATCCGCAATCACGCCCTGCTTTCGTCCAGTCTGGCTTTGCCGGTTGATGCGTCGGTGGTGGTTCTTGGTTTACCGGAAGTGCATGGCACGGGCATGATCCACTTTGGCAAGGACGTGCTCCTGTATCCCGGGTTGTATCTGGAAACAGAAGAGAGCGGATCAATCGAGATCGGCGGCAAAGTCGTGATTTCGCGCGGGGTTCACATAGTCGCGCGCGACAAGATTGCAATCGGCGAAGGCACGATGATCGGCGAGTACACCAGTATCCGCGACGCAAATCACGTTCGCGTGCCGGGTTTGACGATTCGAGATTCAGGTCACAGAGCGCGGCCCATCACCATCGGCAGTGAGGTGTGGATTGGACGCGGTGTGACCGTGCTGGGAGGCGTCACCATCGGGGACGGCGCCACTGTGGGGGCCAATGCGGTGGTTACGCACGACGTGCCTGCGGGAGTAACGGTTATGGGCGTTCCAGCGCGCGCAGTCGGCGCCAGCTAAACGTGTTAACTGCAAGCCGCAAAGGAACGAATCATGCGCGACCGCAAAAACATCATTGCAATCCCGCCCTCCCCAAGCGAATTTCAGATGAAGGCAGAAAATGCGACGGCGGCGCGTTTTGCCTGGATACTTGGATCGTTCGCTGCAATCTACCTTCTTTCCTGGCCGGTAGTATTCTCGTTAGATCTCTGGATACTGAAGGATCGCGGCAGCTTTCTAAATCTGGATTACCTATTGGACCAGCATCTCAGGCTGGGCGTAGACACATTCTATTCCTACGGACTGCTACCGGTTTCAATCCAGCACTGGCTCTTTGTCCTGTTTGGCAGAGGCTATTGGCCATTACTCGGATGTGCTATCGCCACCATGTTTCTGATGGCATTGTTCTGCGCGCTCCTTCTGCGTTATCTGCCCAGAGAACCGATATGGCTTGTGGCGATACTGGTTATGAGCCGGATCATCAATCCGGTCAATCCCAATCTCCCCTATTCACTTGTCCAGCTATCTCTTCTGTTTGCACTGCTCTTTGTGCTATTGGGGCGGCTGGACATTGGCCTCGCTATATCTGCGATAGGATGTTGGAGCGTGCCGTCGCTGACGGTGATAATGACAGCGTTATTGGCAGCATTTCTATTTCTAGATTGGCTCATCAAGCCATCTCGTTCCATTCGGAGCCTGCTTCGCGCGCTTTCGCCGGGGGTACTGACGTATTTGGCATTCGCGTTTTTGCTAGCTTGCCAGTTTGGGTGGAGTTCCGTTTTCGCAACGGCGACACCTCTGGCGGGCATGGGATTTTACAAGCAGATTAACTATGCAGCCGGACAAGGGCTGATGAAGTTTCTCCACCCTTGGGGATACAGTGGACTTCGTTATATCGCCTACATTCTCTTTACGCCGGTGAGCTGGTGGGTGATGAGTACGCTGAGCCTCTCCGTCTTCGCTATACTGGCAGCGCGTAGAATGGTGATCCGGCGAGCGTTGCAGCAAAGAGACACGGCAATCATTCTCTGCGCACTAATTCAGGCGGTGTTCGCATGTGCTGCCTACGGATCACCGCATCAGCACTACATTTTCGATCCGGTTCTGGTGGTAGGAATGCTGCTGGGGTTGTCGGCATTGCCGAAGAGTATCACGCGTAAGATTATGGTGACGCTCTTTCTAGCACTTGGAATCGCAGGCCAGGCGACCCTTGCGCGCACCACTTGGCAAAGTTGGAAGCAGATTAAATCTCCCACGGCGACCGCCAATCTGTACGCCGATGCGGGCTGGGTGGCCGAATGGAAGAATATTCTGGAACTGTCAGCCCGCCAGAACGTGCTGCTTTTTTCGTATAGCACAGGTGCTCATCACTATTTTCAGTCCATCCATTCGCCGGACGTATGGACGCTTCAGGAGGGACAACTTAATCCTGCCGACGAGGCGCGCGTGAAGGAGCAGATCGACAATGCGGATGTCGTGGTGCTGGACCTGACCAGCCCGACAACCGTTGCGGATATGGATGCCAACATCCAGCCGCATTTGCATTCACTCTGCTTGACGCAATCCACGACCTATTTTCAGCTCTGGTGGCGGCGTTCATCGGAGCACGCAAATTTGTCGTGCATTGCTGATCCTCGCAAATAGTATATTCAGAAGAATGAGGTTGAGTTTGTTCGAGAACATTCGCGAAGACTGGCGTACGCACGACCGTCAACTCTCCCGTCAGGGTTTGTGGGCCATGGCTGTGTATCGCTATGGTCGATGGCGCTACACCATTCGCTGGCGCTGGCTGCGTATGCCTTTCTCCTTTCTATATAAAGTGATGAAGACTGTCTCCGAGGTGCTGACAGGCATCGAGCTTCCCTGCGAGGTCACGTTGGGGAGGCGATTCCGAATCGATCATTTCGGGGGAATCGTCATTAGTGGCGATGCCGTCTTTGGAGATGATTGCGTGATTCGCAACGGAGTCACGGTAGGGCTGAAGCATACTGGCAGCCGTGGAGCGCCGGTTTTCGGGAACCGCGTAGATATAGGTGCTGGAGCCAAGATTCTAGGCGCAATCTGGATAGGAGACGATGTGCAGATCGGAGCCAACGCTGTGGTGCTCACGGACGTTCCTTCCAACTCCATCGCGGTCGGGATTCCGGCGCGTGTGATTCCGCGAAAACCAGCACCGGCTGCAAGCCAGCAAGTGACGGATGCCGAGAATGCGCGAGAGTGGGGTGTGCATGCAGGACGGAGTTGAAAGCATTTTGGACCGTCGCGCGGACGCTACTCTGCCGTCTATTTCGATTGTCGTGATTGGACGCAATGAAGGGAGGCGTCTTGCCTTGTGCCTTGAGTCAATTCAGAAGGTGCGAGGCGTTGCCGTGGATGAGGTAATTTATGTCGATTCCGCGTCGAGCGATGGCAGCCCGGAGGTCGCATCCCGGCTTGGCGCTACAGTGATCGTGGTTTGCCCTGAGAGGCCAACTGCGGCGTTCGGGCGTAACGCCGGCTGGCGGCACGCGGCATCCGATCTGATTCTTTTTCTGGACGGAGATACCGTTCTGCACCCGGATTTTGCCATGACGGCATGTCACGCGTTGCAGCAAGATTCTTCCATTGCAGCCGTCTGGGGGCATCGCCGCGAGATTCATCCCGAGGCATCTGTATATAACCGCGTCCTCGATCTTGACTGGATCTATCCGCCAGGACTCACCCAATTTTGCGGCGGTGACGTGCTGATGCGTCGTCAGGTTCTGCTCGAGGCGGGAGGTTTCGATGAGATTTTGATCGCCGGAGAAGAGCCTGAGCTTTGCCGGCGTATCAGGTCGCGGGGATACGGGATACTGCACATCGACTGTCCCATGACCGGACACGATTTGCAGATTACGCGCTGGAGCCAATACTGGAAACGAGCCACAAGGGCAGGACATGCCTATGCGGAAGTATCGGAGCGCTTCCGAAAAAGCGAGGATCCATTCTGGACCTCCGACCGCAGACGAAACCTGATGCGCGGAAGCTTCTGGCTTATCTCGCTGGCCGCCGCAATCGCTGCCAGCGCATTCTATGGCCTTGTTCCCGTTGCGCTATGGCTCTGCTTGCTGTTGCTACTGTCCTTGCGCTCGGCGTGGGAGGCTCGCTGGAAGCAAAGCACGCCAGGAGTTCTACTACTCTATGGAATTCACTCGCATCTTCAACAGATCCCTATCTTCATAGGACAACTGCAATATGAACTGAGCAGAAAGCGGAATAAAACGCAGAAACTGATCGAGTATAAAGAGAGACGTGCAGATTGAAGCCGGCACGAATGCGCATATTCATACACCTTTCTAACCCCAAATCAAGTCGCAAAACAATAAATTAAAATAGACTGCTCTATCGGAAAGCGGCGGCCATGAGGAGCTATACAAAAAAACTATTAAGTGGCGCATTGTTACTGGCTGCCGCAGCATCGGCCTCTATGCCGCTGGGCGCACAGATGACTCAAGCACAGGCTGATATAACCGTTCATCAGCAACATTTCTCAACCAGTGAACAAGTGACGGTTACCGCATATCGCGCCCCGTTGGGTGTGCTGGAGAGTCCCACTGACTCGCGGCTGCTTTCGCAGACGGCCCTCGAAACTACTCCTGCGATAACCCTGGATGGCGAGATGCGCCAACTGCCTGGAGTCGAGTTGTTTCGCCGCTCCAGTTCCCTGGTAGCCAACCCCACATCGCAGGGAGTCAGCTTGCGCGGCCTCGGTTCCACGTCGGCCAGCCGTACTCTGGTCACACAAGACGATATTTTGCTCAACGACGCTTTTGGCGGATGGATACACTGGGAGGAGCAGCCCGAACTCTCGGTCAATAGCATCGAAGTGGTGCGCGGCGGCGCCAGCGATCTTTATGGATCGAGCGCCATCGGCGGTGTTATCAGCCTGATGCCAGCGCGGCCCATATCTAATTTGGCCGAGCTGAGAAGCAGCTACGGTGCAGAAGGAACCTACGACGATAGTCTGCGTCTCCAGGGCAAGCGCGACCACTTGGGCTTGATGGCGAGCGGCGGCGTCCTCGGCACTGACGGCTACATTCAAGAGGCTCCTTGGCAACGCGGACCGGTGGATATTGCCTCCAATATGCATAGCCAGAATGGCGTATTGCTGGTCGAGAATGAGAATGGGCCGCTGCGCCTCTTCGTCCGGGGTAGCGGCTTCAACGAAGCGCGCAACAACGGAACACCTTATCAGACCAACGGAACCCGCATTTGGCGCTATGCTACAGGCAGCGACTGGCATGGTCCGCACAACAGTTCGGTGACCACAAGGTTCTACGGATCGACGGAACATTATCGTCAGACATTTTCGCAGATTGCGAATCCAACCACCTCGCGTAACAGCGAGACACTCACCAAGTTCTCGCTGACCCCTGACAACGAGTTAGGCGCCACGACACATTGGAGCCAGCCTTTAGGCGCGGGATTGCTCGTGGTTGCCGGGGCTGACGTGCACGACGTGCGCGTATGGGACCGGGAGCAGACCTTCGGAAGTTCTGCCGATTTGACCAATCTCCATGACCATCAGCGAGACTCCGCGGCTTATGCCGAGCTGATGTGGGTCAGGCGTAACTGGACATTGATCGCTTCTGGCCGCATGGATTGGTTCCAAAACTACGACGGCCAGCTATTGATCTGGAACGGATTCAGTTGGGGACCGGAGCAAGCCCAGCCCGCGCAATTCGACCAGAGGGTCTTCGATCCGCGCCTGGGTCTCGCACGTAAACTCTGGAATCACTGGGCCGTATCCGCCTCCGGCTTCCGTGCATTCCGTGCGCCCACTCCCAACGAGCTCTACCGCTCTACTCAGGTAGGCAACCAGCTAACCGAACCCAATGGCTCATTGCTCAGCGAACGCGCTACAGGCTGGGAGAGCGGTCTGACAACCGAGTGGCGCTGGGGCACGATTCGCTCCAGCTACTTCCTGACTCAGGTCAACCGACCCATTACTGCTGTGACCATTAACTCGCAGTCTTCTCCAATCCTGCTCATGCGTGAGAATCTTGGCCAGATCGAGAGCCGCGGCGTAGCTCTGGATTTTACGCTTGCGCCCCGAAGTTGGCTGGCCGTCGACGGCGGATACCAATATGCGCATGCGGTCGTAACCCAAAGCAGCGAATATCTGGGCAACTGGATTCCCGAGGTTGCCCGCAACATGGCCACTCTGAATGTGCGCGCTAACAAGCAGCGGATTGGGATACTCAACTTGCAAGGCCGTCTGAGTGGCCGGCAGTTTGACGATGCAGCCAATACTGCACTACTGCACGGGTATTTTCGCCTGGACGCCTATGCCTCGCGCAACTTCGGCACGCGTTTCCAGATGTTTATAGCATGCGAAAATCTGCTTGACCGCCAAATCGAGGTTGCCAAGACTCCCACAACCACATTGGCGATGCCCCGCGTGGCGCGAGCAGGGTTCCAGGTGCGCCTAGGCGGCGAAGGCAGATAATCTGATAGATTCCAGAAGAAACTCTTATACAAAACTGCGAACGGCCATCGAAAGAAATGGCCGTCCGCAGGTGAAATCGCACTGAGTTATGGGCTTGTTATGGTACCGAATAACTCCAACTTGTAACTTGCTGAACTGCGGTATTTGATCCCGTGCTTCCCGTGAAGCCGACATAAGCCGTAGTGCCACCGACTATGCTGGGAATATTTACCGTAAATTGGTTGGTAACGCTGGCTCCCGTCTTTGTGTCTGTCAACGTCACCGTCAGTGTTGTTCCGCTATACACAAGATGTGCATGCATCAGGTCGCCGCTTAACAGCGTTACTCCGCTGGAACTCAGATCTGTTGCCGGTATGGTCGGCGCCGCGCCGTCTGTGTACACGCCGATGGAATCCGTGCCTTCACCCGCATCGTTGTAGATATCGAACTTCAGAGCCACGCTGTTCTGAATGCCCTGATAGCCGAGTCCGCTGCCGCCACCTCCAAGAGCCCATATTCCTTTGGGGTCGTTCTGAAATGTGAAGGTCATTCCATCAGCAGACGCACTCAGCATCTGGAATGTGAAATCTGTAGTAAAGCCGCTGATGGGCACCGCTGTCGTATACCACGCGCTCCGCATTTCCCCCGTTCCCCCGTCGCTAAGTTTCAGCACTCCACCGGTCACAGTCGGGCCGTTGTTTAGCGACAGAATACTGGCCGTCAGTCCGTCACTTGGATAGTTGAAGTAAGTGGTTTCCGGATTGATGGTGTAAGCCGCCGTGGCCGCAGGACTGTTGTTACAGCCCGTTTCAATTGCGATGGCTTCCAACGTCTCTGTAGCGCTCACTGTAATTGCGCCCATGTACTTCTTTGACATACTCGTGGGCGTGGTTCCGTTGGTTGTGTAGTAGATGGTTGTTCCTGCCGTCGCATCGCTGATAGTTACAGATTGCGACGTGGTGTAAGTACCGGCTGCTGGCGAGAACGTCGGTGCAGGCAGCACTGGGTTAATGGTGTAAGCCGCCGTAGCAGCCGGGCTGTTGGTGTAGCCCGTTTTCACTGCAACGGTTTCCAGCGTCTCTGTAGAGCTGACTGTGATTGGAACACTGTACACACTGGACGAAGTGGTGGGCGTGGTTCCGTTGGTCGTGTAGTAGATGGTCGTGCCTGCCGTAGCATCGCTGATGGTTACTGTTTGCGACGTGTTGTAAGTGCCTGCTGCTGGCGAGAACGTCGGTGCAGGCAGCACTGGGCTAATGGTGTAAGCCGCCGTGGCCGTCGGGCTGTTGGTGTAGCCTGCTTCCACTGCGATAGCTTCCAATGTCTCTGACGTGCTGACTGTGATCGGCGCACTGTATACGCTGGACGAAGTGGTTGGCGTGGTGCCGTTAGTGGTGTAGTAGATGGTTGTGCCAGCCGTAGCATCGCTGATAGTTACAGATTGCGACGTGGTGTAAGTACCAGCTGCTGGCGAGAACGTCGGCGCAGGCAGCACTGGGCTAATGGTGTAAGCCGCCGTGGCCGCCGGGCTGTTGGTGTAGCCTGTTTCCACTGCGATAGCTTCCAATGTCTCTGACGTGCTGACGGTGATCGGGCCGCTATAAACGCTGGACGATGTGGTAGGTGTTGTTCCGTTGGTCGTGTAGTAGATGGTTGTGCCAGCCGTAGCATCGCTGATAGTTACAGATTGCGACGTGGTGTAAGTACCAGCTGATGGCGAGAACGTCGGTGCAGGCAACAATGGGTTGATGGTGTAAGCAGCAGTAGCAGCCGGACTGTTAGTGTAACCTGTTTCCACTGCGATAGCTTCCAATGTCTCTGTCGAGCTGACCGTGATCGGCGCACTGTATACGCTGGACGATGTGGTAGGCGTTGTCCCGTTGGTCGTGTAGTAGATGGTTGTGCCAGCCGTAGCATCACTGATAGTTACAGTTTGCGATGTAGTGTAAGTGCCCGCTGATGGCGAGAACGTCGGTGCAGGCAACAATGGGTTGATGGTGTAAGCCGCCGTCGCTGTCGGACTGTTAGTGTAACCTGTTTCTACAGCGATGGCTTCCAGTGTCTCTGTCGAGCTGACCGTGATCGGCGCACTGTATACGCTGGACGATGTGGTGGGCGTTGTCCCGTTGGTGGTGTAGTAGATTGTCGTACCCGCAGTCGCGTCGCTGATTGTTACAGATTGCGATGTTGTGTAAGTACCGGCCGCAACGGAGAATGTCGGCATAGCGGCGTTTGGCGCATTGACAGCAATGCTCTGCTGCACTTGCGGGGCTGCTGAGTAGCTGCTGTTGCCGGCCTGGTTAGCATCGATAACGATCTTGCCCGCTCCAGTGATGGTCAGTATGCTGCCGCTGATCGTTCCTTGGCCGGAAGACGACGAGTCAATGCCAAAGGTGACGGGCAACCCGGAGGTAGCTGTCGCTGTTAGCGTGATCGTCGACGTTCCTGGATAGGTCACAGGCGATGTCGGCGCTATGAAGTTGATGGTCTGAGATTGAAGTCTTTGTGGTGTGACCGCCGAATAGCTTGGACCAATTCGGATGTCAGCTAGTGAACTATCGTTTGTGTTATTGCCCCCGTTATAGGCGAAACTCTGGAAGGCGAGACTGTTCGCTGTGGAATAAGTCGCGCTAGCGGTCGCGGGTGCAGCTCCGCCAAGTGATGTGGGATTGACATACAAGTTGATCACATTTGATGTGCCGAAGGTTTCCTCGAGAACGAGCAGCGCTGGCTGCCCCGTAGTCACTGCAATGTTGCTCGACACTGTCGTTCCGTTGTATTGCAAGCCCCACATACCGTTAAAGGCACCTACCTCTAGGTTCGTCGCACTAATCTCCCAAACTGCTCCACTACTGTTACTATTGGCGGTAAGAGCGACATACGGATTCCCTTCGCTCGTATCCTGGCGCAACAAGAAGCTAATCCAGATCGTCGTTCCTGGAGCTCCGATCAGGCCTCCCGAGAGATAGTTAGTCGAGCCTGAACCGAACGGACCGCTGGCGCTTACATTCAGTTGCCGTCCGGCTTCCAACCAGTTATCCCCGCCAACAGCATATTGTCCCGTTGTGGCCAGATTGGTATAGGTTAGCGGGTTAGTTGAGGCAATGTTATAACCGGGAACAGCTGTGTTGCCGTTCTGAACATCCCAGGCGGCGTCCCAGCCGGAATCGCCACCACCGCTGGCGGCATTCAGTGCAAAAGGTGCTGTTCCAGTTTCACCAAAGAGTTCATAGGCAAGCAATCCGGTAGCAGGTACAGTGGTGATCGTATAGCTTGCTGACGCGACCGAGCTGTTGGTGTAACCTGTCTCGACCGCGATAGCTTCCAGCGTCTCTGTCGCGCTGACCGCGATCGGAGCACTGTACACGCTGGACGAAGTGGTGGGTGTGGTGCCGTTGGTGGTGTAGTAGATGGTCGCGCCTGCCGTTGCATCGCTAATTGTA